>Ga0184633_10000873_pt1 | contig 11907 bp, 8 predicted proteins | sample PLM31_170_b1_FD_133156 | JGI IMG/M metagenome (GOLD analysis project Ga0184633, IMG submission 133156) | Groundwater sediment microbial communities from an aquifer in East River, Colorado, USA - PLM3-1_170_b1 | ecosystem: Environmental > Terrestrial > Soil > Riparian zone | place: USA: East...
ACGCGCGTCTCCACCCCGACGTGGCCGCCGGTGGCGTCGGCGACGTGCCGGCTGCGCAGCTTGATCGCCCGCGGCGTGCACAGCTCGTCGGTGGCGACGGTGGCGAGCGAGCCGTCGAAGAGCCCGGCCCAGAGCCGCTGCCGGTCCTCCTCGTGCTTGAGCGAGGGGTACGTGTGGAAGACGACTCCGTCCGGCCGCAGGTACGCCTCTGCGGTGAAGGTCGCGTAGTGGTGGAGCGTCTCCGCGTACACGGGGAAGCCGTCGGCGCGCGCTTCCGCGACGGCGTCGGTGCCCGCCTTCGAGCTCACGTGCACCAGGTACACGGCGGCGCCCTCGACGTAGCGGGCGAGGCGCAGCACGCGCCGGAACGAGATGTCCTCCGACATGATGCTGTGCACGAGCGGCATGTGCGCGATGTCCGTGCGGCCCTCGCGCTCCAGCCGCTCGTACATGTACATCACGAGGTCGTCGTCCTCGGCGTGGATGGCCAGGATGCCGCCGTGCCGGGCGGAGGCCTCCATGATGGCCCAGAGGTGGCCGAGCCGGATCATGCGGCCCTTGCCGTGCGGCCGAACGTCGGTGGTGAAGATCTTGAAGCTTGGGAAGCCGGCGGTGATGACCTCGGGCATCTGCGCGATGACGTCCGGCGGGACGGCGCCCTGGAGCATGACGTGAAGAGCGTAGTCCGTGTAGCCCTCCCGCCAGACCTCCTGCTTCTTGGCGATGGCCTGGGCGAGGCTCATCCCCGGCTCCCAGATGGCGAAGTCCGCGAGCGTCGTCGTGCCGCCGAAGAGGGCGGCGGCGCTCACCTGTCCCGGCCCCGCGCTCAGCGTCACGCCTCCATCGAGGGTGGGGATCGGCCAGCCCGTGTGCACATGGGGGTCGATGCCACCGGGGATGACCAGCTTGCCGGTCGCGTCGATCACCCGCACGCCCTCCGCCGGCAGCGTCCCAGCGGAGGCTACGGCCACGATGCGCTCGCCATCGACACCGACGTCCCACGCCCCCACGCCCTCCGGGGTGACCACTTGCCCACCGCGAATGACAAGATCGAGCATGCGAGTCTCCGCTACGCCTTCCTGAAGAGCAGCTCCGGGAGGCGTCCAGGGTTCTTGACAACCGTGACCAGCCTGTCGAGCGAGGCGTCGACGGCCCGAGCGAACCGCTCCTCCTTTTCTGCGTGATCCATGTCAGTCGTCCAGCACCGCCACCGCGCGGATAGGGCTGCCGCTCCCACCCTTGATTTTCAGCGGGAATCCGATGAAGCGGAAGCGGCCCTTGCCGACGAGCTTGTCGAGGCTGCAGAGGGACTCCATGTGGGTGAAGCCCAGATCGCGGCAGACGAGGTGCACGAGAAAGTTGTTCCGCCCAGGCCGGCCCGGGCTCACGGCCTCCACGCCAAAGCTCACGATGCCCTTGCGCCCGAGCCACTCGGCCGACTCCTTGGTGAGGCCCGGGAAGTCCGTCACGTAGGCCGGTGTGCCGAAGAGCCGCTCGTGGACGGCCATGTAGAGGAACACGGTGTCGCGCGGCTGGATGGTGACGCGGGCGCGCTGCTCGGCCTGCTCCAGGTCCTCCACCAGCACGTCGGACTTGAGCGGGACGTGCGAGAGGTCGAGGCAGACCGCCTCGGTGTAGAAGTTCTCCAGCGGCACCTGGTCGATCGACAGCGCGGTGGGCCGCGCGTCGAAGTGGGCGGGTGCGTCGACGTGGGTGCCGGCGTGATCGCCCATCGAGATCACCATCGAGCGCGACGTGAAGGTGACCTCCGCGTCCTGCTTGATCTCGTCGTGCGTGTTCCAGTCCGTCAGGACGACGGGCGGATGGCTCGGGTGCGTGGGCGTCCGGTGGTACAGCTCGCGGCTCAAGTCGATCAATCTCATCGTCGGTGTCTCCTGTTCTCGGCGCCTGCCCGGTCGGGGGATCGCGCGGGTCAATACTCGTCGAACATGCGCTGGATCTCGGCCACGTCCCCGGTCACGGCCAGCGCCAGCATGGTGAGCACGCGCGCCTTCTGGGGGTTGAGGTTGTCGGCGGCGACGAATCCTCGCTCGGTGAGAACGGTGCGCGGCAGCACCCGCCCGCTGCCGGCACGGCTCCCCTGCACCACGACCACGCCCGCCCGGCGAGCCTCCAGCAGCGCCTCCGTCTCCGCCGGGGTGGCCAGGCCAGGCGCGAAGCCGGCGGAGACGATCGCGCGGGCGCCCGCCGCGACGAACGCCCGCACGTCGGTCCCGTCGGCGCCGGCGTAGGAGAGGGCGATGTCCACACGGGGGAGGTCCGCCGCGCCGCGCACGTCGAACTCGGTGTCCGGCGCCCGCCGGCGCGTCGGGCTGCGGTAGATCACGACACGCCCGTCGGGATCGGCGTAGCCCAGCATGCCGAGGTCGGGGCTGCGAAACGTCTCGAGCCGGTAGGTGGACGCCTTGGTGACCTCGCGCGCCGCCTGGATCTCGTCGTTCAGGAGGACCAGCACGCCGAGACCAGCGGCCTCCGGCGCGCCGGCCACGCGCACACCGTTCAAGAGATTCATGCCGGCGTCGGTCCCCAGCGCGTTGGACGGTCGCTGCGAGCCGACGAGCACGACCGGACAGCCGACCTTCAGCGTCAGATTCAGGAAGTAGGCGGTCTCCTCGAGCGTCGCGGTGCCGTGGGTGATGACGACGCCGTCGATCGCTTCACGGTTCACCACCTCGTGCACCACCTCGTTCAGGGCCAGCCAGTCCGTCGGCGACACCGCCGCGCTCGAAATCGCGCGGAAGCGGACGGGGATGACGTCGGCCTGCATCCTCACCTCCGGGAAACGGCCGACCAGCTCGTCCACCTCTTGCCGGCGGCCGTAATCCATGTACTCGTAGAGGTCGAGGCTGTGGCGACCCACGCCCGAGATCGTCCCTCCGGTGCCGATCACCGCCACTCGTGGCTTGCGCGTCCCGACCACTGCTCGTCGTTGCTCCGCCCGCTCAGGAAGACTCACGGTGCCGTCAGCCTAGCACCCGAAAGGGTGCGGTGAAAGGGCCGTCCGGGTCTCGATCCGGGTAGCCGTACGCTCGGCGCGCGGCTTCTGGCGTGATCGTGCCGTTCCGGAGATCGGCCTCGACCAGTGCCCGATCCCTGTGGCGTGGATCGCCGTACCCCCCACCGCCAGGCAAGAGCAGTCGCACGACCTCGCCCGCGCGGAAGACGACGTTGGGCGAGCTCGTCGGCGTGATCGCGACGTCGTTGACGAGAATCCGACCAGGCGAGCCGGGCCGACCGCCGAACAGACCTTCGGGAGCGAAGCGCATCCGTCCGGCAGAGCCTGAGAGCACGACGGGGGCGTCGGGATCGAGCCGGCCGTCGTCGAAGGCGCGCAGCGCCAGTTCCTCGCCGAGCCCGCCGCGCCACCGGCCGGCGCCGCCGGAGTCCGCGATAAGCTCGCGCCGCTCGAAGAGGATCGGCGTCTCCATCTCCGCCCACTCGATCGAGACGTCGCGCACGTTGTACGGGAAGCTCACGGAGGCGAGGCCGTCGATGCCCGGTCGGCCGCCCATGCCGCCGAAGGCGTGCTGATGCAACGCAAACGCCTGCCCGTCGCGCTGCACCCCGTTGACGTAGAACTGCCACGTGGGCATCGAGCCGGAGTCGGCGGGGACGCGGTCGGGCGCGATCTCGGCGAGGATCCGGAACATCAGCTCCGAGACCAGCATGCCGGCGGCGAGGCGCCAGAAGCACGCGGCCGGGTACGCCGGATTGACGAGGCAGCCCTCCGGCGCCGTTACCGTGAGGGGCCGGTACGTGCCCTCGTTGTTCGGCCGCTCGGGATCGCACACCATCTTGAGCGGCACCGCCACGTAGGCGCGCGTGTAGTTGAGCGGCGAGTTCACCGGGCGGCGGACCTGGGGCGCGGTGCCGGTGAAGTCCGCTGTCAACTGGTCTCCGCTGACCGTCACCGTGAGGGCGATGGTCTGGGGCTCGGCAACGCCCTCGATCTCCATCGCGAGCTCCTTCGCGTACCGGCCGTCCGGGAGTCGCGCGATGCCGGCCCGCATCCCGGCCTCGGTGCGGCGGAAGATCTCGTCGGCCACCGGCCGGAGCGAGGCGAGCCCGAACTCCCGCGCGAGCCGCTCGAGCCCGCGCACGCCGATCCAGCCCGACGCCATCTGGGCGCGGACGTCGCCGATCACCTTCTCGCTGAACCTCACGTTGCGGCGAATCAGCGCGAAGAGATCCTCGTTGGCGGCGCCGGCCCGGTAGAGGCGCAGCGGCGGGATGATGAGGCCCTCTTCGAAGACCTCTTCGCTCAATCCGGAGCCCTTCCGGCCACCGATGTCCACGTGATGCACGCTGTTGATCGAGAAGCCGAGCAGCCGGTCGCCGGCGAAGGCCGGGGTCGTGACGAAGACGTCCGCGGTCTGGCCGTTGCAGAGCCACGGGTCGTTGCAGATGAAGACGTCGCCGGGCCGGACGGTGTCCGGCGGGAACGCCGCGAGGAGATTCTTGCCGAACACCGGCATGACGCCGGTGTGCCCGGTCGCGCCTAGCCACGTCTGGGCGACGAGGTTGCCGCGATCGTCGTAGAGACCCGTCGACATGTCGTGGACCTCGATGACGTCGTGCGAGAACGCCGTGCGGAAAAGCGTCGCCGCCATCTCGTCCGCGAGCGCGATGAGGCGCGGCCAGATGACGTCGAGCGGGAGGTCCGCTCCTTGATCGGTCATGGCGCGCCTCCGATCGTGATGAGGAGCGAGCCGTAGCGGTCGACCTCGAGGGCCCCGTCCACGTCGATCACGGTGGTGGCGGACGCCTCCTCGACGATCGCCGGGCCGCGGATGAGCATGCCCGGGCTGAGCTCGGCCCGGTCGTAGACGACGAATTGGATCAGCCGTCGCTCCCGGGACGAGAAGGCCGGCCGCTCGTCTTTCGCGGAGGCGACAACCGCGCCGGAGACCGCGAGGGGATCGAGCGTGAAGGCCTTCTCCACAAGCTGGCCGCAGAGGCGGAGGTTGACCAGCTCGGCCGGCACGTCATCGTAGAAGTAGCCGTACTTCTCACGGTAGATCTCGGCGAACCGCCGCCAGAGCGCGGCCCGGCCGAGTGACGCGGGCGAGCCGTCGATGGCGATCGTCACCTGGTAGCCCTGCCCGATGTACCCGACGTCCACGGCGCGCGTGAACACGACCGCGCCGCCCGCCTCCGCGGTTCGGAGCGTCCGCGCTACGTCCTCCGCCATCTCGCGGAAGATGGCGTCCACGGCCTCCGGGTCGATCTTGGCCAGCGGCACCCGATGGGTGCGCACGGCGTCGTAGGCCAACGGCGCTACGACGAGACCGAGGGCGGACAGCACGCCGGCGCGCAGGGGAACCACGACTTCCGGCATGCCGAGCTTTGCCGCCAAGTTGTAGGCGTGGACCGGGCCTGCACCCCCGAAGGCGAAGAGCGTGGCGCGCTCGGGATTGCCGCCGCGCTCGGTGACGTGCATGCGCACCGCCGCCGCCATCGTCTCGTTGATCACGTCGTGGACCGTCCAGGCGGCGGCGATGCGATCGCGCCCGAGCGGCGCCGCGACGTGCTCGTCAATGCCGCGCGCCGCGCCCTCGACATCGAGGCGGAAGGCGCCGCCTGCGAAGTACTTCGGATTGAGGTAGCCGAGCAGCAAGTCGGCATCGGTGACGGTGGGCCGTGTCCCGCTCCGGCCGTAGCAGATCGGGCCTGGGTCGGCGCCGGCACTGTCCGGGCCCACCTGAACGAGGCCGAGGGCGTTGACGCTGGCGATGCTGCCGCCGCCGGCGCCGATCTCGAGGAGGTTCACGGCCGGCACCGCGAGGGGGAAGCCGCTCGACTTCGTGAACCGGCGGGAGCGCGCCACCTCGAGTTCGTCGGTGATCGGCAAGACGGCGTCGCGGATCAGACACGACTTGGCGGTGGTGCCCCCCATGTCAAAGGAGAGGAGCGCGCCGCGGCCCATGCGCTCGGCGTACTGGCGCGCGACGATGGCGCCGGCGACCGGCCCCGACTCGATCAGGCGCACGGGGAACTCGCAGGCCGTCTCCGTCGAGGCGAGGCCGCCCGCCGACAGCATCACCCGCAGGGGGGTGGTGACCCCCAGGCGCGCCAGTCCGCGGTCGACGCGGCCGAGGTAAGTCCGGCTCAGCGGCTTCACGTAGGCGTTGATGACGCACGCGCTCGTCCGCTCGTACTCCTTGATCTGGGGCAGCACCGAGGAGGAGGTGCTCACGGCGATCCCGGGCAGCAGGTCGCCAAGCCGCCGCGCCACCTCCTGCTCGTTGCGCGGATTGACGTAGGCGTGCAGGAAGGCGATCGCCACCGACTCCACCTCCTCGCGGCGGAGGATGCGCGCGATCTCCTCGATCTCCGCCGGGTCTACCGGCACCAGCACCCGCCCGTCACTCCACGTCCGCTCGCTGACGGGGAGCCGGAGCGCGCGCGGCACCAGCGGCTCCGGCGGATCCACCCACAGCTCGTAGGTTGTCACGCGGACGTGGCGGCGCAGCTCCAGCACGTCGCGGAAGCCGCGAGTGGCGAGCAGCGCGGTCCGCGCGCCCTTGCGCTCGATGACGGAGTTCGCGATCAGGGTCGTGGCGTGCGCGAAGCGCCGGGTACGCGCGGCGTACCCGGGCACGGCGCGACCGAGCGCCGCCAGCCCCTCGAGCAGCCCGACCGAAGGATCGGCGGGCGTGGTCAGGCTTTTCTCGACGAAGATCTCGCCCGACGCCTCGTCGAGGACGGCGAAGTCAGTGAAGGTCCCGCCGATGTCGCAGCCGACGCGGACCATCAGCAGGCCGGCCCCTGCAGCACCGCGGCCGAAGTCTTCCGGTCACCGATCAGCCGGCCATCGCCGGGATCGCCCCTGAGCTTGCCGTGCTCGACGACGACCTTGCCCCGGAGGATCGTCGTCACCGGCCAGCCGTGGACCTCCCAGCCCTCCCACACGCTGTGGTCGGCGGCGTGGAGATCGGCCAGGCTCAAACGTTTCCGCACGCTCGGGTCGATGAGCACGATGTCGGCGTCGCTGCCCGGCGCCAGCGCGCCCTTGCGAGGATACATCCCCAGGATCTTGGCGGCGTTCGCGGAGGTGACGTCGACGAACCGATCGAGCGACATCCCCCGCTTGACCACCCCTTCGGTCCACGTGATGCCCACGCGCTCCTCGGTGGCGGCATTGCCGCCGACGGTGTCCTCGATGGTGCGCCCGGAGAGCTTCACCGGCCGCGAGCAGAACAGGACATCGGTGGCGACGGTCGAGAGCGGGCCGTTCACGAGGCCGCGCCACAGCGCGTCGCCGTCCTCCCGGAACTTGAGCGAGGGATAGGTGTGGTAGAGCGGTCCCTCCGGCTCGCGATAGACCTCGTGGGTGAAGGTGGCGTAGTGGTGGAGCGTCTCGCCGTAGATCGGAAACCCCCGTCGCCGGCCCTCGGCGATGGCCTGCACGCCTTCCTTCGCGCTCACGTGCATCAGGTAGACGGCCGCCTTCGTCCACTCCGCCAGGCGGATCACGCGCCGGAACGACAGGTCCTCGGACAGGTTGTTGTGGGCCTCGTGAAGGAACTCGGTGCCGGTGCGCCCCTCGGCGTGCAGCCGGCGGTACATGTACATCACGACGTCCTCGTCCTCGGCGTGCACCGCCAGCACGCCGCCGGCCGCCGCCACGCGCTCCATCACCGCGGCGACGTGACCGAGGTCCATCATTTGCCGCGGACGCTTGGTGGTCGCGTTCGTCGTCCACACCTTCACGGAGGTGAACCCGCCCTGGATCAGCTCGGGCACCTGGTCGATGACCTCGAGCGGGAGCGGAACCGCCCGCTCGGGTGTGGAGCCCTCCGTCCCCATCCCGACGAGCACGCCATGGAAGGTATAGTCGGCGTAGCAGTGCCCGTGGTAGAGCCGGTCCTTCTCCTCGATGGCCTGCGGCAGCGCGATACCGGGGCGCCAGTTGGCGAAGTCCACGATCGTCGTCGTCCCGCCGAACACGCAGGCCTTCGAGATCACCTCCGGGGGAGCGGCCCGGAGACCCTGGTCCCGGACGCCGGGGTAGGGCAGCTGTAGCGAGGCGTGTGCGTGAGGCTCGATCCCACCCGGGATGACCACGTGTCCCGTGGCGTCGATGATACGACCGACGTCGCGCGTCAACACTCCGGGCTCGGTGACGGCGACGATCTGCTCGCCCTGCACCGCGACGTCCCAGACGCCGACGCCCCCCGGCGTCACCACCCGCCCGCCCCGAACGATCAGATCGAGCACGGAGAGCTCCCGGAGCGCACTGACGATGGTCGCCGGTGTGGCATGGGCGGGGGAATTATCCTCCACCGGGCGGTGGAGTCAAGGGCCCCGGTAGCACCCGGCCACCGACTGCGCCTGGACCCGACGACCCGGCGATGTTACGATATCGGCCGGTGTGGAGCTCGACCTCCTGATCCGCGACGGCATGATCTGCCGCGACGATTCGCCGCCCGCTCGCAGCAGCCTCGGGGTGCGCGGCGGCCGCATCGCTGTCGTCGCCGGCAGTGCCAGCGGTCTCGACGCCAAGGAGGTCATCGACGCGAACGGGCGCCTCGTCATGCCGGGGATGATCGATCCGCACGTCCACATCGGGCACGGCGCTCCCCACGCGAGCGAGTTCTGGACGGAGGGAAGCTCCGCCGTTGTGGGCGGGGTGACGACAATGCTGACCTTCTATCGCCGCCATCCGTTCAACTACCTGGACCTCGTCCCCGAGCTGATCGCCGCCGGCGAGACCAACTCGCCGATCGATTTCTCAATCCACCTGCCGCTCTTCACGCGCCAGAACCTCGACGAGCTGCCCGACTATCGCCGTCGTCTCGGCATCTCCGGCTTCAAGTTCTTTCCCGGTATCAAGGGTGCCGACGCCGCGGTCATGACGGCCATGCCCCACACGGGGCCCATGCTGCCCATCGACGACACGTTCGTCCTCGACGGGATGCGCGCGATCGCGGCGCTGCCGGGCGCGCTGGCGCTCTATCACGCCGAGAACCCGGAGCTGAACGCCGCCACCGCCGCCCGGATCAAGGTAGAGGGCCGCGCCGATCTCCGCGCGTGGTGCGACAGCCGCCCGGACTATGGCGAGGCGCATAGCGTGCGCGACGGCGTATGGTGGCAGCGGCTCACCGGCTGCCCGCTCTACATCGTGCACCTCTCCAGCGCGCTCGCGCTCGCGGCCGTGCTCGAGGAACGGCGGCGGTCGCCCCGCGGGCCGCTCTGGGTCGAGACCTGCCCGCAGTTCCTCACCCATACCCGCGAGTCGGACATCGGGCCGATCGGGAAGATGAGCCCCCCGTTCCGCACTCGGGACGACTGCGACCGGCTCTGGCAGGGCATCGCGGCGGGCGACATCCAGACCATCGCGTCCGATCACGGCGCCTTTCTCCGGGAGGACAAGGGCGACGCGTGGACCGGCCGCTCGGGGTTCCCCGGCATGGCGACGATCCTGCCCGCCCTCATGACACACGGCGTGCGGGCGGGAAGGATTACGGTGACGGACGTGGTGCGGGTCTTCTCGGCCAACGCGGCGCGGATCTTCGGGCTTTTCCCCCGCAAGGGGACGCTCGCCCCCGGCGCCGACGCCGACGTGATTGTGGTCGACGATCGGACCGAGCGCATTGTCGAGCCCCGGGCGCTCCGCTCCCGATCGGACTTCTCGATCTACGAGGGCCAGCGGCTCACCGGCTGGCCCACCCACGTGGTGAGCCGGGGCCGCGTGCTGCTGCGCGACGGTGAGTTCGTCGCCGAGCGCGGAGGTGGCCGCTTCCTCGGACGACCCGCGATGGCAGCCTCCGACGCCCCCGGCCACGCAGCCTGACCCATGGACGATCTGACGCCGGAGCAGGTGAAGCGGATGGCGGCGGCCATCGGCCTCTTCATTGCCGACGACGATCTCGAAGACGTGACCTTCCGTCTCGGCGCGACGCTGGAGCACCTAGCCGCGCTCGATCGGCTCGAGCCGCCCGACCCGGCGCCGCCGGCCATCCTCGAGCCCGACGGCCCCTGACGTGAGCGGCGTCGATCTCGCGCTTCTCGGTGTCGGTGCGCTCAGCGATGCCCTCCGCCGCCGTGAGGTCTCGTCTGAGGAGATCGTCCGCGCGTGCCTAGCGCGCATCGAGAGCCTGAATCCAAAGCTCGCCGCCTTTGTCACGGTCTGCGCCGAGGCGGCGGTCCGGGCGGCCCGCCGCGCCGACGGCGAGCTTGCCCGCGGCCGCTCCCGCGGTCCGCTCCACGGCATCCCCTTCGCCGTGAAGGACGCGCTCTGGACCAAGGGCGTGCGCACGACGAACGGCTCCCGTCTCTTCGAGGATTTCGTTCCGACGGAGGACGCGACGGTGGTCGCGCGGCTACGCGCCGCGGGCGCCGTCCTGCTCGGCAAGCTGAACATGATGGAGATCGGATTCGGCCCCACGCTCCGTCCGCCGTTCGGGGTCCCGCGCAATCCCTGGAACCTGGAGCGCACCACCGGCGGCTCGAGCAGCGGATCGGCATCCGCCGTGGCCGCCCGGCTCGTCCCCCTGACGCTCGGCGCTGACACTGGAGGCTCGATCCGCCTTCCCGCCGCGCTCTGCGGCGTCGTCGGCCTCAAGCCCACGCGCGGTCGCGTCAGCCGTTACGGCCTCATGGGCATCTGCCCGTCGTTCGACGCCGCCGGCCCCCTCGCCGCCAGCGCCTCCGACTGCGCGGTCGCCCTCGCGGCGATCGCCGGCCACGATCGAAAGGACCCGACCACTACCCGCGCGGCGGTGGACGACTACACCGGGGCCATCGGGGAAGGGCTGGCCGGCGTGCGCATCGGGGTCGTGGAAGAATTGATGAAGAGCGCGCTGCTGTGTCCCGAGGTGCGGGGCCTCGTGGCAAACGCCGTGGCCGCGCTGGAGAAGGCGGGCGCGCGGGCCGAGCAGATCTCGATTCCCCTGATCGATCATGCGTCCGCCATCTACGTCGCCATCGCCGAGCCGGAGGGCGCCGCTCGGTTCCGGCCGTACCTCCTGACACGGCCCCACGACATCGACGTGCTGCCGCGGCGGCGCCTGCTCAGCGCGAGCCTCATCCCCGCCTCGGTCATCCCGTGCGCCCGGCGGCTCGGGGAGAGGCTCCGCGCGCAGGTCGACGAGGCGCTGCGCGCCGTCGACGTCCTGGTCTCGCCCGCGACCCCGAGCGCGGCGCCCCCGATCGCAACAACGGGCCGGGTCGAGAGCAAGGAGGACGCATGGACGACTGCCGTGGCCGGCCGGAGCCTCTTCACCAACCCCTTCAACATCACGGGCCATCCCGCGCTCACGGTGCCGTGCGGCTTCACGGCCGAAGATCTGCCCGTCGGGCTGCAGGTGATCGGCCGCTACTATCGAGAGGCGGACGTGCTGCGTGTCGCCGCGGCCTACGAGTCGATCACGCCATGGCGCGCCCGGCGGCCCGAGGTGTAGCGATGCTTGAGCCGGCCCGCTGAAGGGCACGTCTCTCGTCATCGCGAACGGTCGGCTCATTGACGGCACCGGATCAGCACCTCGCAAGGGGTGCAGCGTCGTCGTCGACGCCGTGATTGAGGCGGTGGGTCCCCCCGCGGCGCTGAGGATGCCCGCCGAGGCCCGGGTCGTCGATGTGGGCGGGCGCACGATCATGCCCGGCCTCATCGACGCGCACACGCACCTGACCTATCACGCCGGAGAGTACGCGCTGATCCTCCAGCAGATGAACGAGACGCTGGAGATGAACACCGTCCATGCCGTCGAGAGCGCCCGCGCGATCCTCGCGACGGGGTGCACGGCCATCGGCGACGGCGCCGGGCGCGGGAACATCGCGGTGGCGATCCGCGACGGCGTGAGCCGCGGCATCATCGCGGGGCCGAAGGTGGTGGCGGCGGGCCAGATGCTGTCCGGCTCCGCCGGTATCGGCGACCACACGGCC
>Ga0184633_10000874_pt1 | contig 11899 bp, 8 predicted proteins | sample PLM31_170_b1_FD_133156 | JGI IMG/M metagenome (GOLD analysis project Ga0184633, IMG submission 133156) | Groundwater sediment microbial communities from an aquifer in East River, Colorado, USA - PLM3-1_170_b1 | ecosystem: Environmental > Terrestrial > Soil > Riparian zone | place: USA: East...
GGGACGCTCGTGGGCGAGCTGGATGATGTACTCGCCGAGGTCTGTCTCGACCGGCGTGATCCCCGCGCGCTCGAGCGCCTCGTTGAGGTGGATCTCCTCGGTCGCCATCGACTTCGACTTCACGGCCATGCGGGCGCCCGTCCGGCGCGCGATGTCGACGACGATCGCGCGCGCCTCTTCGGACGTCTTCGCGTAGTGGACGTGGCCGCCGAGCCGCTCGATGTTCGCGATGAGCGCCTCCAGATAGTGGTCGAGGCGCTGGAGGGTGGCTTCCTTGATCGCCCGCGCGCGGTCCCGGAGGGCCTCGCCCTCGGGGAAATCCTCGAAGGCCTCGCGGCGGAGGTCGATGAACTTGGTCGTGGCGATCGTCAAGGCTTCCTGGAGGAACGCGTCTTTCAGGGCGCTGCCGGCGCGCTGTCGGAACGGGATCGCGAGCTCGCCGTCGCTCACGGCCGGCTTCCGTCGAGCAGCTCGGCGAGATGCAGCGCGCGCACGCGCGACTTCCGGCGCTTGAGACCCCCGCTCATCTGCATGAGGCAGCCCGCGTCGCAGGCGACGAGGCAGTCGGCGCCGGTGGCCTCGACGTTCGCGAGCTTCTTGGCGAGGATCTGCGAGGAGACTTCGGGCAGTCGCACGGCGAACGAGCCGCCGAAGCCGCAACACTCGTCGGCCCCGGGCAGGGCGACGAACTCCGCGCCCCTCAAGCTGTCGAGCAGGGTTCTCGGACTCTGGGACTCGTGGAGCCCCCGGAGGAGGTGGCAGGAATCGTGGTAGGTGACACGCCCGGGCACGGCCGAGGTGAACTCCGTCACGCCGAGCACCCGGACCAGGAACTGCGAGAACTCATGGGTGCGCGCCGCGACGTCCCGCGCCTCGCGCGCGAGCCCGGTCTCGGTCAGGAGCCCGGGGTACTCGTGCTTGACCATCCACGCGCACGAGCCCGACGGCACGACGACGTGTTCCGAATCCTTGAAGAGCGCGACGGTCCGCCTGGCGACCGCCGCGGCTTCGGCGTGATAGCCGGAGTTGAACAACGGGAGACCACAGCACGTCTGGCTCGGGGGAACGTCCACGACCACGCCCAGTCTCCGGAGCAGGCGCACGATGGCCATGCCGACCTCGGGGAAGAACAGGTCGGCGAGGCACGTCACCATCAGCGACGCGCGCCCGCGCCCGGTCATGCGTGGGGCGGGGGCGGGGTCACGACGACCAGGACGAGCAGGGGCACGGCGCCGTCGTTGACGAGCCCGTGCTCGACGCCGGCCGGGGCGACGAGGGCGTCGCCGACGTCCAGGATGTGCTCGGCGGCGCCGAGCCGGAAGCGCCCCCGGCCTTCGAGGACGACGTAGAACTTGTCCTGGTCCTCGTGCGTGTGGGGCTTCTGGTCCTGGCCCGGGGCCACACAGTAGAGGTCCAGCTGCGCCCGCGCGGTGGTCGCCAGCGCGATCTTCGCCATCTTGTCCGGCTGGAGCTTCGCGTGATCCCTAATCCTGATGCGCATCGACCGCTCTCGCCAGCAACTCTACGGGATGAACGAGCGTCACGTCCAGACCGCGCTGCCGACACCCCCAGGCGATCTGGAGGAGGCAGCCCGGGTTCGCCGCCGCGACCACCCGCGCGCCGGTCTCGACGATGCGCGCGAGCTTGCGTTCGAGCAGCTCGCGCGCCACGCCGGGCTCGAGGAGATTGTAGATGCCCGCGCTGCCGCAGCAGAGGTCGCTGTCGGCAAGCTCGACGAGCCTGAGCCCGGGGATCCGGCGCAGAAGCTGGCGCGGTTCCTGCCGCACCCGCTGGCCGTGGACCAGGTGACAGGCATCGTGGTACGTGACCGTCAGATCGAGGGGCCCGAGCGGCAGGTCGGCGCCGGCCAGCACCTCCGTGACATCGCGAACGCGCGTGGCGAAGCGCGCGAGCTCGGGAATCCGATGGCCGTACTCCTTCATCGCTGCACCGCAGCCCGCGGCGTTGGTGACGACGAAATCGAGGTCGTCGGGAAACGCGGCGGCGAGTGCGCGCGCTCGGGACGCATGGGCGTCCACTCGCCCGGCGTGAAGCTCGAGGGCACCGCAGCAGCCCTGCGACTTGGGGATCACGACTTCGAAGCCGGCCAGCGCGAGGAGACGGGCCGTGTCCCGGTTCACGCCCGGGTAGAGGTGTCGCTGGACGCAGCCTGTCAGGAGCCCGACTCGCCCGACCACGCGCCCGCGGGCGGAGACAAATTCCGGGAGCGGCGCCGCCGCCGGAACGTCCTCGAGGAGGGCCTCCATCGCCGCGAGCCGCGGCAGCCGTCGCAGCACGCCCGTCGCCCGCACGAGCGCTCGTAGCCCGGAGCGCTTGTAGAGCCTGAAGAGCGCGAGAGCCGCGCCCAGCCGTGCCGGCTCGGGAAAGACCGAGAAGATGAACGCCTGGAGCAGTCGATGCTTCGCCGGCGGCCCGGCGCGACGGAGCTCCGCGCGCGTCGCCTCGAGGAGCGAGCCGAACCTCACGCCCGACGGGCACGCGGTTTCGCACGCGCGACAACCGAGACAGAGGTCGAGATGGTGCTGGAAGGTCCGGCTCAGCCCCACCCTGCCCTCGGCCGCCGCCCGCATCAGGTAGATGCGGCCGCGCGGCGAGTCCATCTCTTCGCCGAGCACCCGGTAGGTCGGACACTGTGGGAGGCAGATCCCGCAGTGCACGCACTTCCGGATCTCGTCCAGGTCGGGAGCCTCGGCGGTGCGGAAGGCGGCCGCCATCAGAGGCCCCCGACGAAGCGGCCGGGGTTCAGCACGCGCTTCGCGTCGAACTCGTCCTACAGCGCGCGCATGAGAGCGAACGGGCCGGCCTCGACCGGCCCCCACGGGTCCACGGCCTTCCGGAGCTCGGCCGGCCCGCGCGCGATGACAACGCTGCCCACGAGGTCCATGAGCCGCGCCCGCAAGCGCGTCGTGGCCACAGCCGTCTCGGCAGCGCTGGCGTTTCCGACCCGGACTCGAAACGTCCCGACGCCCGCGCACGCGCTGATCCAGACCTCCCCTCGGGGCGCAGCCGTCCGGATGGCGTCCCCGATCGCGCGCTCGGTTTCTGCGAGTCGGCTCGGGAGTGACGCTACGTGGAGAACCGCCCCGTTCCCCTCCGTCGACGCTCGCGCGGCCCTGCTCCAGAACCCCTCCGGCAGCGGCACGATCCGCGCGCCGTCGGCCTTCGCCATCACGCCCAGGCGTTCTCCCTGCTCCCGGACGGCTTCCGCCACGCTCCCGATGGAGAGCGCCACGCCGGCCGCCGCCGCCTCCACCGGCACCGATCTCAGCGCCCGGTCGTTGAAGAACTCGATCCGGTTCGGCTGAAGCGGCGAGGCGATGACACGTTCGATGAAGGCCTGCGCCGCCTCGGCCGACGCCAGCAGCACGAGCCACGAGCGCTCCGCGTCGGGCAGCGGATGGAGCCGGAGCGTCAGCTCGCCGAGAACGCCGAGCGTACCGAGCGCGCCGACCATCAGCTTCGGGACATCGTAGCCGCTCACCGATTTCACGACCTTCGACCCGCCCCAGGTCACGACGCCGTCGGCCTGCACGAAGCGCACGCCGAGCAGCAGATCGCGCATCGTACCGTACCGCGCCCGGAGCGGGCCGCTCGCGTTGGTCGCGGTCATGCCGCCGAGCGTCCGAGCGGCGGCGCCCGGAGGGTCGAGCGCCAGGAACTGCCGTCGCGGGGCGAGCAGGGTGGCGAGAGTGCCCGCGGTGATTCCGGCCTGGACCGTGATGGTCAGGTCGTCGGGGTTGTATTCGAGCACCTGATCGAGTCCGGAGAGATCGACGAGCACGTCCACGCGCGCCGGAGGATGCCCGAGCTCGAGCGCGCTCCCGCCGCCCCGCGGTACGACCGCCAGGCCATCGTCGTGGGCGAGCGCCACGATGCGGCCGAGCTGGTCGATCGAAGCGGGACGGACGACCCAGCGCGGGAGCTGACCGTCGACCGCTGCGGCGGTGCGGGCGCGGTCGTCGTCCTGGACCCCCTCGCGACCAGCGATCGTGACGAGGGCTTCGCCGATCGAGCGCGCCGCGGCGGGCATCGCGCCTCTAGATCCAGGCGCCTTCGGGCACGCGCGGCCGCGCCGGGCGGAACCCCTCCCCGCAGGCGGGGTGCGACGGCAGCAGCTTGCCGGGGTTCATGATCCCGTCGGGGTCGAAGGCGCGCCGGAGCCGGTACATGAAGTTCAAGTCGGCGTCGGCGTACTGGAAGGGGAGATTCTTCGCCTTGTCCAGACCGATCCCATGCTCGCCCGTCACCGTCCCGCCCATGGCGATGCAGGCGAGTAGAAGCTCCTCGTTCGCGGCTTTCGCTCGCTCGAGCTCTTCCGGCACGCGGTCGTCGTACAGGATGAGCGGGTGGAGGTTCCCGTCCCCCGCGTGGAACACGTTGGCGATCTGAACGCGATGACGCGCACCGATCGCGATCAGCTCGCGCATGATCGCCGGCAGCTTGGAGCGCGGGACGACGGCGTCTTGCAACAGATAGGTCGGCGCGAGCCGCCCCACGGCGCCCGCGGCCTCCTTCCGGCCCTTCCAGAGGAGCGCGCGCTCGGCGTCGTCACGCGCCACGCGCACTTCGAGGGCGCCGCGTGCCCAGCAGATCCGCGCGGCGCGCTCGCCCTGCGCCTCGACCTCCGCGGCGGGGCCGTCGAGCTCGATCAAGAGGACGGCGGCAGCGTCCTTCGGGTAGCCGGCCCCCGTGCCCTCGTTGATCGCGCGGATCATCACCGCGTCGAGCATCTCGAGCGCCGCGGGGACGATACCGGTGGCGATGATCGCCGAGACCGCCTCCGAGGCATCCTCGATCGCCGTGAACGAGGCGAGGATCGTCTTCACCGCCTCGGCCACGTGGAGGAGCCGGACCGTGGCCGCGGTGACGATCCCGAAGGTGCCCTCCGAGCCGACGGCCACGCCGACGAGATCGTAGCCCGGGCGCTCCGCCTTGCCGCCGAGCCGCACCAGCTCGCCGGTGCCGGTCACCAGCTCGACCCCGAGGACGTGGTTCGTCGTGATCCCGTATTTCAGGCAGTGCGGGCCACCGGCGTTGGTCGCGACGTTGCCCCCGATCGAGGAGACCATCTGGCTCGAGGGGTCCGGCGCGAAGAAATATCCCTGAGTTGCAACCGCCCGGGTGAGAGAAAGGTTGATCAGCCCGGGCTGAACCGTCGCGCATCGGTTGGTGAGGTCGATCTCCAGAATTCGATCCATCCGGTTCGTGCCGATCATCACGCCGCCGAGGGGCGCCATGGCGCCGCCGATCAGTCCGGTGCCCGAGCCCCGCGGCACGATGGGCACGCGCTCCCGCCGGCAGAGGTTCACGATTGCGACGACCTCTTCCGCTCGGGTCGGTAAGGCGACGGCGTCGGGGGCGCCTTTGTAGAAGGTGTGCATGTCGCACTCGTAGACGAGTCGACCCTCGGCTGAGCGTACGAGCCCCTCGGCGCCGACGATCCGCTCGAGGTCCGCGAGGAAGGTTCCGCTCAGGGGCATGACGCGAGGCGCCCCCCGGGGTGGACTACGAGATCTTCCAGGTGTCTCCCGAGGTCAGCAGCTTGGCGATGTCGCCGGGGCCGCGCTCCGAGATGGCCTTCTGTTCCTGCTGGAGGATGAGGTCCTCGTAGACCGGCGCTTCGACGGCCGTGAGCACGCCGACCGGAATCGGGAAGTCGGGCGCGAAAAGATCGGCGAGGAGCTTGGCGGCGTTCACGTTCGTCTCGTCATGAATCCAGAGGGTACTCTCGGGCACGTCCTTGGCGCGGACCACCTTCGGGGTGACCCCCTGCATGATGAGGGCGCGCCGGTCGTCCGGCGGCCCGAAGAGCAAGGGCTTGCCGTGCTCGAGCCGGAGCTCGTGCTGGACCTTGGACTCCCGGTCGTAGATGACGTTCCACGCCAGGTCGTTGTAGACGTTGCAGTTCTGGAGGATCTCGATGAACCCCGTGCCCTTGTGGGCGGCCGCCCGCTTCAGCATCTCGTCCATGTGCGGGATGTTCCGGTCGACGGTCCGGGCCACGAAGGTCGCGCCGCAGCCGAGTGCGAACGAGAGCGGATTGACCGGCCGGTCGGCCGAGCCCACCGGCGTCGACTTCGTCACCTTACCGAGCTCGCTCGTCGGCGAGTACTGGCCCTTCGTCAACCCGTAGATCCGGTTGTTGAAGAGCAGGATCGTGAGGTTCACGTTGCGGCGCAGGACGTGGAGCATGTGGTTGCCGCCGATCGAGAGCCCGTCACCGTCGCCCGTGACCACGAAGATCTTCAGCTCGGGCCGCGCCACCCGAAGTCCCGTCGCGATCGCCGGCGCCCGGCCGTGGATCGTGTGGAAACCGTAGGTGTTCATGTAGTACGGGAAGCGGCTGGAGCAGCCGATCCCGGAGATGAACACGATGTTCTCCTTCGGAATGCCGAGGTCGGGCATCGTCTTCTGGAGCGCGGACAGAATGGCGTAGTCCCCGCAGCCCGGGCACCACCGCACGTCCTGATCCGACTCGAAGTCCTTCTTCGTGTACTTCGGCGCTTCCTTGGCTCCGGCTTCGCTCGGACTCATGGCGTGCTCCCGAGAAGCTGATTGATCGCTTCGTAGATTTCCTCGGACGGCAGTGGCAGGCCACGCACCCGGTTGAAACCGACCGCGTCGACCAGGTACTCGGCGCGGAGGACCCGCACGAGCTGCCCGCTGTTGATCTCGGGCACCAGCACCTTGCGGTACTCGCGCAGGATGTGGCCGAGATCCGGCGGGAGTGGATTCAGGTGGCGCAGGTGGATCGAGGCGACGGACTTGCCGGCCGTCTGCGCTTGCTCGACCGCCGCCGTGATCGAGCCGTAGGTGCCGCCCCAGCCGACCACGAGGAGGTCGCCCGTCGCCGGGCCGTTGATCGAGGTCGGCGGGATCTCCTGCGCCACGCGCCGGACCTTCTCGGCCCGCGTGCGCACCATGTGGTCGTGGTTGTCCGGGTCGTAGGAGATGTTCCCGGTGACGTCCTGCTTCTCGATCCCGCCGATGCGGTGCTCGAGGCCCGGCGTGCCCGGCCGCACCCACGGCCGCGCGAGCGTGGCCGAGTCGCGGAGGTACGGGAAGAAGCCTTCTCGCTCCGTCCTGAACTGGATCTCGATCGGCGGCAGCGTCGTCACGTCGGGGATGAGCCAGGGCTCCGAGCCGTTGGCCAGGAATCCGTCGCTCAGCACGAGCACCGGCACCATGTACTTGGCGGCCAGCCGCACGGCCTCATACGCGATGTAGAAGCAGTCGCCCGGCGTGGCCGGGGCGAGGACCACCACCGGGGCCTCGCTGTTGCGGCCATACAGCGCTTGCATGAGGTCGGCTTGCTCGGTCTTCGTGGGCATGCCGGTCGAGGGACCCGCCCGCTGGATATTCAGGACGACGAGCGGCAGCTCCGCCGTCACGGCGAGGCCGATGCCCTCGCTCTTGAGCGCGATGCCGGGACCGCTCGAGGCGGTGACCCCGATCGCTCCGCCGAACGAGGCGCCGATGGCCGCGGTGACGGCCGCGATCTCGTCCTCGGCCTGGATCGTCCTCACGCGGAAGCGCTTGTGTAGCGCCAGCTCGTGCAGGATGTCGCTCGCCGGCGTGATCGGGTAGGCGCCGTAGACCAGCACGAGCTTGGAGCGCTGCGCGGCGGCGAGAAGGCCCCAGGCCAGGGCGCGGTTGCCCGTCATGGCCCGATAGAGTCCCGGCGCCATCTCCGCGGGCTCGACGGCATAGTGTTCGCCGAAGATCTCGGCCGTCTCGCCAAAGGCGTGGCCGGCCTTGAGGACGCGGGTGTTGGCCTCGGCGATGTCCTTGTTCTTGGCGAATCTCTTCTTGATCCAGTCGAGCGTGGGCTCGAGCGGGCGCGTGTAGATCCATGAAACCAGGCCGAGCGCGAAGAAGTTCTTGGTCCGGTCCTTCTCCTTGGTATTGAGGGGCAGGTCCTTGATGGCCTCGAGGGTCAGGCCGGTCATGTCGACCTTGTGTAGCCGGTAGCGCTCGGCCAGCGTCGGGTCGTCGAGCGGGTTCGTCGCGTAGCCCGCCTTGTCCAGATTCCGCTTGTCGAACGCCGGCGTGTTGACGATCAGGAGACCACCCGTCTTGAGATCACGCAGGTGAACCTTGAGGGCGGCCGGGTTCATCGCGACCAGGCAGTCGAGCCGGTCGCCCGGGGTGTAGACGCGCTGGCTGCCGAACTGGAGCTGGAAGCTCGACACACCGAAGAGCGTGCCGGCGGGAGCGCGGATCTCGGCGGGGAAGTTGGGCAGCGTGGCGAGGTCATTGCCGGCCCACGCCGACTCGGTCGTGAACTGCTCGCCCGTGAGTTGCATGCCGTCACCGGAGTCACCGGCAAACCGGATCACCGCACGGTCCAGCGCCTTTCGCGACTTCTCGGCGCCGGTGGCGGGAGTCGCTATCTGACCCATCGCGTCCTGTCTCCTCGCTCGGCTCGCGCAGTCATCCCCGGCGAGCCCGGTACGGGGAATCGCTACAGAGGCTGCCCGCCGGTACCGTCAACGCAAACACCGGCAGACCAACGGTCATTCTATCGAACGCGGCCGGCGCGGGCTAGATTCCGAACGCGCGGTCAGTCCACCCGCCCCGCCCCGGAGGTGTCCAAACAAGTATATCAGCCGGCGTCCACGTCCTGGGGGTGCTTGATGGCGCCGCCCGGCCGCAGGTTCAGGACCGCCTCGGGGAACAGGTTCGCGAGCCAGCGGATGACGTCGCTGACCGTGACGACGCCGATGGGTCGGCCCTCCGGGTCGACGAGCGGGATCGTCCGGTAGCCGGCCACGCTCATGCAATGTACGGCGTAGGCCACGCGGTCATGCGCGATCAGCGCTTCGGGATTGCGCGTCATCACTCCCGCAAGGGGTGTCCGGCGCGCGTCGAGGTCCTTGCCGACGACGCGTGTGAGGACGTCCCGCTCGGTGAAGATGCCCGTGAGTCGCCCGGCGGCGTCGGTGACGAGCACACCCGCCTGCCGCCGAGCCAGCATCGTCTGGACGGCCTCGTGGACCGTGGCGGTCTCGGAGAGGCAGATCGGCTCGGCCGGCGACAGCACCGCGATCGTGTCGTTCAGCAGGGCGCCCCTGGTCTCGCGCAGGTCGTCGTCGATCGTCGCGGAGTACTCGTCCTCGAACTCACCACGCATGACGTCCCTCCCCGGTTCCGATCGTAACTCTTTGCCACGCGCCCGGCAATGGCACGGCCCCCCGCGTCACGAGCGCGCCGCGACGCGGGCCGGCTCCTCGTTGGCGTCCTTGAGCAACTGGATGAACCGGCTCACCGTCGGCGTGAGCGGCTTCTGGCGACGGTGGATCAGGCCGACGGGCCGCACCAGGTCCGTGATACCCAGCGGGACGACGGCGAGCGTGCGGATGGAGACCTCGTTCTGCACCGTGTGGCGCGGGAGGATGGAGACCCCGGCCGCGATGATGATCGCCTGCTTGATCGTCTCGATGTTGTCGAACTCCATCACGGTGTTGACTTTGACGTTGTGCTGGCGGAGCGCCCGGTCGATCGCCTTGCGAATCGTCAGACCGGCGTCGAACGCGACGAACGTCTCGCCGACGAGGTCGGCGGGCACGACGACGCGCCGCCGCGCCAGACGATGGTTCGGGTGGCACACGAAGGCCATCGGCTCGGACCGGAGCGGCACGATGGCGAGCGCCCGGTCGGCCGGCGGGTACGACATGATCCCGACGTCCGCCTCACCCTGCATCACGGCCTCGACGACCTTGTGCGGGTGCAGGCACTCGAGCTGGACACGCGCCTCCGGGTAGAGCGACATGAACCGCTGCACGTTCCGGCTCACGTCGTGCAAGCCGACCGAGTAGATCGCCGCGACCCGCACCGTGCCGTCCACGCGGGCCTTCACCGCCGCGATCTCGGCCCTCGCCTTCTCCCACGACTCGAGCAATCCCCGGCAGGCCTCGTAGAACGCCTGGCCCTCGGGGGTCACGACGAACGGGCGCTTGGTGCGGTCGAGGAGTGCCACACCCAACTCCGTCTCGAGCTGCTGCATCGCCTGGCTCGCCGCCGACTGGGAGACGAAGTTTTGCGCGGCACCACGCGAGAATGACCGGTGCCGGACGACGTCGCAGTAGAGACGCAGCGTCTCGAGATGCACGGATTGATTATAAGCCACGCTGATACTTACTATCCGACTTTTTGGGGATGACTAATACTGTAAATGCCGGTACTATCGTGCAACTGTTTTCACAAAAGGGATGGAGCCCATGACTGAAGTTCAGCACCGAACCGCCGTTCCCGGTCCTCCGCCCGCCCAGGGGCTGTACGACCCGCGCTGCGAGCACGACGCCTGCGGCGTCGGCTTCGTGGTCGACATCAAGGGCCGGCCGTCGCACACGATCGTGCGCCAGGCGCTCCGGGTGCTCATCAACCTCCTTCACCGGGGTGCGTGCGGCTGCGAGGCGAATACCGGCGATGGCGCCGGCGTCTTGCTCCAGGTGCCGGACAAGTTCCTGCGGCGCGAGTGCGATCGCCTGGGGATTCCCCTGCCGCCGCCCAAGGAGTACGGCTGCGGGCTCGTGTTCTTGCCGCGAGACCCGGAGCAGCGGGACCGCGTTCGCGCGCTCCTGCACTCGATCGTGGACGAAGAGGGCCAGCGCCTCCTGGGCTGGCGGGATGTTCCCACCGACGACCACCTCATCGGCGCCAGCGCGCTCTCGGTCGAGCCGCACATCACCCAGGTGCTCATCGGCCGCGGACCGGCTGTGCGGGATCACACCCACTTCGAGCGCAAGCTCTACGTGATCCGGAAGCTCTTCGAAAAGGCCGTGGTGGCGCTCGACATTCCGGAAAACACGTTCGCCTACATGCCGAGCCTCAGCTCGAACACGCTCATCTACAAGGGGATGCTCAGCGCCGACCAGATCGAGACGATGTATCCGGATCTCGCCGATCCCGACGTGGAGTCGGCGCTCGCGCTCGTGCACCAGCGCTTCAGCACGAACACGTTTCCGTCCTGGCCGCTCGCGCATCCGTATCGGTATGTGGCCCACAACGGGGAGATCAACACGCTGCGCGGGAACATCAACTGGATGCGCGCCCGCGAGGCGCTCTGCCGGTCGGATGCGCTCGGCGACGACCTCCGGAAAGTGCTGCCCGTCACGCGCGACGGCCTGTCGGACTCGGCGACCTTCGACAACGTGCTCGAGTTCCTCGTCATGAACGGCCGGTCGCTGCCGCACGCGATCCTCATGATGATCCCGGAGCCTTGGCAGAACCACGAGTCGATGAGCCCGGAGCGGCGGGCGTTCTACGAGTACCACGCCTCGTTGATGGAGCCGTGGGACGGACCGGCCTCGATCGCGTTCACCGACGGCACCGTCATCGGCGCCGTGCTCGACCGGAACGGCCTGCGCCCCTCGCGCTACTACGTCACCAAGGACGACATGGTCATCATGGCCTCCGAGGTCGGCGTGCTCGACATCCCCGCCGAGAGGATTCTGGTCAAAGAGCGGTTGCATCCCGGACGGATCTTCCTCGTCGACACCGCCCAGGGCCGCATCATCGACGACGAGGAGATCAAGGCCCAGCTCGCCGCCGAGCACCCCTACGCCGACTGGCTCCGGGACAACCTCGTCCACCTCGAGGAGCTTCCGGCGCACCCGGTGTCGGCGCCCGACCGCCTGACGGTGCTGACCCGGCAGATCGCGTTCGGCTACACCCACGAGGACCTGAGAATCCTGCTGCTGCCGATGGCCAAGAACGGCGAGGAGCCGGTGGGCTCGATGGGCACCGACACGGCGCTGGCCGTGCTCTCGAACCGTCCCCGGCCGCTCTACGACTACTTCAAGCAGCTCTTCGCCCAGGTGACGAATCCCCCGCTCGATCAGATCCGCGAGGAGCTGGTGACCTCGATGGAGTCCAC
>Ga0184633_10000875_pt1 | contig 11894 bp, 12 predicted proteins | sample PLM31_170_b1_FD_133156 | JGI IMG/M metagenome (GOLD analysis project Ga0184633, IMG submission 133156) | Groundwater sediment microbial communities from an aquifer in East River, Colorado, USA - PLM3-1_170_b1 | ecosystem: Environmental > Terrestrial > Soil > Riparian zone | place: USA: East...
AGGACGAAGCTGGAGTAGCTCTGGCCGGAGGGCAGATTCACTTTGGTCTTCGTGTCGCCGAACGTGAAGGTCTGGTGCGGCCCGTCGTGGTATTCGAGGTCGTAGTGCGGACTGATGATGGCGTGGTTGACGATCCAGAAGTACGCCTGCCGGAGCTTTTCGTCCATTGGCGCGCCGCCATCTTGGCTCGGCTGCACGTCGGCCACCGGGCCTTTGTAGAGATCGGCCACGTCGAACACTTTGGCGGCGGGCTTCGGGCCGGGATGGGTCGGCGCTTCGGAGACGTGTTGAAAAGGAGTGGCTTTGGGCATGGCAGGAAAGGACTCCGGTTGGGGAAGTAGACGTGCCTTGTCCCAATTTAAGCGCGAGTCGGGGGAATGCGCAACTAGCCTTCCCCAAACTGCCCCACTTCCACATCCCCCAGCGCCCGCCGCAAATCCGCCACGCGCAGGAAGACGGTCGCCCCGCGCTCGCCGGAGCCGATGGAGATTTCCTCCCGCGGAGCGGCCAGCACGCTTTCGTCTAACAGCAGGCGCATGGGCGCGGGCAGCCCAAACGGCGAGACGGCCCCGCGCTCGTAGCTCGTCGCCGCAAGCACCTCGGCCTCGCTTGCCATCGTCAGCCGCGATTGGCCGAGATAGCGCCGCAGCGCGGGCCACGACACCTGCCGCGCCCCGGCGATGAGCACCATCACGTACTCGCCCTGCCCCACGCGGAAGACGATGCTGCGCACGACCTGATCGGGAGACTGGCCGCGCTCGCGGGCGGCTTGCTCCAGCGAGTGGACCGGGCCGGGATGGCGGAACAAGCGATGGGGAATATTCAACGCCGCGAGGGCGCGCGTGACGGGAGTAGAGTCATCCATGTCTCGAAAACGCAAACTGCCCCGGCGGACGCTCGGAGCAGTTTGTGTTTCATCATCATCTGGCGGACCCGACGAGATTCGAACTCGCGATCTCGGCCTTGACAGGGCCGCATGTTAGGCCGCTACACCACGGGTCCCGGTAGCGCGGCGGGAATATACCATACCCACTTGTGGGCGTCAATGCCAAAACGTCATGCTGAGCGCAGCGAAGCATCTCTACGCCGTGGGAGAGACTCTGCGCTTCGCTCAGAGTGACGACCTTTCATCCGCGCAACACCTCGCGAAACGCCGCCACCACTTTCTCGATGTCCTTCGGCGTGATCCAGTAGTGCGTCACCAGCCGGAAACGGCGCGGCCCCTCCCAGTCCAGGACGATCCCGCGCGGCCTCATCCGCTCGGCCACCTCTGCCGCCGTGAGCTTCGCGCCGGGGGCGAGGTTGCAGTACACCATGTTGGTCTGCGGTGTGTTCGCGTCGAGCTCGATCTCCAGGATGTTGCGCAGCCCGTCGGCCAACAGCCGCGCGTGCGCGTGGTCGTCGTCCAACCGCTCGATCATTGACTCCAATGCAACGACGCCTGCCGCCGCGATGATGCCCGCCTGCCGCATCCCGCCCCCTACCATCTTGCGGTATCTGCGCGCCTCGGCGATGAAATCCTCCGGCCCGCACAGCACGGAGCCGACGGGCGCGCAGAGGCTTTTGGACAGGCAGAACATCACCGAGTCCGCCGCGCCTGCGAGGGCGCTGGCTTCCATGCCCTGCGCCACCGCCGCGTTGAACAGCCGCGCGCCGTCAACGTGCAGTTTCAGCCCGCGCACGTGCGCGAATTCTGCCGCCCGTCGCGTGTATTCCGGCGTAAGCGCGACCCCGCCACAGATGTTCTGCGTGTTTTCCAGACACACCAGCCGCGTGCGCGGGTGATGCACGTCCTCGGTGCGGACCGAGGCTTCGACGTCTTCGAGCCGCAGCGTCCCATCCGGTTGATTCGGGACTGGGCAGGCCTGCATACCCCCGAGCGCCGCCATGCCCCCGACCTCGTTGAGATAAATGTGCGATTTGTCCCCGACGATGACTTCGGCCCCGCGCTGGGCATGGGTGAGCAGCGCGACGAGGTTCGCCATCGTCCCCGAGGCGACGAACAGCCCGGCCGCGTGGCCCGTCAGCGCCGCCGCCATCTCCTGCAGCCGGATCACCGTGGGGTCATCACCGAACACGTCGTCGCCGACCTCGGCGCGAGACATCGCCTCGCGCATCGCCGGGGTCGGGTGCGTGACGGTATCGCTGCGCAGGTCAATCAGTCCATTCTCGAAACTCATGGTGGCTTTACAAGCGCGAACAGGCCGGCGACGATCAGGCCGCTCAGGATCAGGTTGACGACGAGCAAGTAAACGAAACCGGCACAGCCCAACCCCACGCCCCACCCGGCGCGCCGCGCCCCCGTGCCATCTCCGGCGCGCAGGCTGTGGCGCCGGCTCAGCCAGCCGACCACGAGCGCGTACCCGGCAAAGGGCAAGCCGAGCAGCGTGGTGATGAACGTGGGCGAGACCGCGAGGATCACCCAGACCACACCGGCCACCAGACTCGAGGTGGCCCAGGCGCGGCGTGGAGCGGGGAGCACAGGTGGAGTCACGCGCCAGGCCCACACCGTAATGCGTAGTGCGTATTCCGTCTGGTCTGCTACGCAATACGCATTACGCGCTACGCATCAGTACTTCTTCACCAGCGCCTTATACGAATCCGGCTCCCGGTTTTGCAGGGTCTGGAATTCCTCGCGCCGCTGGCGCACTTCGGTGAGGTCAATACGGGCCACGCAGTAGCCCTCGGCAGGTTCGTTCGTCTTGGGGTCCACCTCCCCGGCGAGCGTCGCGTACACCTGGCCGCGCGGGCCGACGATCGTCGAATCGCCGAAGAACGAATAGGTCACGTCGTCGCCCACCCGATTGGCGGCGGCCACGAACAACGCATTCTCGTAGGCGCGCGCGAGCACATAGGTTCGCCACTCGTCGCGGTGCGGCTTCTCCCAGTTGGCGCAGACCACGAGCAGCTCCGCGCCCTCGAGCGCCAGACTGCGCGCCGCCTCGGGAAAGGCCAGATCGTACCCGGTGAGCAGGCCGACCATGCCGAACTGGCATTCGAACACCTGGTAGCGATAGCCCGCCCGGAACGCCATGCGCTCTTCGCCCTTGAGATGCACCTTGCGGTATTCGCCGATCAGCTCGCCGTCCGGCCCGATGAACACCAGCGAATTGAAGAGGATGGACTCGACTTTCTCTTTCGTCGGCAGCCCGAAGGCGATGTGCACCCCGAACTCCTGGGCGCGCTGGGCTATCAGGTTGACGGTGGGGCCGGGTACGCGCTGGGCAAGGTCGGTGAAGCGCACCCCGCATTCGTAGCCGGACGTGATCAGTTCGGGAAAGACGATCAGGTCCACTTTCTGCTGGCCGGCAATCTTGGCGACCAGTTCAGACATCTTCACCAGATTCTCTTCGGTCTCCCCCAGCTTGGGCTTCATCTGGACAGTGGCGACGGTGACTTCGCGCATAGAGTCTCCTTTGGCGGGCGGATTGTATCACTGGCGGAGCAACTTTAGTATGCTGGCCAGGTCAGCCGGCAGAGGGGCCGTGAACGTCTTTGCTATCCCGCTGCCGGGCAACCGCAGCGTCAGGCGGGCGGCGTGCAAAAACTGGCGCTCAATTGGGAGTGAGGGCGTGCGGCGGCCATACACCGTATCCCCGACGATGGGACACTTCAGATACGCAAAGTGCAGCCGAATCTGGTGCGTGCGTCCGGTAAGCAGCCGCGCCTCCACGAAGGTGTGCGCCGGAAATTTTTCCAGCACCTTATATTCGGTGACGGCGGGTCGCCCGTGCCGTTCCGGGACGACGGCCATGCGCTTACGGTCACGGAGGTCTCTGCCGATGGCGGCCTCGATGCGCCCCGTATTCGTGGGCGGGTGACCGTCCACGAGCGCAAGATAGACCTTCTCGACTTCGCGGTCTTTGAACTGCCGCTGCAGCTCGCGGTGCGCGGCGTCGTTTTTGGCGACGACGATCAGCCCCGACGTGTCCCTGTCCAGCCGGTGCACGATGCCGGCGCGCTGCCCGAAAGGGTCCCCCACCCCTTTGAGGTCGGGAGCGTGCCCCAGCACCGCATTGACGAGCGTCCCCTGCGCGTGCCCCGCCGCCGGATGCACGACCATGCCCGCCGGTTTGTTGATGACCAGCAAATCGTCGTTCTCGAAAATGATGTCGAGGGGGATCGCTTGCGGCAAATTGCCCGCCGGGTCGGGCGGAGGGATGCGGACGGCAATCGTCGCGGGCCGCTCGAGGCGCCGTCCGGGTTTCGTCACCGTCTTCCCGTCGAGCGTCACAAATCCGTCTTCGATCAGCCGCTGCGCCTGGGTGCGGGACAGCTCCGGAACCTCGGCAGCGATGACTTTATCCAGCCGCTCTCCTGCCGCCGCGGACGGAAAAGTGATGACCCGCTCAGTCACACTCAGGACGCTTGCCCCACGTCTGCCGAGTCCACGGGGGGCGGCGGCGCGTCGGCAAGTCTCTTTCTAGCCGCGCGCGACTCGACCAGCATCAGCAACGCGAGCAGAGCCACGCCGAGGCTGATGCTCGCATCCGCGACGTTGAAGATCGCGAACGTCCCGACGCTGACGAAATCGGTCACGGTGCCGAAGATCAACCGGTCAATCAGGTTGCCAATCGCCCCGCCCAACTGCAAGCCGAGCGCCAGGCGCATCCACCCGTGGCCATCCGGGATCTGCCGCGCGTAGTAGAGGATCACGACCGAGACGACGACGGCGATCACGGTGAAGAGCAGGCCCGCTTCCTTGAACAAGCCGAAAGCAGCGCCAGTGTTCTGGATATGCAGGATGCGGGCATACGGCGCCAGCCAGGGAAACGGGCTCCAGCTCTCGTTGAGCGCCAACCGGGTGCGCACCAGATGCTTGGCGACCTGATCCACAAAAATGACCAGCGCTCCCAGCCAGTACACGAGCGTTTGGTTGACGATCTTCTTCAACATCACTCTCCACGGCTTCGGCTCGCCTCACCCCGAGCCACCGGAGGCGCATTGTACCTTAGGCGAGGGTGATAATCAATGCATTTCAGTTTTGGGGTTTGGAATTTTGGGCTTTAGGATTTGCCCTTTTCGGGCCGCCCTTGACGCCTCACTCTTTCGGGAGTAGTATCCCGCCCGCTCTGCAGGCAGCGACGAGAGTGCCCCGCCGCGATGATCGTCCTCGTGAAGGCGGGTTTCGTTTTTTATGGAGAAACGTCAGACTCCCGTCCGGGAGTTCGCTTGACGCCCCAAACAGGCGGACTAGAATTCCACTGCTGACGCACAGACATCAGGATTATCGCTATGGCGACCATTCGGCAAACCACGGGCGCGCCTCCGCGCTCGTTGACGAGCTTTTTCATCGGCAAACCGCTGCCGTCGCACGAGGCCCCGCACCAGACCATCAGCAAAAAAGTGGGGCTGGCGGTGTTTGCCTCGGACGCGCTGTCGTCCACGGCCTACGCCACCGAGGCCATCCTCGAAGTGCTGGCGTTCGCCGGAATCGCCGCGCTGGGCCTCTCCATTCCCATCGCGGGCGCAATTGCCCTGTTGCTGGTCATCGTCACCGTCTCGTACGAGCAGACGATCCACGCCTATCCGGGCGGCGGCGGCGCGTACATCGTCTCGCGCGACAACCTCGGCGAATTGCCCGCCCAGATCGCGGGCGCGGCCCTGCTCACCGATTATATCCTCACCGTCTCGGTGAGCATCTCTTCGGGGGTAGCCCAGATCACCTCCGCTTTTCCAGCCCTGCATCCTTTCCGTGTGGAAATTGCGGTTGGCCTCGTCATGTTCATGACCATCGTCAACCTGCGCGGGGTAAAGGAGTCCGGCGTCACCTTTGCCGTTCCCACATATTTCTTTCTGGTTGTCACCGTGCTCACCCTGGCTTTCGCGTTCTACAAATACTTCACCGGTTCACTGGGTATAGTCACAGGTGTGACGCCGGCAGTGGCCGAAGCGGTGCAGGGATTGACGCTGTTCCTCATCCTGCGCGCGTTTGCCAGCGGGTGCACGGCGCTCACGGGCGTAGAGGCCATCTCCAACGGCATCCCGGCCTTCAAAGAGCCGAAGAGCCGGAACGCGGGCATCACGCTCGTGTGGATGAGCGCGATTCTGGGCGTCATGTTTCTCGGCGTCACCTTTCTGTCTCACCAGATCGGCGCGCAGTTCTCGCCGACTGAGACGGTCATTTCGCAGCTGGGGCGCACGGTCTGGGGGGCCGGGCTGATGTGGTACATCCTGCTCGGCGGGACGACGCTCATCTTGATCATGGCCGCGAACACCTCCTATGCCGACTTTCCCCGACTGGGAGCCTTGATCGCAAATGATGGCTTCTTGCCACGTCAACTGACCTACCGCGGCAGCCGGCTGGTATTCACGTACGGAATCGTCGCGCTCGCAACGCTCGCCTCGCTGCTTATCATCCTCTTCCGCGCCGAGGTCACCGCGCTCATCCCACTGTATGCCATTGGCGTGTTCCTGTCCTTCACGCTTTCACAGACCGGCATGGCCGTGCGCTGGCTGCGCTCCAGCCGGCTCAAGGAGGGCGAGGAGATCGTCCAGCAGGGCGGCGTGGTGCGTTACGACCCGAAATGGCGGCTGAAGCTCGTCATCAACGGCCTGGGCGCGGTTGTCACCGCCGTGGTGATGGTCGTGTTCGCAGTCGCCAAGTTCGCGCAAGGCGCGTGGGTCATCGTGCTCCTCGTGCCCACGCTGGTCCTGATCTTCTTCCGCATCCACCACCATTACAAGGACGTGGCCAGGCATCTGTCGCTGGAGTCCTTTGGCGCGCCGCCGCGCGTCCGGCGCAACCGCGTGCTGCTCCTCATCGGCGGCGTGCACAGCGGGGCGCTGCACGCGTTGCGCTACGCCCGCTCGCTGTCGCAGGATGTCACGGCGGTGTACGTGGCCGCCGATCCGGTGGAGACTGAAAAGGTCAAGGACAAATGGGAACAATGGGGCGACGGCATTCGGCTGGTCGTCATCGACTCGCCCTATCGCCGGCTGATCGAGCCGCTGCTGGATTACATTGACGAACTGGCGGCGGGGCGCCAGCCGCAGGAAATGCTCACGATTGTGGTGCCGCAATTCGTGCCCGCGCACTGGTGGCAGAAATTCCTGCACATGAACACGGCCCAGATCCTGCAGCAGGCGCTGCTCCGCAAGAGCGGCATCGTCGTGATGGATGTGCCTTACCATATCGAGGATGCAAAGCCTCCCGAAGAGGTCAGGCGCTAGAGCAGATTCCTATCCAAGAACGAAGTCCTCTAACACGTCAGCGAGGCATAACAGAATCAGCTATGTCAGATAAGACGCACCAACACATCATCATCGTCGGCTGCGGGCGCGTGGGCGGCGAGCTGGCGCTGTCGGTCTTCCGCAAAGGCCACTCCGTGGCCGTGGTAGACTCCAACCCGCGCGCCTTCGACCGCCTAGGATCGGAGTTTCGGGGCCGCACCGTACAGGGCGACGGCTTCGCCGAAGACGTGCTGAAGCGCGCAGGCATCGAAACAGCGGACGCCCTCGCCGCCGTCACCTCTTCGGACAGCGTCAACATCGTCGTGGCGCGGGTGGCGCGCGACATCTATCACGTCGGCCACGTCGTCGCTCGCGTGTACAACCCGCGCCGCGCGCCCATCTACGAAAAGCTGGGCCTGCAGACGATCGCTTCGTCTTCGTGGGGCGCGCAGCGCATCGAGCAATTGATCCTGCATTCGGGTTTGCAGAGTGTGTATGCGGCCGGCAACGGCGAAGTGCAGATCTACGAGGTCAGCATCCCGCACGAGTGGGAGGGGCGCACGGTGGGCGACCTGGTCCCGGCTGAGAATGCCCTTCCAGTGGCCATCGCGCGCGGCGGGCGCGCCTGCCTGCCCGACCGCGACACCGTCCTGCACGCCCAGGACATTCTGCAAGTCAGCGCGACCGACGAGGGGGCCAGAGTCTTGCGCGAACGCCTGCACGCGAACAGAGAGAAATAGCCATGTTTGTCATCATCGTCGGCGGAGGCCGCACCGGCTCCCATCTCGCCTCACTGCTGCTTCAACAGGGGCACGAGGTCCGGTTGATTGACAACCGCCCGGACATCCTCGCCACCCTGCACCGCGAAATCCCAACCGAAGTCATCTTCGAAGGCGACGGGACCGACCCGCAAACGCTGGAAACGGCGGGCATTCAGCGGGCGCAGGTCGTCGCCGCGACCACGGCGGACGACGCCGACAACCTCGTGGTCGCCTCGCTCGCGCGCCATCAATATGGCGTCCGCCGCACCATCGGCCGCATCAACAACCCGAAGAACGCCTGGCTGTTTTCACCGGATTTCGGCGTGGATGTGGCGCTCAACAACGCCGACATCATGGCGAAGTTGATCGAAGAAGAAATGTCCATCGGCGACATGATGATCATGCTCAAGATTCGGCGAGGCAAATACGAACTGGTGGAGGAGAAGATCGCGCCGGACGCAAAGGCCATCGGCGTCGCCATCAAAGACCTGCGGCTGTCCGAGCACTGCATCATCTCCGGCATTATCCGCCGGGGCGAGATGGTATTGCCGCGCGGCATCACCACGCTGGAAGAAGGCGACGAGATTCTGGCGCTCGTGGACGAGCCAGCCCGCGAGGAACTGGCCCGATTGCTGGGACGCCCGGGCGAAGCTTAGTCAACGGATGGAACAGATAGAACTGATTCACCCGTGCCATGTCATCCCTCCCATCCGATTCATCCGTTGACAAAACCAAGTCCGGGAGTAGAATGCCCGTCGCATCATTCAGCGAAAGACGTATGGACACCGATTTAGAACCCGATTCTAAGCGCCTGACCTCACTGGCCGGAGAATAGCCCCGCTCCAGCGCCTCACCCTGTGACGCGCCTCGCCTGGCTGCTCCGAGCCGCGAGGCGCTGTTCATTGGAGGTGACTATGGAGCAAGCTCTCATTGACGCCACGCTGGAGCGCGTGCGCGCCGCCCTCGAGGCCGGCCAGGTGGACGAGGCTATCACCGCCCTCACCACTCTGCACCCCGCCGACCGCGCGGACGCCTTCGCCGACCTCCCCCGCGACGAACAAGAAGAAATCCTCCCACGCCTCGACGCGCAGGCGACCGCCGACCTCCTCGAAGAACTCGAAGGCCCGGAGGCGGCCGAGGTCGCCGCACACCTATCCCCCGAGACCCTGGCTGACGTGCTCGACGAGATGGAGCCGGACGAGGCCGCCGACATCCTCGGCGACCTGCCGCCCGAACAGGCGGCCTCCGCCCTCGCGCAAATGGACGCTTCGCGGGCGGACGAGGTCCTCCCCCTCCTGGCCCACCCGGACGATACCGCGGGCGGCCTGATGACGTCCGCATTCTACGCACTGCGCCGCCAGACCACCGCGCAGATAGCGATTGATTTCCTCCGCACCCAACGCCCCGACGCCGAGACGCCGTATTACCTGTACGTGGTAGACCGCTTCCAGAAACTCATCGGCATCGTCGGCCTGCGCGACCTGATCGTGGCCGAGCCGCAGGCCACCGTCGAGTCCATCATGAAGCGCGACGTGGTCAACGTGCCGGTGGGCACCGACCAGGAGGAAGTAGCGCGCCTGATGTCGCGCTACGACCTCGCCGCTCTACCCGTGGTAGATGGCGATGGGAAGCTGGTCGGCGTGATCAACTACGATGCGATTGTGGATGTCATCGAGGAGGAGGCGACCGAGGACATCTACCGCCTGGCGAACGTCTCCGACGGCGACCTGCAGGTCTTCAGCCCGGTGCGGCTCTCAGTGCGGCGGCGGCTGCCGTGGCTGCTCGTCAACCTCGGCACGGCCTTCCTCGCCGCCTCGGTCATCAGCCTGTTCGAGGCGACCATCGCCAAGCTGGCCGTGCTGGCCGTCTTTCAATCCATCGTGGCCGGGCAGGGTGGCAATGCAGGCACACAGACACTCGCGATGGTCGTGCGCGGGCTGGCGCTGGGCGAAATTGAGTTCAAGGATGCGTGGCGCGCGATGGCGCGCGAGGCAGGCATCGGCCTGATCCACGGTGTGACCGTGGGCTTCTTCGTCGCCATCGGCGCGTGGTTGTGGCGCGGAATTCCGATCCTGGGCCTGGTCATCGGGCTGGCCATGGTGGGCAATTTGATCGCCGCCGGGATCGCGGGGACGCTCGTCCCGCTCACCCTCAAAGCGTTGAAGCTCGACCCCGCCCTCGCCTCCGCCGTCATCGTCACCACCGTGACAGACTGTGTGGGGTTCGGGCTGTTTCTGGGATTAGCGACGCTGTTCTTGCCGTACTTGAAATGAAAAAACTCATCCTCAACGCCGACGACTATGGCCGCGCGGCTTCCGTCTCAGCCGGGATTCGCATGGCGCACCGCGAGGGCATCGTCACCTCAACCACCGCGATGATGAACATGCCCGGCATTGAGGCCGAGTTGCAGACCGCGCTCGCCGAGTGCCCTCAACTCGGCCTCGGCGTCCACCTCGTCCTCACCGCCGAAAGCCCCCTGCTCCCGCCCGATCAGATTCCCTCGATTGTGAGCCTCTCCGATGGCCGCGCGTTCCCTAAACTCGCCGCGTTCATTCAGAACGCCGACCGGCTGAACACAAGCGAGGCGAAAGCCGAGTGGCGGGCGCAGATCGAGAAATTCGTCAATATCGCGGGCCGCGCGCCCACGCATCTCGACAGTCATCATCACACGTCCTATCTCACCCCGCCGCTGTTCGGCGCGATGCTGGAGCTGGCGCGCGAAGTTGGTTGCGCGATCCGCCTGCCCATCGCGGAGGGAGCGGAGTTGGACGAGGTCGTCAGCGGCCTTCCGCCTCTGGACTTCCTCCGGCCCATGCTCCTCGCCGCCACCGACGTGCCCCGTCCGGATTGCTTCGAGACTCGCTTCTACGACGAGGGCGCGACGCTCGCCATGCTCCACAACATCATTGACAGCCTCCCGGACGGCGTGACCGAGATCATGTGCCATCCCGGGTTGCCGGACGAGCACCTCGCCGCCGTCAGCAGCTACAACCGCCAGCGCGCCGCCGAACTCGCCGCGCTCACCGATCCTGGCCTGCGCGACCACCTGCGCTCTGCGGGAATTGAGTTGATTTCATATAGCGCGTTGAGCTGGAACAAGTAGACCTTCGAGGTCTGGGAGACCTCGAAGGTCTGGCGTCATTCAGCGCCCTCAGTGGTTTTGCACAAAGTTGGCGAGTATCAAATTCCTATTACAGTCGGCAAAGGTGGGGATCACATAAACATCTGACAGCGGCTGGCCCATGGAGGTGCGCAATTGGATGCGGTAAACGTCGGTCGTGTCAATCGGCGTATTGCCAAGATACAGCTCGTAGCCGCCCGGCCCATATTCGATACGAGTGCCGGTGATCGCATCCATGTTGAGGCTGCCGCCTTCCAGATGGACGATCAAGTTCAACATGACATTGCCGTTGAGATCAAAGACTTGCCCAGCCAGTTACATCCCGCCGTGTTGGCAAAATTCTTCAGATAAACGGGATTGCCGTCTTGGAGTGTGAACTGGAATGGCGACCGGGTGCGTGTCGGTGTGGGCGAGGGGCCGGGGGTTACAGCGTAGTCACGGAAGACGAGCGGGACATAGCCCCCTCCTGAAGTTTAGGGGATCATGCCTTGCCCTTCAACTTCTCAAGTTCAGCGCGGAGGCGTTCCACTTCGGCTTCGGCGGCTTCGCGGGCCGCATCGGCTTCGGCAGGCGTGAGCAGGCGTTTTCCAGTTCGGGGATCGAACAACCGGAGGTGTTTGTCTACGATTTGCAGCTCCAGCCCCAGCGCTTCGCTGAAAACCGGTTCCTTCAACGGCTGGAAATCTGAACCCGACAATCGAAAAGCCCGGAGGGGCGGGCGCAGGTCTTCACCGGTCGGGTCAAAGACAAAATACTCTTTGACGCCGAGGTCGGCGTACAGCACACGCTTAGTGCCGAGATCCTCGCGGCGCGTCGAGGCTGAAGTAATCTCAAAGACC
>Ga0184633_10000876_pt1 | contig 11888 bp, 10 predicted proteins | sample PLM31_170_b1_FD_133156 | JGI IMG/M metagenome (GOLD analysis project Ga0184633, IMG submission 133156) | Groundwater sediment microbial communities from an aquifer in East River, Colorado, USA - PLM3-1_170_b1 | ecosystem: Environmental > Terrestrial > Soil > Riparian zone | place: USA: East...
GCTGTCCGCCGGCGGCGCGTAGAGGCCGACGCACGGCCGCCCCAGCGCCGCGGCGAGATGCAGCGGGCCGGTGTCGGCGGCGACGACCACGCTCGCGCGCCGGAGCACGGCGAGGAGTCCGAAAAGGTTCGTCGGCGGAGCCGGCGTGACGCCCGCGCCGCCGGTCGCCGCGATCTCCCGCGCGGTTGACTCCTCACCCGGCCCCCAGGTGACGAGGACGACCATCCCCTCGCCGGCCAGCCGCCGCGCGAGCGCGCCAAAGCGCGCGGGCGCCCAGCGCTTGTCCGGGTTGCCGGCGCCCGGGTTCAGCGCGACCAGCCGTTGCCGCGGCTTGAGACCGGCACCGGCGAAGAAGTCGTCCACCCGCGCCTCGGCGTCCTCGTCCCGCGGCAGGTCGAACTCGACACACGGCGACGTGACGCCCAGCGGCCGCAGGAGCGCCAGATACTGGTCGACCGCGTGCACGCATTCCGGGCCCGGCGTCACGCGCCGGTTCGTGAAGAGCGTGTTGAGCCGCTCGCGGCAGCGCCCGGCCGAAAACCCGATCCGGAGGGGAGCGCGCGTCGCGCGCGTGACGATCCCGCTCTTCACGAGCCCCTGCAGGTCGATGGCCGCGTCGACCCCGACGGACCGGAGCACCCGCCGCGACTCGCGGAGCGCTGTGAGCGCCGCGCGCGGAGCGGCGCGACGCCAGGCGCGCGAGTCCAGCTCGATCACGGCATCCAGCGCGGGGTGGCCGCGCAGGAGCGCCGCTTGGCGGCGCTCGACGACCCACGCGATCCAGGCGTCGGGCCGGTGGCGGCGGAGCGCCGCCGCCACCGGGAGCGCGTGCACCACGTCGCCGAGCGCCGAGAGCCGCACCAGCGCGATGCGCCGTGGGACAAAGGTCACCGAAACCGCTCGATCACGCGGGCGATGACGTCCCGGGTGGCGTGATTCTTGGGATCGCCGACGATCGCCACTTCCCCTCCCACGGCACGCACCGCCGCCGCCTCGGGGACGCGCTCGGCGGTGTAGTCGGTGCCCTTGGCGTGCACGTGCGGGCGGATCGCCTCGACGAGCCGCTCGGCGGTGTCCTCCTCGAACACGACGACGTGGTCGACGAACCGCAACGCCGCCACGAGCTCGACGCGCTCGGTCACCGGCATCAGCGGCCGGCCCGGCCCCTTCAGGCGGGCGACCGCCGCATCCGCGTTGATGCCGACGAACAGCACGTCGCCCAGCCGCCGTGCCGCCTCGAGGTAGCGAACGTGGCCCACGTGCAGGAGGTCGAAGCAGCCGTTGGCCAGGACGACGCGCCGGCCCGCCGCGCGGAGGCGGCCCGCGAGGGCGCTCGCCTCAGACAGAGTCACGGCAGGGCCTGCCGCAGCTCCGCGGGCGACACCGTGGCGGTGCCGCGCTTCATGACGACGATCCCTCCCGCCACGTTGGCAAGCGTCGCGGCCTCGACCGGGGAACCGCCCGCGGCCAGGCCGAGCGTGAAGGTGCCGATCACCGTATCGCCCGCGCCCGTCACGTCCGCGATCTCGTCGGTTCCGTGGATGGGAATGAACGACGTCGCGCCGTCCCGCTCGAGGAGCGCCATCCCCCGGCTACCGCGCGTCACGAGCAGCACGCGCGCCTCGAGCCGGTCCAGGAGCTGGCGCCCCGCCTTCTCGACGGCGCGCTCGTCGTCCGCCGGCATGCCCGTGAGCTGCTCGAGCTCTGCCTCGTTCGGCGTCGCCGCCGTCACACCGACGAAGCGCGGCAGCGCGTACCGGCTGTCGGCGGCCACGACGACTCCGGCGCGGCGCGCGACCGCCTTCAGCCGCTCGAAGACGCGTGGCGTGACGGTGCCGTAGCCGTAGTCGGAGATGACGATCGCGTCCGCGCGCGCCGCCAGCGCCGTGAGCCGCACCAGCAGCGCGTCCTCGGTGATCGGCTGCACCTCGCCGCCGGGCTCCCGATCCAGACGCACCACCTGCTGGCGCGTCGCCTGATAGCCGCCGGCCATGATGCGCGTCTTCACCGGCGTCGTCCGGCCCGCCTCCGTGATGATGCCGTCGGTCGGTATGCCGGCCCCGCGGAACAGCGCGAGCAGCTCGTCACCGGCCGCGTCGCGCCCGACGACGCCGATGGGCAGCACGCGCGCTCCCAGCGCGTGGACGTTGTTCGCGGCGTTGGCGGCGCCGCCGAGAAGCACCTCGCGCTCGGTGAAGCGCAGGATGAGGACGGGCGCCTCGCGGGAGATCCGCGCCGGCTTGCCGAACAGGTACTCGTCGGCGATGAGGTCGCCGACGACGGCCACCGTACGCCCGCGGAATCCGTCGACGAGGGTGCTGAGCCGCGCGTCCGCGCTGCTCATGTTCTGTTCAGCGGCCGGATGACGATCGCGGCCCGGGAGACCACGTCACGAGTCTAAGTCCATCGTCGCATCTTCTCAAGAAATATCACCCTTTGCGGCCCGCGCCCGGGCCCAGACCCGCTCGAAGCCGGCGACCTGTCGGGCGTAGGTGAAGGGCTCGGCCGCCGCGCGCGCCGCGCGGCGCCACTCCCCCCGGTCCCCTGCCCGGAGCCGCTCGAGCGCCTCGGCGACGGCGCGTGGGTCGTCCGGCTCGACGACGACGCCGCTGCGCGCGCTCAAGGCCTCCGCGCCGCCGGCCCGCGTCGTCGTGATCACGGGAAGCCCCGACGCGAGCGCCTCGAGGTGCACGTTACCGAAGGGCTCGTAGCGCGTGGGCAGTACGAGAGCGTCGGCCGCGGCGTACCAGCGCTCCACGTCGGGACGGGGCGCGAGCCAGTGCACGCGCGCGTCGACGCCGAGCCGCGCGGCGAGCTGGCGGTACGGGCGCGTGTTGCCCCGGCCGAGGACGAGGAGGCGGCTCGCGCGGTCGCCGAACCGCGCGAAGCCCTCCACCGCGGTCGCGAGCCCCTTGCGCTCGAAACCGCTGCCGACGAAAAGCGCCAGCCAGGCGCCGGCCGGCACGCCCGCCTCGGCGCGTGCCGCCTCGCGCGCGGATCCACCTGTGTGCGGGTGAAAGCGCTCGAGGTCCACACCGTTGTAGACCACCGCCAGGCGCGCGTCGGGCACGCCGTAGAGCCGCGCGATCTCCACCCGGCCCGCCTCGGAGATCGCGACGATCTGCGGCGTCGCGTCGAACACGCGGCGCTCGAGACCGATCACGACGCGATGCCGCGCGAAGCGGCCGCGCGGCCGACCGAGCGCCGCGAGGTAGCCGAGGTGACACCCCTCGCCCGCCCGGTACACGTCCTGTCGCAGCGTTCGCTCGTGGCTCTGGACGACGTCCCAGGCTCCGCCGCGCACCGCGAACCGCGCGGCGATCGCGAGGGCGAGCGCCCGCGCCGCGGACGGCAGCATGGGCGGTAGGGCGAGTGTGCGCTTGACGACGCCTCGGATGGGCTGCTGACCCGGCGGCGTCAGGAGCTCGACCGCGTGGCCGTGCGCGACGAGCGCCTCGACGAGCCCGAGCGTGGCGCGCTCGACGCCCCCGTGGAAGACGAACGGGCGCGACACGATGAGAACCTTCATCGGTCTGCCGTGCCGAGCAGCCGCTCCACCAGCGGAAAGAGTACCGCGCGCGCCGACCGAAAGCTGAAGCGCGCCTCGCAGCGCTCGCGCGCGCGCCGACCGAGCGCGCCGGCCTCGTCGGGCCGCTCGAGCACACGACGCAGCGCCGCGGCGAGCGCCGCGACGTCGCCCGGCGGCACGAGCACCCCGCAGCCGTCGAGGATCTCGGGAATCATGGACACCGTCGTCGAGACGATCGGTCGCGCCAGCGCCATCGCGTCGAAGAGCTTGGCGGGGACCTGGCCGAGCGTGTCGGCCGTATCGCGCTGCGGCACCGCGACGGCATCGGCCGCCGCGAGGTAGCGCGGCACGTCACCGAACGCGATCTCCCCCAGCGCCGTGACGAACGGCTGGGCCGCCCAGCGGCGCCCGGCGCGGCTCGCCGGTGGGGTCCCGACCAGGACCAGCCGCACCGGCGGCGTGAGCGTCGCGACGGCGGCCACGAGGTCGTCCACGCCCTTGTGGGCCCGCGGCGTGCCGAGGAACATGACGACCTTCTCGCCGTTCAGGCCGAGGCGGCGACGCGCCTCCGCACGGGGAAAGCGTTCCGGGCTCCACGCCTCCGTATCGCGGACGTGCGGAACCAGCGTGCCGCCGAAGCGCGCCTCGAGAAACCTCGAGGCGACCGTGAGCGCGTCGGCGCGGCCGACACGGCGCTCGGCGAGCCACGTTCCCGTGAGCCCGTTCGGGTCACCCAGGTTCAGCGCGCGGCCCACGCGTCCCCAGAAACCCGCGCGGTAGAAGAAGCCGAGCTCCCAGTCGTCGATGTCGAGGAGCAGCGGCCGTGGCCGGCGGCGCTGCGCGAGGAGCGCCACCCCGAAGCTCGACGGCCGTGGCTTGACCGCCACGAGGAGGTCCCCGTCGGCGAGGTCCGCGACCCGGCGGGAGTCGGCGAGGAATCCGGGGTAGCGCCCGGCCGGAACGACCCGGTGGGCCACGTCACCGTCGCGCGACGGCCGCCAGAGCTCGGGCCCGAACCGCGGCCCCACCACCTCGACGGGCCAGCGCGGCGCCAGCAGGCGCGCGAGCAGGTCCGCCCGTCCGGTGGAGTTGTCGGAGAGATCGGAGGCGAGAATGCTGATCTTCACGCGATGAGCCGGGCGTATCGCGTCTCGAGCGCCTCGGCCAGGCGCGCGCCGGAGTACCGCTCGACCACCAGCGCCCGCGCGGCCGCGCCGAGGCGCACGCGCAACGCCGGATCGCCGAGCAGGCGCGCGAGCGCCTCGGCGAGGGCCTCGGGGTCCCCGGCGGGGACGAGGACGGCATGCTCGCCGTCCGCGAGCACCTCCGGCACCACGCCGACGCGCGCGGCGATGAGCGGACGGCCCGCCGCCAGACACTCGAAGACGACCCGCGACATTCCGTCCGACTCGAGCGGCACGTAGAGCGCGATGTCGAGCGCGGGGAGCACCTCGGCGGGGTCGGGGTGGAAACCGGTGAGCGCGACCTGGCCGTCGAGGCCCGCCGCGTCGATCGCGGTCCGGATCGTCTCCTCCAGCGCCCCGGCCCCGACGAACACGACGCGCGGCCGCAGCCCCTCCGCGGCCAGCCGCCGAACCGCCGCGACGACCACCGCATGCCCCTTCATGACCCGGAGGCCGGCCACCATGCCGACGAGCGGCTCATGGCCGTGGACGCCGAGGCGGCGGCGCGTGTCCGCGTCCGCGGGCCGCGGCCGATACCGGTCGACGTCGGCGCCGCCCGCCAGCGTCACGACCCGCTCGGCTTCGACGAGACCGGAGGCGAGATACTGACGACGGATCGCTTCGGTCACGGCGACGACCAGCGCGGTCGCGCGGCGATAGAGCCAGCGATTGCCCGCGTGGGAACGAACCGCCTGGGCGATGTGCCGGGTCCGGACCACGGGCCGCGGCCGCCGCGCGAGCCGGCTCGCCACCGCGGCCAGCCAGTGCTCCTTGCCGCGGTGCACGTGGACCACGTCCGTCGCGTCGAACGCCGCGGCCAGTCGGCGCACGTCCCCGATGTCGCCCGCCGGCCGGAGGCCTCCGGCGAACTCGAAGCGCTCGATCCGTGCCACGCCTTCCGCGCGGGCGCGGTCGATGACGAGCCGCTCCGCCGAGCGCCGACACCCGAGGGTCACGCTGTGCCCGCGCCGCTCCAGCTCGCGCGTCACGCGCGCGGCCCAGTACGCGTCGGAGGACCAGCCGCGGCAGGAGACGAGTTGTAGAATCCTCACCCGCCGGTCACCCGCCGGTACTCGCGCTCGACGATCCCGACACACCGCTCGACGCTGAACTCACGCTCCGCCCGCACCCGACCGGCGGCGCCCATCGCCCGCGCCCGCGCGGGGTCGCCGAGGACCGCGCCGAGCGCCGCGGCGACGCTGTCGGCGCTCTCCTCCTCGATGAGGACCCCGGTCTCTCCGTGCACGACCGTCTCCGGCAGCGCGCCGACACGGCGTGCCACCACGGGACGGCTCGCCGCCATCGCCTCGAGCGCCGCGCGACACGAGTCGTCGGAGCCCCCGGCCATCAGCGCAAAGCAGTCCGCCGCCGCCAGCACCTCGGGCAGATCGCGGTCGCGGTAGCCCGTGAAGACGACGTGGCGCCCGAGGCCCAGCTCGGCGACGAGTCCCTCCAGAGACCGCCGCGTCTCCCCCTTGCCCACCATGAGCAGTCGGGTGTCGGGCATCCGCTCGAGCAGCCGGCGAAAGCCGGCGAGCAGCAGCTCGTGGCCGCGGTTCGCCGCGAGGCGCGACACCGTGACGATCACGGGCGCCTCACCGAGCCCGAACTCCTCGCGGATCGCGCGCGCGTCGGCGGCCGAGGCGAAGCGCGGAAGATCGGCGATCCCCGGGACCTGCGCGACGCGCTCGGGCTCGATGCCCACGTCGCGGCAACGCTCGGCGATCTGGCGCGAGACCGCGAAGACCGCGGCGGTGCGCGCGTACAACCGCCGCGCCACCGCCCCGCGCCTGACCGAGCGCAGGTTGTGGAAGGTGCGCGCGATCGCCGGCCGACGGCCGGACGTCGCGCGCGGCCGGGCGAGGAGCGACAGCCAGTGGTCGTGCGAGTGATGCGTGTGGATCACGTCGACCCCGGCGTCGCGCACGAGCGCTCGGAGACGGCGCGCGTCACGCGCGACCTCGAGCGGCGCCGCGCGCGCCGACAACCGGAGACCGTCGACGACGTCGAGTCCGGCCAGCCTGGCCTGTGCCTCGAACCGGTCACCCGGTATCACGCCGAGCAGCACCCGGTGGCCGCGCGCCTTCAGCGCCGAGGCGAGGCGAAGCACCGGATCGGCGCTGCCGGTCCACCAGCGATTCGCGGCGAGGTGCAGCACCGTCAGCGGGCGGTTCAAGTGGGCGTCCCCAGGCTTTCGCGCACGCGGCGAGGGTCGATTCCCGCGAGGCAGGGGTGCTCGATCGGACACGCACGGTAGAAGCAGGGCGCGCACGGCGTCGGCCGCGTGAGGGCCATGGCCGGGCCGCGCGGCGCCGTCAGCCGCGGATCGGTCGGCCCGAACAGCGCGACGACCGGTGTCCCCAGCGCGGCCGCGAGGTGCGCGACACCCGTGTCCCCGCTGACGAGCGCGTCCACTTCCGTCAGCATCGCGGGGAGCAGCTCCGGACGGTCGCGCCCGACGAGATTCGCCGCCGGCGCCTCGGCGGCGATTGCCGCGGCGAGCGGGCTGTCCCCGGGCGCGCCGAGCAGCACGGCGGTCGCGTCCTCGGCCGCCAGCAGCCGGCAGAGCTCGACGACGCGCGCAGCCGGCCACAGCTTCGCCGGGCCGAACTCGGCCCCGAGATGCACCCCGATCACCCGACGGCCGTGACCGCGCGCGGGAATCGAGGCCTCGGCGAACAAGCGGCGGATTTCTTCCCGCTCCGCGCCGTCGGTCGGCGGCGCGAGGCGGGGCTCGCGCGTCACCACCGTCACGCCACACCGCTCGGCGAGGCGCAGGTATTCGTCGATCTGGTGCAGACGCGGCACGGACGGCGCCACCTCGTCGGTGAGCAGGCGCGCGCGCCCGGCCGCGGCGAAGCCGACGCGCCGGCGCGCGCCCCAATACCATGCCGTCAATGCCGACTCGATCGAGTTCGGCAGGAGCACGGCCGTCTCGGCGCCGAAGCGGCGGACGACGTCGGCGGTCTTGAGACGGCCCGTCCACGCCCGCGGATAGGTCACGAGCACGTCCGCGAGTCCCTGTCGCGCGAGGAGCTGAGCCCAGGGCCCGGCGAGCAGCAGCCGGGTGTCGGGCAACCCCCGACGGAGCGCCACGAGGGCCGGCACGGCCATGACCGTGTCGCCCATCCAGTTCGGGAGCCGGACCGCTAGGGTCGCGGGCACGCGCGCCGGAAGGCCGCCAGCCATTCCGCCTCCCCCGACAGGAGCACCAGGGTGACGCTCAGCACGAGGAGCGGGCGCGTGATGGACGGCAGCCGACGGAGCCTCACCCAGTCCTTCTCCGTCGTGACGAGTCCCTCGACGCCCGCCTCACCCGCCTGGGCGTCGAGCCGCGCGAGATCCTCGCGCGTGTACCAGTGGTGATCGCCGAAGGACACGAGACTCGACAGGCGCGCGCCGGCTCCCTCGAGCGTACGCCTGAAGCTCTCCGGCGCGGCGACGCCAGCGAACGCCAGGAGACGCGCGCCGCGGAGCGTCTCCACGCCGACCGACCGCATCGAGGCCGAGTCCCAGCACTCCGCCGGCGCGTGCGCCGCGCGCAACACCGGCACGCCGGGCGCGTGGGTCGCGGTCGCCGCGACGACCTCGGCGGCTTCCGCCGCGCGCCGCGCCCCCACCGCGACGACGAGGTCCGCGCGCGCGAGCGCGCTCAACGGCTCGCGCAGCGGCCCACCCGGGAGCAGGCGTCCGTTGCCCCATGGGTGCTGCGCGCGTGCCATCACGATCTCGAGGCTCTTGTCGAGTGTCCGGTGCTGAAGACCATCGTCGAGGACGACCGCGCTGACGCCGAAGCGGTCCACCGCGGCGCGACCCGCCTCGTAGCGATTGGCGCCGACGACGACGGGAATCCCCGGCAACCTCCGCGCGAGCAGGAAGGGCTCGTCACCGGCTTCCTCGGCGTCCAGGCGGATGGAGGCGGCGTCGGCGACGATCTGAATGCCCTTGCTCTGCCGCCCGTATCCCCGGCTCACCACCGCCGGGTGATGCCCGAGCTCCGTCAGGGTCCGCACGGCCAGCTCCACCGCCGGCGTCTTGCCGGTGCCTCCCACCGTGAGGTTGCCGATCGACACGACCGGACAACCGAGCGCGCGCGAGTGCAGCACGCCTCGCGCGTACAGCCACTCGCGCGTGCCGAGCAGACCGCGGTAGCCCCGCTCCACCACGCCGAGCAGGCGCCGCGCCGCCGGCGTGAACCCCTCCTCCCACCCGCGCAGCATGCGGTCGCGCCGGTTCATCGATCTTCCTGGGGGCCCCGACATGGCCCCCAGACCCCCCGCGCTCGGACGCGCCCCGGCAACGCCGTGGCGCGCCTCGGGGTTGACCCAGGATGTCTCACGCACCGGCCTCCCCCGTCACGAGCCGCGTCAGGAGCTCCATCGTCTCCCGCACGGCGCCGTGACGCGAGACGACCGCCGCGTGTCCCGCCGCCCCCAGGCGCTCTCGCAGCTCCGCGTCCGCGAGAAGCCGGCTCAGCGCCGAGCCCAGCTCCCCGGCATCGTGCACGACGAGCGCCGCGCCGCCGTCGCGGAGCAGCCCGGCGGGCTCGCGGAAGTTCTCGGTATGAGGTCCGAAGAGGACCGGCTTCCTCCGGAACGCGGGCTCGAGCATGTTGTGGCCGCCCGCCGGGACGAGGCTCCCCCCGACGAAGACGACGTCGGCGATCGAATAGAGCTGGGCCAGCTCGCCGACGGTGTCGAGCACGATGATCGTGCGGCCGTTGAGCGGCCTGCTGCCCGCCGGCAACGCGCTCCGTCGCACGGGCGTCCAACCGCGGGCGGCGACCAGACCCGCCACCTCTCCGACGCGCTCGGGGTGGCGCGGCGCCAGCACCAGCGCGAGGCCCGGGCACTCGGCGAGCGCGCGGCCGTGCGCGTCGAGCACCTGCTCCTCTTCGCCGCGGTGCGTGCTGCCCGCGATCCAGACGCGCTGGTCGCGGCCGAGTCCCAGCAGGCGCCGCCAGAGCTGCGTCGCCCCCGGCGGGTCCGCGGCGGGTTCGTGCTTGAGATTCCCGGTCACGACGACGCGCTCCGGGCGCGCGCCGAGAGCCAGCATCCGCCGGGCGTCCTCGTCGGATTGCATGGCGAAGATCCGCACGTCGTCCAGCACGCGTCGCATGAACCGACCCGCGAGCCGGTAGCGACGAAAGGATCGGTCCGACAGGCGGCCGTTGGCGATCAGGGTCGGGACACCGCGCGCCGCCAGCGCGCGGAGCGTGTTCGGCCAGAGCTCGGTCTCCATGCACACGAAAAACGCCGGATCGATCGCCGCGATCGTCCGGCGGACGGCGCCGGGCAGGTCCAGCGGGAAGAAGCGGTGCGTGGCGATGCCCGCGTACCGGTCCCGCGCCACGCGCGCGCCCGTCGCGGTCACCGTCGTGACCACGAGGGGCAGGGTCGGCCACACGCGGTGGATCGCCTCCACGAGCGGCGCGGCCGCGAGCGCTTCCCCGACCGAGACCGCGTGGATCCAGCCGGCGGGCACCGGCGAGTGGCCGCCGCCGCGTCCGAAACGCTCACGCAGGTTGATCGGCACGCCGCGTATCACGCGTCGGGCGACCGCCGCCGGCGCGTACGCCGCGAGGAGCGCCGCGAAGGCCGCCGTGTAGAGAAGATACGTCATGCCGAGACCATACGGTCCGCCGCGGCCGTGGCGTCGTCGAGCGCCCGCTCCAGGTCGGCCCGGGCCTGCTCGCGGTCCGCGCCGCGCGCGATGGAGGCGGCCGGGCCGAAGACGACGCTGCAGCGCGCGAACGGCAGCGGCACGAGGAACTCGTCCCAGGTCCCGAGCCGTCTCGCGGGGCGCGCGGCGATCCCCATCGGCACGACCGGCGCGCCCGTCAACGCCGCCAGCGCCACCACGCCGGGCTGCAGTCGGCACGACGGGCCTCTCGGCCCGTCGGGGACGACTACCACATCGGCGCCGCCTTTGAGCGTGCGCGTCAGCGCACGGAAGCCGGGCGCCCCGCCCCGCGACGACGAGCCGCGCGCCGCGTCGAGCCCGAATCGCCGCACGAAGCGCGTCACGAGCTCCCCGTCGCGCGAGCGGCTTGCCAGCACGCGCACCGGACGCGCGCCATCGCTGCGCCGCAGCCGCTCGCTGACCCACGGCGCCATGAGGATTCGCCCGTGCCAGATCGCGTAGATCAAGGGGCGCCCCGCCGCCCAGAGCGGCCGCAGCGGCTCGAGGCCCGCGGCCGTGAATGCGAGCGTCACCCCGAGGGCGCGCACCGCGAGCGCCGTCGTCAGCGCGGCCAGCGTCGGGTTCATGCCCAGATGAGACTCACAGGCTCGCCTCGCCCGTCGAACGGGCTGCGGCTCGCACGGTCATCACAGGCTCGCCTCGCCCGTCGAACGGGCTGCGGCTCGCACGGTCATCACAGGCTCGCCTCGCCCGTCGAACGGGCTGCGGCTCGCACGACCACGCGCATGCGCTCGAGGACGAGCCGCGCGGCGCGCGCGCCGACGCCGGGCTCGCCGAGGGCGCCGGTCAGCTCCGCGAACGCGGTCCGCTGGGCCCCGGCCGCCTCGGGCGATTCCAGCAGGCGGAGGCCCTCACGCGCGAGCACCTCGCCGGTCGCGCGGGCCTGGTAGAGCTCGGGGACCACGGCGCGGCCGAGCGCGATGTTGGCGAGGCTCACCCACGGGACGCGGATCAGGAATCGCACCATCAGCTCGCTGAGCCGGGAGAGGCGGTACCCGACCACCATGGGCGTGCCCAGCAGCGCCGCCTCGAGCGTCGCGGTCCCGGACGTCACGAGCAGCACGTCCGCCGCGCGCATCACGGCATAGTTGCCGTCCGCGACCACCTCGATCCGCGGCCCGCCCTCCGACAGCCGCTCCACGACCGCGCGCTCGATCGGCGGCGCCTGCGCCAGGACGAACCGCGCGTCGGCGTGACGGGCGTGGATCCGGGCGGCGGCGTCCCGCATCGCGGGCAACATGCGCTCGACCTCCTCACGCCGGCTGCCCGGCAGGAGCCCCACGACGGTCGCGTCGTCGTCCAAGCCGAGCCGGCGCCGCGCGGCGCCACGCGACGGCGCGCCGACGAGCGCGTCGATCGCCGGATGTCCGACGAACGCCACGGGGACGCCCGCCGCCCGGTAGAGCGCCGCTTCGAAGGGGAAGGCGGCGAGGACGAGCGAGATGCGCCGCCGGATCGTCCGCACGCGCCCC
>Ga0184633_10000877_pt1 | contig 11888 bp, 7 predicted proteins | sample PLM31_170_b1_FD_133156 | JGI IMG/M metagenome (GOLD analysis project Ga0184633, IMG submission 133156) | Groundwater sediment microbial communities from an aquifer in East River, Colorado, USA - PLM3-1_170_b1 | ecosystem: Environmental > Terrestrial > Soil > Riparian zone | place: USA: East...
CGCGCGCAGCCGAGCTGCTTGCTGAGGTAGGGCTTCAGGACCGACAGGACCATTATCCGGTGCAACTCTCCGGGGGCGAGCAACAGCGCGTGGCGGTGGCCCGCGCCTTCGCCTGCCGTCCGCCGATCCTGCTGGCGGACGAACCCACCGGCAATCTCGACTCCGCCACCGGCCGCCAGGTCATTGACCTGCTCCTGTCGCTGAACCGCGATCACGGTAGCACGCTGGTGCTCGTCACGCACGATCCAGAGCTGGCCGCCTACGCGGAACGGATCATCTCCCTCCGCGACGGCCGGATCGAATCGGACAAACAAACAGGACGCTAGCGCGATGCTATTTTCACTGAGGATGGCCTGGCGGGAAACGCGCGCGGCGTGGCGCCACTTCCTCTATTTCTTCGTCTGCATCGCCTTGGGTGTCGGCGCGCTGGTGGGCGTCGCCCTGTTCTCGGCCAATGTCGAGCGGGCCGTCACGCGCGAAGCGCGCGGCCTGATGGCTGGCGATCTGGAGGTCCGCCTGTCGCGCCCCATGAGCGAGAAAGGGGAGACGGTGCTCCAGTCGCTCACAAGCCGTGGGATCGCGACGATACATGTGAGCGAATTGGCGGGCATGGCGGCGGTCGCGGATGGCGGACGGACGCAACAGACGCAGATTGTTGAGCTCAAGGCGGTCGAGGCTGGCTATCCGTTCTATGGTGTCTTGCGACTTGAACCCGACCGGCCGCTGCCCGAGTTGCTCACGCCACGCGAACACACATGCAAGCAAGGGCAGCCATTGCCCCTCGCCCCAACCCTCTCCCACAAAGGGAGAGGGAATGACGAAGGCTGCTTCGGTGCGGTTGTTCAGGAATCGCTGCTGATCCGGCTGGGTTTGTCGGTCGGCCATCGCGTCAAGGTCGGCGAGGCCGTCTTCACGATCACCGGCATCCTGCGCAAGGAACCGGACCGCGTGGCGGGCCCCTTCAACCTGGGGCCGCGCGTGATGGTCTCGCGCGAAGGGCTGGCCGCAGCGGAGTTGATAAAACCTGGCAGCCGCGTCCGCGAACGGTACCTGCTGAAGCTGCCGCCGTCCATGGCAGCGCAGCCGTTGCTGTACGAGCTGCGCGGCCGCCTGGCCGGCGAGTCCGCCCGCGTCACCATCTATCGCGAGGCGCAGCCGCAGCTCAAGCAATTCCTGGATCAGCTCACGCGCTACCTCGGCCTGATCGGGCTGACCGCGCTGTTCGTCGGCGGCATCGGCGTCGCCACCACCATTCAGGCCTTCCTGCGCGAGAAGCTACACACGATCGCAATCCTGAAAACAGTGGGCGCGGATTCGGGCACAGTCATCCGGACGTATCTGCTGCAAGCCCTGCTGCTTGGCCTGATCGGGAGCCTGGCCGGCGCTGCGATGGGAGCAAGCCTCCAGCACGCCATGCCGCCGCTCGTGACCGGCTTGTTCGGTGCCGACCTGATGGCGCAGCTTGAGTTTACGAGCGCCCTGAGCCCGTCGTCTGTGCTCCCCATGCTGAAAGGGATCGCGCTGGGCGTCCTGACCACGCTGCTCTTTACGCTCTGGCCCTTGCTGGGCATCCGCGAGATCAGCCCCTCGCGCATTTTTCGGCGAGAGGTGCAGCCATCTGACACAGCGACGAGAGCAGGCTCTCCAGTTTGGACATTGAGCGGACGACAGGGTTTATGGACCGCCGACCCCCTGCGCGTGCTGACGGCCCTGGGCATTGCGGTGGGGTTAGCGGGCCTGGCCATCTGGCAAGCCGGCTCGTGGCGGATTGGGTTGCTGTTTATCGGCGCGCTGGCCGCCGCAGTGGCTTCGCTCACGCTCGCGGCGTTGCTCCTGGTCCGTGTTCTCAAGGTGCTTCCCGGCCCCCGCTCGCTCGCCATCCGTCATGCGATCGGCAACCTGCATCGGCCCGGGAGTCAAGCCGTCGGCGTGATGGTATCAGTGGGGATCGGCGTCATGGTCATCGTGGCGGTCTCGATCCTGGAGCGTTCGTTGGTGAACCAGGTCGGGGAGAGCCGTCCCCTTGACTCGCCATCCTTCTTCTTTATTGATATCCAGCCGGACCAGAATGACGCCTTCCTGCGCCTGATCCATGACCGGACGGCAGATCCCATGCCGCAGGCAACCCCGCTGGTCCGCTCGCGCCTACGCGCAATCAACGGACAGCCGATTCAGACTGATGAGGCACGAGCGCTGCCGTCGGGCAAGCACCAGGACAAGCGCAAGAACTGGTATCTCTCCCGAGAATATGTCCTGACCTTCCTCCAACATCTGCCGAAAGACAACACCGTGATCAAGGGCGACTGGTGGGAGCCGGGCCAGGAATTCAATCAGCCGCTCGTCTCAATCGAGGAGGACGCAGCTCACAACCTGGGTGTGGATGTAGGCTCCTCAATCGAGTTTGAGATTCAGGGCGCGACGGTCACGGCGGAGGTGAGCAGCATCCGCAAGGTGGAGTGGGGAAACTTCTCGACGAACTTTTACATGATTCTCTCACCGGGGGCGCTGGAGGGTGCGCCGTTTACTTACGTGGCAACCGTGCGTGTGCCGCTGGAGCAAGAGGTCCCGCTGCAGCAAGCAGTGGTGGCTTCGTTCCCGAACGTCACCGCCATTAACATCGGCGATGTGCTGGACAGCTTCGCCCGTATCCTGGACCACCTCGCGCTGGCCATCCGGGCGATTGCGGTCTTCTGCATGCTGGCCGGCGCGATCGTCATGGCCGCAGCCCTCGCCGCCACGCGTTACAGGCGTCTCTACGAGTCGGTCGTGCTGAAGGCTTTAGGGGCAACCCGCGGCTTGGTCGCACGGTCGTTTGCGGTCGAATATGCCCTGCTGGGCGCGGTGGCCGGCCTCATCGGGATCGTGCTCGCCAGCGCGCTCTCCTGGGCCGTGCTGCACTTCATCCTGGATCTTCCCTGGACACTCCAACCACGTATCTTGGCGACCGGCCTCGCACTGACAGTGATCCTGTCTCTCCTCGTGGGCTTCCTCAGCACCTTCCGCCTTCTGGGACAGCGCCCATTGACAGTGCTCCGGCACGAGTAGCCCAGAGACTTAGCAAGGACGGTGACAATTTACTAGCGGCCTAAAGAACCAATAGGGTCGCCAGCCAGAGAAACACTCCCATGCTGACAATATCGGTGGCGGTCGTCAAAAAGATGCCGGACGCTGTGGCAGGATCAGCGCCGAGTTTTTTCAACCCCATCGGGATCAGGGCCCCGGACAAGCCGCTGGTAATACAACTCGCGATCATCGCCAGAAACACCACGAACGCCAGCATCACCGCCGCGTCGTGATGTTGGATCCTGGCGTAGACATACATCCCAAGACCCGCCGTCACGCCGACGAAGGTTCCGTTCAGCAGGCCCAGCAACGCCTCCTTCATCACGAGCAGCTTCTCCTTCCCCGTTTTGAGTTCACCGAGGGTCATCCCGCGCAAGGTAACCGCCAGGGCCTGACAGCCGGTGTTCCCTGATTGGCCAGCCAAGACCGGCAGGAAGACCGCCAGAGCCACCACCTGCTCAATCGTCTTTTCGAACAGACCAACCACGGCGGCGGCCAGGAAGGCCGTGAGCAGATTGAGCTGCAACCACGGGTGGCGAAACTTGAGGCTCCGCCACCATGGCGTCGCCAGTCGGTCTTCCTCTTCCACACCGACCATGCGACCCGGCTGGGCACTGATCTCGATGGTCTGCTCCTGGAACAAGACATAGCCGCGCACCAGGCCGACCAGGCGTCCCGCCTCGTCACAGACCGGATAGACCGGATAATGGCGGATGATGACCAGCGGCATGGCATCCACCACATTCATCTGAGGGTTCAAGTAAAACGGTTGCCGGACCATAATTTCGTGCAAGCGCTGAGTCGGTTCGGCCAGTAACAGCTCGCGCATGACGAGGACGCCCAGGAGTTTGCCCGCCTGATCAGTCACGTAGCCATAGGTGATAAACGCCCGTTTCACAAGCTCGCGTAATTGCTCCACCGCTTCCTGGACGGTGACCTCCTGCCTGAAGAGGGCCACGGGACGTTCCATCAACCGACCCACGCTTCCTTCGGGATACGCCTGGTTGCGGGTCCACTGCTCGCGGCGTTCTGCGGGCGCCGCCGCCAGGATCCGCTTCCCCCGATCGTCCTCGAACCGCAACAGGATATTCAGCGCGCTGGAGGGGTTGAGCATCGCCAACACTTGCGCGATCACCGCATCGGACTCCGTGTCGAGGAGCATGATCGCATCATCGGGGGCGCGCTGCTCCACCTCGGCAACCAGTTTCTTGAGCTGATTCTCCTCACGTGGAGCAGGAGCAGTGGCTGAGGGAACGAGGTTGCTCTCCATCATAGACCTGTGGCTCCTCTGTGCCGTTCCACGCATGGTGAACGGCGGGTTGAGATCACGGTTCTGACGATTCTAGCGCGAGGCGAAGCGCTTGAGATAGCTGCGGAGCGTCTCGCCATCGCGCTCGCGGAATGCCACGACGATGCGAAGTTGCTCGAGATACTGATCCAGCGTTTTCCCGCCGAAATCGATTTTGCGCTCCGCAAAAAACTCCCGCACATCGCGCTCGAGCTCGGGGGTGGCCAGACCGATCACGCCCTCGCACATCCGGCGCAGCCCGTTCTTCGGGTACAGACGGTCCATCGTCTCCCAGTTCGTCTTGACGAAGTCCCAGGCGTGCTGACGCCCGTAGACGCCCATCAGCAGCGACCTGACCACGAACGGCCCATCTTGCGTCCGGATTTCACCGTTGATCGTGCGGGCCAGTGTCTGATCCAGCAGGACCGTCGGCTGGAAAGCGGTCAGGGCGTAAAGATAGCGCCGCTCCTCCTGCGGCGTGGCCGCCGAGCGAAAGCATTGGAGAAACTCGACGTACCGCGCGTCGTCCCCCACATGCGCCAGCACCGCGATGAGCGCCGGAAGCACGTTCGGATCAATGGCGTTCGAGCGGCGGGCGGCTCCGTCGCGTGTGTGTTCGGCATAGAGCTCGGCCGCGCGCGTCTGGACGATGCGGTCATTCCCGATCGTGCCGAGGGCGCGGAGCAGATCGCCTCGGAGCTGCCGGGTGAGCTCGCTCTCAGCGGGGTGAGAGCCCCAGCCCAACTCGGCCACCGCGGGTCCGATCCGATCACGCACGAGCGCCTCGAGCGCCGGCCAATCGGCGGGTTCGATGATCCGGTTCAGCATGTGGAATGACTCGATCAGGAGGGCCCACACGTTCCTGTCCCGATCGGTACGGAACCGGGCGGTCAGCTCGAGGTAGTCGGGGAGCGGCATCAGCCCGGCCACCGCCGCCGCCCAGGCGTCGTTCACCACGTTGAACCGCTCGATCGCCGCCAGCCCGTCCGGCATCAAGCACAACACGCGCTGTAGGAGCGCGGGCGCGTAGCGCACGCGATAGAAACCGTGGCCGCCCTCGTTCACCAGCGCGGATTCGAAGCCCTCCGGCAGCTCGAGCCTCGTCTCAGCCTCCTTCAGGAGCATCCGGTGTGTGCGGGTCTTGCCGCGCGCCGTGATCCGTATCTGGATGGGCGCGTGCCATCGCTGCTCTCGTTCGTTCTCCGGGCCTGCCGGGCTGAAGGATGACGGCAGATAGGTGAAGCGCTGTTGCGCGATGATTAACTGAACGCTTCGGCGGGAACTTCGGTCAAGATTGACACTGATGAGGGGGTACCCCGGCCGGAAGATCCAGCCGTTCATCACGGCCGGCACCGGTTGCTTCGCTGCACGTCCCAGCGCGGCCCACAGATCGCCGGTGTCGGCGTTCCCATAGGCGTGCGTGCGCAGATAGTCGCGGACGCCGGCGCGAAACACGTCGGGGCCGAGATATTGCTCGAGCATCCGCAGCGCAGAGGCGCCCTTTTCGTAGGTGAGTACATCGAACATGGCGTCAGCATCGTGCGGCACACACACGGGATATTCGATCGGCCGCGTGCTGTGAAGGCCGTCGACAGCAAGCGCGGCGGCCCTTGAGAGACTGAACGTACTCCACCGCTGCCAGTCTGGCTTCCACGCATCGACCGCGAGCATCCCCATGAACGTGGCAAAGGCCTCATTGAGCCAGAGCCCGTTCCACCAGGTCATGGTCACCAGATCGCCGAACCACATGTGCGCGTTCTCATGCGCGACCACGTCGGCAATGCGCTCGAGTTCCGCGTGAGTGGCAGCCTGTTCGTCAACCAAGAGGGCGTTTTCCCGAAACGTGATGGCGCCGAGGTTCTCCATGGCGCCGGACGCAAAGTCCGGAATGGCCAGCAGGTCAAGCTTGTCACCCGGGTACGGCAGGCCGTAATAGTCCTCGAAAAACCGCAGTGAAAACGCCGCAATCACCTGTCCGAACGCAGCGAGACGGCGCTTTCCCTGCACGCACCAGACGCGAATGGGCGCTCGGCCAACCGACACCGCCTCGGTTGCTTCCATGTCCCCCACGATGAACGCGACCAGATAGGTGGACATGCGGATCGTGTCGCCGAACTGCACCATCTTCTTTCCGCCTTCGAGACGTTCCGTGGCTACGGCGGTATTCGACACCGCCGTCAGAGCGGGGTCGATCACGAGAGTGGACGAAAACACGGCTTTGAATGCCGGCTCGTCCCAACACGGGAAGGCGCGACGAGCGTCCGTCGCCTCGAACTGGGTGGCCGCCATGATGCGGGACGCGCCTGTCTGGTCCTTGTAGGTGCTTCGGTAAAAGCCTCGCAGCTTATCGTTCAGGACGCCCTTGAAGGAGAGCCCCAGTCGCCACGCGCCGGGCTTGAGCGTGTCGGGGAATCTCAGCCGACAGCGTTCGGTGGACTCCTCAATCTCCACGATTCCGCAAAGCGTGAGGCCCTCGTCGTTAGTGATCGCTGCCTCCGAGACCTGCAGTTCGGCCACGTTCAGCACGAGCTCCGACGTCGGCTCGCACACCGTCACCGTGACGGTTTCAACACCGGCAAACGTGCATGTCGTGAAGTCAGGTTCAAGGCGGAGATCATAGCGGGTCGGCACAACGTGTCGAGGCAGCCTGTACGGATCCACTGCTCTCCTCTGGAAGATGCGGGGTCTATCGTCTCGCTGCTGTCTGAACCTCGACCCCCCGGGGAGTCCCTACGATCAGAACCGTCGTCCGGCCCACAAAAAGGCCGTTCTCGACCACGCCGGGAATCCGGTTGAGCCGGGTCTCCAGCCCGGCCGGATCCTCGATCCGGTCAATATGAAGGTCCAGGATATAGTGACCGAACTCGGTCTTGAAGATTTGCCCGCCGCGCTCCCGAATTACGGCCTTTCCACCCAGCGCCTCGATCCGGCGTGCGGTGCTCCGCCAGCCGAACGGCACCACCTCGACAGGCAGCGGCACCGGATGACCAAGGACCGATGCTCGTTTGGTGTGATCCACGACGATAACGAGCTGCCGAGCAGCGGCCGCCACAATTTTTTCCCGCAGGAGGGCCCCGCCACCGCCTTTAATAAGATTGAGCTGCGAATCAACCTGATCCGCCCCGTCGATCGCCACGTCGATCGCCCAGGCATCCTCACTCGGGAGCAGCGTGATGCCGGCGTTCGCGGCCAGTGCGGCTGTCTCCAGCGAGGTCGGCACGCCCCGGATGGCCAACCCCTCTCGCACACGCTCCGCAAGCGCCAGCACCACATACCGAGCGGTGGAACCGGTCCCCAGCCCCACCACATTCCCGTCATGGATGTACGCCACCGCCGCTTCCGCGGCCGAGCGCTTCAGCGCCTCGAGGTTATCCACCTGCTGCTTCACCGCGTACCCTCGACCATCTGCGCTGCGACCGCCGCGGCGCCCAACAACGCGGTCTTCTGGTTCATGATGACGCGCACCGGGATCGTACCCAGGAGACGTTTATAGCGTCCCTTGCTTGAGAACGCGCGCATGAAGGTGCCGTCCTTCAGCTTCGTGAGCAGCTTGGGGGCGATCCCGCCGCCGACATAGACACCGTCCAATGCCAACGCTTTCAGCGCCAGATTCCCTGCTTCCGCCCCGTAAATGGAGGCAAAGAGGTCCAACGCCTGCACGCAGGTCTCCGCCTGCCCGCTCAACCCCAGTTCAGCGATGATGGCGGCGGGATCGCCCACCTTCAGACGTTCCGCCACCCAGGTGGGTTCGTTTTTCTTGGTGTCCCGAATGAATTCATACACGGCGTGCAATCCCGCGCCGGACAGCACCCGTTCATAGCTCACGTGGAGATGGCTCGCCCGAAGGTACCGGAGTAGTTCGATTTCGAGATCGCTGGTCGGCGCGAAGTCCGCGTGTCCGCCTTCGGACGGCATCGGGCGGTACCGAACGCCGTCCCAGAACAGGATCGATTCGCCCAACCCTGTGCCGGCTGCGACGAGCGCCATCGCACTTTTGGCGGAGGAAGGGGCGCCAGGGTTCAGCACTTCGGTTTCATCAGATCTCAGGACCAGGGCGCCGTGCGCCGTGGCCTCCAAATCGTTCAGCAAACGAACTTTCGCGATCTGGAAACGTTTGGCCAACTCGACGCCGTCCACGACCCACGGCAAATTCGTGGTCCGACACCGATTCTCGATGACCGGCCCGGCCACGCCGAAACAGGCCGCGTCGATCGAGGGCGTTTCCTCAGACGCGGGAGCATCGGATGGCTCGGATGACGTCTCTTCATCCTTGGACTTGACGGAATCTTTCGCGGGCGATTTCAGAAATTCAGCCAGCACATCTTCAAACGAGCTGAATTCGGCGCTGGCGAAGGTCTGTTCCCGCGCCGGCTCGACACGGTGGGCCTTCCAGTCAAACAGCGCTAAGTTCGTTTTCGTGCCGCCGATGTCTCCTGCGAGAATCATTCACTCCTCGTGAGAGACAACGCCTTGCTTGGCGACGGTGAGCGCGGACGCCGCCGCGCGATCCAAGAGCCAGATCAACCGCCCACTGACCGGCCTGATCAGCTTGGCCGGGACTCGACCGCCGTCCCGGTCTCGATCGTCGAGCACCACGTGGACTGCGTCGGCCTTGGAAATCCCACTCACAAGAAACAATACCGTGCTGGCGTGGTTAATGGTCGACGTCGTCAGCGTGAGCCGGTTCTTCACTCCGCGCGGCGCGAGGTTGGCCACCACCAGCCGCGTGCGTTCTTCCAACGCCGGCGTCCCCGCAAACAACGAGGCGGTATGGCCATCATCGCCCAGTCCGAGCAGGATTAGGTCAAAGCTGGGCGATGCAGGAGCGGAAGCGCCGAACTCCTTTCGGATCACGTCCTCATACTGGCGAGCCGCCTGATCGGGGTTACTGTCCTCACCGCGCATTCGGAAGACTCGCCCCGATGCAATCTTCAACGGTCGAAGCAGGGACTCGTTCGCGATGCCGAAATTGCTGTCGGGATGATCGGGAGGGACGCAGCGCTCGTCACCAAAAAAGAAGTCCACTCGCGGCCACTCGAGCTGCCCGGAGAAGGCCGGAGACGCTAACATGGTGTACAGCACCTTGGGCGTGGACCCGCCTGACAATGCAACCCGAAACCGACCTCCGGCCGTGATCGCCTGCTGGCCAAGCCACACAAGCAGATCGGCCGCCTCGCACGCCAGTTCCTCGGCGTCATCCACAATCCGGACTTCAGGCGCTGCGCTCATCTCAACCTTCTCAACCGGCGACCGCCCCTCTTGATGTCGCGGTTGGTCCGGCGACGCGCGCCTCCAGGTCTGCTGGATAGGCGCGCCAGCGCTCTAATTGTCGAAAGCCCCGATCGGCCGAGCCGCACGTGGACGACCGGTCGCTGATGAGCTTGAAGCGATTGATGGTCTCCCACCGCCTGCGACTCGGCCAACGCGCCAAACGTATAGGGCGCGCCCGGAATTTCGAGATCCGGGGTCATCTCCTCGAGGAGTTGTAGAAACAGCCCGGTGTTGGGCCCGCCCTTGTGGAGCTGGCCGGTTGAATGCAGATAGCGGGGCCCATACCCTGCCGTCGTGGCAAGGTGGTGCCTGACCAACACCGCCTTGCGGAGCGCGTTGAGGGCCGCATCAGCTTGCGCCGAGGGACGCATATAGGCCAAGACCGCGAGATATTTGCCCGGAGCCGCCTGAGCCAGGAGGTCGGCCAGATCGCCGTCCGTTTGCGAGCGTGCCAACCGGCCGCGCGCCTGCACTTCCTTGAGAATCCGGCTCGTGTTCTCTTTGCTCTCCTGCACGTTGGGCTGGTCAAAGGGATGGATGCCCAGAAAATGGCTCGCGACCGCCGTGGCGAATTCCCAGCAGAAGAACTGGGCCGCCAGGTCGTATCGATCACGGAGCGTCAGCCGGAGGACCGGCTGCCCGGCTCGTTCCAACGCTCCCACATGGCGATCCCCATTCGCATTCGCGTCACCGTCGAGCCGCAGATACACGAACAGACGGTCATTGCCGTAGCTGGCCGGCGAGGCCATCGGTTCCTCGGCGATCGGGATCAACCCCTTGCCTTCTTTGCCGGTGCTCTCGGCCAGCAATTGCTCCACCCACAACCCGAACGCCTTCACCGTCGGGGAGGCGATCAGCGAGACCTTGTCCCGGCCGGATCGGCCCAGCATCCCCATCACCGCCCCGAGGTACGCCCCAGGATTGTCAGGCGGAGCCACGTTCGGGCCGCAAGCGCGCGCCATCTCGACCCCGCGGCCCACGAGCGTCTCCAGGTCCAGCCCCAGCAAGGCGGCCGGCACCAGTCCAAAATACGACAGCACGGAATACCGCCCTCCGATATCGGACGGATTGACAAAGGTGGTCCGGAAGCCGCGCGCGTGCGCCAAGGAGGCCAGGCTCGTGCCGGGATCGGTAATCGCGATGAACTGGGCTCCACCGGTGTTTCCGCGAGCGCGGGCCACCAGATCCCAGAAGTATGAAAACAGGGACATCACTTCCACCGTTCCGCCCGACTTGCTGGCTAGAATGAACAGCGTCCGGGCAGGTCGGACGGACTTGGTGACCTCACGCACGGCACCGGGCACGGTGGAGTCCAGCACCCACAGACGAGGGAACCCGGGTGCCGATCCAAAGGTGCACCGCAGGACCTCCGGGCCGAGACTGCTGCCGCCCATGCCCAGCAGCACGACGTGACTGAAGCCGGCATCACGCACGGATTTGGCGAACGCGCGGAGCGAACCCGCCCGCTCCTGCATCTGCTCGGCCACCGTTAGCCAGCCGAGCCGATTCTCAATCTCCGTCGGCTCCGGCTTCCACAGCGTATGGTCCTTTGCCCAGAGACGAGCCACAATCCGTGTGCGCGCCATCTCGTCAAGAGCAGCCTCGACACCGGTCTGGAAGACTCCCAAGCTCGCGCTCATCTTGGTCACAAGCATCGTGCTCCCCCAAGCGCTGCACGGGATTATTGCGCAGGTCTATTTGCCTTGAGAAACTATCTTAGGCTGGCGCGGGGTAAAACGCAAACCGGCCTCCGAGACGGTTTGCCCCTCGCTCATGGGGAAACAGTGCTTCGAATGAGAAGTGGCATGCCCTCAGTGACGGACCACGCAAGCGACTGCGCGGCCTCCTGGGAAAGTGTGAGGCGAAGTCGAGGACCGGCGGCCTTCTGTTCAGGCGTGACCGCGGAACGGGTCCAGGACGCGAGGCGCGTCCCCCATTCTCGCAGATGGCTCTTCGCCCAGAGCCACGGCTGCTCTCGAACCGGCGGAGCCACAAAAAGGGTCAGGCTTGGATCGAAGGCCAGCGCATATTCTGCCGGCATATCCTGCAGCTCGATGAGGTCCTGCGAAGCCTCGTCTCCAGGGGTGGCCGTCGGACGGTCCACCGACGGACGGGCACGCAGGCGAAAGGCTCCCGCCGCCATGCCTCCTCCGGAAATGCGCCACGTCATGATGGAGAGTCGGTGCAGCTCGACGCCACGCCCTTTGATGGAGATCACTCGCTCTGATAAGTCCAGCAGCAAGTAGAGCTGCGGGCGGGCGGCCAG
>Ga0184633_10000878_pt1 | contig 11878 bp, 9 predicted proteins | sample PLM31_170_b1_FD_133156 | JGI IMG/M metagenome (GOLD analysis project Ga0184633, IMG submission 133156) | Groundwater sediment microbial communities from an aquifer in East River, Colorado, USA - PLM3-1_170_b1 | ecosystem: Environmental > Terrestrial > Soil > Riparian zone | place: USA: East...
CGCCTGAATCCCGAAAAAGACCTGCGCCACCTGCCGGTCGGTGTTGGCCGCTTCGAGCTTCGCGAGCTCATCCGCCGGAAGGCCCGCCCGCAGCCAGCTCAGGTCCACTTTCACGCCCCGATCCGGCAGGTTCGGCGTGAGGACCAGGTTCGGACGCTGCTTGAACATCGCCACCAGTTCGTCGTCGATGTCCCTGTCGCGAACGCCGTGCGCGAACGCGTCGACTCCGGCGCGAATGAGCCCCTTCGCGTCCTCGAGATTGAAGATGTGCGCCGTGACCCGGAGCCCTCGCTTGTGCGCCTCGTCGATGATACCGGCATAGATTTCAGGGGTCAGTTTCTTGTACTTGCCGTCCCTTGCGTCGACCCAGATCTTGACGATGTCGACCTTGTGCGCCGCGAGCTCCTCCACCGCCTTACGGCCTTCCGCCCCGGTCGTAATCCAGTAAGGCACTGTTGTGCGCCCCGGTTCGGGCATCGTGATCCCGCGCCCCGCACTGACAAACCGCGCGGCACCGGGAATCGTCTGGCCGCGCATATCGAGTAATTCATAGCCGTCTGTGCCCATGCTCATCGCGGCGCTCACGCCGTAGTAGGCGCGCATTCTCAAGTCCCGTATGAGCGCGTCGCGGGTGGCGCTGAGATGGACGTGAGTGTCGATCATCATCGGCATCACGGTCTTGCCGGCGAGATCCACGCGCGTGGCGCCGGCAGGCACGCGAACGTCGGCCGGACGGCCGACCTGTGCGATTCTTGCGCCCTCCACGACCAGTGTCGCTTTATCGATCACGCGTCCGTCGCCCACGATCAACCGTGCGCCTTCGAACACTGTGACGGACTGCGTGGACGTCGGGATCGCGCATCCGGCAAGGAAACCAAGGCTAAGGACTGCCGCGACTGCGACCACATTCACTCGGTGCATAGGAACCTCCATCATTAAGTATGTGCCCTCACTCAGTAGTGTCCGACAGATTTTAAGTGCCTTAGTCTAAAAGCTCGATTGGTTACGGTGTTCATGACGTTTCAAGGTGTTAACGATTTGAATTCAGATTGCCATTTCCGGCAGTCTTTCGGGACTTTCCCGGGAGGCACCGATGCACATTGGCAATCTCGTGTTCTCACAACTTATGGAGTTCGCGCCGTGGTATACCTTTCGCCGTTTGGTGGCGAAATATTGCGGCGATTTCAACGTGCGTACTTTCAGTTGCCTGGACCAGTTTCTGTCGATGGCCTTCGCACAGCTGACCTACCGCGAAAGCCTGCGCGATATCGAGGCGTGTCTGCGCGCGCAGCCCACCAAACTCTATCACATGGGGCTGCGCGGCACGGTGAGCCGCAGTGCCCTGGCCGACGCCAACGAGTCGCGCGACTGGCGCATTTATGCTGAGTTTGCCCACGCCCTTATCCGCACCGCACGTCGGCTGTATGCTCAGGAGCCCCTGTCTGTGGATCTCGCCGAGACGGTCTATGCCTTGGATGCCACCACCATCGATTTGTGTTTGTCGCTGTTTCCGTGGGCCAAGTTTCGCACCACCAAAGCGGCGGTGAAGCTGCACACGCTGCTCGACTTGCGCGGCGCTATCCCGAGCTTCATCCACATCTCCGACGGCAAACTGCACGATGTCAACGTCCTCGACGTGCTCATTGCCGAGCCGGGCGCCTTCTACGTCATGGACCGAGGTTACCTCGACTTCGATCGACTCTACCACCTCCATCAGGCCGCCAGCTTTTTTGTCACCCGTGCCAAATCCAACTTCAAATTCAAGCGCGTTTACTCTCGACCGGTCGATCGCAGCACGGGAGTGCTCTGCGACCAAGAAGTAGAACTCGTTGTATTCTACTCCCGCCAGCACTACCCGGCACGGCTGCGTCGCATCCGCTATCGCGATGCCGAAGGTCGGCGACTGGTATTCTTGACCAATCATATGACGTTGCCGCCTCTGACCATTTGCGAGCTGTACCGATCGCGCTGGCAAGTTGAATTGTTCTTCAAGTGGATCAAGCAGCACCTGCGCATCAAACGCTTCTTCGACACCTCCGAGAACGCCGTGAAGACCCAGGTCTGGATCGCGGTTGCTGTGTACGTGTTAGTCGCCATCGTTCGCAAGCGTCTCAATCTCGACCTGTCCTTGCACGAAATGTTACAGATTCTGAGCATTACACCGTTCGAGAAAACGCCTATGATTCAGCTTCTTACTTACTCTGCAACCGACCAAGATATCAATGACGATCCCAATCAACTGATTTTACTATGAAACGTGCCGGACACTACTGGCCCTCACTATTAAGTGACCCTCAGTAGCCGGCGACAAATGCCGGGCGGCCTATCTCCTAACACGGGTCAACCAGTCAAATCCGAATCGGTTGCAATATCCATCAGCTACTCGAAGTTGTCAACAAGCTGCTGGCCGTGTGCTGCTGGCCGTGAAACACTGCCGGATTGAGCGGCCTATCTCCCTAACGACCCGCAGCCTATCTCGGCCGGCGCTCGCTTGCGCGGCACGTGATTGCTTCACCCACCGATACAGGTTTTCCCGTTTCGTGCTTGGGTGCGCACGTCTCTGAGGTCGAGGTGTCATCATAAGGTCGGATCGTGCGACTGACGATCCGGCCCGTGAGGGGCGGAAGGCGTGGATAAGGCCTCTCTGACCCCTCTCCTCTCCCTCAAGATTTGACCCCTCTCTCCGCAGTCTGACAATATCAAATAACCAAAGCCTGACACCGACTTCACCGACTTTGACACCGGCTTCTGGTTAGGCACATTTCGCACCACAACGCGCAGTGGAAGTGCGATGGTAGTCGCTCACTAAACCATCGGTCATTTCGATGTGGCAACACCCCAGCAGTTTTTCTTTTAGCATCACACGTGCGCGAACTGCCCGGCTCTTGATTGCGGATATCGATACCTTTTCTCTCGCTGCCAATGAGCGCATCGTTTCACCTTCAAGATCGGTGGCGATGAGCGTATCTCGGTAGATTGACGGAAGCTGCTCCATGAATGGCTTCAGGCACTTTGCGATTTCCTCATGCAGCCTCAAATCCTCAAATTCACAGGCGGGAATGCTCTCGTCCAGTTCTTGCATTGGTTCGCCATTGGCGCGGTAGTGGTCAACCAGCGTTGTTCTAGCCGCTGCGTAGAGCCAGCCGGTCAGGTTATCAATCCGGCGACCGGCGCGTTGCGATACCAACGCCTTGAAGAATATGTCTTGCAGCAAGTCCTCTGCCTGCGCAGCATCTGGAATGCGCCTGCGCAGATAACTGCGCAGGCTCTGCTGCAATCGGGAAAACGCTGCCCCCAACTCTTCATCTGACTGTTGCGGCATGATGAGCGACTTCAACCGCAGCACTGCCCTTGACCCTGCGCCGCCTCTTGGGGGATGCAGCAAGCTCCGCGCTCTGAGGATGCAGGTGCTTCTGATGAGCGCAAGGGAATGCAGCAAGACCCTGACTGCGTGGCAGTATCTTCACCAAACGCCACGGCATCAGACATGGTAAGAAAATGTTCCCAAGCCAAGCCTTGGGGGTCAAGCGTCCAGTGCTTTTCACTCTTGGCGTAGCAGCAGGCAGTCTCGCCCTGATCCAGCGTCATGCCGCCAGATGCATCGTCCGCCAGTGCCTTGAGGCTCTCCAATTCTTCGGGGGAATCGGCTTGCATGCCAAAGTGGTTGACACCGGTTGGGTGCCCGCGCGACGAGATGGCGAAATTCAAGCGTGGATCTTCGAGCATCCACTTGGCATAGTCGGGTTGCTGTTTGGACGGAGACTGTCCAAAGAGTTTGCTATAAAAGGTAATGCTTGTCGCGAGATCATCGACAGCCACATGCACGTGAAATCGTTTCATTTTCGGGCTCCTGTCAAAGTTGAGAGATGCATCTTGTCCTTGATGCATTTGTAGAGACGGAGAACACGGCAAATGGTCGCAAGATGCAGTGGATCCATGTGCATAACGCCGAGCTCAGCCGACGCTCTTAGCAAAGGGCAAAGGGGTCACAAAGGGGTCAAATCTTTTGTTGGAAGTTGACAAAGGGGTCAAATCTTTTGTTGGAAGTTGTTGGCTTCTGTTAAAACGCTCCCTCACATGTCTTGCCCCCGATGAAATTCACTTTGCCGAACCGTCAACGATGTCTGACGATTGACTGTCAACAAAAGATTTGACCCCTCTCCGGTGCACGAAACGTTAGGCCATCGCTTATTTTTCAGCAACGAACTTTGTTGCCCTTATTTCTTCGTCCCCTTCTCCATCTTCTTCGGTTCTTTCATTTCCACAAGAATCGCATGCAGTTCAGTCGTCCCGATATTCTCTCCTGAATGCGTCAATGTCTCACGCCAGACCACATCGCCGGTTTTGTACTCGACCTCCTGAGATTTACCATCAGGGGTAGTGGATTTAAACTTGCCACCGCGGATAATGTAGATCACGGCAGCCGCATGTGAGTGCATTGCCTCTTTAGCGCCGGGCTTAGTGCGGTATTCGAGAACCCGCACGTGATCATTGTTGATTTTTTCCGTGAAAGCATGCGGCGCTACTTTCACGGGATCTTGCGCCGTCGCCGGCAGAGTTACAAAGACAAATGAGACAAATAGAAGGCTAGCAACAAAATGAACTTTGACTTTCATCGTAGTTCCTCCTCGTCGATTTAGTTGATACCGCTTGTACGAGTTTGTTTAATTAAATTAGCACTTCGCCTAAAGCCGTAGCCGGAATTAGGCAAATACTTCTATTTCACCACAAACTTTTTTCTTCTCACGCCCGCCTTTTTATTTTTCCAGCACATCCGGTTGAGCGCCCACAGGACGTATGGGGAGGGCGCTGGCAGGACGCGTGTTTCAATTTCACCACCATGCTTTATTCCTTGCCGAAGCGCCTGCTCGAATTTATCACCACCTTCATGTTTTCTGTACGACATCGCAAGGTCAAACGGAATGCGCATAACCGGCGCCCAAACAGCAAGCGCAGCGCCGCTGTTTGAGTGTCCGCGTTCATGCGCTGGTTAGGCCTCAGCATGCTGGACACCACGTTATTGACCTTCGATGGCGATGGTCGGAGCAAAATCCGTCTTTGAAAGGGGCGGGTTAACCTTGATGTCCCGGTGTAGCTCGATGCTGAAGCCGGTCATACCGCGACTCATCATCTTTTGTGCGCTCTCAAGCTGGCCCTTCATCGCGGCGACAGCCTCGTCCGTTGGTTCCCTGTTCATCGATTCCAAGGACTTCTTCACATCCTCGTCCGTAATTTCAGGCATTTCCATCGGCCCGTGATAGTCGTGCCGCATCTGCCTCAGCAACTTTGACTTCTTGGATATCCAAAGGGTCGTGCCAAGTTGTTTGGCCACTCGACCGCTTATCACGTAGCATTGGTCGCCTTCGATTGCCTCGTCACGAACAAGGGTTGCATCAGTCAACGTCTTGAAAGGACCATGACCGAGTGCGAAGAAGGCGCCTGGGATCGTGCTCGCGGCGCCCCCAGAAATACCGGTGGCCATCGCGAGCGCGGTCGAAACATCCTTGGCTTGCTCTCGATTCACTTGGCCAGGGACGACGACAAAATGGCCCTCGCCCGCCGACCACACGGCCCCTTTCATAACAAAGTTCGGCAGGCGCTGTTCCCACTCGATCCTGTAAAGCTCGGGCCGGCCGAGCCGGATGGTGAACGCGTGAGTCATTTCCTGCGGCGCCAAACCAGACGGACTGAAGGCAGAGGTTACCTCGCCTGCTCCCGAGTAGCTTCGCATCGCGTCGTAGGTCGCCTGGACCTGCCGCAAAATTTCGGTCGCAGACGGGGGCGCCTCACCGGCGACCGCTTGAGACGAGACGAGCAACCCGTACAGGACCACGACTATCGAAGCGAATCGTGACCGAGAATAGAGGTTCATATCAAGTGCTCCTGCTGAGGCCTCAACTATGAATATGCCGGTCAGTATAACATTGGTCGTTACGCTTTGTGTGACAGCCGCACTTTTTTAACTTTTTCAAAACCTTGTTAACTTTTTTGAGTGTTCCTGACGGCGGTGAAAGGCCGACCGTATAGTCGGCATATTACCATTATGGCCGTTCGGATCCCAAATCGTCCGCCGGGTAGCGAATTGACGGCGCGCGGGGGGACCGGTCACCGCGGTAAGATCGCCTCGAGCGATACGATCAAAGAACCCGTAGCGCTGGAACCTTCCACGCAACGAACGCCGCCAAAACGATGACGATGGCGCCCATGGTAGCGACGGTCGCGGGCGCGCCGATGACATGGGCGGCCACTCCGGCAAACAGGGCGCCCGCAGGCATGAAACCGCGGTCGAGCATGTAGAGACTCATCACCCGCCCGCGCAGCTCGTCCGGCACGATGAGCTGAAGAATCGTGCTGGTGCTGGCGAGAAAAAGCATCTGGAAAATGCCCACCGCGATCAGCGAGATCAGCGCGAGGGGAAAGTAGGTGATGCGGGAAAAGAGAATCAGAAAAAGACCGAGGATCACGATGCTTGCCACCAGAAAAAGCCCCTGGCGGCGCATCCGATTGGCCATCGACGCCAGCATGAGCACGGCGATGACGGCACCCACGCCGGGAGCGGCCATCAGCAGTCCGAGACCCTCGGGGCCCACTTTCAGTACGTCTTTTTGGAACACCGGCATCAAGGTTTGATAGGGAACGGCGAACACCCGCGGCACGTAGGCGAGCGTCATCAACGCCAGAACCGCGGGCGTTGACCATACATAGGCGAAACCTTCTTTGAGGTTCGCCATGGCCGAGGAGCGGCGCGCTTCGGGCGGCGTCGGTGCAACCTGCATCCAATAGATCATTACCAGCACTCCCACGTAGGCCACCGCCTGGACAAAAAAGTTTCCGCCCGCGCCGAACAGCGCGATCAGCGCGCCGCCGAGCGCGGGACCGGCGATCTTCATCAGGTTGAAGCCCCCCGAATTGAGCGCGATGGCGTTGGCGAGGTCCGCTTTGGGAACCATGCTCGGGATCATGCTTTGCCGGACCGGTTCGGTGAACGTCCAGGCGATGCCCGTGATCAAGGTGAACGCGAAAATATGCCAGACCTCAAGGAGTCCGGCTACCACCAGCCCGCCCATCATGACCGCGGTGACGATCAATACCCACTGCGTGCGCAGCAGCAATTTTTTCCGATCCATGCGGTCGGCGGCGACCCCGGCCATCGGCCCGGTGACCAGGAATGGGAATGCGCGCAGACCATTGAGCATGCCGAGCAATATCGAGGAACCCGTAAGCTCATAGACGAGCCAACCGAGGGTGACCTGCTGGATCCATTGGCCGGCGCTCATCATGAACGTGCCGGCGCAGAGATAGCGAAAATCAATGTGGCGCAGGGAAGAAAAGGTTCGAGAGCGCGAGCGCCCGGACTCCGCCGCGGCCGGCGCTGCAACCTGTTCCGTGAATTGTTCTTCCAAGGATTTCCTGTCCTGAACGGAAGCGATCCAAGCATCTGACTTCATCCGCCTACGCAGCAGACCCCGGGCGTGAGCCAGGGGACGAAAGCGTCGGACGGACCCTCCGTAGCTCGAAGAGCGAAGGAGGGTGAGTGCTTCGGCGGATTCCGCCGAAGAAATTAACGATACCACGGGCGTAAGCCCGTGGAGCTTCATTAGTAGCAAGATTCCCCCTCGGTTGCCACAGAATTTGGTGGAATTGGTTTCCCGGAACTCATGCGGCGTCCACGCAGTGCGCGCGCTCGCGAGGCGCACCTCTAGGATCGACCGCGCGCAATGCACGGTAGTGGTTCAGTTTGATTTCAACGCCGCATCGATGTAGGGGCAGGCCTGAGCCTGCCTCCGAACGGGCAACCACATAGGGTTGCCCCGACAAATTTTGGCGCAACTGAATCACTACCAATGCACATTAATCTTGTCTTGAAACGTCGTCGTTGCTAAGAATAGACGAATCATGTTTTCGATCGGGACAGCGCATGTTTTTTGATTTGTCGCCGGGTCGCCTGACGGAACCTCTCAGCGGCCGCGTTTGGACGAGCCGCGAGATCGTTGCGCGGGTCTTCGCTCGCATGCAACGCTTGCAAAGCGCAGGCCTTGGCCACGGCGACCGGGTTTTTGTTCTGTACGGCAATAAGCTGGAGTTCTTCGTCGACGTTCTCGCGGCGTGGCATTCTGGAGCGAGCCTGGTGCCGATCGACAGCCGGCTGACTTCGTTCGAGATCGAAAACCTGGCTCGCGCGGTCATGCCGCGCTTGCTGCTGGTCGATTCGCCCGCCGGCGTAGCGGCGCTCGCCGGGCTGGCGGCGTTGGATGTAAAAGTTATTGACACGACGGCTTGGGACCTTGCCGACGAAAATCATCCGAGCGCGGGCCGAATCCGCAGTCAAGCTCAATTGGACGATGAAGCGTTGATGCTCTTCACTTCCGGATCGACCGGGGTCCCCAAGGGCGTGGTGCACACCCATCGTTCGCTGCGCGCGCGCTGGATGGCATTGCAGGATGCGTTGGGCCTCGCGGCATTTCGCCGCACGTTGTGCTTGCTGCCGACCCATTTCGGCCACGGCCTGATATGCAACAGTCTGTTCCCATGGCTCGCGGGGCAGGACTTGATCATCGGGCCGCCGTTCAGCACCGATCTGCTCATGCGCTTGGGCTGGCTGGTGGATGAATACAAAATCACCTTCCTGTCCTCGGTGCCGTCGATGTGGGGCCTGGCGCTGAAAGCAAGCAAACCGCCGGCGGCGAAGAGCTTGAAAAGGATTCATTGCGGCTCGGCGCCGCTGTCCGGCCTGCTGTGGCGGCAAATTCAACAATGGGCGGGCACCCGGGAAGTTTTCAACGCCTACGGTATTACCGAAACCGGGAGTTGGGTGGCCGGGACCTCGGTGGGCGAGTTCGAGCCGGAGGATGGTTTAATCGGCGTGCCCTGGGGCGCCGTCGTCAAGATTCTCAAGAGCGCCGAACCCCACGCTCCCTTTGATCCGGACGCTCCGTGTCGAGCCGGCGAGACGGGTTATATCTGGATCAACACGCCGGCGTTGATGCAAGGTTACCACCGCCAGCCGGAGCTGACCGCTCAGGTGATTTCCGGCGGATGGTTTTATACCGGCGACATCGGCCTGGTCGATGACCAGGGCTGGCTTTATCTCAAAGGACGGGAGCGCGAGGAGATCAACAAGGGCGGCACGAAGATTTATCCGGCGGACATCGATGCGGTGGTCGAACAATTCGAGTTGACCAAAGAGGCTTGCGCTTTCGCCGTGGCCGGTCCGCTGTACGGTCAAAATATCGCGCTGGCGGTGGTCTTGAAAGAAGAAAATGCGGCCGCTCTGAGGGCGCTGCACGATTGGATGAAGCTCCGCTTGGCGGAGTTCAAAATGCCGGTGCGCTGGTACGCGGTCGAATCCCTGCCGCGAAACTCGCGCGGCAAGATCAGCCGCAGAGAGGTCGAGGAGCGTTGCGCGGCAATAAAGCCGTTGGATCTGCGCAGCATCTTGCGCGCTGGATGACGGGGAATAGGACGCGCCGGCCGAGTTTTTTTAATGTTTCTCTCGGGGATGGTTGAAATTCCTCGCTCCTTCGATCCTTCGGCCACGCTCAGGACCGGCTAAGCTCAGGGGATGCATGAGGCGAAGTGAGTATCGCGATGTCTTCAAAGGAGATAAGCAAGATCACCCTCGCCCGCTTTGCGGGAGGGCGAGGGTGAGGGAAAACTCCATGCACAAAAAAATCACTCGGCGAGCTTTTTGCTCGGTGCTCTTGGCTCTTCCCTTTCCAGCTCGGGCGCAGCAGCCGAAGAAAGTCCCTCGGATAGGGTATCTATCGTCGCAAGAGCCAGCTCGTGAGTCCGCCCGTGCCGAGGCAATTCGGCTGGCTCTGCGCGACCGTGGCTACATCGAAGGACAGAACATCGCCACCGAGTACCGATATGCGGAGGGGAAGCTCGATCGGTACCCTGAGCTTGCGGCCGAGCTGGTGCGTCTCAAGGTTGATATCATCGTGGCAGCGGGAGGGGGCGCAACGATCCAGGCGGCCAAAAATGCGACCAAGACGATTCCCATCGTTATGGTGGGCGGAGGGATCGATCCTGTCGAGGCAGGCTTCGTTCAAAGCCTTGCCCGTCCCGGCGGCAACGTCACCGGCCTTACACTCCTTGACAGAGAACTAGGCGGTAAGAGGCTGGAGCTGCTCAAAGAAGCCGTTCCCAAAGTTGCCCGTGTCGCGGTTCTCTACGAACCGGCCGTTCCGGCCAGTGTACTCGATGTGAAAGGGGTTCTCCCAGTCTCGGCGCGCGCGCTGGGTTTGACTATTCAGCCATGGGAGGTACGAGATGCGGACGGTCTCGAGAAGGTATTCGCTGCGCTAAACATGCAGCGCCCGGATGGACTCTACGTGCCCACGGGCACGCTAATGAGTGTTAACCGAAAACGGATCGTCGGCTTTGCGTTAAAGAGTCGGTTGCCATCAATGTACAACACCAGAGAAGCTGTAGATGTCGGCGGGCTCATGTCCTACGGGGCGGACATCGCGGACAGCTACCGGCGCGTTGCATATTTCGTGGACAGAATCTTGAAGGGAACCAAACCGGCTGACCTTCCGGTTGAGCAGCCGATGAGGTTTGAGCTGGTGGTGAATCTCAAGACGGCGAAGCAGATCGGCGTGACCATCGACCCGAATCTGTTGGCGCGGGCGAATAGGCTGATCAAGTAACAGTGCTGAGTAACGAGTGCTGAGAATGAGATACGGGGTCAGGAGCCCGTCCCGAAAGGCTCCTGACCCCCATCCGCTGCCTCAGTACTCATTGCTCAGCACTCAGCACTTCGGTGCGGGGCCGCTTCCCTTTCCCCCACGAAGACGTGGTGGAGAGGGAATGCTAATTGTCGGCTTCGAGCCGACGAGAATTGAAACCCCTCGCCATTCCAGCCGAGGGTTGTCTAGTTTCGATTCACCGGGAGGCAACGACAGGTGGGATTGATCATGGAGCCCGAGCGAAGGAAAAACGATTTAATTGATTTTCTCCGGACGATCCAGCGGCCGGATTTTCCGCTGCACGAAATCGATGGGGACTTGAGCCTGGTTGAATCCGGTCTGATCGATTCGCTGGCCCTGTTGCAGATCATCACTTATCTGGAACAAACCTATGAAATCGATTTCCGCGAAAAAGGCATCGAACCTGGGGAGCTTAGATCGGTCAACGCGATCCTGGAATTCGTCGCGCGGGAAACCACCGCATGAAAATTCCGCCGTTGTTGGCGCTCTACCGCACGGTGGCGCAGTTTCATGAAAACGAAACGCTGATCGGCTGGTTGCAGGGCTCCAGGGTTGTCGTCTGGTTGACGCCGCAACGGCGCAAAGCGATCCTGTGCGTCGGCGCAGTCTTTGCGGCGGTCGCGGGAACGCTGAGCCGTCAGACGCGGTCGGGCGACAGCCATGAAGCGGCAACCTGGTTGGTGCCCGCCGCCGCGCTGCCGATTCTATTGGGGATCGTCTATCTCCTCTACTTGATGGCGGCGCGCTTCAGCCGTTTGCCGGCGTTCGTGCGCGCCCGCCCGCAGATCTGTGTCCACGCTTTTTTCTGGGTCCTTTTGGTCTCTATCTGGCTCAACCCTTTCCCGTCGGCTTTCGCCGCCGCCGTCATGGCGCTGGTGGCGGGCTCTTTTCCTTACTTGATCTGGCGCTGCGGTTACATGCTGCTGTGCGGTCAACGGGGCAAGGCGGCAAGGACGAAATTTACCGACCATTTTTTCTATATCTTTCCGGTGTGGGATGGGACCAACACGCCGCCGGGCAAGGGGCACGACAACCTGTCGCGCGCGGAGGCGCAGACGGCGGCGGCTTACAGCCGCTCGATTCTCGCCGGCATCAAGCTGCTGCTGCTGGTGGCGCTTTGGAAGGGCGCGATGCAAGTGATCGGCGCCGTGGTTTACGGCGATCCG
>Ga0184633_10000879_pt1 | contig 11877 bp, 13 predicted proteins | sample PLM31_170_b1_FD_133156 | JGI IMG/M metagenome (GOLD analysis project Ga0184633, IMG submission 133156) | Groundwater sediment microbial communities from an aquifer in East River, Colorado, USA - PLM3-1_170_b1 | ecosystem: Environmental > Terrestrial > Soil > Riparian zone | place: USA: East...
CGACGGCGCCCGCCGGCGCCGGGTCGAAGGTCGGGAAGGGCAGCCCGCACGATCCGCACCAGGGCGGGACCACGCGCTCGATGGCCGCCCAGCATCCGCCGCAGAGCGGATCGCGCCGGCCCGGCCCGAGGACGATTTCGCACAGGGGGCACAGCGCGGGATAGAGCAGATCGACGGCGGCCGTCACCCAGGCGATCACTTCGACCATTTCAGTGCCCGCCTCGCGGCGCACCGCCGACCCATTTCACCGCTCGGCTCGCCGCTCGGGCGCGGCTCACCTCGCACCGCCGACCCATTTCACCGCTCGGCTCGCCGCTCGGGGCCGTAGCGTGTTCCAGCGATAGCATTGGGGGCACCGGTCATCCCACACCGGGGCGCCAACACCGCAGGCGGCGCACTCGTGAGGCCAGTCAAAGGCGTGATCGAGGCGGAGCGCGCGCCGGTACTCCTCGAACGCGTCGCGCGTTTCGCCGCGGCGCTCGAACACCGCCCCGAGGAAGGCATGGACGATGGGCATATCGGGCGCGCGTACCTCGATCTTCTCGAACTGGTCGGCGGCCTCGTCGAGCATCTCCAGCTCGAAGTACACACGGCCAAGCGCGACGGCCAGGGCGAGATTGTCGGGGGCGCGCTCGGAGGCCGCGCGATAGAGCGCGATCATACGGCTCGGGCGGCCCTCCTTCCGGTACACCTGCTCGAGGCGGCCGAGGACCGGCAGGGCCGGCTGCGCCTCGGCCGCTCGCTCCCAGGTCCGGGCGGCCTCCCGCAGATCGCCGGCCGCCTCCTGCGCGTCGCCGAGCGCGAGGGCTGCGGGGGCGAAGCCGCGATCCGCACGGACGGCACCCCTGAAGTGCCCAATCGCGCCGGCCGCGCGGCCCTGCTCAGCGTCCAGACGGCCCAGCTCGTAATGGACGACGGCGAGCTGCGTGCCGTCGGCGGTCGGTGTCCGCAGCGCCTGCTCGTAGAAGCCGCGCGCCTCGCCCGCTCGACCGGTGGCGCGCGCCTGAGCCGCACGCTCGACGAGGTCGGCGACCGCGGGGTCGGCGGGGCGCGCGGGTGGGCGGGTCTGGAGAAGGTGACGCAGCGAACGGGTGACGTCGAGCAGCGCGCGAAGGGTCGGGATCAGTGTGGCCATGGCAGGGGCGGGAGAACGGCGAGGGCCGGAGCGCCCGAACAACGTGTTAGCCCGTTGCCATGCGTTCCTCTGCCTCGATGAGCCGCTGGCAGGTGATGCAGTGACGCGCGAAGGGCAGCGCGTCGAGCCGTTTGTCGACGATCGGCTCCCCGCAGCGCTCGCACGATCCGAAGGAGCCGTCGTCGATCTTGGCCAGCGCGGCCACCACCTCGCGCAGCAGGCGCCGGTCGCCGTTGCCCAGCTCGAAGAAGAACTCGCGCGTGTACGCCGTGTTGGCCTGGTCGCCGAGATCCTTGATCGAGTCGTCTTCCTGGTCCTTGCCGTACTGCGCGCTCTTGCCGACTTCCTCGACCAACTGACGCTGTTTCTCGATCAGGCGCTTCTTGAAGGACGCCAGTCGATCTTTTCTCATCCGGACCCCCCATTGCCCCCGCGTGCGTCACGACGAAGGAATATACGCTAGCATGCAGCCCCGGTGCACGCAACCGCCGTCCCCCGCACGTCATCCCTCCATCGGCACCGATGGCGCATCGCCCCAGAGCCGTTCCAGCGCGTAGTAGACGCGCGTCGCCTCGAGGAACACGTGGACGAGCACGTCACCGTAGTCGAGAAGCATCCAGCCGCTCCCGGCGGTGCCTTCCCCGTGGAGCACGCGCACGTCGGCGGCCCGCAGCTCCTCCCGGATGGCGTCGGCGATGGACTTGACGTGGGTGGTGGACCGGCCGCTGCATATCAGGAAGTAGTCTGTCACGTTAGACAACCCCTGCACGTCGAGGACGACCAGATCGACCGCCTTGCCGTCGAGGGCCGCACGGGCCGCCCGCCGCACCTTGCGTTCCGCCGAAGGTCGAGTCATCACGCCGTCACGGCGGCGTAGAGTCCGCGACGATGGATGTAGTGGATGACGGCTTCCGGTGCGCGATAGGCGAGGGAACGGCCGAGGCGGGCGCGTTCGCGGAGGTCGGAAGAGGAGATCGGCAGTGACGTGGCGTGGACGACGAGGACGGTCCGCGGGGTGACCGGTTCCCCCGGCCCCGCAAAGGTCTCGGCGCCGACCTCGCGGAGGACCTTCTGCGCGGCCGCGCTGTCGGGATCGAACGCGCTCCCCGTGCGGGGCACGACGACGAGACGGGCCAGCTCGACGACGCGGCGGGGATGGCGCCACGAAAGGAGGTCGAGGAAGGTCTCCGAGCCTGCGAGGAGGAACAGCTCGTCGCCACGCCCCTGCAGGGTCTCCAGGGTGTCGACGGTGAAGGAGGGCCCCGCCCGGCGCAGCTCGACGTCGGAGACCTCGAAACGCGGGTGGCCCTCGACGGCGAGCCGAACCATCGCGTAGCGGTCCTCGGCCGGCGCCAGCGACGCGGGCGGCTTGTGCGGCGGGGTCGCGGCGGGCACGAACAGCACACGGTCGAGGTCGAGCTGTTCCAGCATCTCGTCGGCCATCAGCAGGTGGCCGACGTGAATAGGGTTGAACGAGCCGCCGAAGACCGCCGTCCGGCCCATCATTCAACGTCGGGGGGCGCGACCGCCGAATCGATTGCGCGAAGGGGGCTACGCCCCCCTCGCGCTCCCCCGGCCCGACACCCCCCAACGGTCATCGTTTTTGCCGATTTCTTCACGCGCTTTCAGTCCCGAAGGTGGCCGTCACCCTGCACGACGTACTTCAGGGTCGTCAGCTCCTGGACGCCGACGGGACCGCGGGCATGGACACGCGAGGTCGAGATCCCCATCTCGGCGCCCATGCCGAACTGTCCGCCGTCGACGAGACGGGTCGAGGCGTTGACGAGCACCGCCGCGGCGTCGACCTCGCGCGTGAAACGCCGGGCGTGGGCGAGCGTGTTCGTCACGATGGCCTCGGCGAGGCCCGAGCCGTGACAGCGGATGTGCTCGATCGCCTCGTCGAGGCCGTCGACGACCTTCACCGCGAGCACGAGGTCGAGGTATTCCTCGTCCCAGTCGCTCTCCGTCGCTGCCCGCGCGCCGGGGACGAGCGCCCGCGTCCGGGAACAGCCGCGCAGTTCGACGCCCGCCTCCCCGAGGCGCTCCGCCGCCGCCGGGAGGAAGGTCGGGGCGATATCGCGGTGGACGAGGAGGGTCTCCAGCGCGTTGCAGACGCTCGGGCGTTGCACCTTCGAGTTCAGCACGACGGCCTTCGCCATCTCCAGATCGGCGCCGGCGTCGACGAAGACGTGGACGAGCCCGCGGTCGTGCTTGAGCACGGGCACGCGCGACCGCTCGGCGACCCAGCGCACGAACGCCTCGCCGCCGCGGGGAATCACGAGGTCGACGAGGTCGGACAGCTCGAGCAGCGCCGCCACCGCCGCGCGATCCGTGGTCTCGACGAACTGGATGGCCTCGGGCGGCGCCCCCGCTTTCTCCACCGCCTTGGCCAGGACGGCGGCGATCATCGCGTTGGACTCGATCGCTTCGCTCCCGCCGCGGAGCACGACCGCATTGCCCGACTTCACACACAGTCCGGCGGCGTCGGCCGTGACATTGGGCCGCGACTCGTAAATGAAGCCGATGACGCCGAGGGGCACGCGGACCCGCGAGATTTCCAGCCCGTTCGGTCGGCGCCACGTCTCCACCACGGCGCCGACGGGGTCGGGGAGCGCGGCGATCTGCCGGAGCCCGCCGGCCATCTCCTCGACCCGTGTCTCCGTCAGGGTGAGGCGGTCGAGGAACGCGCGCGGATGCCCTCCCGCGCGTGCCCGCTCGAGATCTGCGCGGTTGGCCTCCATGAGCGCTGCCGCCTTCTCCTCGAGCCCGCGGGCCATCTGCAGGAGGGCCTCGTTCTTGGTCTTGGTGGAGCACAGCGCGAGCCCGCGCGCCCCCTCACGAGCGGCGCGCGCGCGTGCTTCCACGAGACGTTTCGGATCCATCGGTGCCGTTCTCTCGTTCGTCATGAGATCACAGGATGACCAGGTTGTCGCGATGAATGACTTCGTCCGCGCCCCGATAGCCGAGCCGCTGCTCGATCTGCTGCGTCTTGGCGCCCCGGATCTTGCGCAGCTCCACGGCGTCGAAGTTCACGAGCCCGCGTCCCAACTCCTTGCCGTCCGCGGCGGCGGCCACCGCGACCACTTCGCCCGCCGCGAAGTCGCCCTCGACGTCGACGATCCCCGACGGCAGGAGACTCCGTCCCTCGTCGCGCAGGGCGCGCAGGGCCCCGGCGTCCACGGTGAGACGTCCCTGCGGCGGCACGGCGAACGCGATCCAGCGCTTCCGCGCGGCGAGCCGGTCCGCCCGGGGCGCGAAGTAGGTGCCCACCGCCTCGCCGGCGAGCAGGCGCCCGAGCACCCCCTCCTCGCGACCGCTGGCAATCACCATCGGGATGCCGGAGGCCGCCGCCTTCTGCGCCGCCTCGAGCTTCGTGGCCATCCCACCCACCGACACGCGCCCGGCCCTGTCCCACACGAGGCGGACGATGTCGTCGGTGACGGCCTCGACCGTGTCGAGCTTCCGCGCGCCCTCCGTCACGCCGGGGTCGGCGGTGTACAGGCCGTCGACGTCGGTGAGCAGGACGAGAAGGTCGGCATCGATGAGGGAGGCGACGAGCGCGCTCAGGTTGTCGTTGTCGCCGACCTTGATCTCCTCGACCGCCACGGTGTCGTTCTCGTTGACGATCGGCAGGACGGACAGCTCGAGAAGCGTGCGCAGCGTGTTGCGCGCGTTCAGGTAGCGGACGCGATCGCTGATGTCCTGCGCGGTGAGGAGCACTTGGCCGACCAGGATGTCGTGACGCTTGAAAGCGGCTTCGTAGTGCCACATCAGGGCCAATTGTCCCACCGCCGCCGCCGCCTGCTTCTCGGGGATGGTGCGCGGCGGCTCGGCGAGGGCCAGCCGCGCCATCCCGGTCACGATGGCGCCCGAGGTCACCAGGACGACTTCGCGGTCGCGCCGGATAGCGGCGACATCGGCGGCCAGCCCGTCGATCCGCTTCTGGTCGACGCCGACGCTCGGCGTCGTGATGAGGCCGCTACCGACCTTCACGACGAGCCGCCGGACGCGGCCTAGCTCGCGACCCGCAGCCATCCGCTGCCCTCCAAACGCGCGGCGACGCCGTGGACGAGGTCCCGCAGCCCCGCGCCGGTCGCTGCCGAAATCACGACGAGCGGCCGGCCCGCGCGCGCGCAGAAGTCCTCGATGCGCTGGCGGCGCTCGGCCGTCTCGGGAAGGTCGGCCTTGTTGGCCACGACGACCTGCGGGCGCCCGGCCAGCTCCGCGGAGTACCGCCGTAGCTCGTCGTCGATCACCTCGAGATCCTCGATCGGATCGCGGCCCGTCTGAGGATCGAGGTCGAGCACGTGGAGCAGCAGCCGGGTGCGCTCGGTGTGACGGAGGAACTGGTGGCCGAGCCCCTTGCCCTCGGCGGCGCCGGGGATCAGGCCGGGCAGATCGGCGATCACGAAGCTCCGCTCAGCGTCCACCCGGACGATGCCGAGCGACGGCACCAGCGTCGTGAAAGGATAGTTGGCGATCTTGGGGGTTGCGGCCGACAGCCGGGAGACGAGCGTCGACTTGCCGGCGTTGGGGAAGCCGATCACACCGACGTCGGCGAGGAGCTTCAGCTCGAGGTGGAGCCACCGCCCCTCGGCGACCCGGCCGAGATCGGCTTGGCGAGGGGCGCGGTTGGTGGACGTCGCGAAGCGGGCATTGCCCCGCCCGCCGGGGACGCCAGCCATGGCGAGGATTCGCGCTCTCGGCGTGGCGAGATCGCCGAGAACCTCGTCGGTGTTCCGGTCCGACACGACCGTCCCCACGGGCACGCGAAGGACGAGATCGTCGCCGCCGGCGCCGTGGCAGTTCGAGCCCTGGCCGTGCCGGCCGCGCGGGGCCTGGTAGTGACGCTTATAGTGGTAGTCGAGCAGCGTGTTCAGGGCAGGATCGGCCTCGAGCCAGATGCTCCCGCCATCGCCGCCGTCGCCGCCGTCGGGGCCGCCGCGGGGCACGTACTTCTCACGCCGAAAGCTGACGCAGCCGGCTCCGCCGTCACCGCCCTTGACGAAGACGTCGATCTCATCGATAAACATGTCACGGCGTGGCGGTGCGCGCGGTCATGCGGGCTCGCAGATGCCCGCGGGGAATCACGCCGCGGGCGTGACGATGCTCACGTAGCGCGCGCCCTTCCGCCGCTCGAACCGGACGACGCCGTCGATCTTGGCGAAGAGCGTGTCGTCGGAGCCGCGGCCCACGTTGGTGCCTGGCTTGAACGGGGTGCCGCGCTGACGGACGAGGATGCTGCCTCCCGTCACCAACTGACCGGCGAAGCGCTTCACGCCCAGCATCTGGGGATTGGAGTCCCGGCCGTTTCTCGAGCTGCCGACACCTTTTTTGTGAGCCATCTCGCCTAGACCTCGATGGTGGTGATGCGGACTTTCGTGGCCGCCTGGCGATGTCCCCGGTGCCGGCGGTAGTTCTTGCGCCGCTTGAACTTGACGACGTTGACCTTCCGTCCCCGCCCCTGCGCCACGACCTCGCCCGAGACCTTCGCCGAGCGGAGCCGCTCTGCACTGGTGATCACCTCCCCGTCGCGCGTCACGAGGACGACGGATGTGAAGGCGACGGCCGAGCCGCGCTCGCCGTCGAGCTTCTCCACCGCGATGACCTGCCCGGGCGCCACGCGGTACTGCTTTCCCCCCGTCGCGATGACCGCTTCCATGCCCCTTCGCCTTTCAGAGACTGTGATATCGGTAAGCTCCCATCTGACCATAGAGACATCGGCCGCGTCAACATCGCCAACCGTTATGCCGTCTGCAGGTAATCCGCCAGTCGCTTGCGAAGGAACAGCCGCGAGCGGTGGACTCGCGACTTCACGGCGGGCAGGCTGATGCCGAGCGTCTCGGCGACGTCCGGGTTCGACATGCCCTCCACGTCGTGGAGCACGAGCGCCGTCCGGTAGTCCGGCGGCAGCTCCGCGATGGCGGTGTCGAGCAGCTCCCGCAGCTCGCCGTCGAGCGCCTGCTGGTCAACCCGGGGGGACCAGTCGTCCATCGGCTCGAAGTGGAGGCCGCCCTCGTCGAGCGCCGGCAGCACCTCCTCGAGGGCGATCTCCCGCGCCTTCGCCTTGCGCGAACGGAGCTTCATGTACGCCGCGTTGGCCGCGATCCGGTAGAGCCAGCTTCCGAAGGCCGAGTCGCCCTTGAAGGTCTGGATCTTCCGGCCCGCCGTCCACAGCGCGTCCTGGGTCGCCTCCTCGGCATCCTCCTTGGAACCGGTGATGCGAAGGGTCAGACGGTAGACGCGGTCCGCGTACGTGTCGACGAGCCGCTCCATGCCCCGCGGATCGCCCTGCCGCAGGGCTTCGACGAGCGTGGCGTCGCGATCGGTGCGCGTTCCGTTTCCCGTCACGGCGCCACCGGCTCGTACAGGGTCAGGTACCGCCCGAGCTCTTCCACGCACCGCTCCATGAGCGTGATGTCCTTCGTGAGCTTCGTCATGAGGATGGCGCCCTCGAGGGCCGCCACCAGGAAATGGGCCACCGCTTCCGGCCGGCAATCGGGCTGGACGTGCCCGAGGGCCTGCGCTTCCGCGAGCGCGCGCATCAGTCGCTCGTGCCATGCCGAGAACACGCCGAACAGCCGCGCCCGGAATCCCTCGTGCACGTCTGACAGCTCCGAGGCCAGGTTGCCCAGCGGGCAACCGCCGACGCAGTTTCGCTCCCGCTGCGCTTCGAGCACGCGGGCGAGGAAGCAGCGGATCTGGACCAGGCGCGGCGTGGTCGGATCCGAGAAGCAGGGCTCCAGCGTCCGCCCCAGGAACGCGTCGATGATCTGGTCGAGGATGGCGTACCCGAGATCTTCCTTGCTCTTGAAGTGGTAGTAGAAGTTGCCCTTGCCGACCCCGCTTTCCCGCAGAACGTCGTCGAGTGAGGTCGCTTGATAGCCCTGGAGATGCATCAGGCGCGTGGCGGCGTCGAGGATCGCGTCGCGCGTATGGCGACCGTCCCGTGACCTCGCACCCGGAGCTTGGTGAGTGACGTTGCTCATTTGTACCGACCAGTCGGTACAATATACGCTATCGGTTTACCGAGGGTCAATCCGGCGCGACCTACTTTGTTAGAACCGTGCTATTTCAGGTGTTTAAGGGGCCCGTTTTTGAGGCACACATCGGAGAAGGGAAGCTCGATCTAAAACAGCGGCGCCGCCACGCGGAGCGCGGCCATGACAATCGGCTTCGGGTAGACGCCGAAGACCACGACGCCGAGCACGCAGAGGATGACGGACAGCGCTAGCGCGGGCTCGACATGGAGCCGGGTCGATGTTTCCGGCGGCTCGATGTACATCGTCTTGGCGACGACCAGATAGTAGAAGAGCGCCACCACGGTGAGCACCGCGCCGAGCCCCACCAGCCAGTAGAGGCCCTGCTGGGCGGCGGCCCAGAAGACGTAGAGCTTCGCCCAGAAGCCGACGACGAACGGAATCCCGCCGAGCGATAACAGGAAGAGCAGCATGGCCAGCGCCAGCAGTGGCGAGCGCTGCGCTAGCCCGCGGAAGGCGGCGACGTTCTCGGAGCCCTCCGAGCGGGCCACGGCCTCCACCACGAGGAAGGCCCCCATGTTCCCGAACACGTAGGCGACCAGGTAGAACAGCACCATCGCCGTGCCGGCGGCGGAAGCCGCGGCGACGCCCACGAGCATGTAGCCGATGTGGGCGATCCCCGAGTAGGCGAGCAGGCGCTTCGTGTTCTGCTGCGGCAAGGCCATCAGGTTACCGCCGACGATCGTGAGCGTGGCCAGACCCGCAGCCATCGGTCCCCAGACGGTCGCGTCGGGACCCACGCCTTCGAAGTACACGCGGAAGAGCGTCACGAACCCGGCCGCCTTCGGCGCGACGCTGAGCCACGCGACGAAGGGCGTGCCGGCCGCCTCGTAGGTGTCGGGCACCCACATGTGGAATGGGAAGGCGGCGATCTTGAAGCCGAAGCCGACGAAGGTCGCGACGAGCCCCAGCATCAACCAGGGATCGCCGCTGGACGAGGCCGTCGCCACGTCCGCAAGCTTCGTCGTCCGCGCCGCCCCGTACACGAAGGACAAGCCGTAGGCCATCACGGCCGAGGAAACGCTGCCCACGAGGAAGAACTTGAGCGCGGCCTCGACGGCCACGCCCTCGCGCTTGCGGAAGCCGGACAGCGCGTAGAGCGGCAACGACATCAGCTCGAAGGCCACGAAGAGCAGGATCAGGTCGCGGGCCGAGACCAGCACCAGCATCCCCAGGAGCGAGGCGAGGAGGAGCATGTGGTACTCCCCCGCCCGGCGCCTGAAGGCGGCGTCCGCCTGCGCCGCGCCGCCGAGGAGGCCGAGAAATGTCGCGACGAAGAAGAGGCGCTTGGCGAAGATCGCCAGGCCATCCTGCACGAACGCGCCGCCGAGCCGCGGCGCAACGGGGCTCAGGCACATGGCCAGCACGGCGAGGGCGAGCACGCCGACGGTGGCGAGCCAGCCCACCCAGCGCCGGTCCTCACCCCGCGCCGCGAGGCTCGCGACGAAGACCGCGAGCAGCAGGACGCCGAGACCCAGCTCGAGCGTGAAGGCGCTCATGGCCGGATGATGCGCGCGAGCAGGGGCACGGTGGCGGTATCCACGGGGCCGATCGCGAGCCCGGGGACCATGCCGAAGATCACCAGCACCCCGACCAGGATGACGAGGGCCACCCACTCCGGCCCCCGCGCATCCTCCAGGTGCCCATGGGCGTCCTGCAGGAACTGGAAGTGCGGCGACGGCGGGCCCCAGAAGATCTGCTTGGTCACGCGGAGGACGTAGACGGCGGTGAGGAAGGTGCCCGCGACCGCCGGGAAGAGCCATACCGGATGCGCGGAGCGCCAGGCCCCCATGAACGTCAGCAGCTCGGCGACGAAGCCCGCGGTGGCGGGCAGGCCGAGCGAGGAGAGGCCGCCGACGGTGAAGGCCGTGGCGATGCCCGGCATCACGCGCCCGAAGCCGCCCATCTTGCCGATCTCGCGCGAGTGGGCCTTTTCGTAGATGAGACCGACCAGGGCGAAGAAGAGCCCGGTCATCACCCCGTGGGCGAACATCTGGAACACGGCGCCGTTGAGGCCCGCTTCGGTGAGCGTCGCCGCCCCCAGCATCACGAGCCCCATGTGCGACACCGAGGAATAGGCGATCACATACTTGAGGTCGACCTGCGCCATGGCCGAGAGCGCGCCGTAGACGATGTTGATGCAGGCGATGCCGCCCACGAGCCAGGCCAGGTCCGTCGCGCCGTCCGGCAAGAGGCCCATGCCCAGACGCACGACGCCGTAGGCCCCGAGCTTCATGAGCACGCCGGCGTGCAGCATGGACACCGCCGTCGGCGCTGAGGCGTGCCCGTCCGGCGACCACGTATGCAGGGGCCAGATCCCGGCCAGAATGCCGAAGCCGACGTAGAAGGCGAGGAAGACCCAGCGCTGGACCGTGGGATCGAAGCTGGCGGCCTCGAGGTCGAGAAACGAGAACGACGACGTACCCGCGACCACGTACAGCGCGAAGATCCCCACCAGGATGAAGGCCGACCCGAACAACAGGTACAGGGTCAGCTTCATCGCCGCGTACTCCTTGGTGCCGACGCCCGTCCTCCGGTAGGCCCAGGCGAAGATGCCGCGCGGGCGCACCTCGCCGCTCGAGCCCCAGATGCCGATGAGCAAGTACATCGGCAGCACGGCCAGCTCGTAGAAGAGGAAGAACACGAAGAGGTCGAGCGAGACGAACACGCCGTAGACGCCGGTCACGAGGGCGAGGAGCAGCGCGTAGAACTCCTGACTGCGGGCGGCCACCGTCCACGACGCGAACACGCCGGCGAAGATGATGATCGACGTGAGGAGGACCATGAGCAGGCTGATGCCGTCGATCCCCACCTCGTAGTTGATGCCCAGCGGCGGCACCAACGGGATCTTCTCGTAGAACTGGAACCCCGCCGCCTCACGGTCGTAGGCGACGTAGAGCCAGAGCGACAGTGCCGTCGAGACGGCCGTGCTCACCGTCGCGATGAGCCGCACAGCAAGCGGGCTGTGGCGGGCCAGGAACATGATGGCCACCGCGCCCAGGAACGGCGCCCACGTGACGATGGAGAGGACGGGAACGCCCGTCACCGCGACCACCACTGGACCCAGGCGAACAGCAGCAGGGTCCCGAACGCCACGCCGTACACGTAGTCCTGGGCCTGGCCGCTCTGGATCCGGCGCAGGAGATCGCCGCCTCGGAGCGTCCACGCGCTCAGCACGTTGAGAATCCCGTCGACGATGTAGCGGTCGATCCACCCGATGAGGCGCGAGAGCGCGAGCAGGACGCCGCGGTAGAGCCCGGCGTAGAGCGTGTCGAGACCATAGCGGCGGCGCGCGAGGAAGTCGATGGGCCCGAAGAGCGCGGCCAGGCGGTCGGCGCTCACGAGATTGCGCTGGTACGTCGCCCACGCGAGCACGATGCCGCCGCCGGCAAGGGCCAGCGAGAGTGCGGGCAGCCAGCCGGGGCCGTGGTGCTCCTCGCCCCCGCGGGTCGCAAACGCCAGGCCGAGCCCCACCGTCAGGAGCGCGAGCACCCAGAGCGGCCCCGCCATCAGCGGTGGCGCGTCGTGGGGATGGCCGTGGACGTGGGCCCGGCCGAAGAAGGCGATGAAGATCACGCGGAACATGTAGAACGCGGTCAGGAACGCCGTGAGGGCCATCAGGAGGAAGGGGCCCGATATCCCCCCCTCCCCCGTCACCCCCTCCCCCGTCGCCCCCTCCCATACGCCGGCCAGCACGGCCTC
>Ga0184633_10000880_pt1 | contig 11872 bp, 14 predicted proteins | sample PLM31_170_b1_FD_133156 | JGI IMG/M metagenome (GOLD analysis project Ga0184633, IMG submission 133156) | Groundwater sediment microbial communities from an aquifer in East River, Colorado, USA - PLM3-1_170_b1 | ecosystem: Environmental > Terrestrial > Soil > Riparian zone | place: USA: East...
CATCCGTTGACCAGGAGACAGACATGAGCGATCCACACAAGACGGTAATCAAAGTCATGGGTCTGGGCGGCGGCGGCTCCAACGCCGTCAATCGGATGATCGAGTTGGGCATCGAAGGGATTGAGTTCATCGCCGCGAACACGGACGCGCAGGCGCTGGCGCAGGGCCTCGCCCCGACCCGCCTGCAACTCGGCCCGCAGCTGACCAGGGGATTGGGCGCGGGGGGCAAGCCCGAGATCGGCGAGGCGGCCGCGGACGAGAGCCGCTCCGACATCAAAGCGGCGCTCGAAGGCGCGGATATGATCTTCCTCACCGCCGGGATGGGCGGCGGAACCGGGAGCGGGGCGATCTCTATCGCCGCCGACGTCGCCCACTCATTGGGCGCGCTCACCATCGCCGTCGTCACCACGCCCTTCACGTTCGAGGGCAGCCGGCGCTCGCAGAACGCGCAGGGCGGCCTCGCCAAACTCCGCCCGCACGTGGACACGCTGCTCAATGTCCCGAACGACAAGTTACTTCCGTTGGTGGGTCGCAGCGCGACGCTCGAATTGTCACTGCGCGTGGCCGACGAGGTGCTGCGGCAGGGCGTGCAGGGCATCGCCGAACTGATCAGCAAGCCCGGGCTGATCAACGTGGACTTCGCGCATATCCGCGCGCTGATGAAACAGACCGGCGGCTCGATGCTGGCGATTGGCCAGGGCAAAGGCGGCAACAAGGCCGCGGAGGCCGTGCAGCAAGCGCTCAAGATGCCGCTGCTCGACATCAGCGCCGTGGGCACGGCCGGCGGCATTCTCGTACACTTCACGGGCGGCGATGATTTGTCGCTCCACGAAGTGAGCCACGCCGCCGCCGACATCGCGCGCGCCGCGCCGCAGGCCGACATCATTTTCGGCGCGACGATTGATCCCATGATGAACGGGCGTGCGCAGGTGATTCTGGTGGCGACCGGCCTCGGGAGCAAGCCGCGGCCGCAAGCCGCGGCGGCGACACCAGAGGTCGTCATCCCGCGCCCGGCCCCCGCGCCCGGCCCAGCCCCCATCGCCGAACCCATCGCACCCCACCTGGCCGAGGCGCTGTTCAGCCGCGCCACCGCGCCCGCGGATCCCCTGGGGCGCCCGTGGGTCGTCACGGACGCGCCCTCGCCGAAGTCGCACGATCTCGACGAACCGGCGTTCCTGCGCCGCCGCCGGAGCCTGCGCGATTTTCAAGGAGCAAAGTGACATGCGCCTCTCACCCACACAGATTGACGCCATCGCCCGGCAAGTCTATCGCCAGTTCCCGGAAATCAAGGATGCGCGCCCGCAGGTGCAAGACCAGGCCGGGGCCAAGGCCCCGGGTGCGGACGGCAGCCGCTTCGTGCTGACGTTCAAAGGCAAAGGCCAGGGCCCGGGCGGGCAGAGCATCCTCCGCATCGTGCGCGTCGTCGCCGACGAGCGCGGCAAAGTTCTCAAAATCAGCACATCCCGCTAAACTGTAGTTAAGGGCCGTGTGTCCACCAGGAGGAGGCATCATGTTCAACAGCCTGTTCGTCATCTCCCATCTGAACCGCCGCAGACGGAACAAAACATTGGATGAGGTCCAGCTCGTGCTTCTGCGCCAGGTCATCCGGCTCAACAAGCTTCTGAATCGAGCGCAGGGCTGGATCGTCCCCTTGCGGGAATACTACTGGGCGCCCGTCCTCGCCTTTTTGTTCGGCGTCATGATCGGGCTGGTGATCACCGCCGTCACCTAAACATGCTGTGCCCGGACGCTGGCGGGGGCAGCACTCCCAGCAGAAAGCGGAACACAAGAGCGGATGTGGGCCATCCTCCCGCCCGCTTCTCTATTTCCTATCCCCCAAAAGAATCGTAGCAAGCTTGCGTTGCCATTTCGCGCAAGTGGCTATATCATGAGGCCAGGTTAGAGGGGCGTTTGAAGACTTCGCCACACGCCGCCGTCCCCGCTGGCCTGTATGAGAGCCAAGTCGCGCGAAAGTGCTATGCTCGTCGGTCTCGCTACCGCCTTCTGTCTGCTGCTGGGCGTTGTGGCTGGCGTTGCCGTCGGGAAGGCAGGCAAGCCCACCGCGGCCCCGGTTGCCACCCTGCCTATCGCCAGCGTCTCGACCCCCACCCCCATCACTTCGGACACTAAAGTTTCGGTTCTAGTGCTGGGCGTTGATTCGGCGGCCTCCCCCAGACCCCGGCTGGACGGCTGCTGGGTCGTCACCTTCCAGACCGGGCTGCCGCAATACTACCTGGTGGGCTTTTCACCGGCCACACTGGTCGAGGTGCCGGGCGCTACCAACGCACACACCCTGGAGGAAGTCTACAACACAGATGTGCAGATCGGACGCGGCATGGTGTTTACCCGCGATGCGCTCAAATTCATCTCGTCCGGACTGCCCTCACCTCAGTACGAGGTAGTCTTCGACCGCCAAATGCTGGTCTGGACCGTCAACACGTTCAACGGCATTCGCTTGAACGGCGAGTGGATGGACGGCGACCTACTGCTCGCACACTATGATGCCATCCCGCCCGACGACCCGATGGGGCAGCTGGCGTTTCAGGGCGAGGCCCTCGAAGCCATATTGAAAACCGCCCAGAAGAAGGACTGGTCGTCCAACTCGTGGCGGGCCTTTCTCAACTTGGGCCAACAGTGGCAGCCCGACGCCCAGGCATTCACGTCTCTGGCCGAGACGACACTGCCCACCGCCTCGCAGGCCGAGTTCTACATCAAGCTCGCCCCCCTCACGCCCAACGAGACACCCTCGCCATAGCTCACCATGGACAAAGTGCCGTCGCCACACGCGTTCCTCGATCTGAGCGACTACGCCCGCCCTGCGGCGCGCCTGCTCGTCCGCCTGTTGTTGCCCACGTCTATCACACCGATTCACCTCACGCTCGCTTTTACAGTCGTCGGCTTTCTGGCCGCGCTGCTGTTCGCGCTGGATCGCTGGCTGCCGGTGGCCGGCCTCCTGCTCTTGCTCAAAAGCGCCCTCGACGCCGCCGACGGCTCGCTCGCCCGCGCCCGCCGGCGCCCGTCGCGCGTGGGCCGCTTTCTCGATTCCGTATGCGACTTCGTAGTGATGGCGGCAGTCTTCAGCGGCATTGCGGTGGCCGCCTGGGTACGCAGCGGGCAAGCGGCGTACTTTGGATTGGCAGGCGCGGCGTTGCTTTGCGCCACGCTGCAAGGATCGGTCTTCAGCTACTACTATGTTCGCTACCGCGCGCAGACGGGCGGCGATCAGACCAGCCGCACAAATGAAAACGTGCCCGATGGATACGTCTGGGATAACCCTACCCTCCTGCAGCTACTTTACCAGTTGTACCGGCTCATCTACGGCTGGCAAGATGCGCTGATGGAGCGCCTCGACCGCCGGGTCGCGCCGCACGACGCGCCCGTGCCGCGCAACTTCCTCACCGCCACCACCGCGCTCGGACTGGGATCGCAGCTCTTGGTCATCGCCGCCTGCGCCGCCCTCCACCGGGCCGTGTGGGCGCTGTGGCTCTTCCCGACCATCGGCAACCTCTACTGGCTGCTGCTCATCCGGCTGCGACACCGCACCCGCTCGCGGATGCATGCGTCTCACAACTCTCCAGTGGTTTGAGTTCTCTGCGGCGCATCAACTGCGCGGCGAGGGTCTCGAGTCCAGACTGCACGGGCACAACTTCGTCGTGTGGGTTGGCGTCTCCGGGCCGACGCAGCCCGCCACAGGCCGCGTCATCCCGCTGGCCGACCTCACCACCGCCGTCAATGGCACGCTCGCCCGGTACGATCATCGCCACCTCAACATGACCCTCGGCGACGTCGAACCAACGCCTACCAATGTGGCGCGCGCCCTGGGGTCGGATTTGCAACCCGCGCGCGCCGCGCCCCTTGCGCTCGATTCGATCACTCTGCTCGAAGAGGGCGGCCCCGGGTTCGCGGTGACCTCGACCGGAGCCGCCGCCATCGTGACGGGCGAGTTTTCCGCCGCTCACCGCACCCACGCCCCCCGCCTGAGCGATGCGGAGAACCTTGCGCTCTACGGCATCTGCAACAACCCTGCCGGGCACGGGCACAACTATCGCGCCGACTTGCATCTGCCGCCAGGCGCCGCCGTGCCTCATGACCTGTGGGCTGAGTTCGATCACAAAAATCTCTCCGCCGACATCCCCGATCTGCGCGGGCGCAACGTCGTCACCGAAGCGATTGCCAAACTCGTCGCCCAGCGCGTGCCGCAGGCCCGCCGCGTGCGCATCTGGGAGACGGCGGCCTTCTTCGCAGAATACGACGCGGCGGAGGCGCGCTACCGGCTTGGGCGGCGCTACCGGTTCAACGCCGCGCACCGTCTGCACAACCCACGCCTGACCCCGGAAGAGAATCGCCGTCTCTACGGGCCGTGCCACAGCCCTGATCCGCATGGTCACACCTATCTCGTCGAAATCACGGTTGCCGGCGTGCTAGACCCACGCACCGAAACAGCGTATGATTTAGGGCAACTCGACCAACGGGCCGGTGACATTCTGAGCGCATTGGACTACACCGATCTCGACGGCGAGGTGGCCGCTTTCCGCGACGACCCAAGCACGGGCGAAAACATCGCGGCTTACCTGTGGTCGCGCTTCGCCGACCAGGTGGGCCGCGCCCTCGAGGCCGTGAGCGTCTGGGAGACAGCGGGCCGCGCCTTCCGGGTCGAAGCCGCGCACAAAGCGGTCCGACTCGAATGACGTGGGTAGCACGGAGGTCAACATGGATCACAAGAAACTGGAAGAAGCTGTGCGGGACATTTTGGTGAGCGTGGGCGAAGACCCCGAGCGCGAGGGTCTGCGCGACACGCCGCCGCGCGTGGGGCGCATGTACGACGAACTGCTGGCGGGCTACCAAATGGACTCCCAAGCGCTGGTCAACGGCGCGCTGTTCGAGGTGGATTACGACGAGATGGTGGTGGTGCGCGACATCGAGTTCGCCAGCCTGTGCGAGCATCACCTGCTCCCTTTTCTGGGCCATGCCCACATCGCCTACATCCCCCGCGCCCGGATCCTCGGGCTGTCCAAGATTCCGCGCGTGGTGGATATGTTCGCGCGCCGCCTGCAGGTGCAGGAGCGCATGACCCGGCAAATTGCGGACTTCCTCATGGAAGTCCTGAACCCGCAGGGGGTGGCCGTGGTGCTGGAGGCTATCCACCTCTGCTCGATGATCCGTGGCGTCAAGAAAGCCAACGCCCGCATGGTCACCAGCGCCATGTGCGGCGTGTTCAAGCGGGACCCGCGCACCCGCGCGGAGTTTCTGGAGCACATCCACCGACCCGTCGCGCCGGAGTTCTGACATGCCTCTATTGACGAATGAAGAAATCGCGCAGCGCCTGATCACCCTGCCCGGCTGGGAAGTCAGAGAGGGCCTGTTAACAAAGACATTCACCCTCCGCTCCTTCGCGCACGGCGTGCTCTTCATCGGCGCCATCGCCCAGCTCGCCGAGGCCGCCAACCACCATCCCGACCTCAGCCTGCGCGGCTACAACCGCGTCACCGTGAGCCTCTCAACCCACAGCGAGGGTGGATTGACCCAGAAGGACTTCGATCTCGCGGCGCAGATCGAGAGCCTGCCTCACAAGAAAGCCAAAGAGGCAGCTTAACGGAGAAAATTATGGCAAAGGAATCCTGGCGTTACGATCACCTGACCTGGCCCGAAATGAAAGCTGCCGTCGCACGCGCCCCTCAGCCGGTCGTCGCGATCCCCATCGGCGCGGTGGAAGACCACGGGCCGCACACTCCACTCTCGACGGACAACGACATCCTCGAGGGCGTCCTCGCCGAATGCGGGCGGCGAGCGGAGGGCGACCTGTTGGTGCTGCCCACCATCCCCTTCGGGCTGGACGAGCACCACATGGACTTCCCCGGCGTGATCGCGATTGACATCCCGACCGCGCTCGCCTACCTGTCGCAGACGGCCGTCTCCGTGGCGCGGCACGGCTTCACGCACCTCCTCCTCGTCAACGGGCACGGCTCGAATCAGTCCATCTGCGATCTGGCCGCGCGGCAATGTGTCCTCGCCACGGGCGTGATCTGCGCGGCGACGACGGTGAACGCCGCCGTCAGCCCCGCCCTCGTCGCGGACGTGCTCGACGCCGAGCGCAAAGGCGGGTTCGGCTCCGTGGGCCACGCCTGCGAGTATGAAACCGCGATGATGCTGCATTTGCACCCCGAACGGGTCCAAATGGACAAGGCCCAGCGCGATATTGGCCAGCTCAAGCTCAAATACTTCAACTGGGATTATCCCGAGCCGTCGGCGTATACGTGGCAGGACTGGTGGAGCCGGTTCTCGAAGGAGGGGATTTGCGGCGACGCCGCCGCCGCCACACCTGAGTTCGGGAAGCGCATGTTCGAGGTGACCGTCGCCCGGTTCGTCGAGCTCGTCCGTGAATTTCGGACGATTCCTATCCGACCGCGTGTTGACCACCATGTGTAAGGGCGACCAGCCGGTCGCCCCCACTTGCCTGCGGTGCTATAATCGCCCGTGATCACATTCTCTCAGGAGGAGAAAACATGAAAAGGATATCCATCGCTCTAACTCTGCTCGTCGCCGCGACGCTGGTGCTGACGGCCTGCACCCCCGCCGCGCCGACCGCCACGCCCACGCCGACCGCCGCGCCCGACCTGCTCGACGAGATCATGACGCGCGGCAGCCTCCGGGTCTCGACCGACCCGAACTACGCCCCGCAGAGCTTCCTCAACGACCAGGGCGAGCTCGACGGCTTCGACGTGGATGTCGCCAAGGAAGTTGCCAAGCGCCTTGGCGTCAAAGTCGAGTTCATCACCCCCGACTGGGACACCATCGTCTCCGGCAACTGGGGCGACCGCTGGGACATCTCCATCGGCTCGATGACCATCACCTCCGAGCGCCAGCAGATCATGTACTTCACCCCGCCCTACTATTACACCCCGGCCCAGTTTGCCGTGCCTGAGGATTCGACCATCGCCTCGGTGGACGACCTCAACGGCAAGGCCAGCTGCGTGGGCGCGGGCACGACGTACGAGTCGTATCTGAGGAACGACGGCTCGCTCTCGCTCGTCGGCGAGCAGGTCATCAAGCAGGTGACCGGCGCGAAGATCACCACCTTACCGACCGACGCGGAGTGCGCGCAGGCCTGGCAGGCCGGGCGCAAGGATTTTGACGCCTGGCTCACGGCCGCCCCCACCGTGCAGAGCGCTATTGACTCGGGGATTAAGATCAAGTTCCTCGGCGCCCCGGTGTACTACGAAGACCTGGCGGTCGCGATTGACAAGAAGCACACCAAAGACGCTACCGGTCTCGCGGCCAAGCTGAGCGAGATCGTCAACGCCATGCACAGCGACGGCACGCTGACCAATCTCTCCAACAAGTGGTACAAGCTCGACCTGACCACCAAGAAATAACACTGGTTCCGTCACCGCGCATGACCACAGGGAGCCGGGACGCCGCTGGGCCTCCCGGCTCCTTCCATATCAGCAGGAGATCAACCGATGACCGCGTCCGCCGCTTCCGACCCCGGCTCCATTGTCCGTGTGCTCCGCGCCGAGCGGCGGCGCGCGACGCAATTCTCCGGCTGGGTGGGCCTCTCGTGGCTCGTCATCTTCCTCGCGCTCGGATTCCTGTTCAGCGGCGTGCGCTTAAATGCCGGCCCCCTGCACTTCAAAGCCATCAGCCTCGACCTCGCCTTCATGGTGAAGTGGCTCCCCTTCATCTCCGGCTACACCACCAGCGTGTCTGCCTTCGTGCCAACCGGGCTGGCGTTCGTCCTCGCCGGGGTGCTCATCGGGTTGAGAGCGCCGTCACGCGCTCGGCCTACCGCAGCGGTTGGGTTGAGTCTCGCCGGAGTGGCATTGGCCGCGAGCGGCGGCCTGCTCCTCATTCGTCCACAAATAGTCGGTTGGCTGCCGCAGGAAGGGGTGGCGACGATCGGGGCGGGCGCCTCCGGGTGGCGGCTCGGCCTCCTTGGCCTGCTCACCACGCTGCCAGCGCTGGCCCTGTTTTACACCTCGCAACAAACCTGGCATCGGCCTTTGGCGATAGGCGTGGCCCTCCTCGGCAGTGCGGTGCTCACGGTGGGCATTGTCCTGCAAGCCCTGCACGTGCAAGCAGAGACGGTCCAAACGTTTCCCGTCCCCCTGCCCTATCTCGATGCTCTCGGCATGACGATTGGCGTGTCCATCCTTTCGATTCTGTGCGCGGTGGTGCTGGCGCTGCTGGGGGCGCTTGGGCGCATTTCGAAATTTCCGCTCTTCTACGCATTCTCGACCTTCTACATCTCGCTGATTCGCGGCACCCCGCTGGTGGTGCAGGTCTTCTTCGTCTTCCTCGCCCTGCCGCAGGTCGGCATCGTCCTGGACCCCATTCCTTCCGGCATCGTCGCATTGAGTGTGAATTACGGGGCCTACATGACCGAGGTCTTCCGGGCCGGCATCCAGGCGGTGGGCCGAGGCCAGACCGAAGCCGCGCTGGCGCTCGGCCTCACGCCCGGGCAGACGATGCGGCATATCGTTTTGCCGCAGGCCTTTCGCATCATCATCCCGCCCACCGGCAACGAGTTTATCGCCATGATGAAGGATTCGGCGCTCGTCTCGTTCATGGGTGTGTGGGAATTGCTCTTCCGCGCGCAGAAGGTCGGGCGGCAGTACTTTCACAGTTTCGAAACGCTCCTCATCGCCGCCGCCTTCTACTGGATGCTGACCATCATCTTCTCTGCCTTCCAGGATCGCCTCGAGAGGCACATGGCGCGGGGCGAGCGGAGAGACTAGAGGAAAATCCCCCGATCTATCTTGAACAGTTCGAAAGCGCGCCTCGCGTGGGGCGCTACTTCACCAAACCCGTTTTCTTAGGCTACAGGACCATCAAAGGAGACAGATCAGCAATGAACAGCCAACGCGCGACGCTTCGGATGCTGGGGGTGCTCGTCATTCTGGGACTGGCCCTCGCCGGTTGCGGCGCCAACAACACCACGCTGAAGGTCGAAATGAGCGACTTCAAATTCACCCCGAATCAGTTCACGATTCCGGCGGGGAAAGAAATCACCCTGAACCTCAGCAACAAAGGCGCTAACCTGCACGAGTTCGTGATCTTCAAGGCGGGCGAACACGTGAGTGTGCCGTTCGACGACGACGACGAGGGCAAGATCTACTGGGAGGTTGAACTCGATCCCGGCAAGAGCGAGACCGTCAAGTTCACCGCGCCCCGCGAGCCGGGGACGTACGAGGTGGTCTGCGGCACACCCGGCCACTTCGAACAGGGGATGGTCGGCACGCTGACCGTCACCAAGTAGTGTCTGTCACGCCGGGGCAGGTTGTGGAGCCTGCCCTGGCGTGAGGTTCGATGAGGTGTTCGTGAAAAACAAGAAGATCGCAGCAATTCGGCCCAGGCCGAATGACCACGATCTCCTGCGTATGTCGCTGGTGCGCCCGAATGGATTTGAACCATCACAGCCTCAACGGCCACTAGGCCCTCAACCTAGCGCGTCTGCCAATTCCGCCACGGGCGCACAGGTATAATTACCGGCGCGAATTATACCCGTTCAAGCGGCGCTGTCAATCAATTCGGCAGGGGCATAGCCGGCTGCGCCCCGACGACGTACCGTGAAACTGCCTCTCTTTCCCCTCAACACCGTGCTCTTCCCCGGAATGATGCTGCCCCTGCACATCTTCGAGCCGCGCTACCGGAAGATGATCAACCTCTGCCTCGAGGACAGCGCGCCGTTCGGCGTCGTGCTCATCCAATCCGGGCCGGAAGTGGGCGGCCGCGCCGCGCCGTACCGCATCGGCACGTATGCCAGCATCGCGCGCGTGGAGCGGCTTCCCGGCGGGCGCCTGAACATCGAAGCGGTCGGCCAGGAACGCTTCCGCATCCTCGCGCTGCACGACGACGAGGCATATCTCACCGGAATCGTAGAGCTTTATCCGCTCCTCGAACGAGACGCCGCCCCAGCCCAACGCTCCGCGCAGGCGCTGCGCGTCTGGCTGGACCGCTACCTCGCGCTGCTCGGCGAAGCGGCGGAGACCGCCTTCGATCTGAAAGAACTGCCGCCAGACCCGATGGCGATTGCCTATCTGGCGGCGATGGTCGCGCAGATCCCGATGGCCGAGAAGCAGAAGCTGCTTGCGACGGGCACGGCCCACGAGCTGCTCGAGCGCGAGCGGGCGATCTACCGCCGCGAGCTCAGCCTGCTGCGCGCCATGCTCGACAGCCCTCAGGCCAAACACGACGCTTTCCCTTCGCCAAACTAAAGTTGAATAATCGCTTCCGAGGCAGTACAATGCGGGCGCACCAAACGGGAGACGGGCTTCATCTATCAGCCGCGCCAGCCAGAGCGCAGCCTCCCTCGCCGTGCAACTTCTCTCACAGGGAAAAGGCCAATGCGAATTGCGGTGGACGCAATGGGGAGCGACAACTATCCCCGCCCCGACGTGGAAGGCAGCGTGCTCGCCGCCCGCGAATACGGGGTCGAGGCGATCCTCGTCGGCGACGAGCAGGTCGTCCGGCCCGAACTGGAAAAGCACGCCCCCGGCGGCCTGCCGATCAAAATCGTCCATGCCCCTGAAATGCTGACCATGCAAGACAAGGGACTGGCGCTCGCGCTCAAAGCCAAGCGCAAAGAGCCGAAGACCTCGATGGCCGTGGGCATTGATCTGGTGAAGAACGGCGAGGCGGACGCCTTTGTCACAATGGGCAACACGGGCGCGGCAGCGGCCACCGCCTATTTCCGCCTCGGCACGGTCCCGGGCGTGGAGCGTCCGGCGGTCGCGCCCGTGTTCCCCACGCGCGGGGGAACCTGCGTGGTGCTGGACATCGGCGCGAACCCGGACTGCAAGCCCGAGAACCTGCTCCAGTTCGCCATCATGGGCACGATCTATGCCGAGCGCGTGCGCGGGGTCAAACAGCCGCGCGTCGGGCTGCTGTCCAACGGCGAAGAGCCGGGCAAAGGCAACCAACTGGTCAAAGAGGCGTACCCGCTGCTGGCCGCCTCCGGCCTGAACTTCATCGGCAACGTCGAGGGCAAGGAGGTCTTCGCGGGCGAGGCCGACGTGGTCGTCACCGACGGGTTCACCGGCAACGTGCTGTTGAAGTCGTCGGAGGCCGTCGCGAAGCTGCTCCTCGACATCGTGAAAGAGAAGATTCAAAACGGCTCCCTCATGGCCAAGCTCGGCGGCGTGCTCGTCCGCCCGACCCTCCGCAGCCTCCGCAAAATACTCGACCCCGAGGAAGAGGGCGCGGCCCCATTGCTCGGCGTGAACGGCCTCGTCTTCATCGGGCACGGCCGCTCGAACACGCAGGCGGTCAAGAATGCCGTGCGCGTCGCCAAGCAGGCCGTGGAAGCCGGTGTCCTCGGCGCGATCCGGGACGAGATCGCCCGCCGCCTGTCGCAGGCCGAACCGGCGGCGCGTGAGGTCGTGGTGCATGCGTCATAATCACCATTCGCGCCCGCGCGTCGTCATTACCGGCATGGGAGCCATCTCACCCCTGGGCCTCGACGTCGCCGAGTTCTGGGACGGCCTCGTCGCCGGGCGCTCCGGCATCACCCGCATCACGCAATTCGACGCCAGCGATCTGCCCTGTCAGGTGGCCGGGGAGGTCAAAGGCTTTGACCCCACGAAGTTCGTCGAATATAAAGAAGCGCGGCGCATATCGCGTTGCTCGCAAATGGCCATCGCGACGGCCCAGGAAGCCATGCGCGATGCCGGGCTGAACGGCGACGCTCCCAACCCCGACCGCATGGCCGTGGTGCTGGGGACCGCGATCGGCGGGATGGAAAAATCCGACGAAGGCATCATCGTCCTGCGCAAGCACGGCTACACCAAAGTCAACCCGTTCGTCGTCCCCGCCGCGCTCCCCAATATGCCCGCCTATCATCTCAGCCAGACGTATCACACCCTGGCGCCGCTGA
>Ga0184633_10000881_pt1 | contig 11867 bp, 10 predicted proteins | sample PLM31_170_b1_FD_133156 | JGI IMG/M metagenome (GOLD analysis project Ga0184633, IMG submission 133156) | Groundwater sediment microbial communities from an aquifer in East River, Colorado, USA - PLM3-1_170_b1 | ecosystem: Environmental > Terrestrial > Soil > Riparian zone | place: USA: East...
AAGGATCTTCATCAGTTCTTCTAAAAAATCTGGACTATCGCGTTCCGGTACCAAGTAGCCCTTATCGGCCAAGTAGAGGCCATACGCATCAGGCCTGATATCGCATCCAATGATAGTGATGGTTTCCCCATAGAAGGCCTTCAGCGCAGCATGAACCGCCACAAAACCATCGTTTCCTACCGAGGTGCATAAACAACGTAGGTGATTGTCTTCCTGTACCGTCGCAGTGCTCATTGTGTTTTGTGCTCTTACGGCTGCCGGCTATTTCCCGGATTCCGCCATTGGTTATAGATATCTTGGATACATACCGAATGACCCTGAGCGGCCAGATGCGCGATCACTTCTTTAAACAATGCACACGTGCCTTCCCCGGTTTGAACATAAGTATTCAAGACGTGCGGGGATGCTTCGGATATCTTTGGCACCCGGTGCTTGAGAGTCTGATAAATTTCAATATCGGCAGAATTGAGATAGACATGGATCGGATGAAAGGCGAACACCTTGAGTCCTTGGCCGACGCCCAAGTGGGGTGCCAGGCGCCAACAAGGGAGGTTCCGTTCCATTTCGAAATCATCGGCCCAAAAGTAAGGAATACGCAACAATGTGCCTCTGCGACACAGCCATTCAACCGGACGGATGTACGGCGTACCTGGCAGGAACAAAGATACATCGGTCGTGATACTACTTTGAGTCAAGATCTGTCGTAGCAACAGAGTGGACTGGAACAGGAAATGAGTTCGTACGCTAGATGCTTCGGGCACTAGGCTTATGCAATGGCGAAGAACCGCATCCGGTGTATCACCATGGGTCGAGCCAGATAAGAAGTTCGGATGGATCCCCAGTTCGAAGAGGTTGGGATACTGGTTCAGCCGTGCGATAGCCGGGCTCATGTGTGTCACAAACCACGTAGCCCGAACCTGGCGCGCGATCAATTGCTCGGCTACGAAATCAATCGTAAAGTCGGGTGCCCAGTCAATATCGATCGTCAAAACAACGTCATCCATCGTCTATTCGTCTCTTGCCGCCGCTCGAAATGTTTTCGCTCGATCTTAGGTCTACCAAGCTAACGTCTAAGCCGAATAGAGCCATTTCTTTCAGCCTGAAGTCCAGAAAACCCGGGTTGTCGTTTTCCAAGATAGCGGCGTAGAGCAAACACCTGCCTTAGATTGTCCAAAATTGTGGCAAGATTCTTAACCTTTGATTTGCCGCTCATTCGGGGCCGCATTTCTGTCGGCGCGCTCACGATCTTGTATCCGCCTCTGGACGCTCGAATGATCAATTCCATCACCACAGTCCAACCTCGCCCCCTACACTTGAGTTCAAACTCATTCAGTAGCGCTCGTCTGAGCATAAACACGCCCTGAAACTTGGGGAACGAACCAAACAGCAACCAGAACAGCATTCTTTCCGCCTTGGAGAGACTCTTAGCCAGAAGAGAACTTTTCCGGCGAGGCAAGTAACCTAGCACCATATCCGATTTATCCATCAAAGGGGTAAATTCTCTGATGGCGGCTGCAGGGATCTCCCCATCGGCAGCGAAGAAGGTAATAAGGTCGCCCTGGGCGAGAGCAAATCCAGTTCTGTAGGCTTCCCCCAAGCCCTTGTTAATTGTATGGTGGCTGACTCGTATCCGTAGATTTTCGCTTGCCAACCTGTCAGCAATTGCTCCCGTGTCGTCCGTGCTGCCATCGTCCACAATAATCACTTCGTACTCCCGCCCAAGCGTTTGCAGAACTGAAGTTATCTCGTGAACAACAGCCTCCAAACTTTCCTCTTCGTTGAAGGCAAGAATAACCACTGATAAGCTTAAGGCCACAATTTGCCCTCGTTTCGTTTTCTCAAAATAATTTATTTACCGCCGGAGAGCTTATTCTGAACTAACAAGGCGATGCTCTCTACAGTTTGCATCTTCGCAATCTCCTCCGGGGAGAACTGAACGTCAAACGCCCCCTCCAGGCCCAGCACTAGATTGAGATGATGCAACGAGTCCCAGTTCTCGATAGTAGCAGTGGATGAGTGAGGTAGGACTTGCTCTAGAGGGATGTCGAAGAGATCAGCGGCGATACGCCGAACGCTTACCAAAACAAGTTCTGTCATTGCGTGTTTGCCTCCTCAATACGGCAGCTAATCCACTTGGGAGTGCGGATGCAGCCGTTATTCAGCCCAAATTCCCAGAGAGAGCCCTTTTCGCGCTCTCCGATCAGTTTGAAGCCGTGAGATTTGTAGAAATCTTTGACCAGGTCATTCTTCTTCGTCGGCAGATACCAGCCTCGTAGGTAGCGCGCGTCTCTATGAAGCGCCTCCGCTGCCACGTGGCTAAGGAAGGCGGTTTCAACGGTTCGGCCAACTACCCGGCAACTCATCAGGAAAGAGTCGATTTCGCAGAAATCCCCATCGAACCTTGCGATCGCGACGCCCACCAGACCATTGTCACCAAAACGATCCCGAGCCTGTAACGAGTATACCCGCCAATCAGTGCTAGCACTCATCTCGGCAATTTGCTGTTCCGTATAACGTCGAGTGGTGAGATTGAACTGATTGGTCTTCTGGGTTAGTTGTGCGACCCGGGTTAGCATCCGAGGCGTCACGGAAGCAATTTCTACTTCCATTTGCAAAGACCCGTAGAAATCCTCCAGAGACGCCGTGCCGCCTTTCAATTCGGTACGCTGGCGCTCTTCGGCGTAGTAGCGGCCCCGTTCCCGATCCTCGTCCGATAGGGTCAGGCGCTCAAAGAAAGGACTGTCACGCAACGCCTCGGCGTAACCCATGGGATCTTGCGGCAGGTCAATGACAGCGACAGGCAATTGGCTTCGAACCCACTCGCGCTCAACTGGGCTATCGTCGAGGAAGGCTAGAGCGTCGATGCCGATGTTGAGCTCGCTGGCAATTTCACGCAGATTCTGCGCTTTGTCGTTCCAGTTGACCCGCAGGGCCGCGAAGTGGTGCGGGCGCAACAGCATTCCCGGATGGTTTTCGAGGGCTTCCATGGCATCTGACGGGTTGTTTTTGCTGCACACGGCTAGAATGATGCCTCGTTGATAAAGATCCAGCATCGCCCGCTGCAACGACTGGTAGGCAGCACCCGGATGTTCCGAACCAATCTGGATCCCACTCATACCATCCTCACCGATGATTCCACCCCATAGCGTATTGTCCAGATCAGTGACCAGCGCTTTGCATACCTTACCTGTCACGGGATGGAGGAAGCGGAGCCACTCGTTCGTCAGGTGAATGAGGCAGTCAGCCGCAACTGGCAAACGTACGGTCAGCCACTTGCCTTCGTCATGCCAGCGCAAACGCCCATGGAGCGCAACCAGCGCATCATAGTCAAGGATGTAGACGCCCGGATATTCGCGAGCGAGGCTACGTATGCCCTCGTTGAGCCGACGAAGCGCCTCAACTTGGCTGAGTTTACCCTGGGCATCTAGGATACCCGCGGAAGGGCGGAGCGGCATTTCTAGACCATGTATGATAAGGTGAGCTTTGCTGTAGCAGCGAAACGTCTTCACCCAGTCGGACAAATCTTTTCGGGTTCGGTCAATCACCTGCTCCACTTCTTCAGGCGACAATTCAGTGAAACGGTACCAGAGATCCGGCAGCAAGTCCCGAGCTTGAATGGCGAGGATCACAGCGTCCGGCTTAAACTGGTAGAGATGACTAGAGGGGTTAAGAATCTCTTGGGCATAGGCGTTGAAATCGCCGACTTGCACGGCGAGATTTACGCCGCTAGCAAAAGCAGCCGCCCGCAATAACGGCACCAAAGGCTCAACAGTGAAGGAGCGGAGCAAACCCAAACGATACGGCATCATAGACAACTCTGAACTCATCCGCTGATAGCGCGAAACAATATAAGCGGCATTGGCCATAGCAGGTTGTTGATGCCAGAGCTCCGCCAGCATGGTGGAAGCCTTGGCCCATTGGCCTAGTTGAAGCGCTTCATCAATCACCTCGCGCCGATCGCTATCCGACGCCATGCGTTACCTCCTCTCTAAATATGAACGTATGCAGGAACGCTTCCTTGATATGATAAGGATCAAATAGACGGCGGCTTCCCAGCTTGTGCCCCGATCATTCTTCCAGAAGTTCAACCAGCAGTCTCTCTCGAGTATATATCCACGCAATGCGCCGGCCCTGGAAAGCAACTGCAGGCACCGGGGGATGTACCGTCAGCGCCCCTAGCGCTCTCACACGTGCAAGTTCGGCCTCCAGATCTCTTGTCACATAACAGACGTGATGCATTCCCCCTCCACGCTTCAGAAATGATGCCACCGGTGAGGTCTCACTGGTTGGCTCAACCAACTCGATGGCGGCTTCGCCCGGTTGTCCCCGTGAAAGGAAAATAACCCTCGCCTCTTGTAGCGGATCAATGAATGGCCCGCTGACGACTCGTAGGTTAAGAGTTGTCTCATAGGATGAGACCTCCGCATCAATTGAGGCTAGGACAATCCCAACGTGATGCATCACGCGCGTCCTGTCTCCCTTTCCCAGAGATCGCATTCATTAAAACTCACTCTTGAACTCAATGCTTTAACAAGCGAGCTGGATTACCCACTACAGTCGAATCTGGCCCTACGTCGCAAAACACTGCCGCGCCCATTCCAACACATGACCAGGGGCCAACCTTTGCTTTCTGGAGAATCGTTGCGTTAGCGCCAATATAGCAACCCTCACGTATGCACACGCCGCCTGCGAGCACTGCGTTTGGCGCAATGACTACGTAATCATCAACAATACAATCGTGGCCTATGTGCGAACCAAATAGCACAAGAACATGGCTTCCTATTCGCGTGTTTGTTGTGATAACACAATTCTGCAAAACAATGGTGCCGGGCCCGACCTCCGTATATCTGGACAATTTTGCGGTGGGATGAATGATGGTCGCAAACCGGTTAGCATCAAGAGAAAGCCGATCCAACACCCTCTTCGTGAGCCTGAGGTCACGGTGATTACCTAACACAACAACAAAATAGCAGGTAGGATAGTCCGCTGCTGTACTTATCGAACCCAGGACAGGATAGCCATTGTACTCTCTCGCGTGCTTTTGAGGGTCATCATCGAGAAAGCCTAGAAGGTTCCACTTTCGGCCCAAGCTGTTGATATCCTCTATGGCCTCAGCCACTTCTCTCCCGGTTCCTGCAGCCCCGACTATGATTACATCTTTGCCCATTCGCTTATCCGCATCTCATGTGAAAGCTTGTTCCCAAAATTCGCTCTTAAGTTCTTGCAACCGCGCGATCCCTTGTAACCGTCAGAGTTAGACTCATCATGCTGCTAGCCTTCTGCGGTACCACCAGGTGGTGTGTAGCAACCCTTCTTCCAGGTCCACCTTGGGTTCATATCCCAGAAGCTGTCTGGCCTTGTCGATATTGGGTATGCGTAGTTCTACATCGGTATAGGACGCGTCTACGAAGACCATTCTGGATCGCGATCCACTCAAACGGATAATTTGTCGGGCCAGGTCATAGATGGTACACACGCTACGTGGATTGCCGATATTGAAGGCCTGCCCGATGGCTTCCGGTTTCTCTAAACATACTAGGATACTATCGACAATATCGTCGACATAACACCAGGCTCGGATCTGACTCCCGTCATTGTGAATCTCTAAATCTTCATGCTTCAACGCTCTGACCACAAAGGTGTGGACGGCCCCCCGACCCACCTGCCCGGGCCCATAGATATTGAAGGGGCGGATCGAGAGGGTTGGGAGCCCATACTGCTTGTAGTAATTGTGGGCCAGGTGTTCGGTGGCGAGCTTGCTGACAGCGTAGGTCCAGCGGGCTTCACCGACGGCGCCCAGCGATGTGACATCACCCTCGCGTACCTTGTAGGCGTACGCGCCGAAAACCTCGCTCGTCGAGAAGTCAATAAATCGCTCGATCTTCGATTCTTTGAGCGCGGCTTCGAGCACGTTGTACGTGCCAATGAGACTCACTTGCATGGTAGTCACCGGCATCTCAAGCACGGTTCCGACCCCTGCAATGGCTGCCAGGTGTATCACCATCTGGCTTCCCTTTATTGCTGCAGCGACCTGCACGGTGTTCAACACATCGTCTTGAACGAATTGCACGTTTGGATGGACTAATAATCTCGTTCCAGCGATCGCATTGCGATGAAGGTTATCGTAGATGACAATCTGATTGTGATCGACGAGCCTTTCAGCTAGTTTCGTACCGATAAAACCTGCGCCACCAGTGATAAATATCTTTTTACCAGTTATTGCCATAGGTCTCCTCTCTTCGGACAACTTTGTAGATCAGAAAGCGCGTGCGGAGCGTTCTCACGGTAGTGGCTTATCCTCCGACCATTCCTGGCAGCGCAATTCGCCCGGGTCGACTTCTTGATAGCGCCAACCGGCTTCTGGACAAACCATCACGCCGTCATCATCGCGGTTCTGTAAGCGATGCCCATGGCGGCTCATCCACCCCTTTTGCACGGCGGGCACACCGACCATGAGCGCGTAATCGGGTACGTTTCCTCGAACGAGAGCGCCCGCGCCAATAAATGCGTACCGGCCGATGGTGGATCCGCAGACGATAGTCGCGTTGGCCCCAATCGTAGCACCGCGCCGCACCAGCGTTCGTTCGTAGAGATGATGCCGCTTGATCTCGGAGCGGGGATTTGTGACATTGGTAAAAACGCAGGAGGGGCCACAAAAGACTGCGTCCTCGATTTCCACGCCGGTATAGAGCGATACATTGTTTTGGATTTTGACATTGGCGCCGATAATGACGCCGGGGGCGACGTGGACATTTTGGCCGAGAACGCAATTCCTGCCGATGCGTGCCCCGGCCATGATGTGACTGAAGTGCCAGATTTTTGTCCCTGACCCAATCTCGCAGGGTTGGTCGATAACCGCCGTGGGATGGCTATAGTACCGTTCCGCTGGGCCATCGGTTCCATCCAGAACCACCGGTTGCCCCCGCTCCAACGAATGCTGACAAGCTTTGAGTACTCGCAGCACCTGCCATCCTTCGTCGCCGTCGGTCAGTGGCTTAGCGCGGGAAATCACGCAACTTAGAAAATGTTGGCATTCCAAACGTAATGGCTCGGTGGGCTCGATATCAACTGACATCGCGGTGCCCTTCTTGGGTGTTGGTATGTGGTTGCGCCACTCAATTTGATGAGGATAGAGCAACAACTTTTCCTTCAGAGGCGCCATGTCGTCGAAGACCGCCATCTTTCGATCGCCCACGACGATTAATCGTTGATCCTTATAGGGATGCAGCCAGCTCACAAAGATATGTGCGCGCAACCCACTGCGAAACTCCAGCATGCTGATTGTCACGTCAGCAATGCTGTCGTTTAAGTAGTTGCCACCCCGGCATACAACGGTTTGGGGCCTCTCGCCGGCGAGAGTTAGGATCACCGAGATGTCGTGCGGCGCGAAACTCCACAGGATGTTTTCTTCGCGGCGGATTTTACCGAGATTAAGTCGGTTAGAGTAGATGTAATAGACCCTCCCCAATTCGCCAGCATCGACCAGCTCTAGCAGCCGTACCAAGGCGGGATGATAGCGCAGCAGGTGACCCACCATAAGGATTCGGTCCCTTTCTACGGCCAATCCAACGAGTTCAGCTGCCTGATGCTCCTCGAGGCAAAGAGGCTTTTCGACAAAGACGTCTTTGCCTGCTAACAACGCCTCTCTCGCCACGGTGTAGTGCGTCGCTGCTGGGGTGACGACGGCGACAGCATGAATCCCTGGATCCTGAAGAATGGGATTCATGTGCAGGTGTTTGGGCACATCAGGATAACTATCGTCGAAGCGGGCAAGGCTAGCAGGATCTTTGTCGCAGATCGCACGCAACGCGCCCAGCTCGTAAAAATTCCGCACCAGATTCTTACCCCAATAGCCAGCACCGATAATCGCAACGGCAGGAACAGATTTGTTCATCTCAACACCCCTAAAGAAGCGGTGATTGCGTTTTATGAATTACGCGTATGTACTGATATGTGGCTGTTTAGATATCGAAGGGACTGCTAATTAGAAGTTGACTGGATCAGCTCCCGATGGGCCTTCGGGCGCGCGAATATCGTGATTTCAGGATTTAAACTACCGATACGAGGCGCGATCCAGAGTGGGGCCGTATGAAAGTGGGCAACGCGGTGGTATCCGAGTTTCTCGCCATGCAAGAGCTCGAAGAATTTCTTCGTCGGCTCCAAATGAATCAGCAGTGGGTCTCCCAGTTGCCAGTCGGGATTTCGCCGCCCGGTCAAGCCGGCGTCACCTCCGCTACTTAACACAACAACTTCTGGTCCCCGCTCGAGAAACAGCTCAACCGTTCGTTTATCCAAGGGAACAGTGGAAATCTGTAGGTCAGGACTGAAACGCGGCAGACGCTTTGCTGGCTGGTAAATCTCCACACGTCCACCCGGAAGCACATGGGCCCGCAACCAAGCTTCTGCGGCATAGCGAGGGTCGTTTATCAACAGATGGTCGATCTCGATCGCGGGCAGTAGCGCGAATCCCATGGCGGCCACCGCGCCGGACATGGCTAATCGGCGCAGGCGGAGGTTCGGCAGGCGCTGGATTCGATCGAGAAGGGCGCCACCGATAGCCCCGCCCAAGATAATCAGGGAAAACAGCAACGGCATGGTGTAGTGTGCCGACACGGCGCCGAGGGTCCGGAGTGAGATCAGATAATAGCTGACACCTAGCAGGAGTGGGATTGCAGCTTGACGTGGATGGCGCCAAAGAGTCCACACCACCCCTGCCAGACAAACTATGGTAACCGGCACGGTCAAGGCATGGGTCACTATGTCCGCCCAAGCAAGCAGATTGTCGATTTCAGCGCCGAGAGAGAATAGCGCCGGATTGCGCAAAACGAGCGGTTCGTACACCTCGCTGATTTCTTCCGGCAGGACGCCCAACAAGAAACGCCAGCGGTTAAGGAAACCAGCGGGGTTCCGCCAGAGATTTCCAACCAGGACCGTTACGGCCATGAATCCCATCCCCGCGAGTGCAATCTGTTTCATTGCTGTGTGCCATTCCAGGACCCTCTTTGACCGGCTTCGTAGTAACCAAACCAGCGGCACCGCGACTAACATCCCAATACTTTGCTCCTTGGTGAATAACGCCATCCCGGCGGCAATTCCGCATAGCGCAGCGGCGCCGCTCGAGCTCCGGTCGGCCCACACCAGTGCCGCCACGACTGTAAGCGCCAGCCAGAATAACAGGGGCATGTCAGCGTTTGCCATATGGGCATAGTAGACCATCGGGTACGTCCCGGTGACGAGCACAGCTGCGACCAGACCAGCCGAAGTTCCGAATAACCTCGCCGCGATAACATAAGCCAAACCCACTACGGCGACACCCATGAGTACGCTGACAACGCGCGCCAGAAGCGGCAGGACGGTGAGAGCGCGCTCTGGATCACGAAATCCATAGGGGTAATCAGAGGTTGGCCTGTGAAACTCTCCGGTGAGACGCAGCCATGCAAGGTAAGGTATTTGGACGGTTGAGAGTACAATAGGATGACCCAATGGATATTTGCGATTGAACCAACCCGAGTTCCACGGCTCGTCCAAAAATGCGCGCTTGGTAACCGCCATCGCAGCTACCGGATTGAACGAGTCTACGGGCCATTCGTCGTTCTTGTTTGGTATCCCCCATCCAATTCCGATCGTGTTGATGGATAGACTGACAAGAAGAATAATGATCAACCACCGATGGCTGAAATTTGGCGGAGAGCTGCTCATAGTCAAACTTGAATTGAATAGGAGTAGAAGAGATTTTGGGCAGCCGTTCTCAGACCCGCTCCGAAATCTTGTCCACGGCTGGAGCCTTCTGAACGGCCCTGGAGAGGCCGATCTGCCTAGGAGCATCTACGGATCGTAGGTCCTTACGAATCCGCTTAAGTTTTTCTCTAACGTTTGGCGGGATCTTCTCCCGCGGAGCCAAAGAATAGTAAATATGGTAAACAGTATCACTGTTGACCGTCGTCTCGTGATAGCGAATGTTTTCTATCTGAAGCATTTTCAAGAAAGCCCGGTGATCTATCTTGCGCTCCTGATCTGGCCTGAACACGTAACAGATGTTAGGGGCCCGGCCTACCTCTACCCCATAAGGACGATAGCGATCTTTACTATCTAAAGGAACGAGAATAGTTGTCTCAAGGGAGTAAAACGCTACCTGGTACATCGGCCCAGACGAATAGCCATAGCTGCAACCTTTAGCCTGTAACACGTTGATCAATTTTGCCATCGACCCATCACGCTGATTCAACGCTAAATCCACAATCCCATAGGCATTAAGAGAGATTGTGACCAGCAGCAGAGCAGTGTAAAGCGCTTTAACGTACGTGCCTTTAAGATTATCGAGGAAAGCCGTAGCCAGGATCGCTGCTAAAGGATAACAGACCAATAGATAACTCGGCGAAAAATAGCCTACAAGTGTGACTGCGAATAACAGGACTAAGAGATTTACCTTTTTTGCGTTTTCCGGGCTGGGGAATTTCGCTCGCGCAGAACGCATGATCTTCATCTTTTGACAACAACTTGCCAGCATAGGTGGCGCAAAGAAGAGAGGTATGAACCCAAAGAGCCATCGAACCTCGGGCAAATTCTCAATCCGAGTTGTTTCAGGTATCGTTGACTCACCGATCCAAGTTGCCCCTTTGCCGAAAAGAATCGAGAGATTTCGTCCAGTTCCAAAAGGAAATTCTTTTAATCTCACCAACAATACGTGTATACCCCTTTTCATGTCTGAGTGATTATCTGAGTCCGAAATTCTGCCTTTTACTTTGCTGGTGAGGATTTTTACCGTTCCCAAAGGCTCAAGGATGTTGCCGGCGATCAGCGGTGAGGCTCCTAAGAGCAAGGGTAGAAGCAAAATCAACAGCCTAGCCCTAGTCAGCCAGAGGGCGCGTTTTAACCACAACAATAGCCCCAGTATCACCAGATATGGGAAGACCAATTGGTTCACCCATAAAGCAAAACCACTTAAAAAGCCTAACAGCGCATATAGCCAAAAAGAACTTTTCCCGTCGAAGTAGATGAAAGAGAAAACAAGCAAAATCAGTAGAGAGAGAATGACACTTTCAATAAACCCTCCGCGGGCCTTGAGCGCCCAGGAAAAAAAGAAAGCAGAAGGGACGGCCACGAGGGCAGTGCTGAGCATCGCCACCCGGGCATTAAACAATTTCTTGGCTAACAGGTAGACAACAAAGAGCAGAACGACAGAGAATATCGCCGGGACGAGTTTTAAGGTGAATACGGAGACCCCTAACGTTGCAAATAGGAGCGCCACCACATAGGATTCGAAAGCCCCCATATAGTTCTGGCCGTAAAAGAATATGGGAAAGTTTGTTCCCGAAACGATGTGCTTTGCCATCAGTCCTACCGTGGCCTCATCTGACAGAGCGACAACGTGCTCTTTAGCGTCGATGAGTTCATAATTAACAAGAAAATATACTCGTAACGCGATTCCAACCAAGAGGATTATGACTAACAGAATCTTTTGATTTGTCTTCACTCTTTTTTGGCCTGTTGTGGTTGCTTGTAAGTGACTGATCCGCGGTTAGGCCCTGGCCGTCGCCGTTGTCCTCGTTGTAGGCCGAGGTCACCATGAGTGTATACAGCGGATGGCTTTGTTTGCCTCGACCCCATTAGCCAGTAGCCCTGCCTTTGCTTGATTCCTCATCAACGCAACTTTGTTGAAGGACAGCAGTGATCAAGCTATTGGCAACCTCATCCTGATCTGCGTCTGTCATCTGATGGAAAAGCGGCAGGACGATAGCATGATCCTGCGCCTTCTCACTCTCGCTCAAGCGCGCACAAGTGCCCGACAAGCATCCGCAGATACCGGGACCCGCACCGCACGACCACGGCTCTCGCTCATAGGCCGTTTCACGATGCGCGCACATAAC
>Ga0184633_10000882_pt1 | contig 11859 bp, 11 predicted proteins | sample PLM31_170_b1_FD_133156 | JGI IMG/M metagenome (GOLD analysis project Ga0184633, IMG submission 133156) | Groundwater sediment microbial communities from an aquifer in East River, Colorado, USA - PLM3-1_170_b1 | ecosystem: Environmental > Terrestrial > Soil > Riparian zone | place: USA: East...
CGGATGCGATTGTTCTGGTTGACTCCGCGGGTAAACAAGTCGCCAATACCCGCCGGCCCTTCGGCGAGAGCCTCTCTCAATACAGCGACCCGGTTTTCATAAAAACGGTGATTGAAAGCGGCCGGCCCGCGGTCTCGAACCTATTTACCACCCGGGTCGTTCAACGGCCGGTCATTTCCATCGGCGTGCCGGTGGTGGTTGACGGAGCGACAAAATACGCTTTAACGATGAGCTTGTCGCCGGCATTTATTCAAAGGCTTCTCGAACATCAAGCGATTCCCTCCCATTGGTTGTCGACGATCATCGATGCCAATAAAGTTATCGTCGCCAGAACCAAAGACATGGATAGGCTCTTGGGCAAGACAGCGAGCCCAAGCTTGACCGCGAAAAGCGCGGAAAATTCCGAAGGCTGGTGGATCGGACAGCCTTTCGGCAGCGAGAATTCTTATGTCGCCCATCGGCGGTCGAGCTTCTCAGGCTGGACGGTCGCCATCGCCGTGCCGGTCTCGGCGGTCAACCGTCCCCTATGGCAGGCTCTCGGTTTCATCGTGGGCGGCATCCTTTTCTTTCTCTTGGTGGCGCTCGGCGTCGCAGCAGTATTTTGGCGGCGCATCGTGTCCTCGATCGCTGCTTTATCACAAGCCGCCAAAGCGATCGGCCAGGGCGCGACACCGGAGATCGAAGCATCGCCGATAGTCGAGCTCGATCAGGTGAGAAAAGAAATCGAAACGGTCGCCGCCGAAAGGAAAAAAACCGCGGACGACTTACACTACGAACGTCAACTGGTCCAGAAGATAACCGAGGGCGTGGCCGACTCGATCTTCGTCACCGATGCCAACGGCCGCGTCACGTTCGCTAACGCCGAAGCGATAGTGACCTTCGGATTCAGCGCCGAGGAATTGCTGGGACAATCGCTGCACGAAAAGATCCATGATCGGTACCCCGATGGGCGTCCCTTGCCCAGAAGCGAATGTGTTTTCGCGCGCACTCGCGCCGCGGGCAAGATGATCAGGAATCATGAAGATGTTTTCTTCAGGAAAGACGGCAGGGCCGTGATCGTCGAATGCAGCCATACCCCTCTGGAGGCCGACGGCCGGCCAATCGGCGCGCTTCTGATCGCGCGCGATATCACCGAGCACAAGCGTTTGCTCGCGGAAATGGAGAAGCGAGCGGCGCAGCCGGCAGAGGCCGATAGTTGAAATGGGTTTAGTTTAAAGGAATTCGTTGCAGTGACGGACACGGCATCCGTTTTCATGGCGACCTGCGCTTGATCTTCTTTCATCCTTTTGATTTCATCCTTCATCCCTTCTGGATTTAGCGGAGGTACCTATGCATGGCGGCAAAGCGATGGTGGAAGTTTTCAAGCGCGCGGGAGTGAATTATGTGTTCTGCTCCCCTGGCACCGAATGGCCTCCCGTGTGGGAGGCGTTCGCCGAAGCCAAGGAGCGCGGCGATACCAGCATTCAGTATATAAACTGCCGCCATGAGGCGCTCGCCGTCGCCATGGCGTCAGGCTACACCAAAGTCACCGGCAAACCGCAAGCAGTGCTGCTCCACGCCACTGCCGGGCCGCTCAACGCCGCCATGTATCTGCGCGCGGCCTATCAGGAGCGCGTGCCTATGGTGATTTGCTGCGGCGAGACCTCGGCCTACGGCGAAGACACGCGCCTGCCCGACCCGGGCAACCAATGGGTGCATGATCTCGTCGACATCGGCGGACCCGCCGAGCTTCTGCGCCGCTCGGTAAAATGGTCCGACCGCGTCACATCGCCGACGATCCTAGTCAACAGCATCGATCGCGCGCTGCAGATCGCGGTTGAGCCCCCGGCCGGCCCCGTGCTGCTCGGCGTGCCGTTCGAATGCATGCTGGACGAGGTCGCAATGGCCGAAGACAATCGCGCCAATCGCGTCGAGCGCCCTGTGGCCATCGACGAGCGCGCCATCGACGAAGCCGTGGCTCTGCTGCTGCGCGCCGAACGTCCGGTGCTCCTCACCGAGCATTTGGGGCGCGACGCCGCGGCGATTAAACCGCTGGTCGATCTTTGCGAGTCGCTGGCGATACCGGTGATGGAGTCCTACCGGCCGGCGTTCGTCAATTTCCCGCGCGATCACGGCTTGTTTCTCCCCTATGATCTCGGCCGCGTCCAGGCCGCCGACCTCGTGCTCATGGCCGATGCCGTCAGTCCCTGGTATCCGCTCGACAAGGGACCGAAAGCCGATGCCAAGGTAATTTTTCTCGGCGATGAATTTCCCTACTCGCGCCTGCCCTTCTGGGGCTACAAAGTCGATCTCGCCCTGGTCGCGCCGCCGTCGGCGACGCTGACGCGGCTGGTGAACGGCGTGAAGCGCTCCGAAGCGTTCGCCGCTAAACGGGCCGGCTATCAGGAACGGTTGCGGCAAATTCAGCTGGACCATGACAAACAGTTTGGCGCCATGCACGCCGACGCGATTGCGCATTCGGGCGATGTCCCGGTCGATCCCCGCTGGCTTTGCCATGCGCTATGCGAATCGCTTCCAGCGAACGGCGTCATCGTCGAGGAGACCACGACGCACCGCACCTTGATCCAGCACCTGATCCCGCGTAGCGAGCCGATGTCTTATATCGCCCGCGTCACCGGCGGCCTGGGCGTGAGCCTCGGCTACGCGCTGGGCGCCAAGCTCGCGATGAAAGACCGCCCGGTCTTCGTGCTGGTCGGCGACGGCGGCTTTCACTACAACCCGGTGCCCTCATGCTTGGGTGCGGCCCAAGAGCACGGCCTGCCGATCACCGTGGTCGTGTTCAACAACCAGCGTTATCTCTCGATGGAGCGCGGCTTGCTGAAGTACTATCCGGACGGTTCGTCGAAGAAGACCGGCGTCCACTTCGGCGGTCCCATAGCCGGCCCCGACTACCGCTACTACGCCGATATCTACGGTGGCTACGGCGTCCAAGTGAAAGACCCGAAAGAGATCAAGCCGGCGGTGGAGCGCGCGCTCAAAGAAAACGCCGCGGGCCGCCTCGCGGTCATCGACGTTGTGCTGAGCGATTATTTACCGCGGTAGCAGGACTTCAGACTCCTAGTGTCGCTTTGAACTGCTTGAACGACTTGAACGATTTGAACCGAAGCCGCGTGCGACGTTGGGGATTTACGGGTCACTTGATGGGGTCGCGCCTTGCATCACGACAATATGTGATTGCAAGACCGGGTCCTCATCACGGCCCTCTCAAGCGTGGGGTTAGCCCGCGCGTTCATTCTGCCGCCACTGCTACTTAGGCAGCCCAGTCGTCGCCCCATGACGCACGGCCCTTAATACAAGCTGCCCGTTCCGACGTTGTGCCTCCATCGCGAAATCAAAACAATCGACCTTTAGCGCTTGCTCAAGATCTGCCCTGGGAAATGCAGAATGGTTGTCACCTACAAACTTCTGCGCGGCTCGTGAGTCCCGCACACGCCGCTCAATTTCGTCGAGCTCGGGCGGAGTCCCATCGAGAAGACCCGCCATATAATCGGCGCATGCAATATCTTCGTCCCCGCTACCCCCGCCACGAACCCCCGTTTCTACAAATGTGACCGACGGCGGATTCAGACCCTTGATGTATTCACAGGTGGCGGAAGCCACACATAAGCTTGCGGCGAGAAGTCTCTCGGCACCAGTGGCGCGCACAACTCCTTGCGTCCCGGCGGTGGTCCTTTGAACCAATCGCTTGGAACTAAGATTGAGATACTGAAGGGCGGATGGGGAATTTGGCAAATCAAACCCATCCACCGGTAAACCATCGACCTCTCCGATCAAGAGGTAGTCAGGATATCGGGCTCGAAGGTCGAATGCCTCCTCCACCGTTGAAACGAGGAGAATCTCCTCCACCTCTTTTCCAAAAGCATTCGCGGCGGTTGTAAAGGCGCGCAGTACGTCAACCACCACGACAAGACCATTGGCTTCACGATATCCGTCCAGGGTGACCCGATGGACCTTCATTAAATCTCACATTTAGTCATGTGTTGCGGGCTAACGTGGAGCTAACCGGCGCTGCGCGGCTCTATGCGCAGCGTCCGTGTTGAGCGCAAAGTTAGAGGTCGATTTCTACTCACGACGAATCTCACTTCCTCTGTTGTTTGAGAATCAATGCAATTTTCCTAGCCGGTTCCGCGCAGTCTTTCTCGCTCAATGACAACTCAAAAGCCTGGTTCAGCACGTTCATTATTCTTGATTCTTCTGAGGAACCGATAAAGGGCAGATGAAACGAAGCAATAATGTCGATTGCTTCAATACGGTAGCCGTCAAGATCAGGAATATTGCGAGCCTCGTTTCCAAGAGGATTCCACTCCGAGAGAACCTTTGCGACTTTGGTAATTTGTATTTCGTCCATAGGGCTGCCCAGCGTACCTTTCGATCCCTAACGTTCACGCCCACTGGCGTTTGAACCGGCATGGCGCTTCGCGCTCGGCCGCGTGCGGCGTGGGGTTAGCTGGCAACATTTTGCGCCACAAGGGAGGGGAATCAGGGGAATCAGGGTCAGAGTACATTTTGCCTTGAAAAGTCTGCCGTTGGCTTTTTAGAAACCTTTCCACGTTGTGCGCCCTACGCGCCAGCCTTTTCTCGTTTTCTATCCTCCCCTTCATCGATAAACAAGCCGAACTCACCGAAGAGTACTTCTCCAATCCCAATGCCTTGCCGATCTCGATTAACTTATGTCCTCCCAAGGTTCGACACAAATACATCGCCATCGCGCGCGCCTCATTCTCACTTACGGCGGTCATCAGACCGAGGCGCTGTCAAACGGTCGTTTAGCGCGGGCGCTCCGAGAAGAAGGAGTGCTAGGTTTCGTCAGGTTGGTGCAGCGTTCGCTCCGGCTGACCCATGACCCGGCGCAATATCCGCAGACGTTTGTCGGCGGCGATTGGGCGGATCGTTATCGCCGCGCGGCCCGGGGAGCGTCGCTTACCACGTCATCGATGGGGGGAAAGTCCACCGAGTCGCAGCACCGTAAAGCCGTTGAAGTCCCCACCAGCGTTCTCGAGAGATGGCTGCGCATGTGGACGGATCATTGGAAGCTGCAAGGTCTTTATGACCGGGGCGCGCTGAACGTCGAGCTCAAAGAGCGCTTTGCCGGTTCCGAGGAGATGATGCTGAACGTCTTCGATGAACCCCGCGATAAGGTCGCCGAAATCACCTTTCGCGTCGATCGGGATCGAGAGGGGCGAAAAGTACTTGCGGTGAAGGACCAAAACACGGTCAAGAAATATCGCAATCGCCGGTTGATGACCCTGATGCATTTTTCCTGCTGCACCGGTACAAGACGGACCTCGTGCACTATGTGAACCCATCGGCCGATAATCGGTTGTCCGTGCGGCGGATGATTCACAACCGCGTTTTCAAAGCGGCCCGGACCGATGACCCGCACATCATCGCCATCGAGGTCGATACCCAGCGCGCTCAGAAGATCTTCGCTAGCGATGAATCGATCAAGCGGTTTATCGCCAGGCCGTTAGTAGTATTAGGCGAGTCTGGGAAACTCGCGGTCCTTGCCGGCGTTAGAGCCGTCGCGAGTTAGACCGGGAATCGCAAGAAATTGAAACAGCGCCAAACCGCGCTGCGCCGGCGTCGTAGCTGCAATTGATTTAAACAACCCGGGTCGGTCAATGGCCCAATTGGCCGACCCCCGCCGGCAACTTCTTTAACTGAGACGATAGGTCGATCTATTGCCACGATTCAGCGCGGCGCGCGAAGCAGCGTCGTTGCGCCCGGGTCTTCCCGAACCCCAGAACCGTTCCCCTACGATTCAATCACGCCGCCCTCCGGTGCGCAAATCTACCGTTGGTCCATCCATACGCGCAGGGCGCTGAGGGCGGGGAGGTGAAAAATCCCGTGGAAAACCGGCACATGCTATGATATCCTGCTAACGTGTTGTACTCGTGTGGTTTCCGACCTAACAAGGGAACTGATTCCAGCTAAAGCGCCCGGGGTGCGTGGGGTGATAGGGCCGAATCGGTCCACCCCGATCGTCCATTCAGCTTTTGACAAGTGACGGCCGCTCGGACCATCTCGAACGACTTTGCCTGGGCCAGAGAGAAAATGGTTCAGGAACAAATCATCGCGCGCGGCATCAAGGACGCGCGGGTGATCGGGGCGATGCGTAAAATCCCCCGCCATCGCTTTGTGGATGCCGGGTTGATCAATCGCTCGTATGACGACAGCGCCCTGCCAATCGGCGAAAAGCAGACGCTCTCGCAGCCTTTCATGGCCGCGCAGATGACCGAGGCGCTGGCGCTTCGAGGAAATGAAAAGGTCCTCGAAATCGGCACCGGATCGGGTTATCAGACGGCTTTGCTCGCCGAGCTTTGTTTCAATGTTTTTTCCGTGGAAAAGATTCGCGCGCTGGCGCGCAAAGCGAGGGCGCTTTTGGATCAACTCGAGTATCATAACATCGCGATTCACGTCGGCGACGGCACCATCGGCTGGTCGGAGCACGCGCCGTACGATGCCATCATTGTGGCCGCGGGCGCTCCGGCGGTGCCGAAGCCGCTGCTCGAACAGCTGGCCGCGGGCGGCAGATTGGTCATTCCGGTCGGAGATGAGCAAGCGCAAGTGCTGCTGAGAATTACGCGGGACGCCGCGAGCTTCGCCGAGGAGCGGCTCGGGGAATGCCGATTTGTCAAACTTTTGGGGAAGAACGGCTGGCGGAATTAGAATCGGTTTCGGGTTTCCAGTTCGGGGATTCGGGTTGACGCGAAGCTCGAAACAGGAGACTCGAAACGGCGCCATGCTGCGCAGCCCTTCGACTCGAGCCCCGGCCTTGGCCGGGGGCTCTTGCTCAGGATTCCGCCCCACGCGCTTGCCCGTGGCGCTCCACCTTGTGATCGTTGCGTGCATCTGCGCATGGATCGGTTGCGCGCCCAGGACCGCCGCTCCTCCGCCCAAAAAGACTCAGGGTATCTATCACGTCGTCCGTCCGGGCGAAAATCTTTTTCGCATCGGCCAGGCTTACGACATCAATCACGAAACGTTGGCTCGTCTCAACAACATCCGGGAGCCGAGCCAGTTGCGCGCCGGCCAAAGAATTCTTATTCCGGGAGCGACGCGACAACTGCCGGTCGGCATCATCACGCCCGCCGAGCCGCCGACCGAAGCGCCGAGCCTCCCTGAAGAGGCGGAATCCGGGGCGGAAAGGTTCCTGTGGCCCGTCAACGGCACGATCAATTCGGGATTTGGCCCGAGGGGCGCGACCTTCCACGACGGCGTCGATATCTCGGCGCCCGATGGCACGCCGATTCGCGCCATCGAGAAAGGCGAAGTTATTTATAGCGATCAGCTAAAGGGCTACGGCAATATCGTCATCGTGCGCCACGCGGACGGGATCGTGTCCGTCTACGCGCACAACCAGGCCAACCTCGTGCGCGAAGGGCAAATGGTATCCCGCGGCGAGGTCGTCGCCACCGTCGGCAGCACCGGTAGAGTCACCGGACCGCATCTGCATTTCGAGATTCGCAAAAACAATACGGCGCAAGATCCCAGCCGCTATTTTCCCCGATTGTGCTGCGCACCGGCATCGGTTATGGTTTCGCCAAAAGATCAGGAAGCCGGACTATGAAAGAGCTGGCAAGAATCAGAAACGACGTCGTCGGCAGCCTGTTGCGGCCGGCGCGGCTGAAACAGGCGCGCGGCGATTACGATGAGGGAATCATCTCGCTCGAACAATTGCGCGCCATCGAGGACGAAGAGATCCGCAAGGTCGTGCGCTTCCAGGAACAACTGGGTTTAGCTGTCGTCACCGATGGTGAGTACCGGCGGCTTAACTTTCAAGACAGTTTCGGTGAGTCGGTTTCCGGCTACGACGCCGGTCGGGCCACTTTGGATTTTTACGAGCATCGGGTTGAAGGGAGCAGGCCGCTTCAACGCTGGGAGATTCCTAACAGCGGAGAGGTCAAAGGGACGGCCGTTTCCCAGCGCCGACCCGTGGTGACGTGGATCAGTCTCGCGCGCAACGTGCCGCTAGAGGAATATCGCTTCTTGAGCGGCGTAGCGCGAAATCCGGCGAAGGTCGCGCTGATCGGCCCCGACCGCATCGCGCAACGGTTCGATTGGCAGAATTCCAAGACCGTTTACGCGAACGTGGACGAGTTTGTCGCGGATGTCGTCAAGATCGAGCGGGAAATGATCCGCGGCTTGATGCAGGCGGGCTGCCGCTACGTGCAGATCGACGCGCCGGGGTACACCGCCTACGTCGATCCGCCGTCGCTCCAGGCGATGCGGGAGCGCGGCGAAGATCCGCAGGCAAATTTCAGCCGCTCGCTCAAGGCGGATAACCAATTGCTCGAAGGCTTCGACGAGGTGACCTTCGGCATTCACCTTTGCCGCGGCAACCAGCGTAGCATGTGGCACCGCGAAGGCACCTACGACGACATCGCCGAGCGGTTGCTCAACGAGCTCAAGCACGATCGTTTTCTATTCGAGTACGACAGCCCGCGCGCCGGCGGCTTCGAGCCGCTGCGTTTCCTGCCCAAAGGGAAAGTCGTCGTGCTGGGATTGGTGAGCACCAAGGTGCCGCAGCTGGAAAAAATCGACGATCTCAAACGCCGCATTGACCAGGCGAGCAAATACGCGCCCCTCGACCAGCTCGCCGTCAGCCCCCAGTGCGGTTTTTCCTCCGACGCGGTCGGCAATCTCATCAGCGAAGACGACCAGAAGCGAAAACTGGAGATTGTGGTCGAGACGGCTCGCCAAGTTTGGGGCTAGACCTACGAAGAAATTTTGGAGTACTGGAGTACTGGAGTGTTGGAGTAGTGGGTTGAGAAACCGTTGCGTTCCCATAACTCCAACTCTCCGATTCTCCAAATCATCTGCGACGTCCAAGTCCCGACGGCGTCATCGTTCACCTGACAGCCAAAGAGCAACCGTTGGAAATCGAAATACTCGGCGCCTCAAAAGTCGCACAGAAAAAAGATGTCGAGGTCTAGCTCGACGCAATCTTTTCCTAACCCCGCGACCTGCGTGGCCGGGGGGCCGAACTCCCCATGAACCTTTGAACGGCTTGAACAGATAGGTGATCGTGAATCCGTGTGAGGTGGCCGGGACCAAGGAGATAAAGACCTGGATTCTGGGCTTGGGCTGCCTCGCCAAAGTTCTTGAACCAGCTTCCTTGGTCGAAGAGATCAAGGACGGCCTAGAGAGAGCGCTGGAATCGTACTCGAAGCCGCGGTTTGCCTGACGAAAAAACCCAAGAACATGTGACACCTTTCGACAAAGGCTTATGGTATAAACAGCACTTCCGTTCATGGCGTTTTGAACGATTTGAACCGTGACCCAATCTCGGAGGTTCTATGGGACTATTTGATACGATCAGGGCGACGCTTCCCTGTCCTGTCTGCGGCTCGACCAAGGAGCGTGCGATCCAGACCAAGCAGGGACCGTGCGCAATGTTGAATCTGGAAATTGGAGACACCATCGAGCCATTCTTTTATGGGGATTACTGGATGGAAGAGGAATGGGATTGTGAGGATTGTCGGGAACAAACGCCAGAAGAAAACCGATGGCACAAGGCTTTCATCCATTGCATTAACGGTTTGATCGTAGAAGTCACGCCGGAAAACCCGCCCCACGGTAAATTGCCCGACTGGGATGTCATCCATAAACTTTCCCGGGACCGGCATCGCTTTCGGGTAACTCTCACCGGTATTAAAAACTCGATTTTGGATTTCAGAGACAAAATGAAGGCCGGAGAAGAAGGGCGGTCTCGCTTGTTTGATATTGGCCCAAAAACCATAGAGGAGCTGCTGAGCCAAATCGTCGATGACGTAGAGCGAGCAGAGAGAGGGAAGCCTCCCGGTTTGTATTAGACCGTTTACGTCGGTAACGAAGAAAAATGAAGACACTTCAACAATTTGCCTCTAAGCCAGAAACGATCCCTGCTTCAACGTCATGGTACTTGGCCGACCTTGGCGAAGCGCGCGGTAAGCAGGAGCTTTTCACCAAGCAATCGCCGCAGCGCCTGAAAGTCTTGCGCGAGCACGCGTTGATCGAGAGCGCGGTTTCGTCCAACCGGATCGAAGGCGTCACGGTGGATCAGTCCCGCGTCGGAACCGTCATCTTCGGCAAATCGCTCCTGAAGGACCGTGACGAAGAGGAAGTGCGAGGTTACCGGGACGCGCTCAAACTCATTCATGAGCAGGGCGCGAAGCTTCCTGTTTCGGAGATAACGATAAAGAAGCTGCATCGGCTGACGCGCGGCGATATCTGGGATGCGGGAAAATATAAAGGCAAAGACAGCGACATCATAGAAAAATACCCTGACGGACGCGAACGAGTGCGCTTCAAAGCGGTCCCCGCAGCAGAGACGGAAGCTTTCATGCGCGAGTTGTTAGAGTTGTGGAATCGCTCCCTGCGCGAGCGATGGGTGCATCCTCTTATCGCCCTCGCTGCCTTTAATCTCGACTTTCTCTGCATTCATCCGTTCCGTGACGGCAACGGTCGGGTCTCCCGGCTGCTCCTGCTCCTCCAGTGCTATCACTTAGGTTTTGAGGTCGGCCGCTACATCAGCTTGGAGCGTCTTATCGAAGAAAACAAAGAACGCTACTACGAAACCCTGGAGCAGAGTTCGCAGCAATGGCATGAAGGAAAGCAAAACCCGTGGCCTTACGTGAACTATCTCCTTTACATTTTTAAAAGCGCCTACAAAGAGTTCGAAGAACGGGTCGGCCAGACAGCCTCACCCAAAGGCGCAAAGACGGAGCTTGTGACCGCCGCCATTCGGCGATTCGCCGGTAGTTTTAGGGTCTCGAATATTCAGCGCGAATGCCCGGGCGTGAGCGTGGATCTTATCCGCCAGGTGTTAAAAAAGCTCCGTTCCGCGGGGCGTGTGAAATGCCTGGGCCGAGGACAAACCGCAGAGTGGCAACGGACTGCCAAATGGAAATAGGTACTACCTACTTAATTGGGTAGCGAATTCGGTAGCGTTAGCAGGATGATCAGATAATCACATCACGAAAAGCCGAAGTGATAAGAACTCGGTATGGCCTTTAAAATTCTTAAACGACTTGAACCCTTCGACTGCGCTCAGGACACGCTCCGCGCAGCGATTGAACGGGAGATTCCGCTCATGGTGAGCTAGTCGAACCATTGGAACGGAGCGATCCCCATGCCGAACGGAGGGCCTGCCCTGAGCGTAGCGACGCCAAGTCGAAGGGCCTGCCCTGAGCGTTGCGCAGCGAAGTCGAAGGAAAGCGCTTGAACTGCTGGAACGTTTTGAACGATTGGAACGGCTGGAACAGTGTCAATCCGGCTTCGCCGTTGACCCTTGTGCAATTGGGAATTGGTGCCCGACTTGCCTCAATTGCCCAACTTCGAGATGGTCCGCGATCGACGGTCGTGATCCCGAGCCAGGCTTTTATTTCCTAACTCTCCTGCCTCAACTCTGAATCCGAGCGCCGAAACTGCTGCGCCGATTCGATTGCCGATGAACATGCTCGTGTGGGCTTCCGCTCTTTTCTCGCACGAGCAACGCCGCGCGTCTTTGAGCACTCATCTACCACCTGTATGCCAAAAGTTTTCATCACTCTATTACTCCAATGCTTCAGGGCTTCAACTCAGTTGCCGGTTCAGGTCAATTATGGTAGCTGACGATCATGAATGACAGGATCGAAAGCATCCGGCAAGCCATTCGCGACATTCCCGATTTCCCGAAACCCGGCATCGTTTTCAAAGATATTACACCGCTGCTCGGTAACGGCCCGCTGTTTGCTCGAACCATCGACATTCTGGCGGAGCGCTATCGGTCGCAGAAGGTCGATACCGTTCTGGGGATCGAGTCTCGTGGCTTCATCGTCGGGTCGGCGTTGGGGTACAAGATCTGCGCTGGTACTTGCGTGGTGCGCATAGCGGTAA
>Ga0184633_10000883_pt1 | contig 11858 bp, 10 predicted proteins | sample PLM31_170_b1_FD_133156 | JGI IMG/M metagenome (GOLD analysis project Ga0184633, IMG submission 133156) | Groundwater sediment microbial communities from an aquifer in East River, Colorado, USA - PLM3-1_170_b1 | ecosystem: Environmental > Terrestrial > Soil > Riparian zone | place: USA: East...
ACCCCTTCGGGCACCCCTTCGGGTGCACCCTGGGTGTGCGCCGCCCTTGGCGCCCTGTAGAGGGCGAAGGGCGTGGCGCCCTGTCCGCTGGGGGCGCCCGAAGGGGCGTAGAGGGCGAACCGCGATCCCCTCCGGGACGCTCAGCGCGGTCCCCTGCGGGATGCGAAGCGCGATTGCCTGTAGCTCCAGCTAGGCCTGAACTGAACGCCTCTCCAGGCTGCGCCCTCACCCCTTCGGGTGCACCCTGGGTGTGCGCCGCCCTTGGCGCCCTGTAGAGGGCGAAGGGCGTGGCGCCCTGCACCCCTTCGGGCACCCCTTCGAGTGCACCCTGGGTGTGCACTGAAGAGGGTAGAGGGCGAAGCGCGATCCCCGGCACCGCCAAAGAAATAGAGAATGCCGGACTCGAGGCAACGCGCAGGGTCAAAAGGTAATCTCGAGGAATCCTTCGCCCATCGTACGAACCTTGTCGACCGGGATGTCGCTCATCTTGAGGGCCATCCGCAGGTACGGCTCGCTCTTGGGGGATCGGATAAATTCCCGAAGGTCGGCGGGGAGACGAAGCAAGGCCTCGAATCCCCGTTCAGCCGCCTCCCACTCCCCGATCGGCCCACGCGTGTCCTGGTACTCGCTCAGATCGCGCCCGAGGGCGTCGGCGATCGACTCCAGCTCGGCGACGGGGATCGGCCGTTCGCCTTGTTCGAAGAGCGTCACGCGGCCTGCCGGAATCCCGGACCGCTTGGCCAGGTCGCGCACCGTCATTTCGGCCTCGGTGCGGTGGGAGCGAACCATGGCGCCGATGTAATGCTGCCTCAGCGAGACCATGACCGCCGGGTTGAAATCGGTCTTCTTCTTGGCCTCGCCACGGGCCGGGTGCAGAAACTGACCGAGCGACACATCGAGCTGGTAGCCGACAAGTTCGAGTTCGGGGAGCGAAATCCCGCGGCGACCGCGCTCGTACGAGGAAAGCACGCCGCTGGAGACCCCGATCATTGCCGCGGTCTCCTTCAGGCTTCGGCCGGCCGAGAGGCGCGCCTGACGGAGCACGGCGCCGAGCAGCTTTGTGCGCAGTTGAGTCGCCTGACGATCCGCCATGCCGCTTGTCCCTCCCTGGATGGCCCATGGGGGATTATATAGCGGTCAAAGGTCAGTGGCCAGTGGTCAGCCGTCGGTTGTGGCGGGGATCGGACCACGGACCACCGACCACAGATCCGGACTCGCCTTAAGTGCCGGCTCCGGCCTCGTTTTCCGCCGGCATGTAGTATCCCAACCCCTGACGAGTCATGATGTGGATCGGGTTCTTCGGATCCGGCTCGATCTTCTGTCGCAGCCGGCTCAGGCAGACCCACAGGATCTCCTTGTCTTCCCGGTACTCCGGCCCCCAGACGGTTGTCAGCAGCTCCTCCGGGGTCAGCATTCGACCCACCGCGCCTGCCAGCGTCTGCAACAGACGGTACTCGGTGGCGGTCAGCAGGATTGGTTTGCCTTGGCTCAGCACTTCGGCCTTGGCCAGGTCGATGCGCAGCTCGTGGTGCTGGAAAACCGGTTGGTGGAAGGCCCCGGTATCCTGTCGCTCGGCACGGCGCAGCACGGCGCGCACGCGCGCCAGAAGCTCCTGCGCGCTGAAGGGCTTGACGATGTAGTCGTCGGCCCCGATGTCCAGGCCCTTCACCCGGTCCCGCTCTTCGCCCTTGGCGGTGACCATGATGATCGGCACGGTGGAAAACTCACGGATCCGGGTGCAGGCGGTGAACCCGTCCATCACCGGCATCATCACGTCGAGCAGAATCAGGTCCGGTTGGGAGGCGGCGACGCTTTCTACCGCCTGCTGGCCCTCGGCGGCGGTCGTCACCGCGTAGCCTTCGCTCTGCAAGTTGACTTCCATCAACCGAAGGTAGCGAGGCTCGTCGTCAACGAGCAGGATGGTCTTCGGGTCGCTCATGGTTGTCCTCCGTGGCCTCCAGGGTTGCCAGGGGAAGGTCGAAGAAGAAGCGCGTTCCTTTTCCAACCTGGCTTTCCACGCCGATCCGGCCGCCGTGGCTTTCGATGATTTTGCGGCAAATATACAAGCCCAGGCCCGTGCCGCGGATGGAGCGCTGGGTATCGGGGACGCGATAGAAGCGCTGGAACATCTGCGTCAGGTGCTCCGGAGCGATGCCCGGCCCTTCGTCTTTCACCTCCACCACCACCGCCTCGCCGTCGCGCTGGGCCCGCAGGTCCACCGACGCGCCCGGCGCGTACTTGGCGGCATTCGAAAGCAGATTGTCGAGCACTTGGGCGATGCGCGTCGAGTCGATCTCGAGAATCGGCATTCCGTCGGGGACGTCGACGCGCAGAACCATCTCCGGGTAGGCAGCGTTGGCCCGCTCGGCCACGCTGCGAAGGAGCGGGGCGATCCGCGTGGCCTCGCGGGTCATACCGATCGACCCGGCCTCGAGGCGCGACGAGTCAAGCAAGTTGTCGATCAACTCGCGCAGCCGGTCGGCCTCGTCGTCGATGATGCGCAGGAATTCCTGGCGGGCGGCGGGATCCCAGTGGGCGTCCTGTCGCAGCAGCGTCGTCGTGTAGCCCTTGATGAAGCCGAGAGGCGTGCGCAGCTCATGCGACACGGTCGAGACGAATTCGTCCTGCATCCGGGCCAGCTCGCGCTGGGCCTCGAGCGAGGCGATGCGCCGCGCCATGCGCCGGTTCTCGAGGAGCTGCCCGACGTGCCAGGCGATGAACTCGGCCAGCCGGATATGTTCCGCCGGGAAGACCGGGCCGCCAAAGCGACCGAACACCAGGCCCCCGACGCATCGACCGCCAACCATCATCGGCAGACCCAGGTAGTCGCGCCGCCGGTCACGACCTTGCACCAGCGGACCGACGTCTTCCTGGCGCAACACGCTCTGACCGGTACGGAAGGCCTCGATGGCCGCCGGCTCGCCCCAGACCAGCTCGGCCTCGCGGTCTCGCCCGCGCCCCAACGCCAGCGCGTACGACGGCTCGAGCTGGCCGCTCTCCTCGTCTTCGAGGAAGAGCGAGACGACGTCGAAGATGAAGATCGTGCGCGACAGGCGAAAGATGGTGTCGAGGCCAGCCTCGGTATCGAAGGTCTCGGCGACGACGCGGGCGATGGCGTAAACAGCGTTGAGCTCGCTGCCATACGTCAGGGGTCCTGCCGGAACGAGCGGACCGGTCATCCGGCGCGGGCCTCCACCGGAAGCAGGAACGAGAACGTCGACCCTTCACCGACCCGGCTCTCGAGGTTGAGCGGGGCGCCGTGCGCATCAAGAATCAGGCGCACCAGCGCCAGGCCGAGGCCGGTCCCGCCATAGCGGCGGGTGGGCGAACCGTCGAGCTGGTGAAACGGTTCGAACACTTCTCGCATTCGTTCCTGCGGGATGCCGATGCCCGTGTCCGAAATGGAGATGGCCACGGCGCGTGGCTCCGGCTTCACCTTGATCTTGACCACGCCTCCGGAAGGAGTGAACTTGACGGCGTTGTCGAGCAGTTGATGGAGCACCCAGCTCAGCCGCTCCGAGTCCGCCAGGGGCGTGGGAAGCGCTTTGGCGATTTCGGTGACGATCTTGACCCCGGCCTTCTGCGCCTTCGGCCGCGATCGGTCGATGGCCCGATCGACCAACTGGGGGATGGCCACCGGGGTCACGTTGAGCGCAATGCCGGTCCGGGAAGCGGCGGAGAATTCGATGAGGTCCTCGATCAGCCGGCCCAGGCGTTCCGTCGCCCGCTGCACGACGCCCAGCGCCGACCGCTGTCCGGGATCGAGCTGGCCGAGCTGGCCCTCCGCCAGCAGCTCGATATAGCCTTTGATGTGCGCCAGCGGAGTGCGGAGTTCATGGGAGACATTCGAGATCAGATTGGCCTTGAGCTGGTTGAGTTCGCTCAGGCGCTCGAGGGCCCGTCGCAGGTCCGCCGTTCGCTCCTCCACCCGCTGCTCGAGTTGGCGGTTGGATGCCTGCAACGCGGTGTGAAGCTCGAGGATCTGCATGTTGACCGCGCGGTCGACGATCTCCCGATCGACGAACCCCATCTCGATCAGCGTCTGGCCCAGGACTTTGCGCTCGCCGCGCGCTTCGGCCTCCCGCTGACGCGCCAGCGCCAGCGCCAACTGGTTCTCCGTGAGCTGGTGTTGCTCCAGGAGAAACGTCCCGAGCTTGGGGATCGTCGTCTCAGGGGGGGATGGGCCCAGGGGCGTTTGCGGGAAGCCGCTGAGGTACGTGCGCTCGGCGAGCAACGAGACCAACGCCAGGTCGAGCCCGCAATTGGGGCAGACCCGGCTGTCAAACGGCAGCCGCTGGCCGCAATGCGGACAGTCGACCGGAGTCAGTCCGAGGGGCGCAGATTGGGCCATGGATTCAGCGCGTAGACGCGTTGGAAGTTTAGCCGCGGTAGCACAGCGGGGCAAGGAGGCAGGGGAACCCATGGCCCTGGGGCAGGAAGATCATGGCCCTGCCGCCCTCGGCGCCCTGTAGAGGGCGGGGACTTCAGTCCAGGCCTAGCTGGAGCTAGAGGCCATTGGGCGCCTGGTCACTCCTGACGCGCCCTAATCAGTGACATGCGGATCGGAGGGGGAAAGGCCTCGGAAAGGTACCCTCAGGTTTGTGAAATACCTCTCGATCGTTGCCGGCACCGTAGAGATCTTGTCTGCCCGGCAGGTCGCCTCTGGGGCGGGCCGCCACGGACTTACGCAAGGACCCTGTAAGGTCGAAGGCACCGTAGAACGCCGATAATGGGGGCGGTCGCAAGGCAATAAGATGCCCATTCAAACCCTGCTCATTGATGATGATCCCGACTTGGCGGCTGTCCTGCAAACGTTGTTGCGCGGACAGGACTTCGATCTCCACTCTGTGCTGACCGGAGCGGAGGGGATCGAGGCCTGCCGCAATGCGCCGCCGGATGTGGTCATCCTCGACCTGCTCATGCCCGAGATCGACGGCTGGGAAGTCTGCCAGAAGATCCGCGAGTTTTCGAACGTTCCGATCCTGATCCTTTCGGCGCTGGGCGCGCCGGGCTCGGTCGCCCGGGCCCTCGATGCAGGCGCCGACGACTATTTGATCAAGCCCGTGCACGCGAGTCTCTTGGCCTCCCGCCTGCGGACGCTGATCCGCCGGCAGATGCCCAAGGAGAACGTTCGCGCCGCTTGACTCCCCTCCATTCGGAGAAACCGCTGGTCTGGCAACCGCGTTTCACTCTCCACTCCGCTCACCGAAAGGTGGGCGGTGTGGATTCTAGGGAAAGCACGCTTCCCGGAAGCGGGCGGAGTTTTTGTCGATGCCGGTAGCGCCCCGACCCCCACCCAACCCTCCCCCTCGGCTTGATGGGACATCGCGATCGTAGGTGCCTTGCCGAGGGGGAGGGAGGATTCTTGAAGGGGGGAGGGGCAGTTTCACCGCCCCTCCCCCCTTCAAATTCCTCACCCCTCCCCGCCGCGGGCCTCCAAGAAATGTCGACTTGCCTCGGGGAGGGGGCAGGGGGAGGGCGATGGGGTGCCGCCGAAGTTCTCGCCTCGCTGCGAAGGCAAATCTCCACGCCCATGGCTAAGCGCGAGGCTGTCTAGATCGCCGCCTTGATGATCCCACCTTCCATGAACAATGCATGCCCATGGATGAACGATGCCGCCGGCGAGGCGAGCCAGGCCACCGTGCGGCCGTACTCCTCCACCGTGGCCATGCGCCGCAGAGGGACGGAGGCCACGGTTTTTTCGGCCTCCTCCTGAGGCGTCGTCCCGGCGCGGCGGGCGGCATCCTCAAAGAGGTGAACGACGCGTTCGGTCGAGGTCCATCCTGGATGGATGGAGTTCACCCTAACCCCTTTTGGACCGAGCTCACCTGCCAACGACTTCATCAGGCCGACGACCGCCAGCCGGATGGAATTCGATAGAACCAGATTCTCGATGGGTTGCTTCACCGAATAAGACTCGCTGGCGACGATGCTGCCAGATCTCTGCGAGAGCATATGCGGCACGACGGCGTAGCACAGGTGGACGGCGCTCATCAAGGTCAGTTGGATGGCGGCCTCCCAGTCGACCGGCAGCACGTCGAAGAAACCGCCCGGTTTCGGGCCTCCGGCGTTGATGATCAGGATGTCCATCCGTCCGTAGGCTTGCTGGGCGGCAGCCACGTAACGGTCGATGTCTTCCCGCCTCGTTACGTCGGCCTGCATGGCCAGCACCGGCTGGTCGTATTTTCGCCGGATGGCCTCCGCCGCCGTCTCGATCTCGGCAGAGTGCGAGCAGAGGGCCAGCCGCGCGCCTTCGGCCGCGAAAGCCTCCGCGGCCGCGCGGCCCAACCCGCGCGAAGCGCCCGTGACGAGAACGACCTGATCCTTGAGGCCGAGGTCCATCGAGTTGCCTCCGTTCGTTGTGGAGGACGCGCAGGGAAGGGGGCCGAGGATCCGGCCGTGGGCCCACACGTCCGCAAAGCTCGCGGATCGGCCGACGGATAGAGGGCCGTCCCGAGGAAACGTCTCCCTCATCTTGGGATCGCCCAGCTCGGCGAAGAGGCAGGCCAGATCCGACTCGGTCTCCCGAAAAAACGGGTCTGGCTCGCGGTATTCGACCGACCTTGATCCGTGCCGGATGTGACCGCTCATCGCCCGGGCCAGGGGGGTACGGGCGCCGGAACGCTCCTACCACGGCCAAGTTCAGCAGCTGCACGAAACGCGGGCGATTACGTTCCCGGAAGTTTCAAGCCTGCGGGAAGGTCAAGATGCTGTCCTTCGCGCCAATACGAATGTGACATCGTCGTAGGGCGGGGTGGTGCCGATGAAACCCTCCACGGCCAGGCGCAGTCGCGCCCGCATCTCCTCCGCCGGAAGGCGTCTGGCTTCGTGCAAAGTGGCCAGCAAGCGTTCGCGGCCGAAGAGAGCGAACTGCGAGTCGTTGGCGTCCGTCAGACCGTCGGTGTAGAGGAGAAGGAAATCTCCCGACGCCAGTTGCTCCTCGGCGGGCGGATAGGGGACGTCCGGGTCGATTCCGAGGGGGAAACCGGGCGCGCCCACGTCGATGAAATCGTCGGCGGCGGCACGGTACAGCAAAGGCCTTTGGTGTCCGGCGTTGGCGTAGCGGATGCGGCCGTCCGCGCTTAGCCGAAGCAGGAGCAGGGTCACGAACATGCCGTTGGGAGCCTCTGCGCAAAGGACGGCGTTGGCGCGTTCGAGCGCCGGACCGGGCGTCTCGCTGGCGGCGACGTTGGCTCGCACGACGCTGCGGGCGCTGGCCATGAACAGCGCTGCCGGCATGCCCTTGTCGGTGACATCGCCGATGACGACTCCCAGCGCGCCATCCTGGAACTTCACGAAATCGAAGAAGTCGCCGCTGACCTCGCGGGCCGGCTGCCACCACGAGGCGAACTCCCAACCCGGGAGGGTCGGCACTCCTTGAGGCAGCAGGCTCGATTGGACTTCCCGCGCCACTTGAAGTTCGCGTTCCATCCGCCCCTTCTCGACTGCCACTTGGTACAGGCGGGCGTTCTCGATGGCGATCGCCGCGCTGGCGGCGATTCCTTGCAACATGTCCAGGTCCTCCGGCGAAAACACGCCGGTCTGCAGACGGCTGTCGACGTAGATCACACCCTCGACCCGGCCCTTCAACTCGAGCGGGACGCATAGGATCGCCCGCACGCCGAGAATCCGCACGCTGGCGCGGCTGGCCAGCCACTGATCTTGCTGGGCGTCGCTCGTCAGAAGGGGCTTCCCTTCGGCTGCCACCCGGTCGACGATGCCGCGTGAAACCTGAAACTCGGGCGCCTCGATGGTCTGCTGATCGAGGCCGCGGGCCGTGCCAAAGCGGAAGGAGCCGTCCGGCTGGCGCAGCATGACGAAACCACGCTCGGAGCGCGTGGCCACCACGACCTCGTCCATGACGCGGCTCAGGACCTCACTCAAGTCGAGGGATGAGCTGAACGTTTGCGAGATGCGGTAGAGCAGGGCGAGTCGGTCCTCAGAAAGTGACATGACCCCAGGGCCTCATCCTGCTCCAGGCTTCCTCGCGTGCTTCACTCGCAGGCTTCCGGGGAGCAGAGTGGTTCTTGTCGAGTTTGGAGGCCGTGCGTGTTCGTGTCCTGCAACCCAACGATTATACAGTCCCGGCTCCAGCGGTCGGGGCCTCGTCGGGATCACCGGCCACTCACTGGGCGGCGGGTGCCATAAGGTCGACCTCCGCGATACCAGATCCAGGTGGCGGCATCCGCCCCTTGGATCCACAGCTGGTTTCGGGATCGAGGGCCGAACGCTTGCGAATGGGTAGCGGGTCGGGGTCCGTCGATTCCGATGGTGAGGAAGGCTTGTGCCGGATCCGCCGCGGAGGCCGATGTTCAACGAAGCTCGACGACGTGATCGACCACGGTCACGTCCGGACGGTGTCGCTCGATCCAGCCAGGAATCCTGTGAAGCAAGCGCTGGGCGTGGGCGCCGTCGTTGCTGACGACGGCGCACGCGATCACGCTCGAACCGGGATCGTCGAGATGCTCGAGCTCGGCGGCCGAACAGGCGAACTCTCGTTGCACGGCCACCAGCAAGGATTTCAGCGTCCCACGCTTATCCTTCAAAGTCCGGCAGGCAGGCAGGTCGAGCTCGATGGAAACCACGGCCACGTGCAAGCGACCCTCCTTGATGGCCTGGCGTGCCGAGCCGCCAGGGCGGGGAGCCATGGCATCCTGTTGTAGTCACCCCACGAATGTCGAAGACACCCGCCGTCACCCCTTCGGTCTCTACACCCCTTCGGGTGTCCCCAGGGGACAGACCGCCACGCCCTTCGGCGCACCCGAAGGGGTGAGGGCGGGCACCCCTCCGGGCACCCCTTCGGGCACCCCTTCGGGTGCACCCTGGGTGGGCACCCCGGGTGTGCGCCCTGGGTGTGCCCTGAAGAGGGTAGAGACAGAAGCGGAGCGGAGTGGTGTGGGGTTCCAGGCTTCCCCCGTCTACTTCAACTCGCCCGTGCAGACTCTTCAACCTGGTTACGCTCGGTCTCAATCTGCTGGGCGCGCAGCGCCTCGAGGGAGGTTAGATCGGCGGCAATGAAATTCCATCCGAGGGCCTGCGCGAAACCTGCCTGCAGAGCCCGGGAGGCTTCTTCCCAGGGCACAACAGACCCCAAGAGGTCCTTGAGCGTCACGGCGTGACGGGTCAAGCGGCCGGCCGCCTGATGCTGCTCCACGGGATCCGCATGCCGTAGAACCCGCGCCACACGCGTGATATCGCCTTCGAGCGGCAGCGAGCCGTGCTGCAACACGACACCACGTCGGCGAAGTTGTGCGCTCCCGATCAACTTCCTGCCGCCAACCGTGATTTCATAGGCGCTCGGGACCTCGAAGCACACCGGGTTCGAGCGGTCGGCCTCGGTGAGCTCGGCGTGGGCCGGAGGATCGGGGTGCAATCCGAGGCGCTCGAGGCCGGCCAGCAACCCGCGGCTCAACTCTCGGTAGCTGGCGAGGACGCCCCCGGACAGAGCGGGCATTCGGTCCGGGGCGACGACGGCGTAGGTCAACTCATCCGCATGAAGCAGGGCGCGCCCGCCGGTCGGCCGTCGCACCAGGTCCCATCCCGTCGCGGCGAGCGCCGGCTCATCGACGACCTCGATCGGCTGAGCTCGGCCCAGCGACAGACACGGAGGGTCCCAGGCATACAGCCGAAGTGTCGGCGGCGATGCTGCCGCTGCGACCGCTTCGAGAATCGCTTCATCCACCGCCATGTTGCGACGCCCACTCGCCGATGGAGAGATCAGCAGGCGCCAGACGTCGCTCATGAGGTGATTGTATCTGGGATCAGTGGTCAGTGGACAGTGGTCAGTGGTTGAAGGGTCATTGCGAGCCGGGGCTTTCCCGGCGACACTTGCACCGCACTGCACCACACCTGCCCTCCTCGCCAGGACACCGAGGCGGTGTGGCGGGCGGTGCCAGGGAACGCAGTGCGGTGCAGTGCAGGTGAGCAATCTCCTCACCGGGGAGATTGCTTCCCCTCGGCTGCGCTCGGTCTCTACACCCCTTCGGGTGTCCCCAGGGGACAGACCGCCAAGGGCGGGGCAGGCTTGCTTCGCTCCTCGCAAAGACTGTCCTTGGTACCGACCACCGACCACTGACCACTATGTTAAACTGCCGTCCCATGCCCCCGCCTAGCTGGGTTCAAGACTCGATCTTCTACCAAATCTTTCCGGATCGCTTTGCCAACGCGGATCCGTCGAACGACCCGTCCAACGTCCAATCTTGGGGCTCGCCGCCGACGCTCTCGGGGTTTCAGGGCGGGGACCTGCGGGGGATCCGCCAGCGGCTCGACTACCTGACCGATCTGGGAATCACGGCGATCTACCTCAATCCGATCTTCCAGGCAGGGAGCAACCATCGCTATAACACTTCAGATTACCTGCAGATCGATGACCGGTTGGGGACGCTCCAGGACTTTCGCGATCTGGTGGACCAGGCGCATGATCAGGGAATCCGAGTCGTTCTAGACGGGGTCTTCAATCATTCCGGTCGCGCCTTCTTCGCCTTCCAGGATCTGCTCGACCGCGCGGATCGCTCGGCCTATCGGGACTGGTATCACATCCAACGATTCCCGCTGGACGCCTTCGGTGAAGGCAAGGCCGAGAACTACCTGGCGTGGTGGGGATTTCGCGGTCTGCCCAAGTTCAACACCGCTAATCCGGCCACCCGCGAGTATCTGCTGAAAGTCGCCAAGTACTGGATGGAGCAGGGTGCCGACGGCTGGCGCCTCGATGTCCCGAACGAAATCGACGATGAAACCTTCTGGGCCGAGTTTCGCCAGGTCGTCAAACGCGCCAACCCGGAAGCGTATCTGATCGGGGAAATCTGGACGGTCGATCCGCGCTGGGTGGGACCTGGCGCTTTCGATGGGCTGATGAACTACCCTTTGCGAAAGGCCCTGCTCGACTGGATCGTGGAGCGCGGCGGCACACCCTCCTCGTTTCGGGAGACGGTCGAAGCGCAGGTAGACGCCTATCCGGCGGAACACGTGCTGGCGCAGTACAACCTGCTTGGATCGCACGATACCGAACGCGTGGCCACGTTGGCTCACGGCGATGCGCGCAAGGTGCGCCTGCTATATGCGCTGCTGTTCGCCCTTCCTGGCGCGCCGGCGATTTACTACGGCGACGAGATCGGGCTGACGGGCGGCAAGGATCCCGATTCGCGGCGCGCCTTCGACTGGAATTCGGCGCGCTGGGAGGGTGAACGGCACGCGCTGGTCCGCAACCTCATCCAGCTTCGTCGCGCGCGGGCCGAGCTTCGGCGCGGAACGTTCGAGTTCCTCGAGGCCAATGACGATACCGGGACGATTACCTTCGCGCGGCGCCTGGGGAACGAGATGACTCTCGTCGCGGCCAATGTGTCGCAGACGCCGGCTGCGGTTCGGCTTCCGGCGAGCGTCCTCGGCCGCCCCCTGGCTCACGAACTGCGCGATGGTCTTACGGGCCGCGCTCACGGGGTAGGGGAGCTCGGGCTGGAGCTCATGCTCGACTCGTACGGTTGCGCCGTCCTTTTTCGTTCGGTCCCACCACCGTAGCCGCAGCCTTTAGGCTGCGTCGAGCCGGAGTGCTATGCCTGCGCCAACGCGCTCCATCCACCGTAGCCGCAACCTTAGGTTGCGCCCAACCCAAGGCTAAAGCCTGCGCCAACACGCTCCATCCTCGTAGCCGCAACCTTTAGGCTGCGCCCAACCGCAGGCTGAAGCCTGCGGCTACGGGCCCGTTCTTCCGTTCGGTCCCTCCTCCGTAGCCGCAGCCATTGGGGGGCGCTCTTCAGCAGGCTAGGGCCTGCGCCCACATGCTCCATCCTGCGTATCCGCAGCCTTTAGGCTGCGTCGAGCCGCAGGGCCATGCCTGCGCCAACGCGCTCCATCCACCGTAG
>Ga0184633_10000884_pt1 | contig 11858 bp, 10 predicted proteins | sample PLM31_170_b1_FD_133156 | JGI IMG/M metagenome (GOLD analysis project Ga0184633, IMG submission 133156) | Groundwater sediment microbial communities from an aquifer in East River, Colorado, USA - PLM3-1_170_b1 | ecosystem: Environmental > Terrestrial > Soil > Riparian zone | place: USA: East...
TAGAGCGCCGCTACAATGACGAATGACGAATGAGCCGGTATCGCACATACGGAGCGCGTGATGACCCGCCGGTGATGGACGGGGACGAGGGGTTCCGCGGGGTGAACATGCGGTTGCACCCGAGCGTGCTGCCGCCCGGGTGGGTGAGCGAGGCCGTCAATGCCCGGTTCAATGACGGGGTGGCGGAGACGCGGAAGGGGCTGGTAAGGCTGGGGTGGTTGAATAAGACCACGGTGACGGCTGAGCTTCACGCGATCCTGGAGGAAGGCGGGGTGCCGGGGGCCTGGCTGGACGAGGGCGGGGCGGCGGTGCTGGAAGAATGACGAATGACGAATGACGAATGCGGCGCTCTGACCAGGCGCCGCTACAATGACGAATGACGAATGACGAATGAAGTAAGATGAAACCGAAATATCTGTTTTGGTTGCTTCCGTTGTTGCTCCTGCTGCTTGGGGCGGCGGTGCTGACGCCGGGGAAGAAGACGAGCGAATACCCGCACACGAGCACGGCGCCGGACTCGGCGCTGCTGTTGCTGGCGATCACCAATGTAGCGGTGCCGACGAACAACAACATTTCGGTGCTGGAGCTGGCGCAGCAGTTCACGAATGGGCTGGCGACGACGGGGTATGTGAACACGGTCGGGACAACGGTTTCAAACGGGGTGGTGACGTTGGTTACGCTGACGAGCAATGGCCTCGTTACTTTCACACTGACGACCAGCAATTCCATCTTCAATCTTTCGCAGTCGGCGGGCAGCAACCTAGTGGTGGTGCTGTCGGGGACAAATACGTTTGTGACAATGACATCCACGAATGGCACCAACTTTTACACCGTAAACTCGACGGCTTCTGGAGGAGTCATTGGCACGACCAACTTCATGAACTTGTCGGTTCAGGCCGCGAAACTGCCGGCGACGAATTATCCGGGAATCGACGCTGGATGGCAGGCATGGGAAACAGTTTACTACGAAACGAACGCTGAAGGTGCAAGAGTTACGCTTGAGGCAAATTGGCAATTCATGGTGCCACATGATTACTCCACAAACAGCTTGCAGTTGCTCATCAACTACTCACTGCTTGCGACGAATGGTCCAAACGCGAGCAACGTGATTTTTGGGGTCTCCTGCAATCCGATTCGCTCTGGCACGACCAACAATGTTCACACGAACGGTTTTGGATTCACCGCATGGGGCACTAACGACTGGATTGCCAAATACGATGGAACCAACATCGTCACGAACCTCGTGATTAACTTGGGAACGAACGCGGCGTTTAAGGCCTTGGACTTGAGCGTTCTGAAACTATCGCGAGACGCGGTTAACGACACGTATGGGGGAGCCGTAAGCGTTCACGCCCTGCAACTGATGTACACCCGACAATGAGAATGCTGATTGCGTTACTGTTTAGCTGCCTATCCTGTCACGGAGCGTTTTTTCAGCCGTGGACGGACAACGGAGAATTGCTAGTTACCAATCACGCATCGATAAATCGAATTACTAACGACATAACGATTTCATATTGGTGCACGAAACTTGCCGGATCGGCCGGCGGTCGGACCATTGGGAAGCAGGGCGGCCCGACTCCAGGACAGTTTGACATCAAGGATTCAGGAACAAGTAAAATGGATTGGGCCTCGGATAATAAGGCTGGTGGATCAACCTTGTGGAGGTCCACGGCTAGTTTCAACAATACGAATGTGCTGACTTTTTGGGCGATTACATTTACGTACACGGACACGAATTCGATACGAGTTTACAGTAATGGAGTTAGCATGGCGGGGAGTTGGATTAATACGCCAACTAACAGTGCTGGAACGGATGGGAGCTTTGAGATGTATATAGGGTCTGCCGTGTCCGGCGGCAGATGGCTTGGATACTACTCGGAAGTAGCCATTTGGAACAGCGTGCTTGCGTCTTCTCAAATCGACCTCCTATACAGAAGCCGATTGAAAGGAATTCAGAAGCAAATCAATGGAAGCACATTAAGAGCGTATTATCCATTGGATAGCTGGCCGGATGGAAAACAACACGCGGCAGCGACGACGTATCCCGATAGAGCCGCGTTCGAGCGATTTTCGGCAAGAATCAGAGTGGATGCAGCTCATAACGCGTATGGGATGGCTGAAAAGGTGTGCAGTTACCAACCAAACGAATGAACGAACTACAATACTTGCAATGGCTGACAGTATGGGCAATCGCTTTCCTTGTCGGCTACATCGGAATCTGCGCGTTTGAGTAATTATGCCAACGGGAACCATCCAGCCTTGGGGAACGGTGTATGGCACCGGGTTGTTCACGGCGCCCGGCCTAGCGTTCATCACGGGTCCGAGGGAGTATGTCATCATGGCGGCGGATGGGGCGGTGTACGCGTGCCTCGAAAGCAATTTCCCGCGCAGTGTGCCGTTGCCGGCCGGCGTCACGATTACTGGCACGGTGCGGTTCACGCAGGCGGCAACCACGCTGTTCATGTGGCGCGGGGCGCTGCTCGACCCGTTGCAGTTGACGGACCTGACGCTCGGGTTCGAGACGGTGCCGGACCCGCCGACTGGCCTGGGGTTGCAACGCATCGCGAAGGGCATCCGGGCGCTGCTGGCGGGGGACCGGTTGTGGGTGCAAACGGCCACGGGCATCGAGGCGAGCGACGTGCTGGAGTTCACGCGGTTTCGCTTGAGCCATTCGTACGCGGTGAACAGTTCGCCGGGGGACGAGCTCAAGACCATCATCGTTTTCGGGAGCGGCATCAATGCGAGCATCATCGCTTTGAAGCGGCGCAGTGTGCATCGGCTGGTGAACGTGGTCGGGGACTTGACGGACTTGCTGATCGTGACGGTGACGAACCGGTTTGGGATCGTGGCGGAGGAGAGCGTGGTGGACGTGGGGGCGGACTTGTTCTGGCTGACGGACGAGGGGGTGGCGAGCCTGACGCTCACGGACCAGGGGGAGGTGCAGCCGAGCGTGCGGACGGGGCGGGAGCCGCAGGTGATGTTGAGCGACCCGATCCAGCCGCTCATTGAGCGCATCAAATGGCAATCGGCCGCCGGGGCATGGGGCGCGTTCTGGAACGGGAACTATTACCTGGCGGTGCCGCTGGATGACGCGGAGACTTTCAGGCATGAGCTGATTGAAAATCAGTATCGGTTCACGGGCGCCGTGCCGCCGCACACGTTCACGGTCCTCGACGCGCTGAAGATTGGAGGGACTTACCGCTACACGCGCGGGGACGCATTGACGACGGGCATCGGGGACGGGGTGACGACATTGAGCGCGAACGGCGAGTTCACCGCGGCCACGACGACGCTGACCGCGACGTCGGGCAGCACGCAAGTAACGACGGATTCGTTGAAGCGCGTGTTCAAGGGGGTGAACACGGCGGTGCTGGTGTACTCGACGCGCAATGCGGCGTGGGCGGGGCATGATGTGGTCGAGGGACTGGAGGATGAGGGCCTCGGGCTGGAGGTGAAATCGTTTTTCATCGCGAAAGCGCAATCGCGGTTGCGACTGTTTTTCGTGAGCCACGATGGGTGGGTGAACATGTACGAGGAAGCGTTCGAGGATTGGCTGTCGGTGCCTTACGTGGACCTGACGATCAATGCCATCCCGGCGCTGGGGGACACGGTGCGGGTGAATGGCGGGGATGTGATTGTGGCGATCGCGGGCGGGAGCAACACGGCGCTGGGCTGGGCCATCACGGCTTCGCTCCCGACGACAATCACGGCATTCTTCAGCGTATTCGCCGCGGGCGGTTTCACGTTCAATCCGCAAATGGCGCCGCGTTGGAGCACGCCGGACGTGTCGGTGCGCGCGCTGGCCGGTGTGGGAGGCGGCAGCTACCGGTTCTATTCGACCAATGGGCTCGCGCCGACCATCGAGATCACGGGCACGTGGGGCACGGTGACGCGCAAGACGAAGCACGGCATCCCGTTGACGCTGGTGACACGGGCTTATCGGCTGAGCAATGCGGTGATGCAGGGGCGCTCGTTGAACCTGGCGGCGCAAGTGCAGACGTGGAACCCGAAGTACACGCTCACGTCCCGGCCGGAGGGCGTGCAAGAGGACATCGCGGTGGTGACGGACCGGACGCGGTCCCGGGTGAAATACGACCGGCCGTACAACAAGGCGGATTGGGTGCAGACCAACGTGAACAACGATTTCCTGACGCGCTGGCGGGAGGATTACAGCGTGGTGTTCACCAGCGAGGCCATGAGCCTGACGCTGGGCAGCGGCATCAAGCTGGACCAGCACCAGGAGGCGACGCACCGGGTGCCGAGCCGGGGGCGGGCGCGGCGGATGCAGATGAAGCTGACCAACGCCGAGGGCCGGGTGCGGCTGCTGGCGGTGGAGCAAGAAGCGATCGAAGAGGGGCGGGGGATGGGCACGAAGACGTGAAAACGAACCCCCTCACCCCAGCCCTCTCCCCCGATGGGGGCGAGGGAGTCGAATGTGAAACGTAAATTGCAATGGCTTTTATCGTAACACTGGTGGCGGGGAAAACGTTCGTGCCGAACGAGACGGTGGAGCTTGCGGATCTGAATCTGCTGGGGCAGCCGACCATACTGGTGGAGGGTGATTTTTCCGCATTGAGCAATTTCAATGCGGTGGCGGCGGTGTCGAAGGGGTTCGCGGTGTTCAGCCTAGTCAACGATGAAATCACGGTGACGGCGCACGGGCTGACGGTGCCGACCACGGTGGACAACGCGGTGCGGGCGATGGTGAGCAATGCGGGCGGGGCGCTGCCGGCGGGCCTGGCGGCTTCGACGAGCTACTTCTATTACATCCGCGTGGTGGACGCGAACACGTTGACGCTGCACAAGACGGCCGCGGGCGCGCTGGCGAACAGCGACCGGGTGGACATCACGAACAACGGGACGGGGACGCAGACGATCACGTGGACGATCCGGGTATTGGGCGAGGCGGTGATTTTCAACGCGACGACCAGCAAGTACGAGCACGGCGTGGTGGGGCGGGCTAACCTGCCGGAGATGATTGGGGCGACGGCGACGGCCAATGGCGCGCGGGGGGCGGCGCCGCAGCCGAACCTGGGAGACCAGGATTTCGCGCTGTTCGGCGATGGGACATGGCGGGACTTGCAGGCCGTGGTGCGGACGGGGGCGGACCTGTATCTGTATCACAATTCAATTTAACCGCAGATGAACGCAGATAGACGCAGATAACTTTGAACTTGGAACTTTGACCTATGTCTACAACCAACGCTTTTGCTTCAGTCCCGCGGCTCGGCGCGGCGCGAATCACCGTGGCGGAACTCAGCTTCACGGCGCCGGCCGTGGTGGTGTCCGCGTTCGTCGCGGGCGCGAACGGGTCGCGCATCCAACGCATCGACATCAATGCGCTGATGACGACGACCGCCGGGATGGTGAACCTGTTCTGGTTCGACGGGACGAACTATCGGCTGTTCAAATCGGTGGACGTGGACGCGGTGACGGTGGCGGCGGGCACACCGCCGTTCCAGGTCAGCTTGATCTTTCCCGAGGGGATACCCGTGCCTTCATCGAGCGGCGGGACATTGTTCGACGAGCTGGTGGCGGCGAGTTACACGGGGGATGATTTCGACGTGATTGTGTACGGAGGAGACCTTTAACCGATGAATCTTGGCGTCCTTGGTTTTCCAGCGCACCGACCGGCGGCGGGGCGGCCGGGGATTCGCGCGCTCGTGAAGTGGGACGGAACGGCGCCGGCCGGCGGAGCGGGCGCCCAGATTGCGGCGGCGGCCGTGAAGCTGTCCTTAAACGTGAGCAAGATCGTTTACAATGGGACCGGGGACTATACGATCCATTTCACGGACCCATTTGCGACCCAACATTTCGCCACCCTGTTCGCCGGGAAACAGTCGGAAGGCGCGTTGGCAACGGTCGCCGCGGCCGATTTAGGGCGCGCGGATCGGAAACGGGTGCTGTTCGTGGACTCAGGCGGCTCGCCGACGAGCGGCACGGAATTTTGCGCGATGTTTATTGCTTGACCGATATGAACGCCGATGTTCCAAAGGAAATGAAGGAAGCGGACCGGCTCGCTCAGGAAGCGGTCGACAAGATCAGCGAGCACTGCGATTCAGTCTTGATTCTGCTGAGCAAGCGGCGCGATGACGGCGGGACCGGGACGTGGGACGGCATATTCCGTCGTGGTGATTACTACGCCAGCTACGGGCTGGCGCGACAATGGGTGTTGAAACAGGAGGCTATGCTGAACACACCGCCGCCGGAGGATGAGGACTGATCGATGTCGCTATTTGGATTATCACTAGCCTCGAATCTGTTCGGCGGTTCGGACAGCCGGAACTATGGCACTTCGCGCGATCCAAGCCCATTCCCCGGCGGCCAGCTCAGGCCCAGGACGGCCTACGAGACGCGGAAACGGGCCGGACGCATTTATGCCCCAGCCCGAGCCGCATTGGTGGCGCAAGAGCAATTGCTGGGGCCGACGCTCGATTTGCAACGCCGGGCGGGGATGGGCTACGCGGACCTGTTCGGGGACATCGCGCCGGAGTACGTGCGCGGCTATGAGGAGGCGGACCCGGACACGTCCGGCCTGCTGCAGTTGTGGAACCTCGACGCCAGGAGCCTGTTGAACCGGGGCGCATCGGACATCAACGAAGACACGGAGCTGCAGGATTTGATTCGGGGAAGCCAGGCATCGCACGGGCTGGCCTATTCGCCGGGCTCGTCGCTCGAGGAGCTCATCAACCTGGACCGGGGGCGGGACACGCGGCGGATGGCCCGCGGCCGATACGCCGGCGAAGCTGTGGAAGCGGGACGGCGCTATTACTCACCGACCCTGCTCTCCTTGATGCAGCAATACGGCAACCCGGTGCAGGGCACCTCGACCGATGATTTGCTGAGCCTGAGCCTGGCGGACACGGCTGGCCGACGGGCTGAACAGGCGGGACGGCGCGCGGGGCAGATGGCGCTGACGGGGCAGATTATCGGTTCGGTGCTGGGGGCGGGAGGCGCGGCGGCCGTGGGCTGCTGGGTGGCGGAGGAATTGTATGGGGTGGACGATGTGCGGACGCACCTGGCGCGGGCGTGGGTGCGGGCGCATCCGCAAAACGGGTTCGTGCGGCTCTACCAGCGGCACGGGAGGCAGTGGGCGAGATGGCTGGCAGTGAATCCCTGGGCAAAGCCGATCTTGCGGCCGATTTGGGATGCGATGTGGCGCGCCCAGGCCGCTCGAACTTTGAACTTTGAACGCTGAAGTATGCCCGTTCAATTTCCACCACAGGATCGACGAGCCGATCTGGTCTTCGAGGGGTATCAAGCGCTGGGCGCGGGCATCGGCAGCGGGGTGCGCAGCCTGGGGGAAGCGCTGGAGAAGCGGCGCGATGAATCCAAACGGCTGAATGCGGCCGGCAAGGCGGCCAAAGCGTTTCTGAAAGCCACTGGCGAAGATCCGATGGAGACGGAGGCCATGAGCTTTCGCGATGCCATCGGGAAGATGACGGGCCGACAAACGGCACAGGACTACAAGCGCGGCGTGGCGGACACGGCGCGGTTCCTGGCCTCGGCGGCGCGGGAGCAAGAGGAGCTGAGCAACGCGGAGCGGTACCCGGATTATGCGGGCCGCCTGGTGGACGCCGCCGAACCATCCATTTCGCAAAAGCAGGATTTCTACGAAGGCGTGGGCGCTGGCGGCACGGAAATGCCCACGGAAGCGATGCGGCCGACGGCGCGGGCGCTGACGGCGCGGGATTTTCTGGAGGCGAGCAGAGGCAGCGGATACAGGATGGGGACGCCGGACGTTCGGCTGTTGGAGGCGACGGAACAAGGCGCCGGAGTCCAACCGCCCGTCACGTCCGAGTTGCCCGGCGGCCAGATTGGCTACGGGTTTCCGGGGACCAAGGTGCGCGGGGTGTATCCGGACATGAACAAGGCGCTACAGACCGAAGAGATCACCCTGCCTTCCGGCGAAGTGGTGACAGTGATGCGAATGCCTGGCGCCAGGACGGGCCAGGCGTTGCGTGAGCGGGGCGAAATCACGCCTGAGTCGAAACTGCAGGCGTTGACGGCGATGCACAACTCCCTGATCGCACGACGGAAATACGCAGAGGCAGCGAAAGTGCAAAAGAGAATGGAAGCGTTGATGGGCGGCGAGGCGGGAGAGGAATCCAGCGAAGCGCCAGGCGCCACGGAACTGCCCCGGACGAAAGAAGGCCGCATCGACGCCGGGAAGCTCAAGGTGGGGAGCCGCTACAATTCGGTGCAGGGCGTGGTGGAGTGGGATGGGCAACGATTCGTGAAGGAATGAGCGATGCCGCAAACGTTCACGCTCGACGAACTGGACGTTCCGGCGCGCGCCGCCCGCAAGACGTTCAGAGTGGCTGACATCCAGGCGGCTGAGGACCTGCCGCCGATTCCGCAGCCGCTTCCCGCCACACCACGGTCCGACACTCCGGAGGGCCGGCGGTTGGAGGCAATGCTTCGAGGCGAGCGAGTGCGACCTCAAGGGCCGGGATTCGTGACTGACGAAGAATTCGAGCGCATCACCCAGCCGGTTATGTTGCCGGAGCAACGATACGGAGTCGGCGGAGGATTGACGCGCGACGAATACTTTGGAGACGGTGAAACACTGATTCCAGGCGTCAGGACAGCCATGCCCGGAGGGCCATTGGAACCCACAATAACGCTTCCTCGCTACGAGACCGGCCCACTGTTTCCAGGAGAGAAACCAGCCGCTGTGTTGGAAGTCGGCGGCGGTCTGTACAATGCGCTGGCCGGAGCGGCGGAGAGTCTGACGTCGCCAGCCGCAGCCGGGACGCTTGGCATTGCTGGTGCTGGACAGGCCGTGGGACGATTGGCGGCCGGCATCTGGGCTGTGTTCATGGCCCAAGCAGCTCCAGAGCAAATCAGGGAAGCCAGGAAAGCCTTTAAGGAAGGCAGGCCGTTGAGCGCCAAGACCGAGGCCGTGCTTGCTCCAATCCTGAGCACAACCTTTGCCGCGACAGCCTTGAAGGCGGCAGTGCCGAGCCGCGCGCAAGTGGCGCCCCGGGTGTCCGCAGAATTGCTGAGGGAGATGACGAAGGACGCGGTGTTCCCTGCGGACCTGCCGCCCGTGGAACCCAGGACGTTCACAGTGGAGACGTTGGACCGCCCCCTCACCCCAGCCCTCTCCCCCGGTGGGGGCGAGGGAGTCTATCGGGCGCCCGAAGTGCCGCTGACGGCCGCGCAAGCCGAGGCGACGGCGCGCGTGAGCCGGGAGCGCCGCCCGGTGGCGCCGGAAGGCGTCGAGCAACGGTTCGCCCGCGAGCGAATCGAAATGAGCAGGGCGCAGGAGGCGTATCGGCAGGAGCAAGCCAGTGCGAAGGCGGCAGCGGCCACGGCCGCGGCGGCGGGACAGAACAAGGTGTTGAATGAAGCGGGCCAGGTGGTGGACGTGGTGCCGGAGCAGGAAATTGCGGCGCGGATTTTGCAGGTGAGACGGGCGGTGGAGGAGCCAAGAGCACAATTATATCGTGAAGCTGCTGAATCGCGGAAAATTGCCGAAACAGAATGGCCACCCGTCTACAAACAGATCAAGGAAGCCACTGGGGCAACCGAACGTGAACTGGAGGCCGTGGGATTATCCCCACATTTCACCCATCCGTCCGAGTACCGAGGGCTCGCCACCGACCTTGGAAGAAACGCACCTGGAGGCCGTCTGAACAGCCTCTACAACGAACTTGTTGGAGCTTCGCAGCAAGGCCGGTTTGTGTGGGGAGGAACAGCGGAAGCGCCAATGATTGGCTTCGAGGCATTTATTGCGGGAGGCAAACCGAACCTGGCGGCGGCAAGACGATCTTTGGAAATCGTCAACAAGATCAGAGAAACCATCGGTGCGGAACCGCTGCCGGATTGGTTTGGCAAAACGCCAGCAACCCGACCGGCGCAAGCGGGCCAGGTGGTGGACGTGGTGCCGGAGCAGGAAATTGCGGCGCGGATTTTGCAGGTGAGAAGGGCGGTGGAAGAAATCCAACCAGCTACATCGATCGTTCATAGTTCGAGAACGCTTGGGGGTGAGAGCCGTTATATTTATGCAATGATTGATGGCGAACCATGGGCAGTGCGAATTAGCACGCACAGCCGTAGTCAAGTGCGAGGTGGAGACTGGAAACAAGGGTTCAACAAACTCTCTGAGGCATCCGGCAGCCGGTTTGCCCATGAATTGGATTTACGCACGCGAAAGCCCGATGCTCTGACAGAGGCCGATATCGTTTCGGAAGTGCGGCGAATCCGGGCGACGTATGAATCTGGTCTGGAACCAGGGGATATTGCTGAAACGGTGGATCCTTACCGCAAACAAGCCAGTGAATCTGAGGCACCGCGGACAATAGCTGAGCAACTCAATGCCGCAGCCAATCAAATCCAGACCGGATCCCAGATGGTCACTGGCGTCGCCCAACCTAAACAAGCCGCAGAGCCTGTCAAGGCCTTAATGCCGGAACAGGAGATTGCGGCGCGGATTTTGCAGGTGAGAAGGGCGGTGGAACCCCTTCCGGTTGCCGAAGCTGTGCCTGTGGCGGACGCTGTTCGAGGCCAGTCAGCGCGATTCATTCAGACAGAAGGACCGTTCCGAGATGAAGTGTTTGTCACGCCGTCTGCGAAACAGCCCGGCAAATGGCAGGCTACGTTGCTAAAAGATCGCGGCGAAGGTGGCCCATTGGAACCGAGCGGCGACGTGGTGTTTGACACTTGGGAAAAAGCGATCCGTTCAGCGCAAGGCGAAACTATTGAGGGCAAGCCTGGAGCAGGATCGAAGTCCTTCAAAGTGGCCCCGATTGAAGCGGCTGCCCCCTCACCCCGGCCCTCTCCCCCGAGGGGGGCGAGGGAGCCGGCCCGGCCGGCGCAAGCGCGCCAGGAACGGCCGCCGGATTTGTTGGATGCCATCGAGGGGCAGATTGGGCGCGGGGTCAACATGCGGTTGATTCGCGAAGCGAACCCGAGCTTCCAACCGGTGGGCGCGGCGCGAAAGCTGTTGTTCGCAAACCGGGGCGAGCCGGCGGACCTGGCGCTGCAATCGTTGCAGGAGGCCGGCTTGATTGGGCGCGACGTGACCATCGAACAGTTCGGCGAGCTGATCAACGACGCGGCGGCAGCGCGCCAGGGCCGGCGCAGCGAGCAGAGCCGGGAGGCCAAGCTGATTGCCGCCGAGGAAGCCGCTTACATCGAGGCGGAACTGAAGGCGAGGGCGCAGGCCGAAACCCAACCGGCTGCGGCGGCGGAAGTTGAACCCGCGGGTGCAAAATATGTCAGGCCAATAAACGAATCCCAAAAGCAAAAATTAAAGGCGCTCGGCCTCAATGAAGATTCGATTAGCGCACTGGCTAACGGGCAAGACATCGAATTTATAGTTCGCAACCAGATCGGAACATTTTACAAGGAGGAAGGCCCGAAAGCCCATTGGGCTGCAATGGAAATGGCCGTAAGCCAGGCCAGAAAAGACATTGAGCGCATTCTTGATCTGCGAAAACGCAAGGAGGTTGAGAATCTTTCGGTTGCCAAGGTTGAAACATTGGCCCGGCCAGAATGGGAAACGATAAACGATAAACTAATGTCGGCACAAACTGACAAGGACTTTCAGAATGTCGAAAAGTTGATCGATGAATCCAAATACTTGGACTTTGACCAGATTGATTCGTTCCGAAAGCTTCTAGTTGAGTTCAAGTACCTCGCCAACTCTGTGCAGCCCAAACCCGCCGAACCGGCTGCGGCGGCGGAAGTGCTGCCGGTAGAGGGTTCAGCAGAAAGGATTCTACTCAACCTCGGTTACACCCGTGAGCAGATTGCGTCGATGCCGCCTACAGAACGAACTTCCAAATCCAGAGCACGGCCATTAAGTCAAACAGATCGAAGAATTCAAGAACTTGAAGGCGAACTCA
>Ga0184633_10000886_pt1 | contig 11854 bp, 6 predicted proteins | sample PLM31_170_b1_FD_133156 | JGI IMG/M metagenome (GOLD analysis project Ga0184633, IMG submission 133156) | Groundwater sediment microbial communities from an aquifer in East River, Colorado, USA - PLM3-1_170_b1 | ecosystem: Environmental > Terrestrial > Soil > Riparian zone | place: USA: East...
GCGGCAGCCTGTCCGGTCTCCGCCATAATGCGCGCGGCCTCTTGCAAAGCGGTGCGCGCCGCCTCGACATCGCCCCGGCGGAGCGCATCGGCGGCAGCCTGCAACTGCGCGGCGAGCTCGGGGTTCGAGGTCTGCAATTGCTGGGCGGTCTGTTCGAGCTGGTCGGCGAGCGCCTGACGCTCGGCCTCGGTCAACTGCGACGGGTCAATGTTTGCCAGCGCCTGCGCCGCGCCTTGCAGATCGCCGTTGGACAGAGCCTGGCCCACAGGCTGAGCGGTGGAGTTCTGGCTCAAGCCCTGGCCGGTCTGCTGCAATGCATCCGCCTTGGCCTGCGCATTGGGGTCAGCCAACTGTTTTAGTTCTTGTCCCGTCTGCGTGAGAATCTGGACAGCCTGCTCCTGCGTCAGGTCGCCGTTCTGCAACTGCTCCTGCGCGTCGTCCAGCGGCTTTGTCAGTTCGGCCTTTTGATCGTCGGTGAGATCGGGGTTGTTCTCGATCTGCTCGCGGATGGCTTCGACCTGCTTGACCTGCTCGGCGATGGCGGCCTCGACGGCCTGTTGACGCGCGAGGACGATCTGTTGCGGGTTGGGCAGATAGAGCGACAGCCCGAGGGCGACGACGACCCCGAGGAGCACGAGCGCGTCGTGGCGGAGGAGGGTAAAGGGCAGCCGCCGCCGCGGCTCAACGCTCCGCGCCGCCGCCGCCGCGTCGGCCCACTGGTCGCGGATCAACCACTCCGGGGCCGAGTCGCGCGCGGCGGCCAGTTCGAGCGCCGCCGAGGTCCGTTCGGCCAGCTCAAAGAGGCGATCAAAATAGCGGGCCGCGATCAGACGCGGGCGCGGCCAGAAGTAGGCCACCGCCAGCGCCAGCCAGAGACCCGCGAGCGCAAAACCGGCCGAAAGCAGGATGAGGGTGGTGACGGGCAGGAGAGGCCGCAGGCGCGCGACGAGCGAGAGGCCCAGCCCCACGGCCAGACCGCCGATCAGCCCGCGCACCGACCACATCCACGCGTCGCGCAGGCGCAGGCGGTTCAGCCAATGGGAGAGGTGTGCGTCAACTTCGCGGAGGTGGGTGTTGGCAGGCATAGGGAGTGGAGAGGCCGCATGCAGGATGGCGAGCGCGTATCTCTGTGAGTCAAACGTTCCAACAGACCCTAACGTTCCGCGCGCCGGACGAGCTGAATGCTGAGGAAGACGAGCAGCGCGCCGAGCACGAGGCCGAACGCCGTGAAAACCAGCCACGGGGAAACAAACGGCGCGTCGAAGGTGCTGCCGCTGCTGGTGGTGAACGGCAAGGTAAAGTAAAACACGGTGTGTTTGTCCACCAGGAACACTTCGGTCATGATCGCAGTGGCCACCGGGTTGACCGAGATCAGCGCGCCGAGGCCGTAGGCAAACAGCAGTTGCACCAGCAGACGGGGCGGGCTGCCGTAGCCATAGCCATAGGACATGAAACCGAAGATCGGGAGCGCGGCCAGCAGCAGGATGGGCAGGCCCAGCGTATCCAGCAGGGCGAAGGCATAGGTGAGGATATTCGCCCCCAGCGTGCGGCGCATGAGCGAGGAGAAGAAGAGGCCCGCCGAGCAAAACAGGAACGCGGTGGTGATGAGCATCACCGTAGAGATGATGACTTCCTCCGGAGCCACGCCGCCCAGCAGAAACGCGAGGCTCTGCAGCGGCAGCCCGGCGAGAAGGAGCAGGAGCACGTAGGACAACGCGGAAGTCAGCTTGCCGAAGACCAGCGCGCGCGCCGAGAGCAAGGTGGTCCGCAGCAGGTCAAACGTCTGCCGCTCGCGCTCGCCGCTGATGGCGCCCACGGTGAAAGCCGGGGCGAGGAAGCACACGATCAACAACTCCATGCCCACGACGCCGTAGAAAACAAATTTCCCGATCATCTGGCGGTTGGTGCCGCCGTAGGGCGCGTTGACGGCGGCGGCGTACACGGTGTAGATCAGCATCACAAACCCGCTCATCAGCACGAGATTGAGGGTGAGCACGACGAACGCGCGCGCCCCGCGCATGCGCCCGCGCAGCTCTTTGAGCAGGACCGGGTTGCGGGTCAGGAACTCGCGCAGGGTGCGGGAACGTTTTTTGGCGACAGGCGGCGCGGCGGGAGCGGCAGTGGTTTCGGCAGTCATCAGGAGACGATCCCTTTCGTGACTTGCATGAACACATCTTCCACGTCGTGCATCGACTCGGTGAAGTGCAACACCGGGAGGCCGCGCGCCACGAGGTCTTTCAACAGCGCGCTCACCGCCTCGTCGCTGCCGGTGAAGTCCACTTCCACCACCGGGTGCGCCCGGTTGCCGTTCCCGCCCGGCGCCTCCGGCACGCGCACTTCCAGCACGCCCTCGCGCCCCGCTTCGCGCAGCGCCAGCCGCGCCTCTTCCCCCTGAGCCAGCAGCGTGATCTTCAAGCGGCGGTGCGGGAGGACACGGCGCTGCATTTCTTCCAGACTGCCCTGCGCCACCAGCCGCCCGGCCTCCACGATGCCCACCTGCGTGCAAATCTCGGCCACGTCCGCGAGGATGTGCGTGGAGAAGAAAATCGTCTTCCCCATCCGGCTGAGCTCCACGAGGAGTTCGCGGATCTCGATGCGCGCGCGCGGGTCGAGGCCGGAGGCCGGTTCGTCGAGGATCAGCACCTGCGGGTCGTGCGCCAGCGTGCGGGCCAGACACAGCCGCTGCTTCATCCCGCGCGAGAGCGTATCCACCTGATCGTCCCGGCGGTGGCTGAGATCCACGAGTTCGAGCAGATCGGTGATCAGTCCGCCACGAGCCGCTTCGGGGATGTTGTAGCACGCGGCGAAGAAGTCCAGATACTCCCACACCTTCATGTCGTCGTACACGCCGAAGAAGTCCGGCATATAGCCGATGGCCCGCCGCACACCGCGCGGATCACGGGCCACCGAATGCCCGGCCACCGACGCTTCGCCCGAGGTGGGCCGGAGCAGTGTGGTGAGCATGCGCATGGTCGTGGTCTTGCCCGCGCCGTTCGGGCCGACGAAACCGTAGATCGCGCCCTGCTCGACCTGCAGCGACAGTTCGTTGACCGCCATGAGCTTGCCGTAGCGTTTGGTCAGGTTCCTGGTCTCGATGATAACGGGCATGGGCGGATTTGAGATTGCAGATTTCGGATTTCAGATTGCAGATTGTGATGGCCTCTAAATCTGCAATCCGCAATCTAATATCTGCAATCAGTTACCTTTCCACGACCAGCGTGAAATCCACGTTTTCGATGCTCATTTGCATGGGGCTGGTATTCTGGATCCGCACCAGAATCTCGCCGCCCGGCCCCACGAACCGCGCCGGGTCGGGGACCGTGTTCTCGCCCCACATCAGTCCCCGTTGCAGGCTCCATTGCGCCTCGCTGAAGTCCCACAGTTGCACGGTCAAGTCCGGGATGCCGGTCAGGCCATAGCTGGTCAGGCGCAGAGTCAATTCCCGAATAGAGCGGAACGCGAGAGGCAGCGCGGGTGCAAAGCGGAAGGCATAGCGATCCCCGGTGTAAGCGTAGTAGTCATAGGGCGTAGGCGGCCCGCCCTGGGCAGAGGCCTCGAGCAGCGTCCACGTCATCAGCGCGGGCGGCACCACCGTGGCCGTCCCGGAGCCTAAGCTGACTTCGGGCCGCAACGCAATCAGATACAACGTGGTGTCGAGCGTGCTAAAGGCGCGATTGGTGACGCGCGCAGACGCATCGCGGGGCGCGGTGGAAGTCCAGCCCACGAGGTAAATGCCGTTGCCGCGGCCGGCGTTATTAACCTGATCGATGACGCTGGAGAAGAGTGAAAAGCGACGGAACTGCTCCCGGTCGGCATAATTGTAGTAGTAGCCGCCGGAGGTGCCAAAGACATCGTCCAGCGTAGAGTCGTAGTAACCGCCATAATAAGGCGGCGGCGGGAGGCTCGCCGTGCTCGTCAGCGAAGCGGGCGCAATCGCGTTTGGAGGGGCGGGTTGGGCGCGCGCGCCTCCCAGGTAGAGGGAGACGGATTGGGTCTGACCCGGGTTGAGCTGGCCGAGCTTTTGCGCGCTGCCGGGGCCGGGGCCGAGCAGGACCACGTCGGCCAGCGCGAGATCGCTCAAATTGGTGACCGTGCCTTTCAGGCTAAGCCCCCCGCCGCTGGCCACATCCAGCGTCAGCGCGGACCCAAAGCGCGGGGCCGGGATCTGCCCCTGCGCGACAAACGCCTCCACCGCCGCGACTTCCGTGTTCACCCCGAAGAGGCGCGTGCTGTCGCCTTGTTCAACCTTCAGTGTGTCCGGCACGCCACCGTAACCGCTGAAGTCAGGCATCGGGCGCACGAGGAAGCCCGGCGCAAATTCCGCGTCGTAGCTCGACCGGCGCGGGGAGAACAGGCCGACCAGCGCGTCCACCTGCGCCTGATCCGCATCGGGCTGGACCTGCACGATGGTGAGTTGGTACAACAGCGCCCGCGTGCCGCTCAGTTGATAGCCGGAAATGTACGCCGCGCCGCTGAAGACGAGCACAATGCCGGGGATGGTGAGCCAGGCCAGCTCGCGGCGCTTGACCCGTTTGAGCACCAGATAGTTTAGCGGCCCGATGAGGATGAGATACACAAACATGAAGCCGCACACCTGCCACGTGGAAGGCAGCTCGAGATTGGGGAGCGCGGTGACGGCCTGCTGCGCCGACGACCAGTTGGAGAGGCCATTCACCCAACTGGGCCGGTCGGCGGGGATAGACAGGAGGTTGCGGAACAGGCCCTCGAACCCGTCCCAGCCTTTGAGCGGGGCAAAGGCCGGATCGAGGGCGAGGAACGTCACCTGACCGAACCCGGAGCGGCGCGTCACCACCAGCGGCAGATCGCCCACGTTGGCGAGGACGATGGCCTCCGGGGCGAGGCTGCCCTCGGCGGCCACGCCGCTTCCCTCGGGGGGAGTGAACGCCGCAAACGCGCCCAGCGCCCTCAGGTCGGTCACCGTCCGGGTGGTCGCCGGAGCAACCGGAAGCAAGTCACCCACCCCGGCGGCGGTTTTCTGCCACGCGGGGCCGCCCGCCACAACCAAGCGTCCCCCGCCCGTCACCCATCCCGCGAGCGCGGCGCGCTGTTCCGGCGAGAGCGTCCCCGTGTCCACGTCGGAGACCACCAACACGTCGAGCGCTTTCCAACTGCGCCCGGCGGGCGGCAAATCGCCCACCTCCAATTGCGCTAAAAAGGCCGCGCCGTTGCCGGGATCCAGACCGGTGAGTCCGTTGAACGCCGAAGGTGAATTGGCCAGGACTCCATAGAGAAGGTCAGTGGGAACGACCTGCGTCATGCGCACGCTTTTCGACGCCACGACCTTGTTCTTCTCGTCGACCAGCGTCACGGCCACAGTGGTGAGGCTGCCTTCCGGGATCACGTAAAGGAAGATTTCGCGACGGGATTGCGTGGGGAGGTCTACTGAGCAGCTGAAGATGATTTGGGCGGCGCCGTAGTTGCGCGGCACCGAGACGCGGAGCGCGCCGCTCAGGTCCGGACCATCGTTGGCGACGGTAACGCGCACCGGAATCCAGTAGCCGTCTTTGTAATAGCCGTCGAATCCGGCACGGATGGAGAAGGTGAGGCCCGCCTGGGCAAGCGGAGCAGCAGAACCAGACGTGGCTCCAGCCAGCGCCCCACCCAGAATCAACAGGAACAGGAACCAGCGGAGGGCAAGGGTGAAGCGGCGGGAGGTCAAGGGTTGCATGGAATTGTCGCCCCGTTGGCCGGGGTAGAGCCTGTTGTCATTCAGACGCGAAAGCGACGCCTCAGGTTCCGATAAGTTTGTACCACGCCGGGATAGTTACGTCAAACATTTGGTACAGAAATACTCCGGCAAACGTGCAAATGTTCACGGATCGGCGGTTGACCGTAGGGCAAGACTCCATCTTGCCCTACCAGTTCACTTCCACCTCCGCAGCTCGCGGCACGTTGAACTGAAGCGAGTGCACCCCTCCACCCACATCGCGCGCCGTGAGCGCCTGACCGTTCACCACCACGCGCTGCGGCGCGGCGGGGAGCGCGAGGCGCAGCTCGCCGTCGTCCACGCGGCCCAACTCAATCTTGAAGCGGAGTTCTCGCTCGCAGGCGTCCCACGCGCCGATCTCCGCACCCTGCGAGAAGTGGAAGGACGAGGCCACGAGCAGCGGGCCGGGTCTTATCCGGCGAATCGCGACGAGGTGTGTGCTGTGCGGCGGCAGCGCCTTGAACGCCAGTGGCTGGCCTACGGTCAATGTGCTATGCGCGCCTTCCCAAAAATCAGCCACAAAGTAATCGCCGTCCGAAGCGAGGCCCAGCGTTTTCAAATCGAGCGTGCGATCACGCGGCGCGTCGTCCCAGTTGAAGATGCCCGCCACCAGCCATTCGCCCGCCGGGCCGGAAAGCGGAAGAGTGAGCGTATCCGGCATCAGGCCGTCTACCCAATCCGCGGCGCGGGCGCTCACGTTCAGCACGGGCAGCAGTGGCGCAATGGACCGGCGTCGCACGACGCTCAACCGCGTCATGTCGTCGGACAGCAGGAACATCCCGCCGGAAAGCGCGATGACGGTCGCCAGGCTGCGCACTTCTGCTTCGGTCAGCCGCGTGTCGTTGTCGCGCACGAGCAGGCAGTCGGGGTCGTTGAGCCACCAGCGGCGGTGGAGCGGCGCACGGGCGATTGTGTTCCGAATGGCGTTCCGCGTCGAGACAAAATCTGTCTCGCTCTTCAGCAGTGGCGCAAGCATCGGGGTGAACAGTTGCGGCTCCCAGTCCGGCGCGACATCCGTGCCGACGCGCATCCCGTCCACGATCCCCACCGCCGGGCCGAGCGGGCAGCCGCATCCGAGCAGGAACGTGTCCGGCCCGGCGGCCTCGCGGATGTCGCCCAGGGCGAGGCGCATCGCCTGCGCGCGCGTGAGTGTGGCGTCGTGGCGTTTCGCGGGCAGCGCGGCCGCATAGAGGAAATCCAGCTTGAGATAGGGGAAGCCCCATTCGTTCACCGCCGTGTTGATCAGACGGCGGATGTGCTCGCGGACTTCGGGGTGCGTGGGGTCTAGCCCGTAGCACCACCGAAACCAGTTGTAGCCCGCATTCGCGAGGCGGCCCCAGGTTGCGCGCAAGAACCAATTGGGATGCTCACGCAGCAGCCGCGCATCGGAGCGCACAATGTAGGGCGCGAGCCACAGGCCAGGCGTGTGCCCTCGTTCGCGGATGTGCTGCGCCAGCCACGTCAGCCCGTGCGGGAACTTGCCGTTCGTCTCGAACCAATCGCCCACCTGCGCCTGATAGCCGTCGTCCAACTGCACAAAGTCGAGCGGCAGGCGCTCACGCTCTTTGACAACCGCCTCCAGGTTGCCGGTGAGGTCTTGCTCGGTCACTTTGTCGAAGTAGTAATACCACGAGCACCAGCCGACGGGCGTATGCGCGGGCACACGCGCATTGTTTTCGCGCGCGACGGCCCCAACGTATTCGGCCAGCGGGTCCGGGTCGTCGAGCGCGATGAATTGCAGATAGGCCCAGTCGGTCGCGCGTTCCTCGCCGGGGGAAAGCGTCACCCCATCGCACTGGGCCGTCATCCGCAACGAGGGCGAGAGCGAATTAAGCACGACTGCAACATGCCCGAATTGCTCCCGCTGAGAAATAAAACCGGCCACGATGCCGGTGCGATGATCCCGGTCGCCCATGACCCCAAACATATCACCGACGAAGTGCCCCCGCCCGCGCACGTTTGGGGTACGCAGGTTGACACGTTTAGGCTCGCCGAGCGGCCCGAAATGGGACGACGGCTGGCGCATCCCGGCGTGCAGCGCGCCCGCGAAAGTCCACGACTGATAGCCGTTCGAGAAAAACGCGAGGCGGCCCGGCGAGGGATGCAGCCGGAGCGCGCCGCTCGGCGCCTCGGGGCCGCCGCCCAACCCGAGGAGGAGTTGCAGTGGATTCGCCCCCTGCCCTCGCCGCACCGGCTGCGGCCCGACCACGGCGAGGTCAATCGCCTCGAGTGCGAGCGGTTGAGCACTCAGGTTGCCTACCGTCACGCGCCAGAGTAAAAACGGCCGATCATCCGGCAACGCGAACTCCAAATCCAGGCGGAGGCTGCCGGCTGCCTTCTGAACAGGAGGGGCCCCGCCCCGCACTTTCAGCAGGGTGAGGTGCCCCTGCGCGGAGTCAATTTGAACGGACCTCTCCGCGCGAGCGTCAACGAGCACGCCATTCCAGAACGCAGGCCTTCCCTGCGCAGAGTACGCCGCCGCAAAGCGCACATCTTCGAGATAAGGCGATTCCTGTTTCCGAGGGTACAGCGTCCAGCGGCCCGAGTTCGGGTCAAAAGAGAAGTGAAGATGAGGATTGGAGAGGGAGGGCATGCGGGGATTGTAGCATTGAAACGCTCACGGCACCCAATAAATCGTATTCGCCGCCGTGCTGCACGTGCAGGCTTCCACCCACGCGCCCACTCTTGTCAATCGCCCCTTGTACGGCGCATCGCCTTGCTCCGCCGTCCAGCCGCCGATGACAAACGGGACAATTCCGGGCACAATGCCGTCCGCCGGAATCCACTCGCCGTTGTATTTGCGCGCGATGTGGACGTGCGTGCCAGTCGCCCGCCCGCCCTCGCACGAGGGATGCCCGAGCAGGTCGCCCACCTTCACTTGCGCCCCGGCGGCGATCAGGTCGCGCTCGGCCATGTGGAAGTAGAAGAGCACCCAGCCGGTCTGTTCGTAACCATCCCCGTCCACATCCAGCGCGAGCGTGTTGTCATGGTTGCGGACGATGAGGCCGGGCGCAGACGCCGTGATCCACAGCGCCGAGGCCGCGCAGCCCGTGCCCTCCGGCGGCCCGAAGTCGAGCGCCGACCACGGGAGGTCGTTGCCCCATCCCGCGTGCGGGCCACCCGTGAGCGACCACGTCTGGTTGGGCGGGAAGGGCAGCAGCAGCTCCGGCTGCGCGAGGCTGCCCGGGATCACGTCCGACCCGGGCCGGTCGGTCGTCCACGGATTCCCCCACAGCGCCTGGTAAGTCTTCGCGAAGCCCTCTGGCCCGGCTACGGCGTCGAACTCGTCATGCGGAAACATCTGCGCGAGCAGATATTGCACACCGACCGTGCCCGCGTTTTGATACATGTCCACGCGCGAGCTATACGTGTCCCGCAATGGGATGGTCGTGAGCGTGCCCGCACGCCAGCCGTAATAGCCGATACTCAATTGCTCCGCCGCCCACAGTGTTTGCAGATAGAAGCCCGGGTCGCCGTCGGCCAGGCCGAGAGGGTTGGCGATGACTGCGCTGGGAACTCCGGCCTGGGTCAACGCGCCGGAGCGCCATTCCAAAAGGGCAAGGAGTAATTTGGGGTTGAGCGAGTATTGCTCGGCCACATATTGAATCGTGTCTGCGCTCGTGCGCTGGCGGCCGGCAACAAACGCCGAGAGTGTTTTGAGAAGGCCGGGTTGTGATTCAAGATAGGCGGCCACGTCGAAGTCTTGAGTCGCCGGCCCATAGACGAACTCGCCGTCCGGGACGATCTTGAACGTTGGGCCGCCAAGCGAGAAGTAGTAGGCCGGAACCTGAAGCTCCTGGCCGGAGGAAAGTGTGGTGGTTATCGGTAGTTGGGGATTGGCGGCGAGGATTTCTTCTACCGAGGTATTGAAGTGCGCGGCGATAGCCGCCACGGTGTCGCCGGTCTGCGTGACGTAGGGGAGCCGTCGTCCGGGCGCAATGACCTCGCGCGTCGGCAGAGGTGTGGTGACGAGAGGGGGTGCGGTGGTGGAAGTGGGAGTGGGAGTTTGAGTTTGAGTTGGGAGTTGGGTTGGCAGAGGCGCGGCGGGGGAGCAGGCGGAGATCAGGATGCACAATACACAGTGTGCAATGCACAATTGAAGGAGCCGCCTCGAATTGAGAATTGTGAACTGCCGCAGGTTGTGCATGACTACGGGTCTGCCGTGATCGCCTGAGCCGCGCTGGTGCACGTGCACGCCTCAATCATCCGGTCGTCGCGCGTGAGCGTGCCGAAGTATTCGCCTTTGCCCTGATGCGCCACCCAGCCGCTCAGGTTGAAGGGGGTCGGCCCGTCCGCCGGGATCCACTCGCCGTTGTATTTGCGCGCGATGTGGACGTGCGTGCCGGTCGAGGTGCCGCCCTGGCACGAGGGATGGCCAATGCGGTCCCTGGCCTCCACCACCGTCCCGACCTTCACCCGGTCTTTCTCCGCGATGTGCATGTAGAAAATCACCCAGCCCGTCTCCTCACGCCCGTCGCCGTCGAGGTCGAGCAGCACGGAGCCATCGCCTGCGCGCACGATCTTTCCGGCGGCGGCGGCGATGACCCACTCGAGCGACTCGGCGCAGCCGCCCGCGAGCGATGCAGGCGCAAAGTCGAGCGCGGCCAGCGCGCCCCCGGTCTGCCACGCGCCATGCGGGCCGCCGGAAAAATACCACGTGTGGCCGTGCTCGAAGGGCAAGGCGAGCGGGGGCTGCGTCAGATCCGCGGGGATGAGAGGAACCACGCGGGCGAATGGGTCGCCGAAGAACTGGCGATAGGTTGCCGCGAATCCATCCGGGCCGACGGCTTCATCCCATTGCGGGCGATTCCGCGTCTGCGCGAAAAAGTATTGCAGCGCCACCGTCCCCGCGTTGAGCGTCGGATCGAGGCGCAGCGTCGTGCCCTCGGCAAATTGCAGCTCGGTCAGCGTGCCCGCGCGCCAGCCGTAGTAGCCGGTCGCCAGCAGGCGGGCCGCCCAGTTGAGTTGCGAATACAGGTTGCGGCGGTACGCATGCACGTAACCCAGCGGATACGTAAGCGCGTCGCCCGCGGGTCGGGGGTTCGTGACCCAGCCGCTCTGATATTCGAGCAACGCCATCAGCAGGCGCGGATTGATCGAGTGCTGCTCTGCGTTGACCTGCAACACATCGCCGCCCGACAGGCTGCGCTTGTCGGCGAACCCCGCATACTGCGCCAGATAGCCAGCCTGTTCCTGCGCAAACTTCTGTGGATCAAAGCCCGCGCCGCCTGCGCTGAACACTAATTCCGGGTCGGGGACGATTTTATAGCCCGGCCCCAGATCGTCCAGCACGCGCGGGATGATCAACAACTGTCCCGCCGCGAGCGTGGTCCGGCCCTTCAACCCCTGCGGCGCGCGGATGTCCGCCGGGTTCACCCCGAAGTGTGCGGCGAGCGCGGGGAGTGTGTCGCCGGATTGCGAGGCGTAAACCTGGGTCGGAGCGGGAGTCGTGAGCGCCGTCGGCGTGGGCAATGGCGCGAAGAATGTGCTCGTCGGCTCCGGCGGTTCGGGCGTGTCGGCCGCGGTCGGCGCAGGCGTCGCCGAGGCCGCCGGGGTGAGCGAGGTGATGGCGGGTGTCCCAATCACACTCGAGCTGACGGGTCGCACTAACAAGAACAAGACTCCACACGCGACACCCGCGATCAGCAGCCACGCCAGATGAACGGTCGCACGCGAGCCGCGCGGCCTGCGCCGCCCGCCCGGCGGGATGCGATGGACAACTTCGGAACGGAACCGGGGCCGGTCACTCATGGTCGCGAAATCTGATTCGTCTCTGCGCGGCAATCGCACGCTTCAATCGATTGATCCCCCTGCGTCAGCCTCCCGTCATATTCCTGGCCGAGGCCCGCCGACACCCAGCCATCGAGCACAAAAGGAACCGGGCAGTCGGCGGCGATCCACTCGCCGTTGTACTTGCGCGCGAAGTGCACATGCCGGGCGATGGCGACGCCCCCCTCGCACGACGGATGCCCGATGTGATCTCCGACGGCAACCCGCGCGCCGACCTCGACCCGGTCACGCGCCTCAATATGCAGGTAGAACAACACCCAGCCCGTGCCCTCGTCGCCATCCCGGTCCAGATCCTCGACGACGGCGCCGTGCTCAGAGCGCACGATCAACCCCGGA
>Ga0184633_10000887_pt1 | contig 11841 bp, 12 predicted proteins | sample PLM31_170_b1_FD_133156 | JGI IMG/M metagenome (GOLD analysis project Ga0184633, IMG submission 133156) | Groundwater sediment microbial communities from an aquifer in East River, Colorado, USA - PLM3-1_170_b1 | ecosystem: Environmental > Terrestrial > Soil > Riparian zone | place: USA: East...
CGAATTGCACCGAGGATGGCAGCCGAGCCGCGGGTGGCGCCGCGCGCGGCCCCCGAGCGGCCGGGCGGAGTGGGACCCCCTCGGCCTCCTGCCGCAATTCCGGGAATTGCGGGAGGGGCTGAGCGGGTGACGGAGCCCGGCCGCGAGTGGGGCACGCCGGCGACAGGACCCGCGGCAGAAAGGTCTCTCAGGGTTGGGCCGAATTACCTGGCCCGGCACTAGGAGGGAAGATGCCGCGGCACGGGCGTGTGCACCGGAAAACGACCGAGACCGACATCCTGGTGGAGCTCACCCTGGACGGGCGGGGGCGCTCCCAGGTGGAGACCGGCCTCCCCTTCTTCAACCACATGCTCGCCCAACTGGCCCGCCACGGCCTCTTTGACCTCACCATCCGGGCCAAGGGGGACCTGGAGGTGGACGCCCACCATACCATGGAGGATGTCGGGCTCGCCCTGGGGGAGGCGTTCGAGCAGGCCTTGGGCGAGAAGGTGGGCATCCGCCGCTACGGCCAGGCCACGGTCCCCATGGACGACGCGCTCGGGTGGGTCGCGGTGGATCTGAGCGGCCGCCCCTACCTCGTGTACCAGGCCGAGAGGCTCACGGGGAAGATCGGGGAGTTCGACGCCCAGCTCCTGAAGGAGTTCTTCCGCGCGCTGGCGACGGCCCTGAAGGCGAACGTGCACATCGGGGTCCCCTACGGGGAGAACACCCACCACATGGCCGAGGCGATCTTCAAGGCGGCCGCCCGGGCCCTGGGAGAAGCAACCTCCCTGGATCCCCGGGTCCCGGATGTCCCCTCCACCAAGGGGAGCCTCTGACCCATGATCGCCATCGTGGATTCGGGGATTGCCAACCTCCGGAGCGTCCAGAAAGCCTTCGAGCGGGTGGGCCACGGGGCGAAGGTCGTGGAGGACCCACGGCTCATGAAGGAGGCGCGGGGGATTGTCCTTCCCGGCGTGGGGGCCTTCGCCGACGGGATCGCGAAGCTCACGCGCGCCGGCTTCATCGAGCCCCTCCTCCGGGAGATCGAGCGGGGCAAGCCGGTCCTGGGCATCTGCCTGGGACTGCACTTCCTGTTCTCGGAGAGCGAGGAGTTTGGGCGGCACCCCGGCCTGAACCTCATCCCGGGAAAGGTGGTCCGGTTCCCGCACCCGCCGCTGGGTCCCGGGAAGCCCTCCGCCCCCCTGAAGGTTCCCCTCATCGGCTGGGTCCCCATCCAGATCCAGAAGGCCGCGCCGCTCTTCGTCGGGATCCCGGACGGGAGCCACTTCTACTTCGTGCACTCCTACTACGTGGCCCCGGCGGACGCGGAGGTGGTGGCCGCCACGGCCACCTACGGCGCTCCCTTCGCGGCGGTCATCTGGCGGGAGAACCTCATGGCCACCCAGTTTCACCCGGAGAAGAGCCAGGCCTTGGGGTTGCGCCTCCTGAAGAACTTCGGCGACCTGGCCGCGCGGTGCTGATCATCCCGGCGATTGACCTCAGGGGAGGCCGCTGCGTCCGGCTCCTCCAGGGAGACCCGGCCCGAGAGAAGGCGTACAGCGACGATCCAGCCGCCGTGGCGTCGGCCTTCGCCGCGGCCGGGGCCCGGCGCCTGCACGTGGTGGACCTGGACGGGGCCCTTGGGGCAGGGAGCGGCAACCGTCCCCTCATCGCCCGGATCGCGGCCGCCGCGGGACTGCCCCTGCAGGTGGGCGGGGGACTCCGGCGGCTCGCCGACGTGGAGGCGGTCCTCACGGCCGGGGCGACCTGGGCCATCTTGGGGACCGCCGCGGTCGAGGACCCGGCCCTGGTCCGGGAGGCGGCAGCGCGGTTCCCCGGGCGAATCCTGGTGGGCGTTGACGCCCGGGGCGGGCGCGTGGCCGTCCGGGGGTGGCAGGCCGAGACAGGCCGGGACGCGGCGGAGGTCGCGGCAGAGGCGGCGGTCCTCGGCGCATCCGGCGTCATTCACACCGACATCGCCACCGACGGGATGCTCGTGGGTCCGAACCTGGCCGAGCTCGAACGGGTCGCCGCGGCCGCCCGCGTCCCCGTGCTCGCCTCGGGGGGGATCGGCACGATCGCCCACCTCGAGGCGGTGGAGACTCTGGCGCCCCGCGGGGTGAGGGGGGCCATTCTCGGGCGGGCGCTCTACGAGGGGATGCTGGACCTGGGGTCGGCCATCCGGCGGTTCCAGGGTAGAGACTGAGGTGCTGGCCAAGCGGATCATCCCGTGCCTGGACGTCAAGGACGGGCGGGTGGTGAAGGGGGTGCGCTTCGTGGACCTCCGGGATGCCGGCGATCCCGCCCAGGCGGCCGCGGCCTACGATGCCGCCGGCGCCGACGAGCTGGTCTTTCTGGATATCACCGCCTCGCACGAGCGGCGGAAGATCCTCCTCGAGGTGGTCCGGCGGACGGCCGAGGAGGCCTTCATGCCCCTCACGGTGGGGGGAGGCGTCGCCTCGCTCGAAGACATCCGGGCGCTCCTCCTCGCCGGCGCGGACAAGGTCTCGGTGAACACGGCGGCCGTGCAGGACCCCGACCTCATCCGGGAGGCGGCCGAGCGGTTCGGAAGCCAGTGCATCGTCCTGGCCATTGACGCCAAGGCGCGGCCGGGCGGGGGGTGGGAGGTGTTCGTCCATGGGGGGCGCACGCCCACGGGTCTCGAGGCCGTGGAGTGGGCCCGGCGCGGGGCGGCCCTCGGGGCCGGCGAGATCCTCCTGACTAGCATGGACCGGGACGGGACAAAAGACGGCTACGACCTGGCCCTGACCGCCGCCGTGGCGGGCGCGGTGCCGGTCCCGGTCATCGCCTCCGGGGGGGCCGGCAGGGCGGAGCACCTGTACGCGGCCCTGACAGAGGGGGGGGCGGACGCGGCGCTCGCCGCGTCCATCTTCCACTTCGGCGAGCTGAGCATCCCACAGGTGAAGGCGTACCTGCGGGAGCGGGGAGTCCCCGTGCGCCCCTAGCGGCGTGCGGCCGGCCCCGGAGGCCGGCGGGGGCAGTGGTCTCGTTTCGAGAGAACGGGGAGGGGATGGACGAGCTCCTGGCCAGGCTGACCTTCGACGGGGAGGGCCTGGTTCCTGCCATCATCCAGGACGACGCGAATGGCGACGTCCTCATGATGGCCTACATGAACCGGGAGGCCGTGGAGAAGACGCTGAGGAGCGGCCTGACCCACTTCTTCAGCCGCTCCCGCCGGCGCGTCTGGCAGAAGGGGGAGACCTCCGGCCACATCCAACGGGTGCGGAGCCTTCACCTGGACTGCGACGCCGACGCCCTCCTGATCCGGGTGGAGCAAGAGGTGGCGGCGTGCCACACCGGCAACCGCTCCTGCTTCTTCACGCGGCTTGAGCCGGGTGGGGTCCTGGCAGAGGAGGGGCAGCTCCGCTTCGACCCGGCCCAGGTCTACGGGAGCCTGCCGGCCGTGCTCCAGCGGGTCTTCGCCACCGTGCGGGAGCGGAAGGCCGCGGCCCCCCCCGGCTCCTACGTGGGGGGACTGTTCGCCGCCGGCCGGGACCGGATCCTGAAGAAGATCGGTGAGGAGACGACCGAGCTTCTCCTGGCGGCCCAGGGGGGAGAGCGGGAGGCCATCCGCTACGAGGTGGCGGACCTCTGGTTCCACACGCTGGTCCTCCTGGCCGAGTGCGATCTCACCCTGGAGGATCTGGCGGCGGAGCTGGCGCGCCGCGAGGGGAAGCGGAAGCCGGAGTACGGGCCACCGGAGGGGAGGTGAGGGGGGTGTCGGAGTGCCTCTTTTGCAGGATCGTGGCAAAGGCAGTCCCCAGCAAGGCAGTCTACGAGGACGGCGAGATCTACGCCTTCGAGGACATCAACCCCCAGGCGCCGGTCCATGTCCTGCTGGTGCCCAAACAGCACCTGGCCCACACGCTGGAGGTGACGGATGCCTCGGCCCCCCTGCTGGGCCGCCTCGTCCTGGCGGCCAACCGGATCGCCCGGGAGCGGGAGGTAGCGGAGAGCGGATTCCGGTTGGTCCTGAACACCAACCGGGACGGAGGGCAGCTCATTTTCCACCTCCACGCGCACCTGCTGGCGGGCCGGCCGATGGGGTGGCCGCCGGGCTAGAGCTTGGAGATTCCGGTTGACAACAGAGCGGTCGCCCGCCTATATTTAGGGCGATTGACTTGCCGGCTGCACCGATTGGCGAAACCCTTTGGACCCGCGGGTAGTATGCCCCGGGAAACAAAGGGTTTCGCGTCTTTGTATACTTTGAGCATCCCAGCGAGAGGGGGGTGGGTGCTTTGACCAACGTGGTCGTGAAGGAGGACGAGAGCTTCGAGAGCGCGCTCCGTCGGTTCAAGAAGCAGTGCGAGAAGGCGGGCGTCCTCTCCGAGCTGCGGAAGCGCGAGCACTACGAGAAACCCAGCGTTCGCCGCAAGAAGAAAGCGCTCGCGGCCCGCAAGAAGGTGCTGAAGAGGATGCGGCTGATGCAGGGGCCCTGATGGGGCTCCGGGCCCGCCTTGACGCCGACCTGAAGGAGTCCTTGAAGGCAGGAGAGAAGATCCGGGCGTCGGCCATCCGGATGCTGCTCGCCGCCGTGAAGACCCGGGAGGTGGCGGAGGACCGGCGTGGCGACCGTCGGGCTCCCCTCTCGGACCCGGAGGTCTTCCAGGTCATCGCCAGCGCCTGCAAGCAGCACCGGGACTCCATCGAGCAGTTTCGGGCCGGCGGGCGGCAGGACCTGGTGGAGAAGGAAACAGCGGAGCTGGCCATCCTGGAGGCGTACCTGCCCCGGGCCCTGGTGCCCGAGGAACTCCGGGCCAAGGTGGCCGAGGCGGTCCGCGCGACCGGCGCCAGCTCCCCCCGGGACATGGGGAAGGTGATGAGCCACCTGATGCCCGAGCTGGCCGGCCGGGCCGACGGGAAGCTGGTGAGCGAGATGGTCCGGGAGGCGCTCGGCAAGACCTGACGGAGGGCTATGGGCGGGATTGACTGGCTCTTCGGCACGGTCCTGGCCGGCTTTACGGCGCGCGGCGTGTGCAGGGGACTCCTGGTGGAGTCCCTTGCGTTTTCTGGCCTGCTCGCCTCGGCCGCCATCGCCCTCCTGGGGGCGGGCCGGGCTTCCGCCGCCCTGGCCGCCCTTGGTGTGCCGAGCCCCTTCAGCCTCGTCCTGGCCGGCGCCGGCCTCTTCCTCCTGGGGCTTCTCCTGACCGATGCCGCCGAGCGGCTCGCCCGCACCCGTCTCAAGAGCTGGCGGGGGACCCGGACCGACCGGGCCGGGGGCGCCTTCGCCGGCGCCCTGAAGGGGGCCGCCCTCCTGAGCCTGGTGGCTGCCCTCCTCCTCCACGACGCCGCCCCGTTGCTCATCCGGCGCCCTGCCGAGGAGGGGGGCCTGCCGCGCCTCCTCGGCCCCGCCGCCCGCGGTCTCACCCGGCTGGCCCGGCCTCTCGTCCCGGCGGACCTTCTGGAGCGGGGGAAGGCCCTGGCGGCGGAACTGGCCGGCCTGGAGATCCGAACCCTCGCCCCGGCCGATCCGCCCCGCCGTGCCCCGGCACCCAGGGTTCGGCCTGCGTAAGGCTGGCCGCTCTTCGAGTCCCTCCATGGATGCGCACGCCCTGAGGGTTCTGGAGTTCCCCGCGGTCCTGGCCTGCCTCGCGCGGGAGGCGGGGACCCCCCTCGGCCAGGAGGCGGCGGAGGCGCTCGGCCCCGGCACAGATCCGGCAGCCATCGCGGAGGCCCTCGACGCCGTCGCGGAGGCCCGCGAGGCGCTGCTCACGGCTCGCCTCCCGATGGACGGAATCCACGACATCCGGGAGGCGGTCGCGGCGGCGCGCGTGGCGGGGACGTGCCTGGACCCGGTCACGTTGGGGGAAATCGCTTCCACCTTCGAGGCGGCCCGCCGGCTCCGGGCCGCTTGCGCCGCCCTGAAGGGCTCCTGGCCCCGCCTGAAGGCGGCCGCCGCGCGGCTCACCCCGCCGGGCGAAGTCCTGGCGGAGCTCCGGCGGTGCCTGACCCCGGACGGGGCCGTGGCCGACGAGGCCAGCGCCGAGCTCACCCGGCTCCGCAAGCAGGTGGCGGCCCAGCGGGAGGCGATCCTGGCCACGCTGCACGCCCTCCTGCAGGTCGCGGCCGCCCAGGGGACAGTCACTGAGAGTTTCGTGACCCTCCGCAATGACCGCTACGTGATCCCGGTGACCCGGGAGGGCCGCAGCCGGATCCGGGGGATCGTCCAGGACCAGTCGGCCAGCGGGGAGACCCTCTTCTTGGAGCCGGAGGGGGTGGTGGAGCAGAATACCCGCCTCCGCCTCCTCCGGCAGGCCGAGGAGCGGGAGGTCCGGCGGGTCCTGACTCGGCTCACCGGGCTCGTGGGCACAGAGGCGGACGGCATCGAAGCGACGGTGCAGGCCCTGGCGGCCCTGGACCTCCTCCTCGCCAAGGCCCGCCTGGCGGACCGCTGGGGCGCGGCCCGCCCGGCCCTGGCCGCCGACGGCCGGCTCACCCTTCGCCGCGCCAGACACCCGCTCCTGCTGGAGCATGCGTCCCAGTCGGATGCCCCGGTCGTCCCGATTGACCTGGAGGTCGGAGGCCGCTTCCGGGTCCTGGTCATCACCGGGCCCAACACCGGCGGCAAGACCGTCGCCCTGAAGACCGCCGGCCTGCTGACCCTCATGGCCCTCGCCGGGCTCCACATCCCGGCCTCGCCCGATTCCGCCGTCCCGGTCTTCGATGGCCTCTTTGCCGACATCGGGGACGAGCAGAGCATCGCCCAGAGCCTCAGCACCTTCTCCTCCCACATCGGGCAGATCGGCCGCATCCTGAGTCAGGCCACGGCCCGCTCCCTCGTCCTGCTGGACGAGCTGGGGGCGGGGACCGATCCGGCCGAGGGGGCGGCCCTCGCGGTGGCCGTCCTGGAGAATCTCCTTCGGCGGGGCCCGGCCGTCGTGGCTACGACCCATCTGGAGGCGGTGAAGGTCCACGCCGCCCGGACGCCGGGGATGGAGAACGCCAGCGCCGAGTTCGACCTGGAGACCCTCCGGCCCCTGTACCGGCTGAGCCTCGGCGTGCCGGGGCGCTCCTTCGCCCTGGAGATCGCGTCCCGCCTGGGCGTGCCCGATCCCATCGTGGCCCGGGCTCGCGAGATCCTGGGCCCGGCCGCGCTCCACGCCGGGGATCTCGTGGCGGGCCTCGCCTCGGACCGGCGGGCGGCGGAGGCGGCCCGCCGCGAGGCGGAGGGCCTGCTGGCGGAGGCGGCGGAGGCCCGGGAGCGCTACCAGACCCTGTGGAGCGAGCTGCAACGCGAGACGGCGGCCCTTCGGCGCCAGGCGCGATCCGACGCCGAGGCGGCCGTGGCGGCCGCTCGGAGGGAGGCGGAGACGCTCGTGGCCCGCCTGCGCACCTCCGGCGCCGACCGGGAGGCCATCAGGGCCTTCCAGCGGGACCTGGCGGATCTGGCGCGGAGGACGGGGGAGGGGGTCGCGCCACCCCCGGACGCCGCCGCGGCGCCGGACCTGCGGCCGGGCCAGGCGGTCCACCTGCCAGCCTACCGGCAGCGGGGGACGGTTCTGGAGGAGGTGGCGGCCGACGGGACCGTGGCGGTTCAGCTCCCGGTGGGGAAGGTCCGGGTTCCGGCCGGCCAGGTCCACCTGGTGGGGCCCGAGGAGGAGCCGGCCGCCTTCGCTGCGACGGTGCCCGCCGTGGAGGAGCTCCCCCTGGAGCTGAACCTGGTCGGGGCGCGGGTGGAGGAGGCGATCAGCCGGGCCGAGCAATACCTGGACGACGCCTTCCTGGCCGGGGCCCCCCGGGTTCGGATTGTGCACGGGAAGGGGACCGGGGCGCTCAGGCGGGCTATCGCCGAGTTGCTCCGGGCGCATCCGCTGGTGGAGCGCTTCTCCCTGGCCGAGGCCGGCGAGGGGGGGAGCGGCGCCACGGTGGTGGAGTTGCAGCGGCGCTGAGGCGTGCCCCGGCGGGGAGTTGGGGGGAGCATGGCCGGTCTGATCCCGAGCGAGGTCGTCGCGACCGTCCTGAGCAGCACCGACATCGTGGACCTCATCGGCGGCTACCTCCCACTGACCCGGGCGGGGCGCTCCTTCAAAGCCCTCTGCCCCTTCCACAGCGAGAAGACCCCTTCCTTCATGGTCAACCCCGACCGGCAGATCTTCCACTGTTTCGGCTGCGGGGAGGGGGGGGATGCGGCCCGCTTCCTGATGCGGCGGGAGGGCTTCTCGTTCCCCGAGGCCATCGAGTTTCTGGCCCAGCGGGCGGGGGTCTCGCTCCCCCGCCGCCGCAGTGGCGGCCGGGAGCAGGAGGACGGCCGCCTCCGCGTCTACGAGGTCCAGCGGGCCGCCTGCGAGTACTTCCGGCAGAGCCTCCAGGCGAAGGAGGGGGAGGCCGCGCGGGCTGCCCTGGCGGGCCGGGGCATCCTCCCCGAGACCGTGGAGCGGTTCCAGCTGGGGTACGCGCCCGACGCCTGGGAGGGCCTGGTCCGCTTCCTCACCCAGCGGGACTTCCCCCCCCGCCTCATGGAGGCAGGCGGCCTGGTCATCCTCAGGGCTGGGGGGAAAGGGCACTACGACCGGTTCCGGGACCGCCTCATGATCCCCATCCAGGACCCGGCGGGGAAGGTCCTGGGCTTCGGGGGGAGGGCGTTAGGGGGCCAGGAGCCGAAGTACCTGAACTCCCCAGAGACCCCGATCTACCGGAAGGGGCACCAGCTCTTCGGGGTACCTGTGGCGGCCCGGGTCCTCCGGGAGACAGGTCGAGCGATCGTCGTGGAGGGGTACTTTGACTGCATTGCCCTGCAGCAGGCAGGGATCCTGGAAGCGGTGGCGGTCCTGGGGACCGCGCTCACGCGCGAGCAGGTCTTGCTCCTCCGCCGGTACGTGGAGCAGGTCACCCTGGTCTTTGATCCTGACCGCGCCGGCCTCCAGGCCGCGTGGCGGGGGCTCGAGTTGCTGATGGAGGGAGGGCTCGGAGCATCCATCGTCGCGCTCCCCGAGGGGACCGATCCGGACGGCTTCATCCGGAAGGAAGGGGTGGAACCCTTCCGGGCCCTCCTCGCCTCTGCGCGGGATTTGGTGGACTTCGTCCTCGGGCAGGGGACGCCGGGCGGCGGAGTCGAGGGGGCGGCCCGGGCCGCCGATCGGATCCTGGCGGTCCTGGCCCGCCTGCCGGACGGGATCCGCAAGACCCGCTACGTCCAGAAGCTCGCAGAGCGGCTGGGGGTCCCGGAGCAGGCGGTCCTGGCGGACCTGGCCCGGCTCACCCAGAGCCGGCCCGCCCGACCGGAGCCCGGCGGCGCGAGTGCGCCGCGCCCGTCCGTGGCGCCGGAGGAGAAGCTCCTCCTCCAGCTCCTCCTCCTCTTCCCGGTCCTGCGCGAGGGCGTCCGCGCGGAGGCTCCCGCGGTTCAGGGGGAGGTCACCCGCTCTATCCTGGAGGTGGTGGCCGGCCCGGACGGGCGCCAGGAGGCTACGCTCGCCCGGGCCCTCGCCCACCATCCCCGCGAGGATGTGCAGCGACTGGCGTCGGAGTTGCTCGTCGCGGGCCCGGAGGCGTTCCCCGAGCCCGGACGGATGCTCCAGGACTGCCTCGAGCGGCTCCGGCTGCGGGCCGAGCGGCCTCGGCTCAAGGAGTTACAGCGACAGATCGCCGAGGCCGCCCAGCGGGGGGACCGGGAAGCCGAATCACGCCTCCTGGCGGAATATCAGGAGCGGGCCCGCCGTGCTGGCTAGACGCTGCTCGAGGCCCTATACTAGTGACTTGGACACAGACGCTCCCCGCCAGATGACGGGGAGGGGAAGGAACTGGCGTCCCGGACTGGCATGACCAAGGGGGGGGTGAGCCCGATGGCGGAGGCAGGCCGCGTGGAGGAGCTGAAGGCCCTCATCGCGCTCGGGAAGAAGAAGGGCTACCTCACGTATGAGGAGATGAACACCCACCTGCCCGAGGACGTAACGTCCCCGGAGCAGATCGACAATATCCTGAGCCTGTTCGACGAGATGGATATCGAGGTGATCGACGCTCCGGAGAAGACGAAGCGGCCGGGCCCCGAGGCCCCCCCCGTCGTGGAACCGCCCCAGGAGATAGAGCTGGACCTCTCCCCCGCCCCCGTGGGCCGAACCGATGACCCGGTCCGGATGTACCTCCGGGAGATGGGGAAGACCCCCTTGCTGACCCGGGAGGGGGAGATCCGGATCGCCAAGCGGATCGAGGAGGGGCGCAAGGAGGTGACGGAGGCCGTCTGCCGGTCCGGGGTCGCGGTTCGAGAGGTCCTCTTCCTGGCGGAGCGGCTCCTCCAGGGGAAGCTCCACGCGGCCGACCTCGTGGCCCTGAACGAGTTCGACGAGATCTCGGAGCAGAAGGAGCGGGAGCTCGTCAAGGATCTGGCCCCAACCCTCCGGGCCCTCAAGCGGCAGCACGATAGGATGGAAGCCCTGGCGGTGCTGCGGGCGCGGGCCCTCGCCCGGCGGAGCGCGAAGCGGGCGGAGAAGCTGGGGGCGGAGCTCCAGACCTCCCGGGATGCCCAGGCTGCTCTCGTGCGCAAGCTGCACCTCAACCAGCGGGTCATCGACCGGATCGTGGCGCGGATGCGGAACCTCCTGGAGCGGGTGGAGAAGGCGGAGCGGGAAGTCCGGGAGCTGCAGCGGGCCGGGAAGTTCTCCCAGGCCGACGTGGCCGCCTTCATCGCTGCGGGGGATCGCAACGGGACCGCCGTTCGCTCCGTGTTGCGCCGCTCCCGCCTCTCCAAGGAGCGCCTCCAGGAGTACGAGCGGATGATCCAGGCCGCTGCCAAGAAGATCGAGAAGGTGGAGCAGGAGGCGGAGGCCTCTTCGGCGGAGATCCGGGAGGTGTTGGAGGCGATCCGGCGCGGGGAGCAGAAGGCGCTGGAGGCGAAGAAGGAGATGGTGGAGGCGAACCTCCGCCTGGTCATCAGCATCGCCAAGAAGTACACGAACCGGGGCCTCCAGTTCCTGGACCTGATCCAGGAGGGGAACATCGGCCTCATGCGGGCCGTGGACAAGTTTGAATACCAGCGGGGGTACAAGTTCTCCACCTACGCCACCTGGTGGATCCGGCAGGCCATCACCCGGGCCATCGCGGACCAGGCCCGGACCATCCGGATTCCGGTCCACATGATCGAGACCATCAACAAGCTCATCCGGGCCTCCCGGCACCTGGTGCAGGAGATGGGGCGGGAGCCCACCCCGGAGGAGATCGCCCTCAAGATCGACCTCCCGGTGGACAAGGTCCGGAAGGTCCTCAAGATCGCCCAGGAGCCCATCTCCCTGGAGACCCCGATCGGCGAGGAGGAGGATTCCCACCTGGGGGACTTCATCGAGGACAAGGGGGTGGTCTCCCCGCTGGAGGCGGTCATCGGGATCAACCTGAGCCACCAGACCCACGAGGTCCTGAAGAGCTTGACCCCGCGGGAGGAGAAGGTCCTCCGCCTCCGGTTCGGCATCGGCGACGGCTGCGACCACACTCTGGAGGAAGTGGGCCAGCGCTTTGACGTGACCCGGGAGCGGATCCGGCAGATCGAGGCCAAGGCCCTGCGCAAGCTCCGTCATCCGACCCGCAGCAAGAAACTCAAGTCGTTCGTGGAGGCTGGAGGCGAGGGGTCCGGAGTCGAGGGGGGGGACGCGCCCTCCGAAGAGTCCTGATCCCGACTCCCGGGCGGGGGGCCCATAGCTTAACGGGCAGAGCGACCGGCTCATAACCGGCCAGGCCCTGGTTCGAATCCAGGTGGGCCCACCAGTCTCGGGGCCCGGGGCAGCAGAGGCTCCCGGGGGCCCCTCCCGCCGGACCGGAGGCAGCGTGCCCTTGCCAGAGGTCGAGGACCTGATCGCCCTTCAGGAACTGGACCAGCGGATTGCCACCCTGGATGCCGCTGCCCGCGCCATTCCC
>Ga0184633_10000888_pt1 | contig 11833 bp, 9 predicted proteins | sample PLM31_170_b1_FD_133156 | JGI IMG/M metagenome (GOLD analysis project Ga0184633, IMG submission 133156) | Groundwater sediment microbial communities from an aquifer in East River, Colorado, USA - PLM3-1_170_b1 | ecosystem: Environmental > Terrestrial > Soil > Riparian zone | place: USA: East...
AACTGGCCTCGGGCCTCTCCTGTCCCGTCGGCTTTAAAAACGGCACCGACGGCAACGTGCGCATCGCCCTTGACGCGATCCGCGCAGCGCACGCGCCACACCATTTCCTGTCCGTGACCAAAGCCGGCCATTCGGCGATTGTATCGACCACCGGCAATGAGGATTGCCACGTGATATTACGCGGCGGCAGGCGGCCCAACTTTGACACCGCGAATGTCGACGCCGCGGGAAAGAGTTTAGCCGAGGCCGGGATTCCGGCGCGGCTGATGATCGACTTCAGCCACGGCAACAGCGGCAAGGAGCCGGAGAAACAGCTCGACGTCGGGCGCGAGGTCGCGGCACAGATCGCCGGCGGCGACGCGCGCATTTTGGGCGTCATGGTCGAGAGCCATCTTAAAGCCGGTCGACAGGACCTGCTTCCCGGTAAGGCATTGGTCTACGGTCAGAGCGTGACCGACGCCTGCATCGGCTGGGAAGACGGCCGCGCGTTGCTCGACACGCTCGCCGACGCGGTGCGCCGGCGTCGGCTCAAGGCCGAGGCAGAAGCGGAAGCCGAATAGGACGGCACCACCGGTCCTTGGCGCCACGCCACGAGGGAACGAGCGTCCCCCGAGCCTCACTGCCAATTTTTCAACTCCGTTGTTTCCTAACCCCCGCGGTTTTGCTACTTGATAGAAAAGCGGCGGATGTTTCGCCGCCGCCGTCTATTCTCGCACGAACGTCGGGATCGATTTCTTGCTAAAAAGATTCAACGAACTTTTCTACGGCTGGCGTATGGTTGCCGCGTCCGCCGCGCTCCGGGTACTCGGCAGCGGGCTGCATAGTTTCGGTTTCACGATTTTCTTTCTGCCGCTGAGCCAGGATCTCGGCCTGAGCCGCACGGCTACCTCATTCGCGTTTTCCCTGGCCCGCGCCGAAGGTGCCATCGAAGGCCCCATCGTGGGTCACGTGCTCGACCGCTACGGTCCTCGACCCGTGATGCTCACGGCGGTCTTGCTGATGGGCGTCGGCTACCTGCTGCTTTCCACGGTGGACAGTTACGCGATGTTTCTGGTCGTCTACATCGGCGTCATTTCGCTGGCGCACTCCGGCGGCTTCATGCACGCGCCCATGGTGCTCACCAACAGTTGGTTCATCCGCAAGCGGGCGCGCGCCATCACCATCAACAGCGCCTCCTTTAGCCTGGGCGGCGTGTTGATCGCGCCTGTGCTCAGCGCCATCGTGCTCTCCTGGGGCTGGCGCTGGGGCGCCGCCTTTGCCGGAGTGATGTTCCTGCTCATCGGCGTGCCGCTTTCATTGACCATCCGCCGTTCGCCGGAGAGCATGGGTCTATTGCCCGACGGCGACAATCCGTCCACGTCGATGGAAGATCAAAAAAATGAACCGCAACGGCGCGCGCCCGCCGAGGTGGACGTAACCACCGGCGAAGCGTTCCGCTCTTTCACTTTCTGGACCCTGGTGCTCGGCAACGCGATCCGCAATATGTCGTATCACGCGATCGCGACCCATTTCGTGCCGCTCATGGTGTGGAAGGGCATGAGCCAGCAACAAGCCGCCTTCCTGCTCAGCTCCTTCGCCTTTCTCGGCATGACCAGCACGCTGCTCCTGGGCTGGTTCGCCGATCAGGTGAACAAGCCGCGCCTGGTGGCGGGCATTCTCTTCATCGCCGCCGCCGGCATGCTACTGCCGGTTTTCGGCAGCTCGATGTGGCTGCTCTTGCTGTTCACCTTGCTTTTCACCGCGGTCGAGTCCACCTACGCCATCGGCTGGGCGGTGGTCGGCGACTTCTTCGGCCGCAAACACTTCGCCAAAATTCGCGGCTACATGAGCTTCTTTTACATGTGGGGCGGCGTCGCCGGTCCGGTGATCGCCGGCGCGATTTACGACCGCTGGCAAACCTACGAGCCGATGCTCTGGGCGCTGGTGCTGCTTTTCGCGCTCTCGGGAGCGATCTTCGGCATGCTGATCAAGCGGTGGGAAAAACTCCGCGCGCCCGAGACCGCGTGAGCCGACTCGCTTTGTAAAGCCGTAGCCGTGCCGTCGCCTTCACTCAGCGCGCCGACTCGTCGGGAACGATGTCGATCTCCAGCTTTGTTCCGCGCCGGAGTGATGAGTTTAAAAGCCTATTGAACACCACTCCATCTCTGCCACTTCAACCCTTCGACTAGAGCCCCGGCCTTGGCCGGGGGCTCTTGCTCAGGATTTCGCCCCACGGGCGTACTGGAAGGTGCCACGGGCTTGCCCGTGGGGCTCCACTTTTGCCGTTTCCGATTCAACCTAATCGGGCAGTGCCTGCCCCTTGGTCTCGCGCGCAAAGATCAGGACCACGAGCCCCAATAGATAGATCGAGCCGATGGTGGCCATGGCGGGAGCGAACGAGCCATGCGCCGAGGTGAGCGCGCCGGCGAGAAGAGGACCTGCGGCGGAGAAAAAGCGCGCGAAGTTGAAACAGAAGCCCTGCGCCGTGGCGCGGATGGCCGTGGGAAACAGTTCGGGGAAATAAATGGCAAAGCCGGTGGTTACGCCGGCGGAGAAAAATCCCATGACCGGCGCGGCCACGACCGCATGGGTGAATTCCTTGGCGAGCAAGAAAGTCGTTGGCACGAAGAGGAGGGCGCCAAGGAAATAAATAAACAGGGCGCGCTTTCTGCCCCAGCGGTCGGCGATAGCCGGAAAGCAAAGGCAGCCCAAGATGCCGCCGGTGGTGAGAGCCGTTATGATGAGGCTGACTTGCGGAATCACCGATTTTGTTCCTTGGGCATGGAGCATGGCCGTGATCCAGCTCGGCACCCATTGAATCGCGCCTTGGTAGCCGAAGGTCGCGACTGCAACCAGGCCGGTTCCGACCAAGAGATCGCGGCGCACGGAGCCTCTGAACAGAGCGGGGAACGGGTTCTTATCGCTTTTCGCCTTGGCCCAACGCTGCGGCTCCTCAAGAGACTTTCGGATATAGAACGCGACGATGGCCGGCAGTACTCCGAGCGCGAAAACCCAGCGCCAGCCGTAGGGGCCGATGAAGAGATAAAGCGCTGTGGCGAGAAAAAAACCGATGCCTCCCGACGCTTGCATGATGCCGGCGGCTTTGGCGCGCGATTTCTCCGGCCAGCTCTCGGCGACCAACGCCGCACCGGCGGCCCACTCGCCGCCGATTCCCAGCCCCGTCAGAAAACGGTAGACAGCCAATTCGCCCCAACTCTCGGCTATACCGCAAAGGCCGGTAAACGACGCATACACAAGAATCGTGATCGCCATGGTCTTGGCGCGCCCATAGCGATCTGCGATCACGCCAAAGATGAGACCGCCCAGCGCCCAGCCGATCATGAAGATGGCCAAGACGATGCCGCCGTACCAGCCGATCACGGCGCTTTCCGTCGTGCCTAACAAGTCGCTCATAGCGGGAAACAAGATGATGGCGTAGAGGTAGCCATCCATGATGTCGAGGGCCCAGCCCAGACAAGCACAGACGAGCACGCGCCACTGGTAGGGCGTGAGTTCTTGATACCACTTAAGTTCAGGCATAGTTGGGCTCAAGTGTCACAAACTGGGAGTAAACGCAGCTCAAACAGGCTACGCACGCAATGTATTGACTCCTTAACCGTTGCATCTTCCTTGGAGTCGCTTCCCCCTTGACGAGGGAAGATTAAGATGGGGGTGACATCCATGCTCGCCGGGACTCTAGTGGGCGCGAAAGACGGTATGTCGCTGTAAGTTAATGCTGCTACGCGACGATCGGCTCCGTTACCGGAATACGACTGGGAATTTTCGGCACCCGGGTTATTGGCTTGCCGTCGACCCCGGAGTTGCCGGCGCCCAGAAGAAGCATCCTGCCGTTGCCCGTGTTGCACAGCTGATAAGGCTCGCCGGATTTAAGCAGCACCGTGTCGAATTGTTTCAGGACGAATTCTTTGTGCGGCGTGCGCACGGTGCACTCGCCTTCGATCACCATGAAGATATGATCGTCGTTTTCATGGTAGTGCATGTCGTCCTGAATCCTTTCGGCGCAATTTATGACCCAGAAATAGGCAAGAGCGGTTCTCCAGAGGCTCAGATGATTGATCTCCGGGTGGGCGTCGGCTTCTTTAACGGCATTTTTCATCTCGACCATAACTCTTTCCTCCTTAGTTCCAGTCGTTCAATTCGTTCAATTCGTTCAATTCGTTCAAGCCGTTCAAATCGTTCAAGCTGAATAATCTCATTCGGCAGCGCGCGGCGGCCGTTCCTTGGGCTTGACCAGCCGTCCGTGGGTGCCGTCGCAGTACGGGTGGTCCTTCGACTTCCAGCAGCGGCAGACGGCGATAGTCGTGGGCTTGTCGAATTCGAGAATGTGCGGCCTGATGCTTGTGGCTGCGTGCGAGCCGTCGCAGAACGGCAGATTCTTGCTGCGCGTACAGCGGCAGTAAGCGACGCTTTTCGACACCTGCCTTACGATGGTGGGCGCGATGAGATCTTCGTAGGACAGCGGCATTACAGTCTCCTCAGTACGCAGTACAGTTCGTTCAAAAAGTTCAAAACGTTTCAGCCAAGCCCAGCCAAACAATCTGAGGCTGGTCCGTCCTATGGCGGAAATTTGGGGCTGATCCGTCTCAGCCTGAGGCTGATCCGCCCGTGGAGGACTTCGGCGGACAAGCCGTCGAACTCGGTAGACAACTTTCGCGATTCTCTACCCTTTCTCCAACAATTTCAACGCATTTTGGCCGAAAATATCTTCACGCTCGGCCGCGGTAATCGGCAGCTCCTCGATGATTTTCTTGGCGCGCGGCAGGAGCGGCAACAGCGGTGGCGCGTCGCTGCCGAAGAGCAACTTCTTTGCGCCGACGGTGTGATACGCGCACATGACCGCGGGCGGGTGATAGGCTACCGTGTCCATGAAAAGACCGCGCAGATAATCGCTCGGCCGTTTGGTGATCAGCATCGGCTCGTAGGAGCCCAGGCCGGCGGCCCGGTCGCCAAGCTCGTAAGCGTAGTCCATGCGGCCGATCACTTCGCAGATGCCGCCGCCGAGATGGCAGCCGACGAATCTCATTTTGCCGAAGCGTTCGAAGACGCCGCGCACGATCATGCGCGCAATCGCCAAGCACTCGTCGAAGGGCCGGCCGACGCTCGATGCCAGGCGGTAATCTCGCATGCGCTCTTCGCCGAAGCCGACGGACGGAGCGTGCATCATCACCGGGATGCCGAGGCTCGTGACTAATTCGAAGAACGGTTTCGCTTCGTCGTCGTCGGGATAGGCGCCCTGGTGGCTCGAGTTGATCAGCACGCCTCTGAGGCCGTATTCGAAGATGCTGCGTTCCAGTTCCTTGAGAAACGGCGCGCCGCCGCAGGGAAGCGTACTGGTGAAGACGACGATCCGTCCCTGGTACTTTTGCTGGATCTCCGCGCCGTATTCGTTCCAGCGCCGCAGAAACGCGAGCGATTCTTCGGCGCTCTTATCTCTAAGATAGTGGATGGTGTTGCTGACGACGCAGAGATCGATCCCTACGTTCTCGTGCGCTTCGAGCAGATTCTCAATCGTTAGCGGCGAAGCGCCGCCCCAACGGCGCTCCTTCGCCATCTCCGGCGGATAAACGTGGGCGTGCCAATCGATGATCATTTTCAGTGCTCCTCGTCAGTTAGTCATCTTTGTGGTTCCCGTCTCGCACAACGAGTCCCTTCTTCCCCCTTTGACGGGGGAAGATTAAGATGGGGGTGATTGGGCTGCTTGTGACGCCATCGCTTCACCCCCACTCTAACTCTCCCCCGTCAAGGGGGAGAGGACCGATTCTTAGGAGCGATTTGACCGAGAGTGCGCCTCTCAGCTTCTACTCGTCATTAAGCTTGATTCACGTCACCGCGCTTTGATTCCCAGCTCGGCCTGGGCCTCGCGGAGAAACGTCAAGTCCACGACTTCGCCGGGAGCCACCTCGCGCGTGATTTTGGCGCCGCGCCGCGCTTGATCGATGACGAGCTTGAGGCCGTCCTCCGGCACGGCGCCGTCGGCGTTAAATAAATTTCTCAGCGCATCGTAAGAAGCGTACGCAAAGTCCCGCTCGACCTTGCCCCAATCGACCAGCGTGCGCACCGCCTCGTCGCGGTTATCGCGGATGAACCGGTTGGCGCGGATCGTCGCTTTGATCGCCCGGCGAATTTCGTCGGGTTTCTCTTTGATTTTTCTCGTGTGGGTGCCGAGTCCAAGGTAGGGGAAGCTGAATAGCTCGTAGGCGCGCGCCAGGATGCGGTAGCCTTGCTTTTCCATCTGCGCGTCCGCTGGCGGCGAGATTACGATCACATCGACGACGCGCTGTTTGAGCGCGGTGAGGCGCGCCGCATCGGACCCCAGGGCAAGCACTTTGATGTCCTTCTCGGGATCGATGCCGGCCTGTTTAAGCATCAGGCGCGCGCCGACATCCGGCGTCGCGCCGAAGCTGCTGATGCCCAACGTTTTCCCCTTGAGATCCTTGAGCGATTTGAATTCCGGCTGGGCGATCAGCGTCATCGGCCAGTTATCGAGGAAGCCGGCGACGATGCGCACCGGCAGCCCGGCGATGGCGCCGCCGACCACCGCGCCGAAAAGCTGGCAGTAGTCGATGTCGCCGGTGGCCAGCGCCGTAATCGCGACGTTGGGATTCATGCGGATGATCTCGGCGTCGAGATTCTCGTCTTTGAAGAAGCCCTTTTTCTGCGCCGTCGCCACGGTGAGGTTGGGCAGGTTCGGATTCGACACGGCGATGCGAATCCGGTCCAGCGGCGCAGCCGGAGAGCTGAGCGCGAGTAAAGCGGCCATGGCGATCATGATTTTCGCGGTCATGGAGATCCCTCGAAAGCGCCGACGAGTCATTGGAAACCGTACAACGCCGCCGGATTGTCGACGAGGATTCTTTTTCTCACGGCTTCATCCGGCGCGAAAGCGGCGAGCAAGTCCACTAAATCTCCATCGTTGGGCGTGCGGCCGGGAGCGAAATTGTTGGAGTGGGGCCAGTCGGTGCCCCAGATAACGCGGTCCGGCGCCGCGGCGATCGCCGCGCGGGCGAAGGGGATCACCTCGACAAACGGCAACCCAAAGTAGGAATGCACATTCGTGTTGCAGATCTTGTCCGCGCCACTCACTTTCAGCCAGACATGCTTGTTCTTCATGAGATCCAACAGCAATTGAAAGGCGGGCTGGTTCAAACCTTCGGCAGGCTTGATGCGCGCGATGTGGTCGATGACCACTGGGATCGGCATGGAGCGGATGCGTTTTTCCTGCGCCATTAAACTTTTCGTATCGATGTGCAAATCCACCGACCAGTCGAATTCGACGATATGTTCCACGCAGCGGTCCAGGACGTCGAGCTTGACGTTGCCGCGCGGACGATCGAGGAGGTTAAAACGCACGCCGCGCACGCCGCCGTCGTGCAAGCGTTGCAATTCGCTCTTTGGCGTCTGGTCGTCGATGCGTCCGATGCCGCGAAAGCGCCCGGCGGAATTCTTAATCGCGTCGAGGGTCGCCGAGTTATCGAGGCCGTGAACGCTGGGCTGGACGACGACGGCGCGCTCGATGTCGATGATCGCAATCATCTTCAAATAATGCTCCAGCGGCGCGGCCGGCGGCGTGTACTCGTGGGTCGAGACAAAAGGGAAAGTTTCCGGCGGCCCGAAGACGTGGAAGTGCGTATCGCAGGAATGGGGCGGCGGAGTAAAGCACGGCTTGCGCGTATTGGGATCGGGCGGATAACAATAGGGCATCGCTTTTTTCCCGGCCCTTTCTTTTAGCCTAATGGCGCGGCCCTGTCCACCCACTTTGATTGCGGCTTCACGAACTTGAACGAGTCGGCCCTTCGGGAGTAAAAGGAGGTTACAGTCAGTCGATTCTTTCGTTAGAGGAGAGAGAAAGCGGAGCGCGATTATGGCCACATTCAGAATTCAGTCCCATGGGCGTCTCCAGGAGTGGGTCGCCGAGGAAAAAGGCTATTTCAGAGAGGAAGGCCTCGACTATGAATTCCTCGTCAAGCCGATCATCACCTGGTCGGCCGATGCGCCGAGCGTCGAGTCGGCGCCGGCGGACATTCAGCGGGGCGCCTTCGAATCCATCGCAGATGGCCGCGGCAGCAACTTGAGCGCCGCCTGCCACTGGACCGTCGCCATGGCGGCCTCCGCCGGGCACGGCAAGATGTGGGGTCACGCGTATTCGGTATCGCCTTCAGGAATCTTTGTGCCGCCCGAATCGGCGATCCGTAACCCCGAGGATCTTGCCAATGTGCCGGTGACCGTGGGTTATCACTCCGGCAGCCATTTCTCGACGATTCAGGGCCTGGAAAATTTTCTCAAGCGCGCAGAGATCAAACTGTACTTTGCGGGGCTGCTTTTGGACCGCTTAGCGCTGCTCATGGATCGCCAAGTGCCGGCGGCGAGTCTCTTCGGCGCGCCGTTTTACGTGGCGGAACAGTTGGGCTTCCGAAAGATCGTCGATACGACCTTCATGATCGGCCACCTGGTTACCGACCATGCCGATTTTACGGACGTAGAATGCTACTTCAAAGCGTTACGCCGCGCGCAGCAGGACATCGATCTGGAGCCGGAGTCATTTAAACATTACTTCCTGCGCGAGCTGCCGGAGCGGTATCACCGAATGGTGGACGTGCGCATGTTCGGCCCCGGCGAGCGCATCGTGTTCGAAGCTTACCCGAAGGAAATCTTCGAGCGCACGCGCCGATGGATCGAGTCGTGGAATCTGTTCCCGCCCGAGCAGGCGGGCAGGGCCGGATACGACGCGTCGGTAGTCTAGGGTCGTCTGTCGGCAGAAAGTCCCATCTGCTTCAGCATCGCTTGGGCAAGCGGGCTTTTTTCATCCGCCAAACCTTCCGGCACCGTGTAATGGTTGGCGCCGGGGACGACGAGGTATTCGACGCTCAGGCCGCGCGCTTTGCAGTAATTGAAATAATCCTCCGACATCTGCTGCCAGCCTTTGGGCTCCGCGCCGCCGACCGCGACGAGGATAGGACAGCGCACCAGCGGCGGATGAAGGAACGGATTATTTTCGCGCACGAGATCCGGTGTCAAGCGCACTTCTTCCTGCACGCCGATGCGCATCACCATGTCGAGATCGTAGACGCCCGACATGGCGAGGGCGCCTTTGATGATGTCGCGCGGCAGATCTTGCTTTTCCCAGTCGTGCGCCAGCGCCATCGCCGTCAAGTGGCCACCCGCCGAGCTGCCGGCGAGGTAAATTTTCCCTGGATCGCCGCCGTAGCCGACGATGTTGCGATAGGCCCACGCAATGGCCGAGCGCGTCTCGGCGACGATGTCGCTTACCGTGACCTGCGGGCAGAGATCATACTCCACGAGCACGACCGTGGCGCCGCGCGCCGTGAAGATCGGCGCAAAACCGCAATTATCTTCTTTGCTGCCGCCGCGCCAGTAGCCGCCGTGAAGATAAACAAACACCGGGCCGCCGGGCCTGTGGAGCCCCACCGGCAAGCCCGTGGCACTTTCCAGCACGCCCTTGGGGCGGAATCCTGAGCGAGAACCCCCGGCGAAGGCCGGGGCTCGAGTCGAAGGGTCGGCGGCGTAGATGTCCAATTTTTCCCGTGGCGATTTGCCGTAGGGCACGTCGAGCCATGATTTGGCGCTCTCGCGCACCTTGCGCGCTTGCGCGGCTCTCACCTTGGACAGCTCGGGAAACTCCGGCACGGAAACCCGCGGGTTGTATTGATACTCCAGCTCGTCCTGGCGGAATCCTTTATAGCCAACTTCACTCATAGGTTCTTACCTTCTTAATCTTCAACAAAGTGTATCGCGCCAAGGCCTGTCCTGAGCAAAGCCGAAGGAACGCCACCGAAAAAAAACTCGAAATTCGAATATCGAAACTCGAAACAAATTTTGCTCAAAATCCGAAATCCGAAGTTCCAAATCCAAAACCTTGAACCCATTTGTTTAAATTTTGTGATGTTTATTTTCGACCTTTTGAATTTGTTTCGGATTTCGAGTTTCGAATTTGTAATTTTGTTCATGCTTGGCGGGCATGGCGCGTTGGATTGCGGCGCTCGCGCGCGCCCGCGGGGCTTCGTTTGAATCAGAAGGCATCTTTCAGTTTTCGGATGCGGGCGAAAATGGCGACCGGATCGCTCTTGAGATCTGAGGCGCCGGCCTTCAGATTCGCTTGAATCTCCTTGCTGTCCCAGCGCAGAAACGGATTGGTGTGTTTTTCTTCTTCCATCGTCGCCGGAACCGTCGGCTGGCCGCGCGCGCGCAACGCTTGCACGCGCTCGAATCTGGAAACCAGATTGTAGTTCTTCGGCTCGATGGTCATGGCAAACCGCAAATTGTTTTCGGTGTATTCGTGGCCGCAGTAGACCCTGGTGTCGTGGGGCAGGGCCATCAGCTTTTTGAGCGACGCGTGCATTTGCTCCGGCGTTCCTTCGAAGATGCGGCCACAACCGGCGGTAAACAGCGTGTCGCCGCAAAACAGATTATTGCCGAACAGATAGGCGAGGTGGCCCGCGGTATGGCCGGGAATAAAAAGCACTTTGCCGCGCAGCTCTCCGACGGCGATTTCATCGCCCTCGTCGACGCCGCGGGTAAGACCGAAGATTCGCCCTTGATCGCTCTTGTGGCCGCACACTTCGAGTTTATGGCGCGCCAACAATCCTTCGTTGCCGCCGGTGTGGTCGCGGTGGTGATGGGTGTTGAGGATGGTTTTGAGCGCGGTTTTCTCCTCCGCCACGCGGGTTAACACCGGCTCCGCCTCCGACGGATCGACGATCGCCGCGCTGTTGGTTTTCGGACAGACGATCAAATAGCCGTAATTGTCGCGCAGCAACGGGATTTGGATAATGTTCATCGTCGCCTTTTAATGGTTTCCAAAGGAAGATTAGTAGCATTCAGACGCATATAAGATTTTGCTTTTTTCTTCAACCGCTCTGCCACGGGCAAACGTGCGGGAGGATTTTCAAATCCCGCCCGTTGGCCCGAAGCCGCGGCCCATCGCACGCGTTGTCCGCGCGGTTTGGGCACTATTGACGCCGGACGGCAATTTCGACTAGAAAAAGAAGCGCGGGTATATATCCCGGCCGGATTTTTAGGCCATTTTACTGACGCAGGACGGAGGGTCAATGAGAAAAATCAGCTTTTTGCCGCTCGTTTTCGCTCTCCTTGTGACCGGTTGCTCATTCCACCTCGGGCAACTGCCCCCCCTGATTCCGCGCGATATTCTGTTTGGCAACCCGGAGCGGACCAATCCGCAAATATCGCCCGACGGAAAATTTTTGGCCTATCTCGCGCCCGATAACAATAACGTCCTACAAGTGTGGATGCGCCGGTTAGGCGACCAGGACGACCGTCAACTGACGAACGAAAAGACCCACGGCATCTGGCACTATACCTGGACTTATATTTCCAACAAGCTGATCTACGCCCAAGATACTCAAGGCGATGAGAATTGGCAGCTCTACACCATCGATACTGACACCGGAGCGACAAAGAATCTCACCCCCTATAAAGGGGTCCAATCGCGACTGGTCGCCATCGATCCACTTCACCCGAATGAACTACTCGTGGCCATGAACCTGCGCAACCGCCGTTTTCACGACGTGTATCGAGTGAATCTCCATAGCGCTGATACCCTTATGGTTAGCCGCAACGGCGGTTTGCAGTTTGCCTGGATTCCCGACCGGCAATTCAGAGTCCTTACGGCTACCACCACTGGCGGACTAATGATACGTGAATCGCCTCGAGCGCCCTGGAAAAACGTCCGCCGTTGGCCACTCGGCAGCTCAGGCGGAGCCATAGAGCGATCGCGTGAAAACAACGCTGTTTATCTCATCAGCAGTCCGGTTAACGGCGATACCGAAGCGCTTCTGGAGTTTGATATCGCAACAGG
>Ga0184633_10000890_pt1 | contig 11820 bp, 8 predicted proteins | sample PLM31_170_b1_FD_133156 | JGI IMG/M metagenome (GOLD analysis project Ga0184633, IMG submission 133156) | Groundwater sediment microbial communities from an aquifer in East River, Colorado, USA - PLM3-1_170_b1 | ecosystem: Environmental > Terrestrial > Soil > Riparian zone | place: USA: East...
GCCTGATGACACTCCTCGTGTTGGTCTTCTTCCTGGAATATCTCAAGACGGTACGCACACGGGAAGCGCAGGCCGGATGATCACGAGGGCCGAGTCCAAGGCTCGCGCGGGCTGACGGGCGCACGGACCGGTTGAGGCGCGCGAGCCGGATGGACTATCTCCAGCAGCCAGTCCTTTTCAAGATCAAAAAGGTCAGCCGGTACGTGTCGCTCTACGGTGTTCGGCGCACGTACATGAAGGCGATCTCACAGCTCCACCTGAAGAGACGCTATGACAGTCTGCCTGAGGCGGCGGTGAGCCTCCGGCCATCCCAGACCGTCGGCGTGATAGGGTGCGGGAACTTCGCCTTCACGACCATCGTCTACTATCTGAAACGGGGGTTCGGGGACGTCATCGCGATCTGCATGGATACCGACGTCCATCGAGCGGCGTCCATGAGCCGCCACTACCGAATCCCGGTCTACTCATCGAACGCCCAGGACGTGATCAAGAACGCTCAGGTCAAACTGATCTACATCGCTTCGAACCACGCCTCCCATGCCGAGTATGCCATCGAGGCGCTGGAGTCGGACAAGAGCGTCTTCATCGAGAAACCCCATGTCGTCTCCGAGGACCAGCTCCTGCGGCTGGCCGGCGCCATGTCGAGGTCGAGGGGAAAGGTCTTCCTCGGATTCAATCGGCCCGGAAGCCGGTTCGGGAGATTGATCCGTCAATATCTGGAACGGGAATCCGGGGCCGGAATGTACAATTGGTTCGTGGCCGGCCACGCCATCGACCCGAACCATTGGTACTTCAAGCCGGAAGAGGGGGGGCGCGTCCTTGGGAATCTCTGTCATTGGACGGATTTCATTCTGCGGCTCGTTCCCCACGACACCTATCCCATCACCATCCACCCGACGCGGGTCGCCAAGAGCGACTGCGACATCGCCGTCACCTACACCTTCAATGACGGAACCGTCGCCGTGATCACCTTCTCCGCGAAGGGGCACACCTTCGAGGGCGTGATGGAGCGTTTCAGCGCGCACAAGGGCGATGCGCTCATCACCATGGATGACTACAAGACGATGACCATCCAGGTCGCCGATCGCAAGCGCCGATTCTGGAATCTCTACCGTGACCATGGACATAAGGACAACATCCACCGAGCCTTCGAAGCGGTGCGCGACGACTTGTCGTACGACCGGGAAGAACGACTGGCCCACGTCTGGAACACCGCCTGGCTATTCTTGAAGACCCGCGAGGCGCTGGAAAGGAACGAGCCGATCACCATCCAGGGCTTCGACAGGAAACTCCTGTCCTCGTAACGAGTCGTCGGCGTTCTTGGACGGCCGGAGTCTGAGCCCATGCTCCAACTCCTTCAGGACCTGCAATCCGGCCAGACGGTGGTCGCGCAGATTCCCACCCCGGTGGTGACGCCCGGGCGGCTGCTGGTGCGCGTGCGCGCATCGGCGGTGTCAGCCGGAACCGAGCGGATGCTCGCCGAGTTCTCGGCCAAGGGGTGGCTCGGCAAAGCGGCGGCGCGCCCGGACCTCGTTCGGCAGGTCCTGACGAAGGCCGCGCGGGATGGCGCGGTGGCGGCGTGGGAGGCCGTGCAGGGACGCCTGGCCCAGCCCGTGCCTCTTGGTTATTCGTGCGCCGGCGTGGTTGAGGATATCGGTCCCGGCGTCGTGGGATTCCGCTACGGAGACCGGGTGGCGTGCGCCGGCGCGGGCTACGCCAACCACGCCGAGTTCATCAGCGTCCCGCCCAGTCTCTGCGTACCGTTGCCGGCCACGGAGCCTCCATCGTTCGAGGAGGCTGCGTTCACGACGCTGGGGGCAATCGCGCTGCACGGTCTACGTTGCGGGGATCCCCGCCTGGGAGAGAGCGTGGCCGTGGTGGGGCTCGGGATCCTCGGACAGCTCGCCCTTCAACTGGCCGCTTCCGCGGGGTGCCGTCCCTTCGGCACCGACCTGGACGCCGGCCGGGTGGACCTCGCCCGGTCCCTGGGCGCCTCTGTCTCACTCCGTCCGGAAGCGGTCGACGCTTGCCTGCGTTACACCGATGGCCGGGGCGCAGATCTCGTCCTGATCTGCGCCGATGCCGCCTCGGACGACCCGATTGCTCTGGCCGGAGATCTCGCCCGCGACCGGGCCACGGTGGTGGCGGTGGGAGCCGTCGGGCTCTCCGTGCCCCGCAACACGTACTACCGCAAGGAGCTGCGGCTGATCGTCTCCCGCTCCTACGGACCGGGCCGCTACGATCCCTCCTACGAAGAAGCGGGCGTGGACTATCCCGTGTCCTACGTCCGGTGGACCGAGCGGCGAAACATGGAGGAGATGGTCCGCCTCCTCGCGGAGAAGCGGCTTCAGGTCGCGCCGCTGGTGACGCACCGTTTCCCCATCGAGGATGGCGCCCGCGCGTACGAGCTCATCACCGGCGAGAAGCAGGAAGCCTACCTGGGGATCGTCCTGACCTTCGGTGCCGACGCGCCCGTCACACGAATGGTGGAATACCGGCCGGCCGTTGTCGGCGCCGGCGCTCCCGCCATCGGGGTTCTCGGTGCGGGGGATTACGCAGGCAAGATCCTGCTGCCGATCATCGCCGCCTCCAAAGCGGAACTGGCCGGCATCGCAGCTCCGTCCGGGCTCCGCGCCCAGGCCTACGCCAAGAAGTTCGGGTTCCGCTTCAGCGCCTCGGAAGAGGACCGAGTCCTCGAGGATTCGAGGACCGGCGCCGTGGTTGTCCTCACCCGGCACGACCTGCACGCTCGGCAGGTCATCGCTGCCCTGTCACGCGGCAAGCACGTCTTCGTGGAGAAGCCGCTCTGTCTGGATGAAGACGAGCTCGCCCGGATCATCGAGGCCCGGCGGGCCGCGGGCGACCGTCTCGTGGAGGTCGGATTCAATCGGAGGCATGCCCCGTACACGCGGGCGCTCCTCGAGTTCTTCAACGGCGTCGCCGCGCCCCGGGCGGTCGCCATCCGCGTCAACGCCGGCCCGCTGCCGCCCGACCACTGGCTGCTCGATCCGAAGACGGGTGGTGGCCGGCTCGTCGGCGAGGGCTGTCACTTCATCGATTGGGCCAGCCGGCTCATCGGCGAGTCTGCCGTCGAGGCCGATTGCCGGCCCCTTGGGCCCTTGCCCGGCGAGCAAGACTGGCTGCTCCGCCTGCGCTATCCGGGAGGTTCCGTGGCGGAGATTCTCTATACGAGCCAGGCCGCTCCGACCCTGGGGAAGGAGCGGTATGAGGTTCACAGCGGGGGGCGCAGCGCGGTGTTGGAGGATTTCAGGATTCTGCGACTCTACGCCGCTGGAAGCCGCCGATCCCGACGGTCCTGGCTCCGGGCCGATAAGGGGCAACGCGCGCATTGGGCGGCGTTCCTGAACGCCGTCAAAGGTGACGGAACGCCTCCGACCACCTGGGGGGACACTGTGAGCACGATGCGGGCGGTCTTCGCCGCTCGCACCAGCCTCCGTCAAGGGCGCGTGACCGAGGTCCAGGCATGAAGCACGTCGTCCATGTGGTCGGGGCTCGCCCCAACTTCATGAAGGCCGCCCCCGTCCATGCCGCGTTGGCTCGTCGTGGCGCCCAACAATCAGTCATCCACACCGGGCAGCATTTCAGTCCGGCCATGTCGCAGGTCTTTTTCGATGATCTCGGCCTTCCGATCCCGTCGGCCAACCTCGGTGTGGGATCGGGGACTCATGCGCAGCAGACCGCGCACGTCATGCTCCGGCTGGAGCCGGTGCTGTCCGAGGAAAAGCCCGATTGGGTCGTCCTCTACGGCGACGTGAACTCGACAGCCGCGGCCGCTTTGGTCTGTGCCAAGCTGCGGATTCCTACGGCTCATGTGGAAGCGGGCCTTCGATCGCGGGATCGGGAGATGCCGGAAGAGCACAACCGGATCATCACGGACCATTTGGTCGATCTCCTGTTGACGCCGTCGGAAGATGCGGACGTCAACCTTCGCGCGGAGGGTATCCCACCGGAACGCGTCCGCTGTGTCGGGAACGTCATGATCGACACGCTCGTGCGCCTCCTCCCCAAGGCGCAGCAACTTGCGCCACTCGGGCTACGGGAAGGGGAAGCGGACTTCGTCGTCGTCACGCTTCACCGGCCGTCGAACGTGGATTCGCTGACGCAATTGGCCGGCATCGTGGCGGCGTTGGAGGAAATCGGCCGGGATGTCCCGGTTATTTTCCCCGTGCATCCTCGCACGCGCGCCCATCTCGCGGGCCACGATCTGCACCACGTTCGCCTGTACGAGCCTCTTGGCTATCTCGAGTTCCTGGCGCTCGAATCCCGAGCACGACTCGTCATCACGGATTCCGGGGGGATTCAGGAGGAGACGACCTTCCTGGGCGTGCCCTGTCTCACCGTGCGCGAAAACACGGAACGGCCCGTGACCGTCGCACTGGGCACGAACGAGCTCATCGGCACTGACCCTGCTCGCCTGGTCAGACGCGCGGGAGCTATCCTTCGGGGCGAGCGGAAGGCCGGAAGGATTCCACCGCTCTGGGACGGCAAGGCCGCCGACCGCGTCGCGGCAGCGCTCTATGGCGAATAGACTGCGCTACTGGCGCCGGATCTTCCGTGCCTATGTGTTTTCCCGGAACAGCAACCTGACCTTCTGGCATGAGTGCCCGGCGGTGAACCTACACGCGCGGCACGATCGTCTGGGCCCCTACTACATGACCTTCGCCGACAAGGCGGCCTATCCCGGACCGTTCGACGGAGACGGGGTGCCACAACTCGACTACCACGGACGCATCGGCGTCCAGTACAATCCCATTGCCGTGGCGCAGTACGGTCTCGCGCATTTTAACCGGTTCGTGAATACTGGCGACGTCACCGCGTTGGACAAGGCGTTGACACAGGCGCGCTGGCTCGCCCGGTCACTTGAACCGAACTCGCACGGTGTACCGGTCTGGATGCATCACTTCGATTTCGACTACCGCGAGACGCTGCGCGCGCCATGGTATTCGGGGCTGGCCCAGGGGCAAGGCCTCTCGCTTCTCGCCCGTGCCTGGGCCGAGACTCGCGACGGTCTCTACGAGAAAGCCCTCGAACGGGCGTTCCTCTCTCTGACCCTCGAGACGGGAAAAGGCGGCGTGCTTCACACCGACGCGGACGGATCGATCTGGATCGAGGAATATCTCGTGATCCCGCCCACGCATGTTCTGAACGGCTTCCTGTGGGCGCTCTGGGGTCTTCGCGACGTGGCCCTCGTCGGGGCCGATCCTCGAGCGAAACCGCTGTACGAGGGCTGCGTCGCCACGCTTGAGCGACACCTGCCCCGCTACGACACGGGATGGTGGTCGCTCTACGAGCAATCGGGAACCGTTCTGCCGATGATCGCCAGCCACTTCTATCACCGCCTGCACATCGTGCAGCTGCACATCACGTTCGCGATGACGGGGCGCGAGGTGTTCTGGCGTTACGCCGAGCGATGGGAAGCCTTCGCGTCCCGCAGGCTTCACCGCGGCGTGAGCCTGGCGCACAAGGTCGTGTTCAAGCTCCTGTACTACTGAACAGCGATGCACGTCCTCCTCGTCAGCCAGTACTTCCATCCGGAGGTCGGGGCCACCCAGACGCGGATGCTCGAGTTCGCGCGCGGACTGACGGCCAAGGGGCACCGGGTCACGGTCCTGACCGAGTTTCCCAACCACCCGCACGGCATCATCCCGGACGTCTATCGAGGGAAGCTGTTCGCCGAGGAGAACCTGGAAAGCTTCACCGTCCTGAGAACCTGGGTCTGGACCACGCCGGTCAAGACTTTCTGGAGCCGCATCGCTTTCTACCTGTCCTTCATGGTCCTGGCGATCCTGCGCGGGTTGCTCTATCGCCCGCGGGTCGATGCCGTCGTCGCGACGTCGCCACCGCTCTTCAGCGGCGTCGTGGGGTGGGCCATCAGCCGCTGGAAGGGCGCGAAATTCCTCCTCGACATCCGCGACATCTGGCCCGCGGCGGCTGTGGCCCTCGGCGAGCTGCGGAGCCCCCTCGCCCTGAAGTGGGCCGGGTGGCTCGAGCGACGATTGTATCGGGCCGCCGACTGCATCACGGCGGTGACCAAGGGGTTTTGCGCCCATATCGCCACCGTCGGCGCCGACGCATCGAAGATCCACTGGTTGCCCAACGGAACGGTCGAAGGCTTGTTTACGCCGGAGCGCTGCGAGGCCGGCCTGAAGGCGCAGCTCGGACTGGAAGGGCGGTTCGTCGTCACCTTCGCGGGCACGCACGGCATCGCCCAGGGCCTGTCGGCCGTGCTCGATGCCGCCAAACACCTGACCGGCGAGCCCGTGACCTTCCTGTTCATCGGCGACGGACCGGTCAAGTTCGCGCTCGTCGAGTGCGCCCGAGCGGAAGGACTCGACAACGTGGTGTTCCACGCGCAAGTACCGCTCACGCGCATCCCCCCGTACCTGAACCTGTCGGACGCGCTCCTGGTCCCGCTACGGAATGACCCGATCTTCTCGTCGTTCATTCCCTCCAAGCTGTTCGACAGCATGGCCTGCGCAAAACCCGTGATCCTCATGGTGGACGGGGAGGCCCGGAGCCTCCTCGAGCAGGCCCGAGCGGGCCTCTACGTGGCCGCCGAGGATGCCGGCGCCCTCGCCGAGGCCGTCCGCTGGCTCCGCGCCCACCCCGAGGAGAGCCGGGAGTTCGGCGACCGCGGGAGGAAATTCGTCCTCGAGAATTTCACCCGCTCTCGGCAGGCCGAACAGCTCGAAGACCTCCTGGGCCAGGTGGTCGACGGCCGGGCACCCGATCGGGCATGAGATCCTGGGGTACTCATGGATAGCGTCCTCATCGCATCGATAACGATACTCCTGGCCTTGATCCCGGTCGGGATATCCTTGTGGAAGGGGAAGCTGGACTTCTTCTCTCCTGCCTCGATTTTTGCGTTTGGCTTCAGTGCTTCGTATGGAATGAAGGCCTCCCTACTCAGCCTGGATTCCCCGATATGGATCACCTATGCCGACAAGACACATGATCTGTCGTTTCTCGGTGCCGGGTTTGTGATCGTTTGCGGGGCATTGCTGGCCTTCTACGTCGGATACTATGGCGCGCCGCTTCCGAGCATCGCGTTCCCGCGCTTGTCGCTTTCCAGATTCGATGCCAAGGTGATCCGAAACCTGTCGAATCTCTTCGTCATTCTTGGGGTGCTCTCCGTTTCAATGCTGATGTACTTGATCCGCATCGATTTGACGCGACTGTTCAACATCGAGTTTTGGTCAGAGACCAGAACCGCGGCGATGTTGGCGTGGGAAACGAATGCGCTCCTCTTCCAATTTCCGGTCTGGATCGGGTTTTTCGCGCTGGTATCGATCCATTCAACATCTCATCTGCTCAAACTCCAGGGCGAGAGGCCAAGCAAGCGTCCCTCCGTGTGGTTGCCGGTCGTGGCTCCCGCGCTGGTCTTGGCGGCACTGGGCAGTCGCGCCATGCTGCTGGCATTCTTCCTCTCGTTGTTCCTGTATCGACATTACTACGTCAAGCGGATTGGCACCGTCATGCAAGTGACGCTACTGATGGTGATCGTACTCCTGGGCGCATACTTCGGCATCATACAGAAGATCGATCAAACGATCGGTAAGGCGGCGCTGGAGCTGCCGTTTCCGACGAATGTGTTTTTCAGGCTGTCGAGCTCCTACGAGCAGTTCGAAACGTTCCTCGCCACTGTCAAGGTCGCTCCTCCTCTACAGTGGGGATCGACGTTTTTCGAAGACCTGTTCTATACATACATCCCGCGGGCGATATGGCCAGAAAAGCCGAGGGCGTTCGGGTTTCTCAGGGCGCAGAACGTTGTGTTCTTGCACTACTGGGAGGGGTCGCGTGCAACGACATATCCTATCGGGGTCGTCGGCGAGTTGTATCTGAACTTCGGCTATGTGGGGATCTTTGGCGGCCTGCTTTTTCTGGGGGCGCTCTTGCGTACGATCGGCAGGCTGGCGGAGCGCGAGTCCTCGCTCTATCCGGCCATATTCGTGATCATGGTGGCAACGTTTCTGGCTCCGCATCGCACGTTCGGAACTCAGCTCTTGGCGCTGATGCTGTGTCTAGTGTTCTGTGGCTCCGCCTTGGTGCTCTCCGTGATCGTGAAGGCCGTGCGCGATTCGGTCGCGGGCGGGTCGCGTCCCGCGTGATGTGGAAGATACGTGTCACAGCGGAGTGGAGTCGCCGGCGCTCCACGTCACTCTGAGTCAATGCGCCTCGCGATTGTCAACGTTACCGCAGGCAATTTCAGCGGAGGCTACGTGAAATACTTGCATCGGCTTCTGCCGTTGCTTGGCGCCGATCGGCGAGTGGAGCGCCTGGATGTGTTTGTGCCTTCGCACGCGTGCACGAACTTGAGTCTCTACTCGGTTCCACTGCGGACGTGGCCTGAAGGGGATTCGCTCTGGGGGTTTCGCGCGCTGAAACACCAGCTGCGCGTGGCGAATCCCGACGTGGTCTTCGTGCCGACCGCACGATGGATCGGCTGCGGTGGTATACCTGTCGTGACGATGGTGCGTAACATGGAACCGCTGGAAGTTCCGTTCGCCGGAAACTCGGTGGCGGCCAGCGTGAAGAACGTGATGAGAGCGCTTGTCGCACGGAGGGCGTGCGAGCGATCGACGCGCGTCATCGCGGTGTCCAATCACGTTCGCGATTTTCTGGTGGACCGCTGGCGGGTCGACCGGAGGAAGATCGGGGTCGTCTATCACGGCGTGGAGCGGATCGTCGAGTGTGTCCCCCCGCGACGGCCCTCGGCGCTGGCCACACGTGAGACGGCCCCGTTCGTCTTTACTGCGGGCTCGATCCGTCCTGCACGAGGGCTGGAAGACGTCGTCGAAGCGTTTGCGGCCGTTCGCGATCTCTATCCCCGAGTGTCCCTGGTGATCGCGGGTGAGTCCGATAGGGACACGCGAGCCTACCGCGCCCGTCTCACGCGACGCGCCAACGAGTTGCGTATCACCGATCGCATCGTCTGGACCGGATCGCTCAGCCCGCCGGAAATGTGGTGGTGCTTGGACGCATGTGTTGCGTTCGTGATGACGAGCAGATCTGAAGCGTGTCCTAATACCGTGTTGGAGGCGATGAGCCGCGGGTGCCTGGGCATCTCGGTGGATCACCCGCCTATGCCGGAGTTCTTCGGCGCCACGGCCCTGTACTACCGTGCGGGTGAGGTCACCGTGCTCGCGGGACATCTGTCAACCGTGCTCGCGGCGGAGGCCGGCTCATTGTCAGCACTCAGAGCGGCCGCGGTACGGCGAGCCGCCGAATTTGAGTGGGAAACAACGGCCAATCGGACCATTGCGGAGCTACGACTGGCGTTGACAGAGCCGGCGAGGAGCTGATCGTCGCGTGCCGCACGAGCTGGTATTGCTGCGATAGCCCGGCTCGCGCGCCCGGCGTGGTCACGCAGGCTCGATGGCGCGACGGGCGGGGGCCGAATGGATGCGTGGCGGCTGTTGCCGGGAAAGGGCAAGCCCGGCTGCTGGCGCGGCCGGGCTTGCCGGCTGAGCTGCCGGAAAAGCTTACTGCGACGGCACGCTGCTGTTGACGCTGTTGTTGCCGCCGTTGCCGACGATCATGTTGCTCGAGAAGCCGATCACGGTGCCGGTGCCGGTGAGGCCGTTCGTGGTGTTGCCAACGACGGCGCTGTGACCCAGACGGACGATCGGTGTCTGGCCGCCGAGGCCCGAGGTGAGGCCGGTGCCGTTGTAGGCGATCAGCGACTTCTCCACGAAGCCAGTCGCGCCGGTAACCTGAATTTGCACACCCACGCCGTTGTGCGTGACCGCGGAGTTGAAGACGGAGACCGAGTTGGGCCCGCCGCCCACGTCGACGCCGCTGGCGGTGTTGGTGGAGATCTCCGAATCGGAGATCGACACTAGTGCGGTCGCCCCGGCCGTGGGGACCACTTCCACTCCGCGCAGGTTGTTGGAGATGTCGGCGCCGCGGATCACGACCCTCGTCGTTCCGGAGGTGTTGACGACCTTGATCCCGTCGTTCGTGAAGCTGTGGATGCGGCAGTTCTCAATCGTGACCTCAGAGGCCGCCAGAATTCTGATGCCGTCAATTCCCGTGAGGACTCCGGTGATCTCGAGGTTACGGAGCTTGACGATGCCACCTGCCACGTTGATGATGACGCCGGTCGTACCAGCGGCGAGGATACCCGCGATCTGGTCGCTGCCGTCGATGGTGATCGACTTCGTGATCGTGACCGCGCCGAAGCCGCCGGGATCGAGCGTGCTGATGATGCCGTTGGTCGCGGTCTTGCTGATCGCGCCCGCGAATGTCTTACATGGCGCGGTGCGGCTGCACGGGTTCACGTCATCGCCGACCCCCGACACCCAGGTGCGCGTGGCCTGTGCCTGAGCCGCCGAAGCGATGCTCAGAACGACGAGAATGAGGAGCATGGCAGTGAGGTTCTTGCGATTCATCGGGTCCTCCTTCCGAGGAACATTTTGTACTGAGGCGGAGCCATGTTAATCTGCCTTTGTTTTTCCCGCCAGCCCTTTTGGGCTTGATACTCCTTTGGTTGCGAGCTATGATTCCGGGGGGCGTGCTGCGAGCAGATCCTTCGCTGCTGATGACGTGGAACCCCTCGACGACTCCGGCACAGATCGAGCCAGGCTTGGCGTCCTGGAAGCCTGATCGCGACTACGCCATTCCCACCCGCCCACGTCGGCCCGGGCGTCCCTGATGTGTGGCATCTGCGGCAAGATGGACTTGAGCGGCGTCGAGGTCGAGCGTGCGATCGTCGTCCGGATGTGCCAGGCGCTCGTGCACCGGGGTCCGGACGCCGAAGGCATCTACACCGCACCGTTCATTGGCCTCGGGCAGCGGCGCTTGTCGATCATCGACCTGAGCCCCCGGGCGGTCGCTCCGCTACCCAACGAAGACGGCACGGTCTGGGTCACCTTCAACGGCGAGATCTACAACTACCGGGAGCTGCGGGCCGGACTGGCTCGCCGCGGCCACACGCTGCGGACCGAGACCGACACCGAAGTCGTCGCGCACCTCTATGAGGAGTTGGGACTCGACTGCCTCGGCGAGCTGCGCGGGATGTTTGCGTTCGCCCTGTGGGACGCGGGGCGGCGTCGCCTGTTCGCGGCCAGGGACCGGCTCGGCAAGAAGCCGTTCCACTACGCCCGGACGACCGGCGGGCTCGTCTTCGGCTCCGAGATCAAGGCCCTCACCACCGACCCGGACGTCCGCATCGCTCCCAACTACCGAGCCATCGACCACTACCTCACCTACCAATATGTTCCGAGCCCCCTGACCGCGTTCGACGGCATCTTCAAGCTGCCCCCCGCGCACTATCTGACGTGCGACGCCGACGGCACGGTGGCGGTCCGGCGTTACTGGGAGCCCCCCGCCACCGAAAAGCTCGACGCGGTGCCGGCCGAGATCGAGGCCGAGTTACTCCACCGCCTTCGCGAGGCGGTGCGCATGCGACTGGTGGCCGACGTGCCCGTGGGCGCGTTCTTGAGCGGGGGAGTCGACTCCGCGACCGTCGTGGCGCTGATGGCGGAGGCGAGCGATCGACCCGTCAAGACCTTCTCGATCGGGTTCGAGGACGCGACGTACGATGAGCTCCCCTTCGCCCGCGAGGTGGCCGAGCGGTACGGGACGGATCACCACGAGTTCGTGGTCCGCCCGGAGGCGGCGGAGATCCTCCCCAAGCTCGTGCACCACTACAACGAGCCATTCGCCGACTCGTCGGCCCTGCCGACCTATTACCTGTCACGCCTGACGCGGCAGCACGTGACGGTCGCCCTGAGCGGCGACGGCGGCGACGAGAGCTTCGCCGGGTACGACAATTACGCGGCAGTGGCCGCGTGGGGA
>Ga0184633_10000891_pt1 | contig 11819 bp, 11 predicted proteins | sample PLM31_170_b1_FD_133156 | JGI IMG/M metagenome (GOLD analysis project Ga0184633, IMG submission 133156) | Groundwater sediment microbial communities from an aquifer in East River, Colorado, USA - PLM3-1_170_b1 | ecosystem: Environmental > Terrestrial > Soil > Riparian zone | place: USA: East...
CCGCCGTACGCCCCCTTCTGTTCTGACGGCATTGGACTGAGCGTCCTACCTGGCGCGATGCGCCTGCTTGGACTTGCTCCGGTGGGGTGTCGCCGTCTCACCAGATCCCGCGCCAACGTCCTCGCCGAGCGATTCATCCTCGGCGCGAGCTGTGCCGTTTCTGCGCCCTTGCCGGTCCTCTCGGGCCCCCCGCTTGCGCGGGGCCACCATTACGAGGGAGGGGGGACGTTCCTCAGCAGCCCCGAAGGGCCACCGTCGGCCGTCCGCGGTCTCCTGACAGCGCGCGTTATCCATGCAACCCTATTTGGAGTTGCCGACGAAAAGGAGGTTCATCATGATCTGTACCGTTTCTGAGCCTAACGATTTAAGTCGACCGGACATCGCGGAGTCGTGCCCGGCGACCGGCGGGTCCTCTCTGCGAATTCCATCTATCACCTGACAAATGACGGCGCGGTCACCTTGATCGCAGGTCAGATTACGCGTCTCCAGACCGCATTCGCCTTCGGGCCCCTCGAGACCGGCCTACTCAGCGGAACCGCCCTCCTTGTGACCGCCCTCTTCCAGATCGTCTTCGGAGCGATGTCGGACCGCCGCGATCCGACGCGCCTCCTCGCGATCGGGATCGTCGTCCTTGGACTCGGTTCTGCCCTCGTCGCACTGTCCTCGAACTTCTGGATGCTCCTCGCCCTCGTGTCCCTCTCCCGGATCGGGGCGAGTTTCTACCACCCGGTCGGCATCGCATGGATTGGACGGGAGTTCCGCGGACCCGAGCTGGACCGATCGATGGGCTTCCAGTCCGCCTTCGGCGATACGGGCGTCATCCTCGGGATGGCGACGACCTCCGTCATTGCGGTCGCTCTAGGCTGGCAGGTTCCCTTCCTCCTGTGGGGTGGGATCAACCTCGGCGCCGTCGTAGTCGGCCTGTGGCTCGTGCGAAATTACCGCCCTGCTCCCGGCGAGTCCCCCGCTCCGAGACGCGACTACGCGGCAATGCTGCGGTCGGTTCGGCTCTGGTTATTCCCGCTCGCGCTGGGTGGCGCGGCGTTCTCAATCTTCACGACGTTCGGGCCTTTGCTCCTCCACCACAAGTTCGGCTTCGACGATACCGCCTCGGAGGTGGCGATCGCCATCTGGATCCTCGCGGGAGCGCTCGTCGCGTTCTTCTTTGGCCGGGTGAGTCGCCGATTCGGTCGGCTCCGGACGCTGACCGCGGCGTATGCCTTCGTCGCGGTTGCCTGCCTCGGCGCGGTCGTCTCTGGAACCGTGGGCATCGCCCTCGGACTCTTTTGGACCGCCGGCTCGGCGGTCTTCATCACATATCCCGCCCTGTTCTCCTTCGTCTCGGAGTCGAGCCACGAGCGCCTTCAGGGCGCGGCGTTCGGGATCATTTTCGGTTTCCAGCTCCTCGGCGGTTCTCTGGGCTCCTTCGCCGCGGGGAGCCTTGCGGCGCGTCTTCGGTCGGTCAGCGACCTGGAATCGACCGCCCCGTTTTACCTGCTCGGCTTCCTCGCCCTGGCCGGATTCGTCTACCTCCTCGCACTCCGAGGCCGGATCGAAACGGCGAAACACGGCGGGATGGGCGGCCTCACGACCCTCTGAGCGTCTCGAGAAGCGGTTTCGGGACCGCGCGGAACCGCGCCACAACGCCGGTCGCGACGCCGAGGATCGCGGGCAACACGCTCGCGAGAAACGAGAATTCCTGATGGCGTAGGTTCACGAACAGGAACAGGAGCAGCGTGAAGAACCCGGCACCCGAACCGACCAGGATGAACATGCGCCCGAACCGGACCCGGTCCTTCCAGATCAGGTAACCGCCGAAGAGGACCGAGAAACCACCGAGCGATGCGATGCCCAGAAAGATGTAGGCGACGACGCGTAGGATTGGGCTCCCTCCCAAAATGGTGGCGAGCAGATCGAACATCCGATCCACGGACCGCGTCCCTGTGTATCCGCTGACGATTAGCAGGATCCCCGCAACCGTCGCGAGAGCCGCGGCCTCCTCGTTCCGTTGCACGGCCTCACTTCGTTCCGAGGATCTTCAAGACCGCTTCGAGGTTCTGCGGATGGGCCTCGAAGTACTTGCGGGCTGGCGCGAGTTCGTCGTTCAGTCCGGCCGCGACACCCGCTTTCAGGTCCTTCGGATGGAGCTCGCCGTCTGCATAGGCCTTGGCAAGGTCGTCGAAGGACACGTAGATCACATCTCCGCCGAACTTCCGGTCCCGAGGGATCATCAGTCGACCGCGGGGCGGAAACAGGATGAGTCGCGCGGCCTCGAGGACGGGGTTCCCTTTCGTCTCTTTCGCCGGACAGTAGGCCTTTCCGATTTTCCGCTCGACCTCGGTCGGGCTGTCGTTCAACAGGACGCTCGAGTCGGGTCGGGACTTCGACATCTTCCCGGCAATCAGGTCCATCCGCCCGCTCCCGTCGAGGGCCGGCAGGAGCGGCGTATGGAGGGCGACGACCTGCTTCCACCCGAGCTTCGGCGCGATGTCGCGGTACAGCATGTGGGCATGCCGCTGGTCCATGCCGCCGAGGGCGAGGTCCAAGTCCATCCAGTGGATGTCGGCCACCTGCATCGCCGGATAGATCAGCTTCGACGCGTCAAGGTCCGCCTCCTCCTCCTTCCGCCCCATGATCGACAGGGCCCGCCGGATCCGCGCGACCGTCGAGGCCTTCGAGACTCGAATCACGTTCTGCCAATACTCAGGATGGCGGACGAATTCATTCGCGTACAGATATTCAACCGTCTCCGGGACGCCAACCGCTCGGAACCCGTCCTTGAAGTACTCCGCACAGATGCGGAGGTTGTCTAGACTGCCACCGAGCTTGTCGTTGATGTACGCGTGCCAGTCCGCGAGGAAGATGATCGTGTGGAATCCCGAACGAATCAGCTCGGTGACCTTCGAGCCGATGATCAACGCGGTGCCAATGTGCAAAAGTCCGGACGGCTCAAGCCCGACATACGCTCGCGGCGTCCCGCTCTTTTCGATGACGGCGCGCAGTTCGTCGCGGGTCACGACCTCTTCCGTGCCGCGAAGGACACGGTCCGCGCGCTCGTCTACGGCCATAGGGCCCATGGAACCAGGAGGGCCGGGATAAATCTATCCGAGCTTGCGGGCCGCCTCTTTCACGCGGCGAGCCGCGGCTTCCGTTTTCTCCGCCGCTTTGGCGACCGCGGGCCCGACCACGACGGCGGTGCGGTGCACCATCTGTCTCGCCACCGTGGCCGTCCGATGGGCCGCGGGGCGGAGGCTGTTCGCGACGTCGTTAACGGCCCGGACGGTCGTGTCGGCGAGCGGCCTCAGGGCCTTGCCGACCTCCTCGCCGGCCGTTCGGAACGCAGCCACGGCCCTCTCGACGGCGGGCTGGAGTTCCTTTGACGCACGGTCGAAAGCGACGACACTCGCCTCGACCGCCTTCTCGGCGGCGTTTCGCGTCTCTAGAATCAATCGATCGATCTCCCTTCGAGGCGCTCCGCAGATTGGGCAGTAGGCGCCGGCCGGCTGCAGTTCGGAGCCGCATCGTGTACAGTTCATTTCGTTCCCCGGTGAATACAAGAGCTCATCGTTCAAATGGATTTCGCTTCGAATGCACGGGCTTGCGGAGCGACCTCTAATTCAGCGACACAGTGCACGATCCCTGGGGCATACGACTTCACAATGCGGGTGCGAATTGAAAGGACGTCCCTCCAGTTCGTCCGCGCCGCCGCGGCGAGTCGCCGGGTCATCGCGTCCGGATACTGTTCTTTCGGACAGAGTTCGTGATAGACGATCGTCCCCCGGCCGCGGAGTGCGGTGAACGCCACATCGAGATATTCACGGGCGTCGAAGTGGCCCATGAGGACCCAGTCGGCGACCCATCGAGGGGCCACGTCGCGGCAATCCCCCAGAAGCGGAATCACACTCACGGCCCGGTTCAGCCGGATGTTTCGGAGCAGGTAGGCATAGCTCGTCGGATTGAGTTCACACGCATAGACTGCCGCTGCCCGACTGCGGATTCCGATCGGCAAGGCGAAGTATCCAATTCCTGCGAACATGTCGACGACGATCGCGCCAGGCCGAATCCTTCCGGCGATTCCCAATCGTTCTTCGATGTTCCCGGGGGATAGCATCACCTGTGAGACGTCGAGCGCGTAGCGGATGCCGCCCTCGACATGGACGGTCTCAGTGTCGCCACCCCAGAGCACGCGGACATCCGGAGTCCGCAGGGGTCCGTGGATTCCCGATTGATCTTCGACGACCGTGCGTGCCTCCAAGACCGTTCCGAAGACCTGGGCGATTGCCGCCGCGTGCTTTCGCGCGTCTGGTTCGACTCGAATGACAAGGACGTCCCCGATTCGCTTCCATTGGCGAGGCGCGAGCGTCGGTGGAATCCCGGCAGCTCGCAGGCCTTCCCGGATTCGATCCCACGGGTCACGCTGCCGGCTGCGTCGCGGAAGGTCCTCGTGGTCCTCCCACCGGGCTCCGAACGGTTCGAGCGAGAAGGGAGGCTCCGCGAGGACGGGAAGGAGGACCGATCCGTCGCGCTTCACAATCTTCCGCGATCCATCGAGAAGTCGGCCCGCCAGCAGCCTCCGGAGGAGATCATCAGCTTTCTCCTTGGGTACCTCGAGGACGGGCATTCGGCCGACGAAGGGGCGCGCGGGTTTCACTCTTTTCCTCGATATATTCCGCGATATGTATATGAGGACCCACCCGCTTGGCGCGCGACATGCGGGCCTTGGCCTTGGCCCTTTCCCTACTCTTCGTGGCCACTCTCCTCACCCCTGCGGCATTGGCCGAGGATTTCGGTGCTGTCAGTAAGGTGAACAAATTGATCAGCATCCAGGAGACGCCGTCCCTCGCCCCGGGAGACAGCGGTCGATTCGCGTTCTTCTTCAATTCGACCTACACGGTCGAGACGATTCGGAATGTGACGCTGAACGCGAGCATATATCGGTATGCGACGATCGACGAAAGCGTGGCGATCGACTCTTCGTGGCCTTATGCGTATCCGAAGATTGCCGAGACCGGGACGCGGGACTGGAGTTGGACGAGCCCCGCGCTCGCGCCGCGAACTTCGAACCTGTTGAATTTCACGATCCTGACGGCGACGGACAGCCGCGACATGCCCCATGGCTCGGTCTTCTCCCAATCGACCTACTTCGTCCGGTTCGAGCTCACATTTGACGGCAACGTGACGGTGGGCGAGGCGCGGTTCCGCATGGCGTCCTTCGGTTTCTTCACGACCGCGGAGTGGGAGACCGCGATAAGCGCGAACTACACGGATCCCTGCACGCCGCCGTGGTGCCGGGGGAACGTGAACCTGACCGTCCTCGGAGTCGACGGGATCCTTCCCGACACCAGCTTCGGGGTGAAGGAGCCGATCCCGCGGTGGCCGTTCTATGCCTTGATCGCGTTTGCGGTGGTGTTCCTCGTCCTCGCGTTCCTGTTCTGGGTCGAAGAGAACCCCGGGACGTACCCTAGGATCGAGACGTGGTGGGCGCGGACCCGGGGACGGCTCGCAAGGACACTCGCGCCGATCCGACCCCTGCGGCGACCGAAGGCGTGACGGGAAAGGTTTTTAGCCGCACGCCCTTTGGTCGCGACCGTGGCCGAGGTCGCCTTCCCTCGCAAGGTCGCATTTTGGTTCTACGCGCTCGCCTTCCTCGCGGGTCTCATGTTCTACCTGATCTGGGGTCTCACGTACGGATCATGGAACCTGTTTCAGCCGGAGTGGGTGGGTGCCTATGCGGTGACCGTCGTCCTCGTGGGTTTCGGTCTCGTCGGGATGCTCCTGTATCGAGAGTAGAGATTGGCTGGCTCGCGGTTGCCAAAAAAGACCTCGTAGAAACCAAGCGTCAGTACGCCTTCGCCGCATAGAGGACCTGTTTCGTCGGATTTCCGCAGACGATGCACGTGCCCTCAAAGGATTCTGGATAGAAAGGCGTCCCGAGGACGCTCATGGCCGTCCGCTCTGTAACCGTCTTTCCGCACGATTCATTTCCGCACCATCCCATGCGGTTGAAGCCGTCCTGGGCTTTCTCGAGGTCTGTGATGGTGAACGTGTTGTCTTTCAAGGTTTTCTCCGCCCGGTCCCACATCGCGATCTGCATCAAATCGAGGACCGACCCTAGGCGATCCGGGAGGCCCTCTCGTGGCAGCTCTCGCTTCTCACCGTTGTCCCGACGGACCGCCGTAACGACATGCTTTGCGAGGTCGCGAGGTCCGAGTTCGACCCGGAGAGGGACGCCACGGGCCTCCCATTCGTAGTACTTCTCCCCGGGCCGAATGTCGCGGTCATCAAGCTTCACCCGCATGCGGTCGCGCAGCTCCAGGAAGAGTCTCTGGCCTTCGAGCAGCATCTCTTCTTGACGGCCCTTTTCGAGAATCGGCACGACGACCGCTTGGACGGGCGCGGCGGCGGGCGGCAGGACGAGCCCCTTCTCGTCCCCATGGATCGCGATCATCGCCCCGAGGAGCCTCTCGCTCATGCCGTCCGTGGTCTGGTGGACGTACCGATGCTCGCCCTTCTCCGTCTCGTAGGTGACATCGTACACCTTCGCGAAGTTGTCCTGGTAATGATGGAACGTCGCGACCTGTGCCGCTCGACCCGAGGGGAGGAGGGTGTCCGATCCGAGGCTGAAGTGGGATCCGGGGAACTTGTCCCACTCCGGTCGGCGGGAGATCAGGTACGGCAGCGCGAGGAGCCGCATGATCCGCTCGTTCATCTGCAGGTCTTCCCGGATCTGTTGCTCCGCGTCGGCGTAGGTCGCGTGGGCCGTGTGCGCCTCGAAGAAGTGGATCTCCCGCACGCGCATGAAGGTCCGGGTCATCTTCGTCTCATACCGGAAGACCGGTGAGATCTGGTACACCTTGAGGGGCAGGTCCGCATGGCTCCGGATCCAGAGCTTGAACATCGGATACATCGCGGTCTCCGAGGTCGGGCGGAGGATCAGCTTCACGTCGAGCTCGTTGAAACCGCCCCGGGTAACCCAGAAGACGTCTCCCTCGAACCCCTTCACGTGCTCCGCTTCCTTCTTGAACTCGGTCTCCGGGATGAGGACGGGGAAATTCACCTCCCCGTGCCCGGTCGAATCGAACTCGTCGCGGATCGCCTGGTCGATCAACTTCATGACCGCCCAACCGTAGGGCCGCCACACGTTCATCCCTTTGATCGGGTAGCGCTTGTCGCTGAGCTCCGCACGCTCGATCACTTCGTTGTACCACTCGCTGAATTCCTCGTCCTTTCGCATGCGAATGCGACCGCCAAGGAACGATTGTGATAATATGCTTACGGTGGCGGTTTCGCGTCATCCGGGAATTTGTAGCCGCAGAAGAAGCACGTCGCATCGACTGCGTTCACGGACATGTGGCACTGCGGGCACACTTTCCGGTTTGCCGCCGCGAGACCGCCCGCGATCCCCGGAGGAGGCGCGCCCGCGGGACCGGCGGGCGCCATTGGCGGTGGTGGAGACATCGGCGGCGGTACCCGCTCCTGCTTCCGCGCCCGCCAGAATGCGAAGAGCAGCAAGCCGACCAGGACGGCGACGATCAGGATCGCAATCACGATCACGAGCGGCGATTGCTGCGTCACGCTGAACGTTCGAGTGGCGCTCGCGTGCTCCCCGAAGGGGTCTTCCACATCGACGCGGATCTCCACTCCGGATACCTCGGCGCTCGGCGCGATCCACGTCGCCGACGTGACGCCGGTCCCGTCAACGACGAGCGGGATCGTCTGGTTCCCGAGGGTCACGTTCGCCCACACGTGCAGGTACCCATCGGCGAACACATCGTCCGACAAGGTCCAAGTGAAGGTGACCGTCGTCCCGGGCGGAACGGTCTCGCCCGAGGCGGGTGACACGATCGAGACCGTCGGAGGTCCATTCGTCGGGAGGCCCGGTTCGTTCGCCACCGTGAAGTCCGCCGGTGTGTTGGTATCCGTACAGAGCACATCCCGTTGCAGGATCCGCCCGGGGCCAGGAGCGCGCGCATCATCCATGATCGTGTTTGCGGGCTCCCAGGTCAGCGTCCCATTTCGGGTTGCATTGAATTCGACACGGTCCACGACGACGTCGCGACCTCCAGCGGTACCGCCCGCCCCGCCCGGATTCCGGAACACGAGTTTCAGGGCGTCCCCGGTCGCGTCCATCCACGACGGCGACGTCAGGTTCACCCGGACCTTCGAGTCCGCGCCGAGAGGGCTCGTCAGGTTCAGGTGGGGACCGCGGTATCTCCCGGGCATGTTCCGTTCCAGGTAGTAATCCGCAAGGGACACCGGCGAACCGGTCGGATTGCACAGGACCACGTATTGGTTCCCGCCTTGGGCGGGCTGCAGGACGAGGCCATGGATCTTGATCGGTTGCGGGGTCGAAGGGCTGAAGCCCAGGGTCAGGTCCCGGGTCACGTTCCGATTTGGCGACCAAGGTTCCACTTCCGCGAAGACCGGAGTGAAGGTCGTGAAGTCGCCCGCCGCGTAGATGAGGATGTCTCCGGAATTCGGCCCCTCCAGAACGCCCGGCGTGTCGGAGACATTCGGGTTCGTCTTCGAATTTCCCTGGGTGAGGGCGACGAAGGAACCGACGCCATCTTGGACCTGCGGCTTATCCGAGTAGTCCACTCCGTCGACGAAGGTCCGGATCGGCGTGCCGCTCGGAAGGGGCGATCCGAATTGGTCGAACGCATGCCCCCGGGTCGCCATCGGAATCGGAGGCGCGGCCTCGATCGGGATTGCTAGGACCAACACGACGAAAAGGAGGCCTGAGAGGACGAGGCACAAAACCGTCCGCGCGCGCCCCGTCGTCGCTACACCTCCGCGATGAGCCCGGCCCGTCCCACGATGTTCAATTTACTTATACGTTTCCCAGGGACCCCGCCCCCACGCACTGACCGAGAAAGGTTTTAAGGAAACGGCCCGTTCGACGCGATGTCCGGAGCGGACGAATGGCCGAGATCGTCGAGTGCGTGCCGAACTTTTCGGAGGGACGCCGCAAGGAGGTCGTCGAGGCGATTGAATCGGCGATCGCTGCGGTGTCAGGCGTCCGCGTGCTGGATGTGGGGATGGATTCAGACCACAATCGGTCCGTTATCACGTTCGTTGGGAGCCGTGCCGCGGTCGCGGAGGCGGCGTTTCAGGGTGCGAAAACGGCCGTCGCGCTGATCGACATGAACCGACATAAGGGGGAACATCCGCGGGTGGGGGCCCTCGACGTCCTCCCGTTCGTCCCGATTGCCGGCGTCACAATGGAGGATTGTGTGGCCCTCGCGCGGACCGTCGGGAAGCGGATTTCGGACGAGCTCCAGGTACCCGTCTACCTCTACGAAGCCGCCGCGACGCGCCCCAATCGTCGATCCCTGCCGGATATCCGCCACGGAGAATACGAAGGCCTCAAGGTCGCAATCGAGACGGATTCGGATCGCAAACCTGACTTCGGACCCGCGAACTTGCATCCGACGGCCGGAGCGTGTATCGTCGGAGCGAGGCCCGTCCTAATCGCCTGGAATGTGAATCTCCGCACGAAGGACGTGAAGGTCGCAAAGCGAATCGCGAGGGCGATCCGGGAGAGTGATGGTGGGCTTCCTGCGGTTCGGGCGAAGGGATTCGAATTGGCCGACCGGGGCCTTGTGCAGGTCTCGATGAACATGCTCGATTACCGCAAGACCTCGCTCGTGCGAGCCATCGAGGCGATCCGGGTCCTTGCGGCGGAGGAGGGGGTCGAGATTGCAGAGAGCGAGATTGTCGGATTGGTGCCGTTGGAAGCCCTCTTGGAGGGCGCGACCCAATACTTCATGCTCGCTCGCTTCCATCGCGAGCAAATCCTGGAGTCAATGCTGTGGGAGTGAAGGACGAGACGGTCGAAGAATTCCTGGCCCGCGTCGCCGCGCCGACTCCCACTCCGGGTGGGGGGAGCGTCTCCGCCCTTGCGGGTGCCTTGTCAGTGGCTCTCAGTCGCATGGTCGCGGGCCTCGCCCGAGGAAAGAAAGGATATGAGCCGGTCGAACGGGAACTCGCGGAAATCGAAGCCCGCGGGAAGAAGATTCAGGTCCGACTCGAAGCGCTCGTCGAGGAAGACGCGCAAGCCTACGAAGCGGTCATCGCCGCGATGCGCATGCCGAGGACATCGGATCAGGAAAAGTCAGCTCGGGTGGCCGCCATGCAAGTCGCATACCGAAAGGCGACCGAGGTCCCGCTCGAGACGATGGAACGGTTAATCGAGACGCTGGAGCTCGCGGAGGCCGCCGCGAAGAAGGGGAACCGCGGCGCGACAACGGATGCGGCCGTCGCGATCTTGCTCGCCGAGGCTGCGGTCCGTGGCGCGAGCCTCAATTGTGCCGTGAACCTGGCATCGATCCGGGACGAGTCGTTCCGCTCCACCGCAGAAGAGCGAGTCGAACAGCTGCTGAAACGCGCGGACGAAATCGGGCACGAGGCGATGGCGGTCGTCACAGAGCGACTCTAGAAAGGGTCCCGTCGATCTGTCCCCCACACTGGGAAAGGCTCAAGCCGGCTCAGGGTCTATCGTGCGACGCATGGAGCGCATCAAGGCGGCCCGCGGTCCCGTGCTGCGCTGCCAGGGGTGGCGGCAAGAGGCGATCCTCCGGATGCTCGAGAACAACCTCGAGAACGCGGAGAAGCCGGATGAGCTCATCATCTACGGCGGGACCGGGAAGGCGGCGCGGAACTGGGAAGCGTTCCACCGGATCGTCGAGACCCTGAAGAGCCTCCGGGATGACGAGACCCTCGTCGTGCAGAGCGGAAAGCCGGTGGCCGTGTTCAAGACGCACCGGGATGCCCCGCGGGTCCTGATCGCGAACGCGCACCTCGTTCCGAAGTGGTCGAACTGGGACACCTTCTACGAGCTGGAGCGGCTCGGCCTCACGATGTACGGGCAGATGACCGCGGGCGGTTGGTCGTACATCGGATCCCAGGGAATTGTCCAGGGGACCTACGAGACGTTCGCCGCCTGCGCGCGCAAACACTTCGACGGCTCTCTGAAAGGCCGGCTCGTCCTCACCGGCGGAATGGGCGGGATGGGAGGAGCCCAGCCCCTCGCGGTCAAGATGAACCAAGGGGTGTGCCTCGACGTGGAGGTGGATGAGGCGCGCATCCGCCGTCGGATCGCGAACAAGTACTGCGATCGACTCGTCCATGAACTCGATGAAGCCCTCGACATGGCCCTGGACGCGAAGGCGAGCGGGACACCGCTATCGATCGGCCTCGTCGGGAATTGCGCAGAAATCCATCCGGAGCTCGTCCGCCGCGGCGTGCGTCCCGATGTCGTGACGGACCAAACGAGCGCGCATGATCCGCTCGGCGGCTACATCCCGCGCGGACTCGACCTGGCCGAGGCTGCGGAGTTCCGGACGAAGAACGCGGCCGAGTACGTGAGGCGATCCCGCGAATCGATTGCCGCGCATGTGCGCGCGATGCTCGACTTCCTCCGGAGCGGGAGCGTTGTGTTCGACTATGGGAACAACATCCGCGGCCAGGCGCAGGAGGCGGGCGTGGCGGACGCGTTCGCCTTTCAGGGATTCGTCCCGCTCTACATCCGACCCCTGTTTTCGGAAGGACGCGGTCCGTTCCGGTGGGTTGCGGTCGCGGGAGATCCGAACGACATCATCAAGACGGACAGCGTCGTCTTGCGGGAGTTCCCGCAGGACGCGACGCTGGCTCGATGGATCCCGCTGGCGCAGAAGTACCTGCCCTGGGAAGGCCTTCCGGCCCGGGTGTGCTGGCTCGGATATGGAGAGAGGGCTCACTTTGGCAAGGTGATCAACCGGATGGTCGCCTCCGGAGAACTTAGCGGTCCGATTGTCATCACGCGGGACCACCTCGACGCG
>Ga0184633_10000892_pt1 | contig 11811 bp, 8 predicted proteins | sample PLM31_170_b1_FD_133156 | JGI IMG/M metagenome (GOLD analysis project Ga0184633, IMG submission 133156) | Groundwater sediment microbial communities from an aquifer in East River, Colorado, USA - PLM3-1_170_b1 | ecosystem: Environmental > Terrestrial > Soil > Riparian zone | place: USA: East...
CACCTTGGTGCCGATCAAGGCGGTGAACAGGTTGATGGCGATGCCAAGACACAGCGTGACCGCAAAGCCCTTGATCGGTCCGGTGCCGAACAGAAACAGCGCGAGTCCGGTGATCAAGGTGGTGACATGCGAGTCGATGATCGTCAGCAGCGCCTTGTCGTACCCGCCGTCCACCGCCAGGCGCACCGGCTTGCCCTGCCGAAGCTCCTCTCGGATGCGCTCGAAGATCAGGACATTGGAGTCCACCCCCATTCCGATCGTGAGGATGATGCCGGCGATGCCGGGGAGGGTCAGGGTCGCGTTCAGGCCGGCCAGCGCCCCGATCAGGCAGATCAGGTTCAGGGCCAACGCAAAGTCGGCAATCACACCGGAAAACCGGTAATAGATCATCATAAACAAGACCACCACGGCCCCGGCGATCAGCGTGGAGCGGATGCCTTTTTCGATGGAGTCCCGGCCCAGCGAGGGACCGACCGTCAGATCCTGGATAATCTTCAGCGGCGCGGGGAGGGCGCCGGCCCGGAGCACGATCGCCAGATCGTTCGCCTCCTGCATGGTGAACGTCCCGCTGATCTGTGCCCGACCCCCGCTGATTCGTTCCTGGATGACGGGGGCGGAATACACGGTGTTGTCCAGCACGATGGCCATGCGCTTCTTGACGTTCTCGGCCGTGATTCGGTCGAACTCATGAGCCCCCTTGGCATCGAACGTGACCGACACGTACGGCTCGTTGAACTGTCCGATCGAGACTCGGGCGTCGCTCAGCACGTCACCGGCCAGCATCACTCGCTTTTTGATCAGATAGGGGATTCGAAACTCGCGGCCGCTGTCTTTTTCCACCACTTTTTCAAACAGGATCTGGTCGCCTTCCGGTAAGCGGTCTCGGAACTGCTTCAGGATCTCTTCTTCCTTTCCCTTCGGGATGCGTTGCGGGAGCTCCAGAGCCAGCTTACTCGACTCATCGAGCATTTTGAATTCCAACAGCGCCGTTTCCTTAATCAGATCTTTCGCGCGCTTCGGTTCTTTGATGCCCGGCAGTTGCACGACGATCTGCTTGAGTCCCTGTCGCTGGATGAGCGGCTCGGCCACTCCGAACTGATCAATCCGGTTCCGGATCGTTTCCAGGGCCTGGTTGATGGCGGAGTCCTTGATTCGCTTGATTTCCCCCTCGCGAAGTTCATAGACCAGGCGATTGGCGGCACCGGATTGTTCCACTTCGTAGAAGGAGGGAAACTCTTCCAGGACCTTTTGAATCTCCGATTTCAACTCCTTGTTCTGGAATTCGATCGTCACCTGGGCGTGGCCCGTGCGCTTGACGGATTCCACCGGGATCTTTTTGTCGACCAGAAAATCCTGGATCGAATTCACCGAGCGGTCCACCGCGATCTCGACGGCGCGGTCCTCCTCCACCTCCATCACGAGGTGAATGCCGCCTTGGAGGTCAAGACCGAGCGTGATCCCTTTGCTCGGGAGCACCTTTTTGAGCCAGTCTGGAAGCGACCGGAACAGAGCGGGGTACGACGGAAGAAAGAACGCGATCGAGAGAATCACCACCACGCCAAGCAGCGCGAACCGTCCACCAACCTTCTTCATGCGTACATCAACCTTTCTTCCAACATTTCCTACGTCCCTTCAGGGGTGGCCGGCCTGCCCTCAATTACGCGCGTCCAGCGAGCACTTTCTGAAGTGCGAGATGCGCGAGCACGGAGGGTAGGCCGGTCGCCCCGCTATTCTTCATCGTCGGCTCGGAGCTGTGCGATGTGTTCCCGCTGAATTTTGACCTTCGTGTTGTCGGCGACCTGGAGCGTGACTGTCTCTTTTCCCAAGTTGGTGATGGTCCCCCAGAGGCCGGAGGACGTGATGACCTTGTCCCCCTTCTTCAAGGTCTGCAGTATCGCTTTGAGCTTCTTCTGGCGCTTTTGCTGGGGCAGGATCATCAAGAAATAGAAGATCACGAAGATCAAGACAAACGGCACCAACGACAGCCATGTTCCTGCCGCACCGCTTCCTCCAGAAGCTTCCTGCGCCCATGCCACTGCATCCAGCACCCTCATCCCCGTTCCTCCTCCCATGACGTCCGGGCCTGGACCGCATCGGTCCCCCTTGTCGAGACGTCCCCGCACTCGGCGCCGACTCTCTCACGCTGGGCATGAAACTCCTGCCGAAACGCGGCGAAGGACCTGCTCTGAATGGCCTTCCGGATTCGCCGCATCAGGTCCGCAAAATAATGCAGATTATGCAGCGTGTTGAGTCGCACTCCCAGCATTTCCTTGACCGTGAACAGGTGGTGGAGATAGGCGCGTGAGTGCTGCGTGCACACCGGACAACGGCATTCGGGATCAATCGGCCGTTCATCGCGTGCGTACCGAGCGTTTTTGATGAGAACCCGCCCGAAGGACGTGAAGAGCCACCCGGTGCGGCCATGGCGGCTCGGCACCACGCAGTCGAACAGGTCGATGCCCCTGGCCACGCCTTCCACCAGATCTTCCGGCATGCCGGCTCCCATCAAGTAGCGGGGCGACATCACGGGAAGTTCCGGTACGGTAGCCTCCAGCATCCTGTACATAACCGACTTATCCTCTCCCACCGACAGGCCGCCCACGGCATAGCCGTCAAATCCCATCGAGACGACATCGCGCGCAGCTTGAACCCGAAGGTCGGGGTCGTGCCCACCCTGCACGATGCCGAACAACGCTTGATCCGTCCGGCGTCGGGCAGCCCGACACCGGACGGCCCATCGGTTTGTGCGAAGCACCGCCTCCCTCAGCCGGTCGCGCGAAGCGGGGAACGCCACACACTCATCAAACGCCATGATGATGTCCGCTCCCAGCGCTTCCTGAATCTCAATCGTCCGTTCCGGCGTGATGTGATGCAGCGACCCGTCCAGGTGCGATTGGAACGTCACCCCTTCGTCCGTCACCTTGCACAGCTTCGCCAAGCTGAAGACCTGAAATCCCCCACTGTCCGTCAAAATGGCGCCGGGCCAGGACAGGAAGGCGTGCAGCCCGCCTAACTCGGCTACCACCTCGTGCCCCGGACGGAGATACAGGTGATACGCGTTGTTCAGAATGAGCCCGAACCCGAGCGCCTGCAGGTCCCCCGCATCGAGTCCTTTCACCGGGCCAAGCGACCCGACTGGCATAAAGGCCGGTGAGTCAATGTCGCCGTGAGCGGTTGCGAGCGTTCCCAGACGCGCCTGTCCGCCCAGATCAGTCTGCCGCACCAAAAAATTGAACATGCTCGTTCTCGTTTCACCCCGCCGGATCGGCTACATCCGATCCGGAGCGGAAATCCCCAGAATGCGCAAGCCGTTCCGAATCACTCTCTGGACTTCTCGCATCAGCGCCAGCCGCGCCGCTGTGAGGCCCGGAGTGACCGGTTCACTGTGTCTCGCGACCGGAGCGCCGGTATCCTTCACGAAGCGTTCCGCGTCCGGCGCATCAACCTCGGCAGCCGGCGGCATAATGCGGTGCTTATAGTAGAAGGTGTGGAGCAGCACGGCCAGCTCCTGGAGGTAAAACGTGAGGCGGTGCGGCTCCAGCGCAGCCGCGCTCGCTTGGATCACGGAAGGGTATGACGACAGCTTCCGGATTACGCTGAACTCATCGGGGTGCGTCAAAAGCCCCAGGGCGGTCTCGCTCGGCTTTGGGACCGGGATGCCCCGTTCGTGGGCAACCCGGAACAGGCTCGCGATCCGGGCGTGCGCGTACTGCACGTAGTACACCGGGTTCTCGGCCGATTGCTGTTTGGCCAGCTCCAGGTCGAAATCCAAGTGGGTATCCGAGCGCCGCATCAGGAAGAAAAACTTCGCCGCATCCACCCCGACCTCGTCCATGACCTCGCGCATCGTGATGAACTCGCCGGCGCGCTTCGACATTTCAATCTTCTTGCCCCCTCTCATCAGATTCACCATCTGGACCAGGACGACTCGCAGGCGGTCCTTCGGATGGCCGTAGGCCTGCACCACCGCTTCCATTCTGGGAATGTAGCCGTGGTGGTCCGCTCCCCAGACGTCGATGAGCAGGTCATACCCGCGCAAGAGCTTGTCGCGATGGTACGTGATGTCGGAGGCCAGATAGGTATATTCTCCGTCTTGCTTGCGAACCACCCGATCCTTCTCGTCCCCGAACGCAGAGGAACGGAACCACAACGCGCGGTCCTGCTCGAACAGCAAGTCCCGCTTCCGGAGTTCCTCGAGGGTCTTCTCTACCGACCCCGACGACAACAGCGAGGCTTCGCTGAACCAGGAATTGAACTCTATCCCGAACGACCGGAGATCCTGGCGGATCAGCTCCAGCAACTCCTGGTACGCCAGCTCCCGGCATCGTTGCTCGGCCTGCTCGGTTGGACCGTTCAGCAATGTCGCGCCGACACGATCTCGCACTTGGGCGGCCACCGTCTCGATGTAGGAGCCGCGATACCCCCCTTCCGGAAATGAGACGGTGCGGCCGTTCAACTCCTGATAGCGCGCATAGACGGAAGCCCCCAGAAGTTTCATCTGTCGCCCGGCGTCGTTGATGTAATATTCCCTGACCACGTCGTAGCCGGCTTCTGTCAGGAGACTCGCAATCGCCTGTCCGACCGCCGCGCCACGACCGTGACCGACATGCAGCGGGCCGGTAGGGTTGGCGCTGACGTATTCCACCAGGACCCGGCGACCCTTGCCGACATCGGCCCTGCCGTACGCCTCGCCTTGTTCCTCAATCTCGAGCAGCACTTCCAGCCAGAGGTCCCGCTTGACCGTCATATTCAAAAACCCGGGACGGACGATCTCGACTCGATCGAAAATCGCCTCGCGCTGGTCCAGGTTCTCAAGAATGATCTGGGCCACGTCCTGCGGAGAACGCTGCTCTGACGACGCTAAACTCATGGCCACCGTGGAAGCCAGATCGCCCCATTCAGGCCGTTTGGGAAGATCGAGAGTGACGGCCGGCAATGGTTCGGCTTTCAGTTGCCCCTTTCGTCTGGCGCGAAGCAGCGCCCCTTGCAGCGCGTCGATGACCTTCTCTCGCACAATATCCTGGGACACCTGAACGCTCCTAACTCCTTATCCTGACGCTCAAAAAGCCGAATTGTGAATCTAGCATAACTTACTGAGCAGAACAAGGCGACAGAGTGGCTTCCAGCGGACTCTGTGACACCATCCGCGGCCGACGGAGCAGTTGTTCGCATGTCCCGACCAGCTTCTCAGCCGGAATCCGTAAACACGGTTTATCGCGGCATTCTTGGACCACATTCCACCCCTCGCATCGGCAGGGTTCTCCCGTGAGGATCGTCACATGAGGGCCGCGCGGGGCCCAACGCCGGCGATCCGTCGGCCCGAACAGAGCAACCGTCGGCAGATGGAGCGCGGCGGCCAGATGGGTGAGGCCGGAGTCGTGGCCAACGAAGAGGTCCGCATGCGCCAGCACTCCGGCGATCGAGAGCAGATCCAGATGTTGCAGGATGGCAGGCCGCGTGGCGCAAGCATCAGACACGTTGGCGATCATGCCCTCATCAGCCGGCCCGCCGACCAGAACGGGATACGCCTCGTTGGTCTGGAACCACTCAACGGCCCCGGCCAATAAGGCCGGATCAGCGCATTTGTGACGACTCCCGCTGCCCGGGTGAATAGCGACCAGCGGTCGAGTCCCGAACGTCCCTGCGGTTGCTAGCCGAGTCCGTCCACCTGCAATCACGACATCCGGAAGGTGGAGCCTTCCCCCGTACTCTCCCATCAGCGCCACATCCCGCACCGTCTGCAGGACTCGGTCCGTCTGGTGGATCGCCTCGTGACCCAACGAGGCAGGAGAACGCGCGATCACGCAGCCGGCGCCCAGACCCTGCAACGTGGAGGACAGTCGGTTGTCGGGATCGGCCATCCAACAGACGCCCAGGTCGCACCGGCTGAGCCATTCATGAACGATCGGCCCCACCGACTCGGGCCCAGCCAAGAGGCCGGCCAATGCATCGCCCTCGAGCGGCAACACCGCTTCGACCTCGCCGCACACGCGAAGCAGGCCGCCCACTTCTGCGCCGGCCACCATGCCGAGTTCATGGGTTGGGAGCGCCATCTGTAACGCCCGGATCGCCGGCAGAGCGAGCAGCACATCGCCCAGGGTGCCAGGATGAACGATCAAGATCGTGCGACGCATGGGCTCAGCTCTCACCGCCCAGATTCGTCCGTTTCCCTGCGAGCAGCTTGCGCGCGAACTCCAGGTCGGCGACGGTGTTGATGTTCAGGAAGGACAGGAACTGAGGGTCCGCTTCCCGGAGCTCGTCTTCTGAGACCAATCGGACCGAGAGCCCTGGAGTCTGGCTGAGTTCCTGGACCTTGAGGTTGCGAGCGTTGAGCATACGTTCGAGATGGGGCAAGCAGGCTTTGGAATACACCGCATGCATGGGCTGAAGCCCATTTGCGAGTTGTGCCATCACCACATCGGCATTCCGGTCCAGCTTGGCCATCCACTTGATCACGGACTGATTCAGAAACGGCATATCGCAGGCAGCGGCAAAAATGCGTCCCTGCGCAGCGGACGAGAGACCGGTGTAGAGACCGCCAAGCGTCGCGCAATTCGGGACCAGATCCGTCACGACTTGATGGCGAAGACCGGAAAGCCGGAGGACAGGCTCGGCAACAACCACGATTACTTCAGAAAACAGCGACTCCAACACCGAAAGCGCACGCTCCAATAACGTGCGGCCTTCCAGCTCAAGAAACCGTTTGTCCGGGCCCATCCGACGGCTTTTGCCGCCGGCCAGCAGGACGCCTGTCATGTTGGCTGTTTCGGAGCTCAGGATCTACCTCTCCTCGCCTGCACCAATGCAGAGGAATAAAAAAGGGGGTGGGCCGCCCCACCCCCTTTTCCTGCCTTGATCGCACGAAGGGTTAAATCTTGCCCTTCTTTTTATTCGCCCGCCGCGTCATCACCCATCCTTCTAGGATGACAATACCAACGGCTATCAAGGTGGGATAGATGTAGGTTTCCTTGGGAATCGGCGGCTCCAAGATGGTGTAGTAGAACGCCGAGACCGCCAGCTTCCGCCCGACATCTCCATTGTGGCCATCCCACGCAAAGAAGACGGTCGGGATGTACTTGCCCATCTCGAAATAGGTGTCTTCGTCGTAGTCCCCCTTCAAGGGCCTCTGGATCATGAGCGTCCACCGGCCATCTTTCCATTCGGCCTTGAGTAGCTTCATTTTCTCGGCAAAGTCGTCACGCTCCTCAAAGTCCTGATCCCAGCCGGTCCCGGCAAAGGCCCGCAAGGACCCGTCAGCCTCCCACTTGACGATATCCACCGGATACTTCTGGTCTCCCCAGAAAAACCGTGGCTTCTCAGGTGGCGGGATCTCCTGCCACTTCACCGGGAACTGAACGGCAAACGCGTCGTTGTATAACGTGTAATTGTTCTGCTTCGCCGCGATCGAGTCCGGTTCTCCGGTCTTCGGAGGCTGTTCTTTGATCCCAAACTCGTCCAGGTTGACCTCGGTCGGCTGGAAAGGCAGCTTACCCTCAGCAACGCTCTTGGACCGATCCTCCCACTGGAACAGGAATGCGATGTTCTTGTCGTTGTAGATGGATTTCACCCAGACATCGTCGAGCCGGTTGACGAAGTTCCTCGGCTTGTGCGTGATCTGGCCGCCTAAAGCCACGATCCGCCGCTCACGCTTCTGCCAGAGCTCATTCTCCGGATCGTCAGGGAACTCGCCCTCGATGGGCCCGGACCGTATGACGAAGTTAATTTTCGGCTTATCGGTCAAGGGATCGATCTCAAGCGGGTTGCCCTTGGCGCCGCGTTCGCAGAGCGACTGCACGAAGTTGGCGATGTGCCACCGCTCCTCGATCGTGGTGTTGTCCGCAAACGACGGCATCGGCGTGCCATTGACCCCGGTGGAGAAGGTTCGGAAGATGTTCTTCACCTCGTACGGATCCTGGCGGCTCCCTCTGAAGTTCCAGCATTTGTGGAAGCTCGCCGGCTGGATCGGGAACCCCCAGTCGTCCTTCAGGTTGAACGCGTTTCCGTCACCGCGTCCGTCCACGCCATGGCATTCGATGCACTTCTTGTCCACCAGCAACTGAGCACCCTTCTCGAGGCTCTCCTTGCTGGGCGGAATCGGCTTGAGGCTGTCAAGCTGGAGCACCGTGAAGGTCTCGGTGTCCTTGTCATCGAACTTACGATCCTTGACGAGCTGCGCCGTCACGAACGCGATCGCTTGACGACGCTGCTCCTCGGTCAGGATGCCTTCCCACGACGGCATGGCAGAACCAGGCAGCCCATGCGTCACGGTCTGGAAGAGGTCCAGCTCCGGAAGGGGCAACTCCCCGCTGGCCGTGTGTCGAATCTTGAAGGTGCCCTGATTGAAATTCCTGGGCCGGGGCCAGAGGCGGTCAGCGGAGGGACCGTCCCCCGCCCCATCCACTCCGTGACACCAGACGCATTTGGTGAAATAGACCCGCTTCCCGGCCTCGATGTCCTGCGCCGTCGGCATCGCGGGCATGTCGGACGTTTTAAAACCTGCAGGCACTCCGCTGCCCCCGCCCTCCTCTGCAAAAGTCCAGACCGCGGTGCTGCCAGACACCATGGCGATCCCCGCGGCGGCGATCAGACAAACTAGCCATCCACTGTTAAATCGAAAATGCCTCATCGGTGTACCCCTTCGCACGAAGTGGCGCGGGATTAATCCCAAGTCCTCGGATAATAGCCGGTGTGCCAGTATTCGAACAGGACCACTTTCCAGATCTCGTCGGTCGTGAGGTGTTGCTCCCACGGCGGCATCACGGACGCCCACGGGAATGACTCACGAGGCAGCCCGATCCCGCCCTTGGCCACGCGCCAGAACACGAACGTCTCCTGAAGCTGGGCGAGTGTTCCCGCATCGGTGAAATTGGCCGGAATTGGATTGAACGCGAACGCGTGCAGCCCTCTGCCGTTCAGATTGTCCCCGTGACAGAAATGGCAATTCTGGAAGAAAATCTCGCCCCCTTCCCTGACATACTTCAGATAACCTTCCGCCTTGGGGTCCCAGGGATTGGCATCGGGCTTCAGCAGCCGACCCATGCTCTGTTCAGTGATGAGTGTGTTTGTATACTCTTGGTCGTATTTCCCTTCAGGGCTGACCCGGTAGGGATTCGATGAGGTCTGCAGCACGAAGGTCTTCCCATGCACCTTGACGCTGGCCGGTGGAGCCGGGTGGACCGTTCTCAACTCGATCGGCTCATCCAGATTGGGAAGGAAGGAGTTATACGAGAACCCCCACAGGATAATGGGAATTGCGATCAGATAGGCGGTCCTGAGCTTCTTGTGGAACGGCGTCACCGCATCCAACACGTTGAGAATGGGCTTTTTGAATTCCTTCCAATCCTCTTCGGCGCCGGACATCCACATGAAAACACCGACCATCGCCACGGTCCCGAAAAGCGCGCGCACGCTGAATGGGATCGGTGGATAGATGCGGTACGTCAGGTACAGGACGATGAAGATCCAGAAAGAGATCCCCTGCCAAAATCGGGGAATGCCGAGCCCGTTTTTCTTGAGCAGGTAGCTCATGAGAGCAAACACGCCCACGAAGAAGGCCAGCTCCGCGAGCAACTGCATCGGCATGTAGCCCTCAACTAACTTAATAGTTTGAGGGGGGAGCAGCCCACCAACCATGACAAGGAGAACAACCAACGCGATAGCGCCCACTATGGCGCCGGCCCACAGTATGAGTTTCATCGTAAGACTCTCCTTGCTACACTTCTCTGAGCAATCAAGTTGTTAGATGGATACTATATCTTAGGAGGCGCCTTGCCCTCTTCCAATTGAGAGAGATAATCCACGATCTTGTTCAACGCCCCAGCGCTCAACTTCTGGCCAAAGACCTTGGGCATGACGCCGTCAGGGAAAGGCTTGACCACATAGGTGCCAGGGCTGATCACCGACTCAGTAATGTACTCGCGGACGGTCTTGGCGCCGCCCTTGTACGCCGGGTCCTTCATGCGGGTCGGCGCATTGGTCTTCTCAACCAGCTTGGGACCCACGGTACCCGCCGCGCCAGGAATCCCAGGGATAGTATGGCAGACCACGCACTGAGCCTTCGCGAAAATCTGGTCCACCGGCTCCTCGCCGGTTGCCAGCAGTCCGCCACCGCCCGCTGCAGGCTTGTCCTCTGTCTGTTTGGGACGATCCGCTTCCGGAATAAACTTCTCGTACGTCTTGACGATCTCCTCGTACGAAGGCGGCTCCTTCCCCTCACGCACATACAGCCAGGTGTCCACCGCCGCCAGCTCTCCCAGGCTCAGTGAAATGGGCGGCTTGTGGATCGAGGGCATCGGGCTCTCCTTGTCATTCGTGCCCTTCACACCAAAGCCCGACGCAATGTAGCAGCTTGGACAGGCGTGTGATTCGGCAATATATTCCTGCACGCTCTCTGCAGTACCCGCGCCCGGGAAGGACTCTTTTTGAGCCGTATCGCGGTCGCCTGGCTTCCCTTTGTGGTAACGGGGATCCTCGAGCTGCTTCTTGGCCCGCTCCGGGATCCCAAACAGGTTGGGAGCCCGCTCGCTCAAGAACCCTTCATTGAATCCGTGGCACAGCGGACACTGCCCTTTCCCGATGGCTCCCTGCACTTTACTCTGCCCGATTCCTCCGAAGATGATTTTCTCTCCCTCATCCGCCAACTGCTGGGCGCTCATGCCGCCGAAGTCTAATTTGACTTCCGGGGGAGGAAAGCCGCCTTCCACCTGGGGCAGCCAGTTCCCATATCCGGACAACGCCGCCGCCACGAAGAACATGGTGCCGCCGATCTTGCACAACGCGCTGACGTTGTAAAAGTACATGGCCATCATGAACGAGAGGGCCGTCACCATGGCAAGAGAGACCGGAAGAAGACGAGAATTCCCGAAGAAGTTCAGCTTGTAGTTGGCGATCGCGATGAAGGCCATCACGGCCGCAAGCATTCCGATGAATGTCTTGAACACCGCGCTCCGCCTGGTCGCGCGATCCGGGATGCTGACCTGAAAATAAATCATGAGGCCGACCAGGAGAGCCAGAACAGGCCAGCCTAAACCAAAGGCCGCTGCGAATAACTCCGCCACGTGAGAAACCTCCTTGGCCTCATCCTCGGTCAAGCCGAGGATGAGGCCAATCGAATCAAGATGTCCTAGGATTTAGTGTGTTGCGGGCGCGGGCACCCTTCCAGGGACCGACACCTTGGCCTCCACCGGCGCCTTCTTCACCCCGAGCGTGGCGAGGAAGAAGACAAACAGGATGGTCAGCCAGAAGAACAACACGTTAAACGAGATCATGTTCGCGGCGAATCCGGTCGTATGGGTATAGGCCCAGGGCGAGTTATCCCGCATGATTTCGTTCACATGCCAGAACAGCCGAACCGACGAGCGAATGTAGCCCATCAGCCCCATCATCCAGGTAAAGGCGGTCGCCAGCATGATCAGGGCGTACTGGGAGCGGACCGAGATCTTGCCCCATTCGATCGGCCCGCTCTGCTTCGCCCCCTTGAGCATGACGAGGTTGAGGGCCGTCATGAAGAACAAACACGAGAGGGTTGTGGCCACCTGCGGCACGGACAGTCCGACGCGGACGTTCGCCGGGATGTAATACCCGTAAATGGCCAGCCAGATAATGTTCACATAGGCGAATGCGAAGAAGCACCCCATAAAGATGTTCCCGAACTTGGCCCATGACACCATCGGCACCTTGTTCCCGCGCTGATACCAGATAAAGCTCAGCACGGTGGTCGTGATGATGACGTTGATGCCCCCGTTCTTGGCCGACATCACGCCATAGTTACCCAGCACCGGGTGCTGCTGGCCTCCCATGGCCTTCAGTTCG
>Ga0184633_10000893_pt1 | contig 11811 bp, 11 predicted proteins | sample PLM31_170_b1_FD_133156 | JGI IMG/M metagenome (GOLD analysis project Ga0184633, IMG submission 133156) | Groundwater sediment microbial communities from an aquifer in East River, Colorado, USA - PLM3-1_170_b1 | ecosystem: Environmental > Terrestrial > Soil > Riparian zone | place: USA: East...
ACGGACTCTTAATAGGCGAAGGGCCACAGGTTAAAGTAGTTCTTGAACTGCTGCCACCGATAGGCGAGCCCATGTGGCTCGTAGAGCAAGAAGAGGACGATGGACAGCCCGAAGACCCCCTCCTTGATGTACAGCAACCCTGTCGAGAGCGCCGGGAACGCCTCGCTCAGAGGGATCACGGCGAACTTGAGCGCCTCGAGGAGGACCGTGACAAAGATCGACCCGAAGACGACCCCGTGCAGGCTCCCAACGCCCCCGATCAAGATTACCCCCACCAACCAGACAGACCAGGAAAACTGAAAGTGCTCCGCGCTGACGAAGTAGAGAGAACTGATCCAGAATGCGCCAGCGACTCCCCCCAGGACGCCGGCGACAAAGAACGCCAGGAGCTTGTAGCGGACCACATTGACCCCCATCATCTCGGCTGCAATGTCGTTGTCTCGGATGGCGATCCAGGCCCGCCCCACCCTCGTTCGCAACAGGTTGGCCAATCCGACCGTGCAAAGTGTCACGAGGCCGATCATCAGATAGTACGCCTTCAGCTCCGTGTCGATTGCCCACGGGCCGACGTTAATGGTTCCAGGAGGAAGCGAAAAGTAATGGCCCCGACCCCCGACTCGACTGACGTAGTGGGTGATGATGAAATCGACGGTCACGAACTGAGCTGCCATCGTGGTCATGATCAAGTAAAACCCCTTGACCCTGGCAGACGGGAGCCCGAAGAGAACGCTCCACAGACCCGCCAGGATAGCGCCCAGCACCATGCTGACCGAATAGGGCAGCCCGTACTGGAGCATCCCGATCGCAGTGGTATAGGCTCCCACGGCGATGAAGGCAGCATGGCCAAGTGTGATCTGCCCGCAGTAGCCGATCAGGAGCTGGACACCAAGGGCTGAGAGGATAGTGTAGCCGATGATGTTCGCAACTGAGAGCGGGTAGTTGCCGGCCAGTGGCAGGACGACAAGGAGAAACAGGACCGAAAGAAGCATCTTGCCACGGACGAACCAGGTCTGCCACCAGGCATGGTCTGCTTGATACGTCTCGTGATAAACGCCGCTCGGCAAATACATGTTATCTCACACTAACTTGCTGGACCCCGTGCCGGGCCAAGAAACGAGCATAGCAAGGCGCTGGCTCTGGGCTCGCACCCACTTCGCGGGTACCCGACGTACGTTTCCGAGTACGTCGTCCGGGTCCGTGAGCCCGGTCCGGGATCGCGGACAGGGAGTGCCTCAGGTCCAGGAACACCGCTAGGCGAAGTGTATTGGCCCGGCACTAGACCCTCTCGATCTTCTCCCATCCCCACAGACCATACGGCCGAAACAGCATGATGATGACCATGAACACGAAGGGTGCGATTTCCTTGATCCCGCCTGGGGTAAACTGCTCCAAGTAGCCTCCAGAAAGATTCTGCAAAATGCCGATCGCGATCCCGCCGACGATGGCGCCCGGGACCGAGTTGAGCCCACCCAGCACGACCGCAGGCAGGACGAGGATCCCCAGGTAGCCCACCGAGATGTTCAGGCCATTGATGTTCCCGAGCAGGGTCCCGCCCACACCGGCGGCCATGAAGGCAATGGCCCAGGCCAGGGCATAGACCCGCTTGGCGCTTACCCCCAGGGAGAGCGCTGCCATCTCGTCGTCGGCTGTCGCCTGCATGGAAAGGCCCCAGCGGCTGTACTGGAAGAAGGCAACGAAGATCAGGAGGAGCGCCAGCGCAGCCAGAAAGCTCCAGATATAGACCTGCCCCAACACCATCTTGCCGAACCGAACCGGTTCCGTGGGGAAGACCTGTGGTGTGAATACCCTCGTGTCGGTACCCCAAATGAACCCCACCAGGGCGCGGAAGAAGAACGAGAGCCCCGCCGTGATCATGATCACGGCCAGAATAGGCTGGCCGATCATTCCGCGCAGAAACAGGCGTTCGGTCAGTAACCCGAGTAGAAAGCCGACGATGAGTGTCGCCACGAGGGCGACGGGAAACGGGAATCCCCAGGTGTAGAACGCCAGGCAGACATAGGCCCCCAGGAGCGTCAGCTCTCCCATCGCAAGGTTAAGGACGCCGGAGCATTTGTAGATAAGCGTCCACCCAAGGGCCACTAGTGCATAGATGCTCCCCACCAGGATTCCGGTAATGATGAGCTGAAGGAATTTCTCCATCAGTGGGCCCGCTCGGGGACGTCCACTATCCATAAGTCGGTCTTGCTGTGAGCCACCCGTCCGTCTTCGTAGGTCACGGTCGTATCGAAGTGGACCTCTGTCGCTCCCGAATACAGGGCTTCCACAATCTCGTGATAGCGCTCCTCCAGGAAAGCGCGGCGGAGTTTCCGCGTCCGGGTGAGTTCTTCGTCGTCGGCATCGAACTCTTTGTGGAGATTCACGAATCTTTTGATCCGAGCAGGAAGCGGCAGGCCACGATTGACATGCTGGATCGCCTCCGCCACAAGACTGCGAACTTCCGGTTTCTGTGCAAGCTCCGCATAGCCGGTATAGGGGATGTGGTGATCCTCGGCCCACTTCCCCACGACGCCGGCATCGATACAGACGACGGCGGTCACATAGGCGCGTTGGTCACCGATCACCCAGACATCCTTGAGGTGGGGGCTGAATTTCAGTCGCGTCTCAAGGTACTGCGGGGAGAATCGGCTCGCGTCGGCAAGGGTCATGACATCCTTTCGACGATCAAACACCACGAGATGGCCGTCAGGATCAAGGAACCCGATGTCGCCGGAGTGGAGCCACCCGTCTCTCAGGGTCTTGGTGGTCTCCTCCGGCATCTTGTAATAGCCCTGGAAGACACAGGGGCTCTTCGAGAGAATCTCTCCGTCAGGGGCGATGCGGACCTCCGTCTCGGGAAGTGCCGTCCCCACCGTGTCGAACTTCACGTCATTATCCCGATGAAGGACCGAGATCCCGGCAATCTCCGTCTGGCCATAGATCTGCTTGAGATTCACGCCGGTGGCGTGGAAGAAGCGGAGGTGGTCAGGTCCCAGCGCCGCGCCGCCAGTGTAGGCCTGCCTCACACGAGTCAAGCCTAGATGGTCGCGGAGCTTTCTGTGGACTGCCAAATCGGCCAAGCCTCCTTGGGCCCTCAGCCACCACGAGATCGTCTTTTTCGCAAACTTCAGGTGGGCAATCCGTCCCCCCACATGCATCGCCCACTCGTAGATCTTTCGCTTCAACCACGGGGCATCCAAATATCGGACCTGTACCGTTCGGACCATCTGCTCGTAAATTCGCGGGGGCGAAAAGAGGACCTGAGGAGCGATCTCTCGGATGTTTTGCTGGACAGTCTCCGGGCTTTCCGGGAAGTTGATGGTGAATCCTGCCTGTAGCCCGCAGGAGATCGACATCATCTGTTCACCGATCCAGGCAAACGGCAGAAACGAGACGAAATCGTCCTCCTCAATGCAAGGGTCTACCCTCATCATGTTTTGGCCCATCTTCAGCATATTGTAATGCGTAAGGAGCGCCCCTTTTGGCCGAGCAGTGGTCCCTGACGTGTAAAAGAGCAAGCAGACATCGTCCCCCTGCCCATTGTTTACCAATTCCTCGAAGAGATTGGGCTCCCGCTTTCCCAGCTCTTGCCCCATCTCGGCGACCTTTGCGAGGCTGATCAGAATCGGCCTGTCGTATCCGCGCATCCCCTTTGGGTCATCCCAAATGATCCGTTCCAACTTGGAACAGCGATCTTTAATGGCCAATACTTTATCGACCTCTTCCTGTCCCTCACCAACCAGAAACTTGGCGTCGGAGTGGTCCACGATATACTGAACCTCGTCGATCAGCGAGTCCTGGTACAGCCACACGGCCACGCCACCGACGCACAAGGTGGCCATCTCCGCCCATAGCCCTTCAGGTCGGTTCTGACCGATAAGGGCTACCTTTTCTCCACGACCAAGACCCAAGGCCACAAAGCCCAGCGCCATCTCCTTGACCCGCTCGAGGTACTCCTGCCAGGTGATCGGCCGCCAAATGCCGAACTCCTTCTCCCGCATGGCGACCTTTCGGTTGCCGTACTTCCGAGCGGTCCGGAGCAGCAACTTTGGAATCGTCAGGTCTTTGGTGATCTCGATCGGAGCGATGGAAGCCCTAACGCCGGGTGGCATACAGCTCCTCGACCTCACCTAGATAGGCCTTGATCACAGCAGGGTCCGCTTGGACCTCTTCAGGGGTTCCCTCTGCGATCTTCTCGCCAAAGTTGAGCACCGCCACGCGGTGCGAAATGTCCATCACGACTCCCATATCATGCTCCACCAGGATGCATGTGACCCGCCACCGCTCCGCCTCGTTGATCTCCAGGATGAAGCGGGCCATGTCTTCAGTCTCCTCCAGGTTCAGGCCCGCCATAGGCTCGTCGAGAAGAATGACCTTGGGATTCAGGGCGAGTGCCCGGGCCAGCTCCACCCGCTTCTGCAAGCCATACGCAAGCATCCCTACGACCTTATCGCGGATATGCGCGATCTCAAGGAGGTCGATAATCTCCCGCTCAATAAATTCGCGATGCTTGATCTCTTCTTGGGACGCCCTCCCCATATAGATCGCGCCATCCAGCAGGCCGCTCTTCATGTGGATGTGTCGGCCAAGTCGGATATTATCCAGAACGGTCAAGCCGCTGAACAGCTCGATCTTTTGAAAGGTCCGAGAGATGCCGAGGCGGGCCCGCTCATACGGCCTCATGGGGCCGATCTCCTTGCCCTCAAAAAGGACCTGGCCCGCCTTAGGCTTATAGAGTCCGTTGATGCAGTTTAGGAGAACTGTTTTTCCGGCCCCATTGGGGCCGATCAGCGAGTAGATCTCCCCGCGTCTGACGCCTATGCTGACGCCGGCCAGGGCATGAACACCCCCGAACTCGATCCGGAGATCCTCAACCTGTAAGAGGATATCAGGCAGTGTCATCTATAAGGTCCATGGGTGAGCGAATGTGCGCGAGATCATTGAAGATCCTGGGCTGTGGCACACGGGGCCTTACTCCTACTTGTAGGTCGATTCGTCCTTTCGCCTGACCCCGACAATAATGATCCGTCCCTCCTTCTCGTCGATCTCGTAGAGAACCCGGTGATCCCGCCCCACCCAGATGCGGAACTGATCCTTCCGCCCAGCCACTTTGTCGTAGCCGCGTGGCCGTGGATCATCCTGTAGGTCCATGATCGCTCGAGCGATGCGAAGAAACGCCTCGTCGTCCAGTTCAAACAGCTCCCGTTTCGCGGATCGCCGGAAACGGATCTTAAGCACGTTGCTTCTTGATATGAGCGATCCGCCGTTCGATAGCCGCCAGACAGTCCTCCAGCGGCTCCGTCGCGCGCTTGAGGAAGAGCCGGGCGTCCGGGTCCTCGGCAACCTTCTCGGCCAGATATCTCTCGGCAGCCTCCTCAAGGACCTCATTGAGCGGACGGTCCTGCTTGACGGCCAGAAGCTTTAGCGCCTTCAAGGTATTGGCATCCATGGTGGTCGAAAATGCTTTTCGCCGCATAACCTCCTCACCTCCCAAGGCGAGGATACCTTCAAGAAATCAATAGGTCAATGAAGCTGTATTTCTTGATCATCACCTTGCTGATGGGCCATCCAACGACGTGTGACCCCGGCAACATTTAGGTCTCGATGGCATGAAGCGTCGGGGAGAGCCGGATCGGGGTTCCGATGTACGCCGTGTGTAAGAGGCGTTCGAAGTACGCCGGCGTCCCAATAAAGGGGAAATCTCGACCGTCGGGTGCCCGCGCAATCCCGAAGTAGTCGCGTCCGCTCTTGGTCTCCTGATAGCTAATGAAGGCGACAGTCATGCCATCAGGAACCTTTGCCGCAGTCATGGCGATCTGTTCCTCGAGGTCTCGCTCGGCCTTCGAATTATAGTCGTCGTGGTTGAACGCCCTCAGATCAATCTGAAGCTTCGCCACCTCCTCCGTTTTCCCACCTACGAGAATTGAAAATCCATCGAAGGTATGGTGCCCCCCGACCCCACTGATCCCCGCATAGGCCACCTCATTCTGTCCCATCTCCAAAGCGGGATAGCCGCCTACGCCTAAAAGCTGCTTGGCCGCCTCGAATGTCAGGCGGACTGTCGTTGGCGCGATGGCATGGCCCGAAAGCGCCCCGCCGGATCGGCCAGCCTTGATGAGTCTCCCATTGACTCCGACATCGTTGCTGAGGAGCGCGTGGGTGACAGTGCCCTGGTATCCGAGGGTCTTCAGCACAACCTCTAGCTCGGTCAGGGGCACAGCGGGAAACGGATTATGGTGCTCAAGGACCTTCAGGCTCGATAGTTCGCGAATGCGCGCCTGGCCCATCGCGGTCAAGACGCATTCCTCCATAGCTTTCGAAAACAGGTGGGTGGCTCGATCACGGATGCTGGATGGGTCCACCCCGCACCCGATGCCGGCGACACGCACCGCCCGCTCTGCCGCCGGCGGCCGATTTGAAAGGAGTAAACCGGCGTACCCCAGGCTTTGCGGCGCCACGCCAATCAGCTTCAACGGATAGAAGATCGTCCGATCCTCGATCTGATCCGGGTGCGTCGTCACGTGGGCGGTAGAGAGTTTCCGACGGGATAATTCATGGGTATACAGGCGCTGCTCGTAGACAAATTTATCCAGGGCCTTCACCAGCTCATAATCGTGTTGGTAGGCACGGCCCAGCGCAGCCGCCCCGAGCTTGAGCATATTGGACCTGGCAACCTTGCGATCGAAAGGAGAAACCAGGCTGGCAAAGATATCTGTTGTCTCCGCCGGTGTGATCCGTGCACGGTGTCGATTCGTCCCCTTCGTATTGCCGCCGGTCACCACCATCGACATCTCCTCCCCGCGTTCAACTAAGTCCGCCACAGTGTCATTAAATGGCACGATGCCGGAGGAAGAGGCGGCGTGCGTCGGGGTGCACCTGATCCTTGGCGGCCGTTGAAAAAGCTGGCGGAGAGGGCTGCTGGCGAGGCGCCGCCTGAAATCCTCGGCTACCTCATCTTCCGTCGTCTGTCCTAACTCATGCGTGTAGGAGATCGCCACATTGATGGTGGTGACCCGAGAGAGATCGACCCCATGTGCGGTGGCTTCAGCGGCCAGCCGATCGAAGCCTGTCCAGAGGAGAGACTCTGCGTAGATCTCCTGCAGCTTGCCTGCTTCCCAGTACTGTTGCAGCGACTTCCCGCCACCCGCGCTGGCCTCTTCCCAGATCGGAGGCGGATTGAAGTTGGCAACCCCGGCAAGTAGATACACGAGCCGAGACCCTTGACTCATGAGGCCCTCCTCGCTCCATTCACTAGAAGTCCGTAGAATAGACCGCCCCTCTGCATTCGATCTCCGGTCATGTGCTAACTCCGAGCCGTTTTGCCGATGACCGCCCGAGCGGGGTCGATCTCGTTTCGGAGCACAGCGAGTTCCTCCGGTGTTGGTGGCTCGAGCGCCTCGACCTTCTCGGCAACGTGTGGCGCGAACTCCATCTCCTTCAGCACCTCCGCTACGCTGACGCCGCGCAGGACCCCTAGGAGGCTCATCCGCTTGCTCTGCTCATCGAATCCATAGAGGGCCTTGGAGGTGACCACCCGCCACGGCCCCGTCCCCCTCGGCAATCCGGCCCTCTCCCGCGCTCCCGGAGTTCCATCAAGATATCCGGGAGAAGTTACGAAGTCCACCTTGGTCACGAATCGCCTCCGCTCATGCATGATGACGACCACCGTTCGCCAGCACTGCGTGAGCACCTCGTTAGCGCCGCCGCTTCCAGGAAACCTTTTCTTGGGGTGTGTGTAATCAGCTCCCAACATGGTGGAGTTAATGTTGCCGAACTGGTCGATCTGAGTAGCGCCGAGCACGCCCAGATCGACCATGCCAAGCTGGGCCTGCGCGAAGATCGTATTCATGTTGGTCCATGCGAGCGACTTGTAGCAGTTGCGTGGCCCGCCCATCGTGAAGCGAACGAAGGGCGTCTCGGGAAGCGAGCCGATTGCGCCGAACTCGTAGACCTGGACCATCCGAGGGGCGTGAAGACGCTGGGCCAGGATCGCGGCGATCTGCGGCATCCCGTACCCGATGAAGACGATCTTGCCGTCCTCCATCAGACGGGCGCACTGGCAGATCATGAACTCCGACTCGGTGAAGTCCCGCCCCGTCAATGGTACCCCTCTTTGATCGTGGCCTGCCGCTTGAGGTCCATGAGCTTGGCAATCCCAACGCGCTTCTCCAAAAACTCCTCGTGGGACGCCACGCTGTAGATATACTTGTCGAGGTAGGCGGCCATCTTCTGCTCGTCGCCCGAACCGGCCATATACTCCAGGAAGTGCTCGGTGTCCATCTCGTACACTCCCTGCGCCCCTCCCGGCAGGCAGCCAAATGGAGCATAGACAACAGCATCGACAACATAGTATGGAATGGTCGTTTTCGACGGCTCCTTTCGAATGTCGTCGGTCGTGATGATCTCCTCGGTAGAGATGATGGTCCGCTTTGAGGCCATGGCCGTCTCGAGCGGCGACACCCCCGGGCCAAAGCACCGGGCGTTGCCAGAGACGTCGCACTGATGGACATGCACCAGTCCGACGTCAGGGTTGACGGCAGGAACCAGCGCAATCGGTCTTCTGGTGAACGGGTCCTCGACGACTTTGGCGCCGGAGTAAGTCAACGTGTCGGTGGCCAGGAGATTTCGCGTCGGCAAGAACGGGACGCCCATTGCCCCGGCCAGGTGGCGAAGGGTCAGGGTCCCGTTGGTCCATTCGGTCACCTTGATCCTCCCCTCCTCGACCGCCTTCCCTATCAGGCTACCCAGACCCAGGAATCCGACATCGATCCCTCGCAAGCAGCCTCCCGCCGCAAGCAGTGTGCTCTCCATCAGGGTGAACTTGGCGGCGAACCAGAGGTTCCGTCTCCGCTGGCGGATGATCTCCCGGATAAGTGAGGCGGGGCCTCTCGTAAAGGAAGAGAAGTCGAAGCTGACATAGTCGCCGTCCTTCACAAAGCGCCGGACCGCCTCAGCTTCTGGCATGACCTTATCGACCATCTCCCGCCGCTTCTCGGTCCGCATGAAGGCGCGAAGCTCATCAGGATCCCCTACCGTGAACTCGCCGACTCCCTCCTGCAACACCTCCATACTCACGGCCGCTCCAGATGGCCAGGCTGCCAGACGGTCAATGACGAGCCCTAACTTACAGGCCGATCGTCTCGAGGACCTCCTCCACCGCCGTGTATGGGTCGAGCTCACGATCGGCGATCCGATCGATCAACTCCTTCATGCTCCCGTTCCGCTGAATCCGTTCGACCGTTTTAGCCGTGAGCGTCTCCTGAAGCAGTGCAAGGAACGCTCGCTCGCTTCGCGCTCGCCTCTTGCCCTTTCGCAGGTCGCCCTCGTCCAAGAACGCCTTGTGCTGGAAGATACCGTCCAGCAGCTCCTCGACCCCCTCGCCCTCGGTGGCAACGGTCTTATAGATCTTCGGCAGCCACCCTCCTGTGTCCGGGGCCATATGGAGCATCATCTCTAGCTCAGTCGCCGTCCGGTTCGCCCCCTCCCTGTCGGCCTTGTTCACCACGAACACGTCGCCTATCTCCAGAACCCCAGCCTTGATCGCCTGGATTTCATCGCCCAGCCCGGGGACCGACACGACGACGCAGGTGTGCGCAGTCCCTACGACCTCCACCTCATCCTGGCCGACCCCTACCGTCTCGATCAAAATGACGTCTTTGCCCGCCGCATCGAGGACATCCACAACGTCATTGGTGGCGCGGGCCAGGCCACCCAGGTGGCCCCGCGTCGCCATGCTGCGGATAAAGACATCGGGGTCAAGGCTGTGGCGCTGCATCCGGATCCGATCGGCAAGGATTGCCCCACCGGTGAAAGGACTGGTGGGATCGACTGCCACGATCCCCACAGTCTTTCCTCGTTTTCGCAACTTCTCTGTGAGTCGGTCGGTCAGAGTGCTTTTTCCCGAGCCCGGAGGGCCGGTGATTCCGACGATGTAAGCAGAGCCGGTGTGGGCGTACAGCGACTTTAACGCGGCCCTTGCCTCGGAAGCCCCATTCTCGATCAGGGTCATGAGACGGGCCGCTGCGCGGACGTCACCTTCGAGGATCTTACGCGTGAGGTCCATTTACCGTTTCGATGGGTTCAAAACAGCGTTTGCGGGACCGGAAATTACCATAGGAGAGACGTAAAGTCCAGTGAAATATGGAGATGGGAGAGGGCATCCTCGCGGTAGAAAAGGTGCTCAGGAAGAAGTCAGGCGTACGTCCGACCGAGAAGTTGGCGGGCGATGGTCAGCCGTTGGATTTCCGAGGTCCCCTCGCCAATGGCGCAGAATTTGGCGTCCCGGAAATACCGCTCAACCGGGAACTCTTTGATGTAGCCATAGCCGCCATGGATCTGGACCGCCTCGCTGGCCGCCTTCATGGCGATCTCCGAGGAGAAGAGCTTGCCGTAGGCCGCCTCTTTCGTGAATGGCTGACCCGTGTCCTTCAAGTAGGCTGCCTGCAAGACCAGGAGCCTGGCCGCGTCGATCTCGGTCGCCATGTCCGCCAACTTCCATTGGATGGCCTGATACTTGGCGATCGGTTGGCCGAATGCCTGCCGTGCCTTCGCGTACTTCAGGCCCTCCTCCAAGGAGCCGCGGGCAATGCCAACCGTAAGGGCGGCCATCCCGATCCGACCAGCATCCAGGATCCTCAGGGTGTCGATGAAACCCCGGTTCAACTCCCCAAGAAGATTCTTTCGATGGATTCTCGCCCCTTCGAAGATGAGCTGGGCCGTGTCGCTGGCTCGAAAGCCCATCTTGTGTTCTTTGCGGCCAACCCGAAAACCGGGCATTCCCTTCTCCACGATGAAGGCCGAGATTCCCTTTTCACGTTTGGCCCGATCGGTGTTCGCCATGATGACATAGATGCCTGCCACGCTTCCCTGAGTGATGAAATTCTTGCTGCCGTTCAACACCCAGTGGTCCCCCTCAAGCGTGGCAGTGGTCTGCATTCCCGCCGCATCACTTCCAGACCCTGGCTCGGTCAAGCCCCAGGCGCCAAGGACCCTGCCGCTCGCGAGCTGCGGAAGGTAGTTCGTCTTCTGGGCCTCGGTGCCGACGAGGTAGATATGGTTGCTGCAGAGAGAGTTATGCGACTCCACCGTCAGGGCGACCGAGGCATCGTAACGGCCGATCTCTTCGAGGATCAGGGCGTAGCTGATATAGTCCAACGCCGCCCCACCGTATTCCTTAGGGAAGAGGATCCCCATAAGCCCAAGGTCTGAAAGCTTCCGGACGATCTCCCAGGGAAACTCCTCCCGCTCGTCGAGATCCTGCGCGACCGGCGCGATCTCGCGCTCCGCAAACTCCCGGACCATCAGCCGGACGGCCTTCTGTTCCTCACTCAGGTCGAAATCCATCGCACGTTTTCACTCGCCCTCCTGCCTGGTGAAAACATCTCTAGCACTCCTTAAAGCAATCTGTGATAAACGGCACGCAAGTATCTGGTCATAAGTGTTTTTTCGTTATGTGGCTCCTGACAAATTCAATGGCTTCACCAGTCGTTGCGCCGGGCGTAAAGACCGCGGCGATCCCGACGGCCTTCAGTTTGGAGATATCCTCATCCGGAATCGTTCCGCCGCCAAAGACGACGATGTCCTCCGCGCCACGCTCCTTGAGCAGCTCCATGACTTTAGGAAACAGGTACATGTGAGCTCCTGAAAGACATGAGAGTCCGATCGCATCCACATCCTCCTGGATAGCGGCGCTCGCGATCATCTCCGGCGTCTGCCGGAGCCCGGTATAGATCACTTCCATCCCCGCATCGCGGAACGCTCTGGCGATGACCTTGGCGCCCCTGTCGTGCCCGTCGAGGCCAGGCTTCGCGATCA
>Ga0184633_10000894_pt1 | contig 11809 bp, 18 predicted proteins | sample PLM31_170_b1_FD_133156 | JGI IMG/M metagenome (GOLD analysis project Ga0184633, IMG submission 133156) | Groundwater sediment microbial communities from an aquifer in East River, Colorado, USA - PLM3-1_170_b1 | ecosystem: Environmental > Terrestrial > Soil > Riparian zone | place: USA: East...
CACATGTGGACGCTCTGCAACGAGGCGCAGGCTCATGTCAAGGACCGCGTCTGGCTGGAATCCAACGTGGGCGGTCAAGCCATGTCGAAAGCCAGCACGCGCGAACTCACCTACCGTGCTCTGATCGAATACATCGAGACGCAGCCCGACGGAGAGAGGAGACTTCTTACTCCAGGCCCGTGAAACTTCTGAGCTGGAACGTCAACGGCATCCGGTCCGTGGCCCGCAAAGGATTTCTGAAATGGCTGGATCGGGAGCGTCCCGATGTGTTGTGCCTCCAGGAGACCAAGGCCCAGGCTGACCAACTGGAGCCCGAGCTGGCCGCGCCGACCGGGTACCGGGCCTTCTGGCACGCGGCGGAGCGGAAGGGCTACAGCGGTGTCGCCACCTTGACCCGCCATGAGCCGGTCTCGGTGCGGCACGGACTCGGCATCCGGAAATTCGACGCTGAAGGGCGCGTGCTGATCACGGAATACGATGGCTTCGTCCTCCTCAACGTGTATTTTCCGAACGGCCAGCGTGATCTGGGACGCGTGGATTTCAAGCTGGAATTCTGCGACGCGCTGCTCGCGTTTTGCAACACGCTGCGTCGCCGGGGTCAGCGCGTCATCGTGTGCGGGGACTTCAACACCGCGCACCGAGAGATCGATCTCACGCATCCGAAGGCCAACGCCGGCACGTCGGGGTTCCTGCCGATGGAGCGGGCTTGGATCGACACGTTTATCGCCCATGGCTACGTGGACATCTTCCGGGCCTTCAACCAGGGGCCGGAGCACTACACGTGGTGGAGCTATCAATTCAACGCGCGGGCCAACAACGTGGGATGGCGCATCGACTATCACTTTGTGAGTGAGGATCTGGTGAATGACGTGAAGCATGCCTATCTCATGCCGCACGTGGAGGGGTCCGATCACTGCCCCGTCGCGCTGGAGCTTAAAAAGCGGAGGCGCCGATGAAGGGCCTCATCCGAAGGCAGATGGTCACGGCCGTCAGCGGTCTCTGTATTGTATGCTCCGGCTTCGGCCTGGCGGAGAGTGCTGGGGCTCAGGGAGTGGAAGGACAGCCGACGCCGGCTATTGAGCAAGCGCCAGCCATCGAGTTGACGCCGATCGTGACCGGCGGACTTCGCGATCCGCTGTACGTCACCCATGCCGGAGACGGCAGCGGCCGGCTATTCGTGGTTGAACAGCCCGGCCGAATCCGCATTGTGGAGAACGGGCGGTTGCTGGAGGTCCCCTTCCTGGACATCTCACGTCAGGTGCGCTCCGGCGGGGAGCGGGGGCTCCTTGGCCTGGCCTTCCATCCGGCGTACTCGAAAAATGGCCGTTATGTTATCAATTACACCCGCGTGCCCGACGCCGCCACCGTGGTGGCCGAGTTTCGGGTCTCGGAAAACCCGAACGTGTCCCTAATAGACGAAAAGGTGCTCCTCGTCGTTCCACAGCCGTACCCCAACCACAAGGGCGGCATGGTGGAGTTCGGGCCGGACGGCCTCCTGTACATCGCGCTGGGGGACGGCGGTTCGGGCGGCGATCCGGAGAACCGAGGGCAGAACCGTCACGAACTGCTCGGGAAAATCCTCAGGATCGACGCGGACCGCGGCGCGCCCTACGCCATCCCGCCGGACAATCCGTTCGCGACCGGCGGCGGGCGAGCGGAGATCTTCGCCTACGGATTGCGGAACCCCTGGCGCTTTTCCTTTGATCGGAAGACCGGTGAGCTCTGGGCGGCCGATGTGGGGCAGGACGACTGGGAGGAAATTGACGTGGTGCGGCGCGGCGGGAATTACGGGTGGCGGATCATGGAAGGCAACCACTGCTTTTCCCCGCCGACCGGCTGCGTCACAAACGGGCTCGTGCCGCCCGTCGCCGAATATCGGAATCAACGGCCACGCTGCTCGGTCACGGGCGGGTACGTCTACCGGGGGAGCCGCATTCCAAGCCTGCTCGGCACCTACGTGTACGGGGACTATTGCAGCGGCGAGATCTTCGGTCTGCTCAATGTGACCGGTGGGCTGTCAAGCGTGCTGGGCATGGCAGGCGTATCAACCACGCCGCGCGTATTACTCTCGACGCATCTGAAGATTTCGTCCTTCGGGCAGGATCAGGACGGCGAGCTGTACGTCGTGGGGCATGAGGGAACGGTGCATCGGATCATCGGTGGGCCTGCTCTCGCTATTCGTTAAACGTAAAACGTTAAACGGGGGACTCGTAAAGAATCAGGTTGCGATTAACGATGAACGGTTAACGAATAACGAAGTTCCTAAAGCTTCCCGCTCGCCCAATAGACGATGGTTCCGACGGTCTCGGCAATGGCGGTGGTGCTCTTACGCAAGGCTCCGACTTCCGGAAGAAGACCGAATGGATTGACCTCCCACCCGTCTCCGGGCCGGTCCTTGACACGATACCCGCAGGGGGACGGGGTGGTCTCTAGTCCTTGCTTGCGGAACAAGCCCACGGCGCGGGGCATGTGGCTGGCGGACGCGACTAGCAGAATCGAGGCTCGGCCCAGGATCCCTTTCACCTCGACGGCGTTCTCGTACGTGGTGCGGGCCCGGTCCTCGACGACGATCGCCTTGTCCGGCACGCCGAGGCGCAACGCCAATCGCTTCATCTCCACCGCTTCTATCGGGCCGTGGCCGAAGATGGCCGCGTCGCCGCCGCTGAACAGCAGGCGCGGCGCGAAGCCTTGGGCAAACAGATCTGCTCCACAAATCGTCTGTTCCATGCTGAGGCCTGATAGTTGATCCGATGGTCGAAGAGTGCCTTTGCCGGCTACTCCGCCGCTGAGTACCACGATCGCGTCGAACCGCTTGGTTGTGGATGGGTCGAAGGGGGGGTATTGTGCCTCGATCAGCCCCAGCAAGGTACCCGAGACGAGTGGATTTCCGAAGACGAACACCAGGAGCAACGTCGAGGTTGCCAGGATGCGAATCCACCGAAGCCGCCGTGGCGAGACCGGTAAGGCCGCTAGGATTGTCATGATCACCAGGAGCCCAAACAGCCAGGTGTACGGATACACCGCGAACTTGGCGAACTTGTAGAGCCCGAACAAGAAAGGGGACAGTTCCATCACCACTCCTTAGACATTCAATGAGGTGTACGATGCATTCGTCTGTGTTGCGCTAGCCCAACGTAGTGGGGGAGGATAGCATCCGGGTTGCCGCTGAAACAAGTGAAGACCAACGTGAACGCTTGCTGTGATATGGACGAAGGGGGCAAGCGATGGCTCCTGCGCGGCAGTACTGGCTGATGAAGTCAGAACCCAGCGCCTTTTCGATTGATGACTTGCAACGAGCCCCTGGCCGCAGCACGAGTTGGGACGGGGTGCGCAATTACCAGGCGCGCAATTACATGCGTCAGATGAGACTCGGCGACCAGATCCTGTTCCACCACAGCAGCGCTGATCCGCCGGCCGTGGCGGGAGTGGCGGAAGTGGTGCGCGAGGCCTATCCGGACCAGACCGCTTTTGATCGGAACGACAGACACTTCGACCCCAAGAGCAATCCGGCCAGGCCAACGTGGGACATGGTGGACATTCGGCTGGTACGCAAGTTTGCCCACCCGCTCCCCTTGGACTTGCTGAGGAAGAAGCCAGGCCTGAGGCGGATGGAGCTCTTACGCCGGGGATCGCGCCTATCGGTGCAGCCGGTACGGGCCGAGGAGTGGAAGATCATCCTCAGGCTGACCTCGAAATAGTCCGAAGTGCCCCATGGCGTTACGCGACTCCCCATTCGACGCGGCCAACCCCGAATCACCCGTCTTCGGGACGGGGCGATTTGTCGGCAGGGTCGGACTGGTGCGCAACCTCGCAACCAGGCTGGGCCGCCGTCAGTCCGTGCTGCTCTATGGCGGACCCAGGCTGGGTAAGACCTCCCTGTTGTTGCATCTCAAATGGCGTCTTGAGCAGCAGCGGTCTACCTCGCCCCATGACGGTCCCTCCGCAGTGTATGTAGACCTCCGCGAGGATGAAGCTCGCAAGCGTTTCCTCGCCGGCCACCGGGACCAGGCGCCGGTGTTGCTGCTGGATAACTGCGATCACCTGCTTCGCCCCACGATGCCTCGGGTAACACAACTGCTCCCGAGCAAAGGAAATGGGGGACCGGTCCAGGCGGTCGTATGGGCCGGGGGACGCGCCTGGCGCGAGTTCATTCGCAGCGGGCAATCAGGGCTGAAGCTTCTCCCGGTCCCGCTCGCGGTCCTGCTGAAGGGGGAAGCGCGTTCGCTCGTCAAGCCCGATCTGACGGTGGACCAGATTGACAGCGTGCTGTCCGATGGGGGCACGCACCCGTATGTGTTGAAGGTGCTCCGCGCGCGGATGATCGCCGATGGTCCCACGGCCGACCCCGCTCAAACACTCCAAGCCGTCCGGGCTCGACTGGCCACTTTTTTTCTAGCCTGCCTTGAAGCGGTCCGAGAGCCGATCGAGCGGACGCTGCTGGACCATCTGATCGTTCAGGCCAAACCCATGAATCCTCGGGAGGCCGCCCACGCGCTGGGCCTTCCCACGGTCAAAGCCGCAGCGGATACGTTATGCTACTTGGGGCTGATCAGCCGGTGGAACCTGACGGAGGGAGCCATGCTCCACGTGAGCTGCCGCCTCTTCAACGAGTGGTACCTTGGGCATGTAGACAAGCAGCGATCGCTGCGGGGCTGACCGATGACCGCGCCGTTGCCGCCTGATCCGAGCTGGCCGCGGTACTCGACTCGTCCCTTCCCGTCGTACCGCTTTCTGCCGGGGAGGACGCCGCACCCGCGTCGAGACCCTAGTGGGCATTCGTATGGGCAGCCTGAACCACATCCGCCCGCCTTTGCATCGGACCTGTGGCACCAGAGCGAGTCCTATCTCCATGGCATTGATCTCTACAACTACGGCTACTGGTGGGAGTGCCATGAAATTTTTGAAGGGCTCTGGCACGCCATGGGTCACAGGACGCAGCAGGGCCAGTTCCTGCAAGCCCTCATCCAGGTGGCGGCGGCCAATTTGAAGTGGCTTCTGGGCGCTCTCGGCCCTGCCGGAACCCTCTCGCAGAGTGGCCTGGAGAAACTGCGAAAGGTTCCCCCTGTCTACATGGGCGTCAATGTCGCAGTGTTTGCCGACGACGTGCGGCGGTATTTCGACGGCTCCCGCCAGAAGCCCGCGCTGATCCGACTCATCATCAGACCAGAGGACCCGCCGTTGCCATAAGGACGGGGTTGACTCTCGGCTTGGCCGAGAGTACACACAGAACAATCTTCACCGCGGGTGCATGGGGTGAAGCGGGGAATGTATCATGAAAGTCTCAGATCTGACCCTTGATGAACTGAGGACCTTGGTGAACGGCATTGTGGACGACCGGCTGCGGGAACTCCTGGGAGATCCTGATCTGGGCATGGAGCTGGACGAAGGAGTGCGGGTGCGGCTCAGGCAGTCGTTGTCCACCACCGAGCGCCTTTCCGGGGAGGATGTGGCCGAGAAGCTCGGGCTGCGCTGGTAAGCAGAAACGTAGTGTTGTGATGCCGTGGTATCGGATTGTGTATCGGCCTGCAGTGGTGGGCGATCTCGTCAAGCTCGAGAAGCAGGTGGCCCAGCGTCTGTTGGAGAAGACCAAGTGGCTGGCCTCCAATGCCGAGAATCTTCGCCATGAACCCCTTGCCCCGGACCTGCCCGGCCTGTCCAAATATGCAGTGGGAGAGTGGCGCATTTTCTATTCGGTAGACCGAGGCGAGCACCTGCTGGACGTGCACCTCATCGCCCACCACCAGGATGTGTATGGGCGAACCAGCCCATCCACGGGTCCCCAGCCCTGATCGTCGCGCTCAAGGAAGAGCGGGATCAGTCGGATGAACCATCCAGACCAAATCGAAAAGGAATTGGCCAAAGCAGAGGCCGCGCTGCGGGATGGGAACGACGGGATGGTCAGGGTCTGTGCACGCAGAGCGGTCGGTCTGGCTGCGAAGGCTTGGTTGGAAAAGCATCCCCGAGCAGGTTGGCAGGGGGATGCACTGAATCAGCTCCGCCACATCCAGGTGGACGAGTCTTTTCCTGCTGATATTAGGGACGCCGCCGAGCGGCTCACCACGAAGGTCACCCGGCGAGACACTGCTCCGTTCTCGACTGATCCGATCGCCGATGCCAGGACAATCATTAGGCACCTCAACGCGATAACCTCTGGAGACCGCACATGATTGCCCTGACTCCCTCAGCGATTCAGCAATTGAAGAGGTTGATCGCCGAGCACCCTGAGGATCCTATCGTGCGCCTGACGCTGGAGGATCTGGACGAAACCCGGCTCGGCCTTCGCATGACCCTGGAGTCGTCGCTACAACCCGATGATGAGGTCCAGGACTGCAATGGCCTGATCGTCGCGATCCACGCGCGTAGCGCGCCTCGAATGGACGGGGTCACCATGGATTATCAGGAACCCGGCGGTTTCAGGTTTCTCCATCCGACGGAGGGCGACGACATGTTTCAGCCCTTCAGTTTGAATTGATCAGGAGGCACGCGTTGTGATCGCGCAGACGTACCCTCGCAGTCCCAAAATCTTGCTGGCGGGATGGCCCACCTGGCTCGTTTTATCGATAAGATCCGCCTGCGTCACGCCGGGCACATTCAGGATTACAACTACATCACAGTCGGGTTCGACAAGTACCTGCTGGAATTTCTTCAGATGAAGCCCGACGAGTTCGAACAGCGTGTGCTCCAAGGGGGAACGGACGAGGAACTGCTCGCCTGGATACGGGCGCACGGTCGGCCTCTGACGGCGGACGAGATTCGGCCATGGAACGAGCGCATTCTGAACGGCGGTCCCAAGGACGATGCCGCTCGCCAGCGCTTCCAGGCCAGGCTTGCCGACGTGACCGCGAAACGCGGGGTCCCGGTTGAGACGCTCCCGTGCGTCACCACCTGGGTGGACATCATAGAGCTGGACGAAGGTCGTGTGTAAAAATGGGCCGCGCAGTACTCGCATGCGCGGCCGGCTCATGAAGGGTCTTCGAGCGGTCGCTACGTCTCCATCATCTCCAACCTGGAATCGAACTCGTGGCCGCACTGAGTACAGCGGATGCAGTCCCTCTCTATCGTGACCACATCAACCCGGGAGCCCATCCCTCCACAGTCCGGACAGCGGCTCAGGCGCGGCTGGTGATCATCTAACGTCTCGTATCGTGAGCCACGAAGACAGTACACCGGCTTTCCATCGAGATTCCACGGCTTGCCGGCCTTATCAACCTCGGGGAGGACGACATAATGGTGCGCCGCGTAGTGTTCCAACTCCTGCCGATTGGCGAATCCCTCCTTGATCACTTTGCCGGTTTTGGCGTCATGGATCGCATTGCCTTTCACAATCACTTTGGTCGGTCCCATTGTGCACCTCCGGGGCCCATATCCGGGGCATCATGGATCGGACCCTGCTGGCTTCCCTTCACCTACATGCTGACCACGCGCCGCTTCTCCAGCGGCCGCTTCGGCGCTTCAGTTGGACCGGCTCCCCGACGGGTTGCGGCTACTCACCTTCCTCCGCTTCCCATCCTTCAGGGGTCAGTCCCGCCAGATCGCGCAAGGTCGGAACAAGGTCGGCATAATATCGCAGGATGTCCGCGACCGAGAGGATGCCGATGATCGTCCCGTCCTCGGTGACCGCCAGGTGGCGGATGGCGCGTTGTTTCATCAGCGTGACGGCCGCCGTGATCGACTCGGTGTCTTCGATGCTGATGATCGGCTTGTTCATGCAGGTCTTGACCGTCGTGGTGGACGGATCCAGCCCTCGCCCCACGCTTTTCCTGCTCAGATCCGTATCGGTGATGATCCCGACGTAACGGAGACCGTCATCGACCAGCAGCGAGCCGACTTTCCATTTCTGAAGCAGCCGGCCCGCCTCCTTCAGGGTGGCATCGATGTGGAGGCTCCGGATCACATCCGACATGTAATCGGCCACTCGTGCACTGATCGGCACTTTGGAATTGCGGAGAGCTTCGAGTTCGGAGATGCAACTTTCCAGGACGCGCTTGCGCTGCTGCAGGCTCTCGCGTTCGATGTTCCGGGCCCCGCTTTCCTGGGCTTCTTCCGGTAAATTCACCAGGCTCGCCGCCTCGCCGAGCTTCGCGCACGCATACGCCTCCAACAACTCGGACGTGTCTCCGAACACCAGGCCGATCAAGCGTTCAGTGGCCGTATCAAACTCGGGAAGCGATGAGGTGGCATTCCGCCTCGAAAGAAAAGGCAGAAACCGGGCAAGCTGCTGCTGAAGCCGCTCGATATCACGATTCAAGAACAATCCTCTGGTCAGCCGTGTGTTGGGCCGGTTCTGCATGAAGCTCCCTGAGCGAGAGGCGTGGGGAAAAGAATAACCCACTTGCGTTGTGATAGACAAGGGGCAGTTTCAGGCGTTGGAGACGGGCGGTACACGCGTGTGCGGTACTGCAGGAGTCCGGCGCCTCATCGTTGCAGAGGCCGGCACGGACCTGTCAAACCGGCTGATGACATTGCGGGGCCGTGCAGGGATTGATCCCACGGCCCGCTGACTCTTAATTAGCAGGCCCGGTAAAAAGGGAGAGACCTGCGTGCGCGTTGCGTAGTCCGCACAATCGTGAAGTTTTAACGGTTATTTGGTCGTGAACAGCCCCTCCATGTCGTCCGCCAACGCCTCAAGGGGTACCGCGCCGACACCCTTCGCCAGGGCATACCGCTTCGTCCCCGGATACACCACGGCGATGCGCTCCAGCTTCAAATCCGCCAGGGCGATCCGCATGGACGGGGTCAACCGCGGCGCGTCCGTTCGTTTGCACTCCACGCCAAGCCTCCGGCCAGCTTTCACCAGCACGAGGTCAATCTCCGCCCCGCTGTGCGTGGCCCAGAAATACGCCTCGTCCGGCTTCACCGCCTTGAGCGTTTCCTCGATCACGTAGCCTTCCCACGACGCGCCGCATTTCGGGTGACTGAGCAAGTCCTTTTCCAACCGGATGCCCAGCAACTGATGCAACAGACCTGTGTCCCGCAAGTAAATCTTCGGCGCCTTGACCTGCCGCTTTTTCAGGTTGGCATGCCACGGCTGAAGCTGGCGGATCATGAGCACGCCCGTCAGGATGTCCAGGTAACGCCGTACAGTTGGCTCGCTGACTCCCAACGAGCGGGCCGGTTCAGCCGCGTTCCACGTCTGCCCATGGTAATGCGCCACCATCGTCCAGAACCGCAGCAAGGCCGACGCCGCCGCCACGAGATTCCACTGCGGCAGGTCACGTTCCAGGAAGGTCTGGATGAAATGCTTCCGCCACGCCAGGCTGTCCGCCTCGGTGCGGGCGAGGAACGAGGGCGGCAACCCACCGCGCAGCCAATGGCGCGTTCGGAGCGTCCGTCCGACTTCCGCCAAGCTGAACCCGCTCATCGCAATGGTCTCCAGTCGTCCAGCCAGGGATTCGGAGGATTGCCGCAACAAGTCCGGGGAAGCACTGCCGAGAATGAGGAACCGGGCGGGCAACGGCTTGCGGTCGGCGAGGACGCGCAGGGCGGGGAACAACTCCGGACGCCGTTGAATTTCGTCAATCACCACCCATCCTCTCAAGTCGCGCAGGGCGGTCATCGGCTCATCCAGCCGCGCCACGCCGGCCGGGTCTTCCAGGTCGAAGTAGTTTGGCGAATCGGCCTCCACCAGTTCCCGGGCCAAGGTGGTCTTGCCGCACTGGCGTGGACCGATGAGCGCTACGACCCTGCTCCGTTTCAAGGCCGAGCGTACGTGCTGCAGCAGGGCGGGGCGTTCAATCATGGCCTCGCATTATACCATGAAATTCGAAAGTGTCACTTTCGATTTTCACGGTATCTATTTGGGGGGATCGGTGGCCAACGATGGCTTCCCAGGGCATGTCAAGGTAGCCGTTCTGCGGAAGGTCGCAGAAGAATTGAGGAGGCATACAGGACTCGAGCTTTCGGTAATCTCTCGCTTATTGCTTTCCCTGGTTAGCCAAACAGCCCGCTACTCACCTGACATAGACCACACCTGGTAAGTCTTTCAGATCTGCATCGCCAGTGATAAGCTGGGCCTTCTGGTCACGCGCAGTGGCGTAGACCATGGCATCGGCCATAGCTAGGCCGTGGCGCAGGCTCAAATCAGCCGCCAGAAAGGCGATGGATTCCGTGAGGGGGACAACCTGCGTGGCGCTGAGCCGTCCCGCGAATAACACGGCGGTCTCCTCTCCTCGCTCCCGCTTGATCTTCTTATAGACCTCATACAGCACGACCGTCGGCGTCACGACCTGAGACGTAGGGGCCACGTAGGAGGCATACCGCTCAGCCAGCGGCCCGCCTGTAAAGAACTCAATCCACCCGCTTGAGTCCACCAGAACCTTCACAGCCGATCCTTCTTTTCCCGGATTTCAGTCTTCGACATGCCCTTGAGGGCTCCCTTCAAGGCCTTCAACGGAACCTCGGGGATGAGAGTAATGACCCCGCCCTTTTCCAGCACCTGCAAACGCTGCTTGGGCGCCAAGTGGAGCTTTTCCCTCACCTCTTTGGGAATCACGATCTGAAACTTCGGTGAAATCGTCGTGGTCGCCATGCCCCTCCTCCTTCATACCGATTGATGATGGATCATCATATCGTCATACGCTGTGACGGTCAAGATGAGTTTCTCCAAAGGTGGGGTGCCTGATCGTGCGAATTGTGGAAATCGTGGGCCGTGCAGGGATCGACCTGTTGTGCCCCACTTAAAATGTGGACAGGTCGCAGAAGCGAGGAGGGATGAATGGACACAGCGGTGAAACCTGTCCAAACGGGTCGTGGCCGAAGGCGACGGTGGAGTGCTGAACAGAAGCTGACAGTGCTGCAGGAGTGGCAGACCGGGGTGCCCTTGGAGGAGCTCTGTCGGAAGTACGCGGTGAACGCGGCGCAGATGTCACGCTGGAAGCGCAGCCTCGACCAGGGGCTCAAGGAGCCGGGTGAGATGGTGCCGAAGAGTCACGTGCTGGGCTTGCAGAAACGAGTCGAGGAGCTGGAGCGGGCGCTGGGCGTCAGACATCACGGGCATCCGAGCGTGGAACGGCCAGAAGGGGCGCTTGGCGATCATGATCGACTGCGCGGACCGGATGGTGTTGGCCTGGCGATCCGCCCCGCGCATCACGGCCGAGGATCTCGCCGAAATGCTGCGAGAAGCCGTCTTCCGGTGGTTTGGGGACGCGCGGGCACACGCGCCGGGGATCGAGTTCCTCAGCGACAATGGGCCGGAATACACCTCGCATCGGTTCCGCCCGTTCGTGCGGGCCATGGGGCTCATCCCCTGTCACACGCCCCGGCGGAGTCCGGAGTCGAACGGCTTGGCGGAGGCGTTCTTCGGCAGCTTCAAACGGGATTACGTGTCTCAGGCGTGCCTCGAGACGTTGGAGGACGTGAGGCGGCAGTTGCCGGCGTGGGTCGAACATTACAACCGGGAGGCACCGCACAGCGCCTTGGCGATGCAGTCGCCAGCCGAGTTCTATGCGGAGTGGTTCGTCAAAAACAAGACACGACCTGTCCAAAATTAAACGGGGCAGTACAGCGGAGAGCTTTGAGAGCGAAGGCGGGCGCGACAGCGGCGGACTATGCCGGAGCAATGCCCTCAAGGACCACATGGCGAAGCGTGTCCTGGTCGCCGAACCGCTTCATTGCATCTAAAATTTCAATCCCAGCCAACCGCCCATCACTGTCATAATCTGCAGCGATGCCTTCGGCTAGATGCTTCGTGGTTACCGTCGTGTCGCGGAAGGTAATGCTCAAGGCATCCACCTCGGCGTCATAACTGATCTTCATGGCGCAGGCTCCTTTCAGAAGTAATAAGTGTACACCGTCACAACCAAAATTTCAG
>Ga0184633_10000895_pt1 | contig 11800 bp, 10 predicted proteins | sample PLM31_170_b1_FD_133156 | JGI IMG/M metagenome (GOLD analysis project Ga0184633, IMG submission 133156) | Groundwater sediment microbial communities from an aquifer in East River, Colorado, USA - PLM3-1_170_b1 | ecosystem: Environmental > Terrestrial > Soil > Riparian zone | place: USA: East...
GAGCTCTTTGCCGTGCTCGAGCAGATCGTGCACTGGCATCGCCAGGGCACGCGCTATGGCATCGTCGAGGATCCGTCGGACGGGTTGCTTCGCTCCGGAGAGGAGGGCGTGCAGCTCACGTGGATGGACGCCAAGGTGGGCGACTGGGTGGTGACGCCGAGGACCGGCAAGCCCGTCGAGGTCAACGCGCTCTGGTACAACGCCCTCTGTACGATGGGCGGCTTCGCGCGGTGCGTCGGCCGGCCGGTCCGGCCGTGGCAGGCCCTCGCCGCCCGTGTCCGCGCCGGATTCGAGCGCTTCTGGAACGAGGCCGCGGGCTACTGTTATGACGTCATCGACGGCTCCGATGGGGCTGACGACCGGTTGCGTCCCAACCAGATCCTGGCTGTCTCGCTCCCGGAAAGCCCACTGTCACCGGATCGTCAGCGAAAAGTGGTGGACGCCTGCGCCCGTCACCTGCTGACTTCCGGTGGCCTGCGCAGCCTGGCCCCCGGCGCGCCCGAGTACCGCGGGCGCTATCGCGGCGATCCGCGCGAGCGCGACGGCGCGTACCATCAGGGGACCGTCTGGGGCTGGCTGCTTGGGCCGTTCGCCCTCGCGCACTTGCGCGTGTACGGGGACGCGGAGACCGCGCAGTCGTTCCTGCTCCCGATGACGCACCATCTGGACGACTACGGCGTCGGGAGCATCGCCGAGATCTTCGAGGGCGACCCGCCCTTCGCGCCCTCAGGATGCATCGCGCAAGCCTGGAGCGTCGCGGAAACGCTCAGGGCGTGGCTGCAGATCGAGGACACGCGCACCGGGTTCACGTCACAGGCCAACGGAGCGAGATGGAACGCTACGATCTGATCGTCGTCGGATCGGGACCGGCGGGGGAGAAGGGCGCCGCTCAGGCCGCCTACTTTGGCCGGCGGGTGGCCCTGGTCGAGCGGGCGGAGGAGCTGGGCGGCGCGGGGATCAACACCGGCACGGTCCCCTCGAAGACCCTGCGGGAGACCGCCCTCTACTTCTCCGGCCTCAAGCAACGCGGGCTGTACGGCGTCGACTACACCGTCAAGGCCGACCTGACGGTACGCGACTTCATGTACCGGGAGAAGGATGTCGTGCAGGCGCTGCGCACGCTGGTGGTCGACAACCTCGCCCGCCACCGGATCCAGCGCGTCCGCGGCACCGCCAGTTTCGAGGACCCGCACACGATCCGTGTGCGCCGCGAGGAAGTCGGCGACGTCCTCCTCCACGGCGACGTCATCCTGATCGCCACCGGCTCGACGCCAAGCCGCCCCCGCAACATCGACTTCGAGGATCGACGCCTTTACGACAGCGACACCATTCTGCACATCGATCGGATTCCGCGCTCCCTGGCTGTGATCGGGGCGGGCGTCATCGGCTGCGAGTACACCACGATCTTCGCCGCGCTCGGCGTGTCCGTCACGCTCATCGACGGACGCGACCGGCTCCTGGCCTTTCTCGACGCGGAGATTTCGGGCCTGCTGCGAGCCCGGATCGAAGCGCTCAGCGTCGACCTCCTGCTCCCGGACGGCGTGGCCCGCATGGAGCCAACCCCCGAGGCGATCCGGGTGACCCTGAAGAGCGGCGCCACGATCGCGGTCGATTGCGTGCTGCTCGCCGCCGGCCGCATGGGCACCACCGCGGGCCTGAATCTCGAGAAGATCGGCATCCCCGTCGGCGACCGCGGGGTCATCACCGTCAACGAGCACTACCAGACGGTGGTGCCCCACATCTACGCCGCGGGCGACGTCATCGGCTTTCCCGCCCTCGCCGCCACCTCGATGGAGCAGGCCCGCGTGGCGATGGTCCACGCCTTCGATCTCAAGTACAAGACGGGCGTGGCCCCGATCTTCCCCCTGGCCGTCTACACCATCCCGGAGGTGGCGATGGTGGGGGAAACGGAAGAGACGTGCCGCGCCCGGGGGATCGACTACTGTGTGGGGCGCGCGGCCTACCGGCAGAACGCGCGGGGTCAGATCATGGGAGACCTCACGGGCCAGATCAAGCTGGTCTTCCGCGCTGCCGACAAGGTGCTGCTCGGCGTTCACATCATCGGCGAATCGGCGTCAGAGCTGATCCACGTCGCCATGATGGTGCTGCACACGGGGGGCACCATCGACATCTTCATTCACACCGTCTTCAACTACCCGACGCTGGGCGAGGCCTACAAGTACGCCGCCTACGACGGCCTGGGCGCTCTCGCCCGGCGTCAAGCGTCGACGCGCGGCGGGCCGCCGGCGACGTAGATCGATACACGCATCGAGGCCTCCCTGGCGAGAGATGTTTCGACGAGGCGGAAGGCATTTCACCGACTTCGCCCACGTCGGCACGGACCTCGGGATGTCATCGTTCCCGCGTGAGCGGGGCGCTTGCGTCAAGGACGTCAAGACCCGCTCGCAGGCTCGGTCGGTCGTCGTGAGGCTCGCGGGGAACCCGCGAGCCGCGCCCCTGTTTCGCGCACCACGTCCACCAGGGCCGCCACGTCGGCTTCCGTCGTCGCGTAGTGCAGGACGCAGACCCGCAGGGCAAAGCGTCCACCCAGCATCGTCTGGGTCAGGAAGGCCGCGCCGGAGGCCTGCACGTCTTCCATCACCCGCTTGTTGAGAGCGTTCAACTGCTCGTCGTTCCCGCGAAGTGAGGGAGGCGTGTACCGGAAGCAGACGATCGACAGCTCCACCGGCGCCAGCCGCTCGAGGTCAGCCGCGGCGTCGACCACGCCCGCCAAGTGCTTGGCCAACGCGATGTGACGCCCGACGAGGCCACGCACCCCGGCGCGTCCCAGGTGCTGCAGGGTCATCCACAGCTTGAGGGCGCGGAAGCCGCGCGTCTGCTGCACGCCGTATTCGGAGAACCACGGCAGCCCGCCGAAGCCGCGGTCCGGCTCGGTCCGCAGATAGGGAGGCACCAGGCTGAAGGCCTCGCGCATGAGCCGCCCGTCGCGCACGAGGACGGCGCCGCATTCGACGGGGACGGACAACCATTTGTGCGGATCCAGCGCCACGGAGTCGGCACGCTGAAGACCGGCGAAGCGTGCGCGGTGGCTGGGCAGCGCGGCGGCCACCGCGCCGTAGGCGCCGTCGACGTGGAGCCACAGCCGGTCGGCCGCGCAGAGATCGGCCAGCTCGGCCAGGGGATCGATGGCGCCCGTGCCCACGCTGCCCGCATTGGCCGCCACGCAGAACGGCCGCTGGCCCGCCGCCCGGTCGGCGGCGACGGCGGCACGCAGCTCGGGCACGCGCATGCGGAACTGCTCGTCCACGGGCACGCCGTGAATGGCGTCCGCGCCCAGCCCGAGCAGCTCCGCGGCTTTCTGGATGCAGCTATGCCCCTGCTCGGACGTGTAGAGGACGAGGGGCGGGCGGCCACGTTGCAGGCCCTCGCCGCGCACGCTCCAACCGTCCTCGGTGGCGGCCCAGTGGCGGGCGGCGGCCAGCCCGATGAGGCTGGCCACCGAGCCCCCGCTCGCGAGGAGTCCCATGCTGCCCTTGGTGGGGAAGCCGATCAGCTCCATGAGCCAGCGCACGGCGGCCCGCTCGATGTAGATGGCCGCGTGGTCGCCGCCCGCGCAGCTCGGGTTCATGGCGACGGCCAGGAAATCGGCTAGCACACCCATGGGCGCGGGTGGGGAGTTGACCCAGCCGAAGAAGCGCGGATGGCCGTTGCCCATGGCGTGGGGGAGGACGGCGGTGCGGAAGCGCTCCAGGATGGCCTCGGGGCTGGCGCCGGCCTCCCCGAGGGTTTCCTGCATGAGCGCCCTACGTTCCGCCGGCGGCATGGGCCGGAACACCGGACCCTCGCGGATGCCGGCGAGGTAGTCGGTGACGAGGTCGACCAGCTTGTGGCCGAGACGCCGGAAGTGCTCGGGATCGATCGCGGGTGGCCTCGACGTGTCGATCGGATTCGTTCCGCCGGCGGATGTCACGTGCGCCTCCGTTTCCTCGCGCGCTCGACCCGGCGCGCCGCTCGGACGCGCGGCACGGGGTGCCGGGCCAGCTCCATGGCAAGGTAGTAGTTGCAAGGTATGCGGCCGGGATTGGCAAAGCCGTGGCGACAATCCCCCGCGTAGTAGATGCTGTCGCCGGCGCCCAGTCGGTATTCCACGCCGTCGATCGTCAGCTGAAGCGTCCCCCGCTCCATGGCCAGGTACTCGCGCGAGCCGGGGGCGTGGGGGGCGAACACGCCGGCGTCCACGCCGGCCGGGAGGGTGGTGCGCATCAGCTCGAACTCCACTCCCGGGAGAACGGGGGAGAGGATGCGGCGCTCCCAGCCCGAAGGATCGTGGGCCACGTCCTGCTCGCCCCGACGGAGGACGACGACGCGCGCCGCGCGCTTCTCGCCGAGCAGGCGCGCGATGCTCGTGTCGAGCCCGGTGGCGATGCGGTCGAGCACCAGCACCGTGGGCACCTTGCCGCCGCGCTCGACCGCGGAGAGCATGCTGCGGCTCACGCCGGTGCGGGCCTCGAGATCCTGCAGGGAGAGGCGCCGCCGCCCGCGCTCCGTCCGAATGCGCCCGCCCAGGCTGGCCAGATCGAGACCCGGGGCGCGGCGCGGCGGGCTCGAGGGGACCTTGTGCTCCATGGGGGAAAACTATACTCTATAGTGGAATCGACGGCAAACCCTCGCGGGACGCCGGGAAGGGATCACCGGGTCCATCTCGAGCAGGCGCGGTGGCGGGATCGAGGGATAGGATCGAGGTATAGAGGTATATTTGATGCGGCGCATCCACTTGCTGACCGGAGGAGGCTTTCGATGAGGAGTTCCTGGGGGGTCCCGGTGATCGCAGGCGCGCTGGTCTTCCTGGCGGCCGGCCCCACGTCGGCGTGGCAGTGCCCCGTGCAGTGGAAGGGGGCCGAGGAGGCTCTCAAGAGGACCGAGAGCATGAAGGTGTCCCCGGAGGGCAAGACCATGCTCGAGGACGCCAAGCGCCTGATCGCCGAGTCCAAGAAGCACCACATCGACGGCAATACCAAGATCGAGCACGCGCGCTCCATGTGGAAAGCCAAGGCGGCGCTCGCCATCGCCGACTCCGTCGCTACCATCTCGGAGCCGTAGCGGATCCGAGGGCCAACGGCCCATGCTGCGCTCGCGCGCCGTCGCGGTCTCCCTCGCCCTGTTCGCGACCCTGGTCCCCTGGGCCGCGCGCGCCGCCGACGTGCCCACGCTGCAGGAGATCATCCTGCGGGCCAAGCCGGCGACCGTTCTCGTGATCGCCGAGGTCGGGTCCGAGGTCGTCCTCAACTGCGGCTCCGGCTGGAAGAAGGTCAGCCCCGCGCCGTTCCGCGAGACGGGGACGGGCTGGCTCATCGACGGCAACGGCTGGATCATCACCAACGGCCACGTGGTCCAGCCCGCCCACGAGGGCCCACCGTGGGTGGTCCAGGACCAGATGCAGAAGGCGGTGACGGACGTCTGCGTCTACGACGAGCTCGAGCGGCGCGGTATGGCCGTCGGCCAGCGGCCCGATCTCGAAGACCAGCTCCGGCGCGCGGCCATGGGCCCGGCGCTCCAGAGCGCCAAGGTGGAGCTCAAGCCCTCCCTCTTCGTCCTGCTCGCCAACGGGTTTCGGTTGCCCGCCAAGGTCGAGAAGTACAGTCCGCCCGTGAGCACCGAGCGCGGTGTCGGAGTCATGTCGGGCCGAGACCTCGCGCTGCTCAGCATCGAGGCGGCCGAGACGCCCGCCTTCAAGCTCGCCGAGTCGAAGAACCTCAAGATCGGCGACCCGATTCACATCCTGGGCTTTCCGGGCGTGGTGCTGACGCACGAGCTGCTCAACTCGACGGCCAAGGTCGAGGCCTCGGTCACCAACGGCGCCATCTCCGGCTTCAAGCAGGACGTGCAGAACCAGGCGGTGATCCAGACCGATGCTCCGGCGGCCTGGGGCAACTCGGGTGGGCCGGCGGTGGACGCGCGCGGCGAGGTCATCGGCGTGCTGACCTTCGTCTCGCTGGCGCCGGGTGCGGGGGGCGGCATCGTGCAGGGCTTCAACTTCGTCATCCCGTCCGACGCGGTGCGAGAGTTTCTGCGCGGCACCAAGGTGGACCTCAACGACAAGAGCCCCTTCAACGAGCACTGGCACGCCGGCCTGCGGAAGTTCTTCGCCGACGATTGGAAGGGCGCTCTCACGAGTATCAAAGCGGCCGACCGCCTCCAACCCGAGTTCCCCGACCTTCGCCGTCTCATGGCGGAGGCCGAGGACAAGATCAAGAATCCGCCACCCCGACCCTTTCCGTGGCGCTGGATGGGCGGCGCGGTCTTCGTGGTGGGAGTCGTTGTCGCGGGCGTGGCGGTGGGACGCCGGGTCCGCGCCTACCGTCTGCGCGCCTCCGCCGCGGACATCGTCCGCCTGCGCGAGAGTGGTGCTCCGGTTGTGCTGCTCGACGTGCGCGACCCGTTGCTCCACCGGGCGAGCCCCTACCGGATCCCGGGCGCGCTCCGGCTGGAACCCGCGCGGGTGGCGGACGAGGTGTCGGCGCTCGGCCTCGACCGCAGCCGCCCCGTCGTCGCCTACTGCAGCTCCGACAGCGAGCGGCTCAGCGCTCAGGTGGCGCACCAGCTCCAGGGCCTGGGCTTTGCCAACGTCCACATCCTGCGCGGCGGACTCGGAGGCTGGACCCTGGCCGGTCTCCCGCTCGAGTCGAAGGACACCGCCGACTAACCTGCTCGCCAGACGCGACGCGCGACCTCGGCGACGCGGCGGAGCTTGGCGGACTGCTCGTCGGGGGTGAGCGGGTTGCCCGCTTCACCCGAGGCGAAGCCGCACTGCGGGCTCACGGCCAGCCGCGCGAGGGGAACGTGGCGTGCCGCCTCGCGGATGCGCGTCTCCACGGCCTCGGCATCCTCCAGGGCGCCCTGTTTCGTGGTGAAGAGCCCCAGCACCACGACCGTCTCGGGACCGACATGGCGCAGCGGACCAAAGTCGCCCGCGCGCGGGGTGTCGTACTCGAGGAGGAGTCGGTCATAGTTCGTCAGCCGGGGAAAGACCTCCCCGGCGATGCGGTCGTAGCCGCCGTTGGCCAGCCAGCGCCCGCCGGGGGCGTTCCCGCGACAGATGTGGATGGCGCGGGTCACGCCGCGCACGCCATCGAAGACCGCGTTGTCGATCTCGGCGTCGGCGATCAGCTCGGCCGCCATGTCGTGGCCCCAGCTCTCGAAGGCCCCGCGGTTCTCGGCGTCGACGTGCCACTGCGCGTAGTTGGGCGCGTCCATCTGGAGATAGTCACCCCCCGCCGCGATGAGCTTCGGCAGCACCGACTCGCGCAGGTACGTCGTGATGGCGCGGAGGAACGCTTCGGGCGTCGGGTACGCCGCGCGCGAGTACTCCGGATGCCAGAAGATTCGATGCCAGCTCGGCGCCGGGATCGTGAGCTTGGTGCGGTGACGGGCGTGGGCCTTGAGGAACGTGTACTCGTCCGCGACGATGTCGCGCACGACCTCGATGGGCCTCGTCACGAAGGGTCGCGTGGGACTGGTCCATACCTCGGCGCGCCGGCCGTCGGGTTCCTTCCACAACGACCACCATCCTGGAGGGGCGGGGAGAAACTCGAAGCCCGCGAGTGGCGCGTGGGCGATGCCGGATTCACGGAGGGGGATCGTGACGACCCAAGACTGGCGCCGCAGCTCACCGTCCGTAATGACCTCGAGCCCGGCCGCCTCCTGCATCGCGACGGCCTCCCGCACGGCGCGGTCCTCCGCCGCCTGAACCTCCGCGGCGCTGACCCGGCCCTCGCGCGCGCCCCGTCGCGCCTCCTGCAGGTAGGACGGGCGTAGCAGGCTTCCCACCACATCCGACCGCGGGATTCCGACGTGTCTGCTCGTGGTCATGATGGTCCTTTGCCTGAGGGATGATCCCTAGCGCTGGTGGACGAGTGGCAGCCCGGGTACGGGGCTCCGCGCGTGGAGCACGTAGTCCTTCCGGATGCTGCCGATATAGAGGTCGCGGAGGTCCGGGCCGCCCCACGAAACGTTGGTGGGCCAGTCCATGATCTCGCCCGTCGGGTCCTGGAGGACGCTGACGACCTCGCCCGCGGGCGTGATTGCGACCACCCGGTTGGCGACGACCAGCGTCACCCACAGGTTGCCCTCCTGGTCGACGCCGCAACCGTCGGTGGCGCCGAAGCGCGATCGCTGCTTCGGGGTCGCGCCGGGGAAGGAGGGCTCGCCGAGCACGGGTCCGTAGGGTTCGGCGGCGCTGAGCGAGCCGTCGGCGCGGATGGGCAGGCGCACGACGTTGCGCGCCATGGTCTGGCACACGAAGAGGTGCGACTCGTCCGCGTCGAGGGCCAAACCGTTGGCGAAGTGAAAACCCTCGGCCATGATCTCCGCGTGTCCGTCCGGGCGGATGCGGTACACGAAGCCGTCGGCGAGCCCCTCGGCCGCGCGCTGGCGGTCAGAGGTGGAATGCGAGCACCAGACGTTGCCGGCGCGGTCGACGATCGGGTAGTTGGAGGCCACGAGGGGCCGGCCTGCCACCTGGGCGCAGAGCACGGTCACCTCGCCGGTCTCGATGTCGAGCCGCTGGAGCGGACCCGTCGGCGCGGTGCCGAGGCCGAAGTTGGCGATGAGGATGCGTCCGCGCGTGTCCATGTTGATGCCGTTGGGGGCGCCGCCCGCCTGACCCACCCGGCGCAGGCCGCCGCCCGCCAGCACCTCGGCGCACGCGCTCAACTGGTCGGACGCCCACACCCGACCGTCGCGGGCCACGACGACGTCCTCCGGGCGCTTGAGCCCGACGCCGACCTTCCTCAGGCTCTCGAGCGGAATCGGGGCCAGCGACACGCATTCACCTCCTGGTGGATGGAGCGCGGGGTCTCAAGAACTCAATACCAGAACGAGGGCGATGGCGCCGGGAAGGGCTTGGACCCAGAGAATCTTACGATTCGCGGTGAACGCGCCGAAGACGCCGGCGATGATGACGCACGCGAGAAAGAAGACCTTGATCGAGGCGCCCGGGGCGCCGAGACACAGGCCCCACGCCAGCCCCGCGGCGAGAAATCCGTTGTACAGGCCTTGATTGGCGGCAAGCGATTTTGACGCCGCCGCACGCTCCGGCGTGAGGCCGAAGGTCCGCAGACCGAACGGTGTGTCCCAGAGGAACATCTCGAGCACGAGGAAGTAGAGGTGCAGAAGGGCGACCACGCCGACGGCGATATTCGCGATGGTTGTCATCGAGAGCCTCCGGTTAGAGCTGCTCGGTCACGAGCACGCGCCCTTTCGCGCCCACCGCGGTCTCGCCGGCTTGATTCAGCACTCGACCTCTCAAGTCGACCACGTCGCCCCCCAGCCGTGGATGGGGCCGCACCGAGATGACCAGCCACTCCAGCCGGATGGTTTCGTCCGCGAACACGGCTCGCCGGAATCGGAACCAGAACTCGAGCCCCAGCATGGCGGCGCCGGCGGAGAAGTGCGTCGCGGTGAGCGCCATGAGGAGCGCCGTCGTCTGCGTGCCACTGGCGATCGGCCGCGTGAATCGCGTCCCGGCCGCGTACGCCGCGTCATGATGGATCGGGTTCCCATCTCCGACGCCGCGCGCGAACTCCGCGACGCCCGTGGGGGTCAAGGTGACCTGAGACGAGAAGCGGTCGTGGGGCCGGATATTCATGGCTCCGTATGTCACGGGATTATCGCCCAATCCATCGCGATGGATGTCTTGTCGATGCTGCCGCCTATGACACGCCCAGCCGGGTGACGTCGTTGACGACGCGGATGGCCAGCACTCCGGCGCGGTTTCTCACGGTCAGCTCGTGGCGCGGGAGGTCCGAGACGTCGAGGCCGGCGCGGGTCGCCACCTGCTCGGAGATGACGAGGGGGCAGTCGTATTCCTTGGTGAGCTCCTCCAGGCGCGCGGCGACGTTCACCGTGTCGCCGACGGCGGTCAGGTAGACGCCCTCGCCGTAGCCCATCCGGCCGACGATGGCCGGGCCGACGTGGATTCCGATGCCGATCCTGAGGGGCGCCGGCAGCTCGGCGGCCAGCTCGCGATTCAGGATGTCGAGACCGGCGACCATGCTGCCGACGGCGGTGAGCGCGCGCCGGCACGCCTCCTCGGGCGCCGTGTCCACGCCGAAGAGCGCCATCACGCCGTCCCCGGTGAACTGATTGGGGACGCCGCCGGCGCGAACGATGGCCCCGCCGATGACCTCGCAGTAGCGGTTGAGGACGAAGACGACGTCGTACGGGAGCTTGTGCTCGGCCAGCCGCGTGAAGTTCCGCAGATCGGCGAACAGGACCGCGAGCTCCCGCTCGCGCCCGCCGCGCGCGTCCCCGCGGGGGGCCGCGTCGCTCGGCCCGGCGGTGGCGGGAAGCAGGGGCGAGACCGCGACGTTCCGGGTCGGACGGAGCTGGCAAGCGAGCCGGACGCCAGGTGGCGCGTCCACGCGTTCCAGTACCCGTTGTTCCTCCGGGCGCGCGGGCGGGAGCGATTCGAGACCGCGGTCGATGCGGACGCGGCAGGTGGAGCAGCGCCCGCGCCCGCCGCAGACCGAGGCGTGGCGGATGCCGCCCAGCCGGCTCGCCTCGAGCACGGTGAAGCCGACGGGAACGGTGACCTCGCGATTGCCGGGATAGGCGACACGGATCATGGTGCGGCGCCGGAGGCGGAGCCTGACGGCGCGCGCGACGAGGACGGCGCCGAGCGCTGCGCCATAGCCCCAGAAGAGCCACTCGTCGATCCGGACGAGGATCCCGCGCTCCACCGGGTCGGCGGCGTTGGTGACTTGCCTGAGGCTCTCGATCCATCCCGGCGTGCGTGCCAGCGCGCTGACTTCGCGCCCGGCGTCGGCGAACCCGAGAAGAGCCATGACGGGGAGCAGCAGTGCCACCGCGAAGAGCACAGGCGCGACGGGGCGGTACCACGGCCGGAGACGCAGCCAGAAGTGCATCCCGATGCACGCGTGTGTCCAGGCGACGAGCAGCACGACCGCTTGTCGGACGCCAATCCGCGGTGCCAGGTGCCAGAGGGTCAAGATCACGCGCGCGTACGAGTCGGTGACGTCGAAGAGTGTGTACGCCAGGCGTGTGCCGACGATGTGCCCGACGAGCAGCGGCGGGATCGCGAGCCCGAGGACGAGCTGGGAAGCCTCCCACGCCGGCATGCGAAGGTGGCTCCGCCGGTAGAGCGTCCAGAACGCCAGGAGCACGTGGATGACGAGCGAGCCGTACAACGCCGCGGTGGCGAGCGGGTTGCGCCAGAGCGCCAGGAACCACTCGCGCCCGTCCTCCATCGCGTCGAGCGAGATCAGGCCGAGCGCGTGGTTGGTCAGGTGCGTGGTCAGGTAAGCCAGCAGCACCAAGCCGGAGACGAGCCGCAGGCGCCGTGCGAGGAGAGGCGACATCGGAGGACCTAGGCGAAGCCCGCTCGCGTCCCTTGGGGCACCACGATGTCGAGTCCCGGACGGGCGAACGAGGCAAAGTGACGCGTGTTGAACGTGAGGAGCACGTCGGCCTGGCCTCTCAACGCGCACTCCGCGATCACCGCGTCGTAGACTCTCCCCCCGACGATCGCACGATCCGGCGCAGAACGAAGGAGTGCGCGATATCCCCGTCCATCAAGTGCGATTGTTCGGCCGACGACGATGAAGTTCGTCTCGAGAAGAGTCAACGCGTCACGAGGGGAGACTCGATGCGGTGGGGGCAGCCGTGTCAGGACGGCGTAGGCCTCGATCAGGGCCGGGGCCGCCACGAGCAACGGTTGCCGCTGCTCCAGACGCCGCGTGATCTCTGCCTCAGCCGCGCCATGGTGCTCGTGCCACGCACACACCGCGGACACCATGCAGCTCGTGTCCGGGAGGAATCC
>Ga0184633_10000896_pt1 | contig 11797 bp, 8 predicted proteins | sample PLM31_170_b1_FD_133156 | JGI IMG/M metagenome (GOLD analysis project Ga0184633, IMG submission 133156) | Groundwater sediment microbial communities from an aquifer in East River, Colorado, USA - PLM3-1_170_b1 | ecosystem: Environmental > Terrestrial > Soil > Riparian zone | place: USA: East...
GGTCGGCCGCCAGGGCATCAAGGAGCAGCCGCCGGGAGGTCTGGGCCCGGGAGAGCGCGTCTCGGGTCCGAGCCAGCCGGTCGCGGGCCTGGCCGACCGTCAGGGCGAGCACGCCGTCCCTCCGGCTCATCTCGTCGAGCAACGACATCCTGGACGCCGCCTGCTCCGCCGAGGTCGCCGTGAGGAGGAACAGCATGGGGGCGCCGGGCCCCATGATGTATGCCTCCCGCGACCGCTCGGCCAGGCGGGTCTCAAGCCGGGCCAGGCGCGTCCGGAGCGGCCCGATCTCCGCCTGGAGCTTGGCCATCTCCTCCCAGGTTTGGTTGATCGTGTCGGAGGTCCGGGAGATCCGGGTGGCCAGCCGGTTGAGGTCCCGCTGAAGGTCGCGGAGCCTTTCGTGCCGGGCGTGGAGCCGCTCCTTGGTCTTCTGGAGCTGCTCGCGGGCCTCCAGGAGCTCCGGGTCCACCGCGGCGGCGGCGGGCAACGCCAGGGTCGCGAGAAGCGCGACGAACGCGAGCCCGGCCACGAGCCGGCGGGCCCGCCCCCTGGTCCCCATGGGTTCTACATCGGTCGGCCGCCCGGGTGACCTTGAGGGGGCTCGGAGGGGCTAGCCCCGCCGTTGCGCCGTCAGGTGACGAGCGGACCCACATGCACATTGACATCTGATGTTCTCGATTCTAGCATCAAGCATCATGCCGAGAACGACGGTGAACATCGACGCATCCGTGCTTCGTGCGCTGAAGCGACGTGCTGCCGAGGAAGGCAAGAGCCTCGGCGACGTGATCTCCGAAGTCGTCGCGCCGGCGCTCGCCTCCAACAGACCGGCGAACCGATCTTCACGGCTTCGCTGGCGCACGGCGCAGATGGGACCGCCGAAGGTCGACCTGGAGGACAAGGAGGCAGTCCGGGTGGCGCTCGGGAACGGATGAGCTCGGCAGTCGACGTCAACGTCTTGCTGTACGCGTCGGACGAGTCCAGCCCGTTCCACGGCAAGGCGCTCGAGCTGCTAGACCGGCTGGCCCGAGGGCCGCAGCTCCTCTACGTCTTCTGGCCGGTCGTCATGGGCTACTTGCGGATGGCCACACACCCGGCCATCTTCCCCAGACCGCTCTCGCCAGAGAACGCGCTGCACAACGTGGAGCAGCTCCTCGGGCTGCCTCACGCGCGGACGGCGGGAGAGGACGAGGGCTTCTGGGACGTCTACCTGGCGGCGACAGCCGGCGTCGTGGTCCGAGGAAACCTCGTCTCCGACGCGCACCTTGTGGCGCTGATGCGGCAAAGCGGGGTGGCCACCCTCTGGACCCACGACCGCGACTTTCGGAAGTTCGAACAGGTGCGTGTCCGGGACCCGTTCGCCTGACCTGAAACGGGACGGCGAGGCCGAGGAACGTCCCGGACGACGTTCACCGAACCCTCAAGGCCCCCGCCGTCGGTAGTGACCTACCGAGGCCGGTAGACGTCGGCCTGATGATCGATCCTCAGCACTCGCACCTCCCGAGCTGGCTCATCGATCTCGTAGACCACTCGATAGGGCCCTCGGCGGGCGGCCCAGAGACCTTCAAGCTCCCCACGCAACCTGTGCCCGACGCGCTTGGGATTCTCGGTGAGCGGTCCCACCATGAACTCCACGACCGCGGCCGCCGCCTTTTCCGGTAGCCGGGCGAGACCGCGCTCGGCTGAGGGGGCGACGACGAGCGCCCACCGGGGATGGGTCACGCCTTGTCCAGATACCGGGCCCTTAGCTCCTCGGCCCCGATCCCTTTCCCTCTCGCGATCTCATGGCGGGCCCGTTCGATCTCGACGCGGGCCTTCGGATCGGCCAGGAGCTCCAACGTGTCTTCCAGCGCCTCGAGATCCTCCGGGCTGATGAGTATGGCGGCCGGCCGGCCATTCCGGGTCAGGACGATCCGTTCGTGGTGTCTCTCGACCCTGTCCACGATCTCAGAGAGGTGAGCCTTGATGTCGGCCAAAGGCAGTGTGTCACTCATGACCAGGATTCTAGTCACATTTGGGTGGGGCTGCAACCGGTGGGTCGGCTGGGATCCCGGCAGGTTGGACGCCCTCGATCCCCTTCTCGCTCGCCTCCGCGGTCAAGGATTGAGACCTTTGGCACCGACCATTACGGGGAACAAGGATAGGGGAGCGCATGTTAGAGTCCCGCCCGTGGGGCCCCTGCCGCTTCTTCTCCGACTGCTCGAAACCCGCGGGCCTCAGTTGACGTTCAGTTAGTGGGATGAGTATGGCCACACGGGTTTCCGAGCTGCGGAACGGGGCCGCCAAGGCGGGCACCCAGCCCTCCGCGGAGCTGGACGACCGCATGCTGGTGCTGGACTTTCAAGCCGGCAACGTGGAGGTCTTCGGGGAGATCCACCGCCGGTACGCCGGGCTGGCCCGGCACATCTGCCAGCGCATCCTGGGGAACGCCGACGACGCGGACGAGGCCACCCAGGAGGCCATGCTCCGGGTCTATCAGGGCCTGTCCCGATTCAACGGGCGCTACGCCCTCCAGCCCTGGGTGGCTCGGATCGCCACGAACGTGTCCCTGGACGTGACCAGGGCCCGGACCCGCCGCCCCCAGACCGGGGACCTCACGGTGTTCGACCTCCGCGAGGAGCTCCGGGGACACGAGGACGACCCCGTGGAGACCCTGGAGCGCGGCCTGGAGCGCGAACAGGTGAACGAGACCCTGGCGACCCTCCCCCAGCACCACCGGGAGGCGCTGGTCCTCCGGGAGTTCGAGGGCCGGTCCCACAGGGAGATCGGGGAGCGGTTGGGGGTCACGCCGTCGCAAGCCAAGGCCCTGGTCCACCGGGCCAAAGGGAGCTTCAGAAGGGCGTGGAACGGCGGGAAGGGACTCCAGTCCTTCCTGCTCATTCTCATAGCGCTCGCCAGGGTGCCTCATCTTCTCCGGCGACTGTTCCAGCCGGCCCAGGAGCTGGCGGCGAGCGCGACGGCGGCGCCGGCCGCCACGACGTCGGTCGTGACAACCGGAGAGCGAGTCACGGCGGCGGCGGTGGCCGTCCTCGTGGCCAGCTCGGCTGCGGTGGGGGCTGTGGCCCTCAAGCAGCCTCAGGGCCAGCCCAAGCCGAAGCCGGCCCTCGCCTCCCCTTCGGTGCAGGTGGCCGCACCCGTGACGACGCCCGAGCGGGTGCTCGCACCTGAGACACGGCGACCCGAGAGCGAGAAGACCAAGGCGAAGGTGATCCCGCCGGTCGTCGTGAGCCCGGAGGCGTTTCCCAGCCCGGAGGCCTCCCAGTCGCCGTATCCAGACCCCTCTGGATCGCCGTCCCCGGGCCCGTCGGAGACGCCCCTCGCGGGGCCGCCTCCCGCCTGGCGCCTCTCCTTCCGGTCGAACGTGTCCACCGACGAGACATGCGGCAGCGACTGTCCCTCCTCGAGCCTGATCTCCTCCACCGTGACCGGCTCGATCGAGGAGAACCTGGACTTCGTCCAGGTGGCGTGGGGTGCCGCCCTGGACGCCGAGGGCGAGCCGGCCTGGCCCCTGTACCTCCAGTACTGGGGGTCGCTCGGCGCTTCCGGCGGCCAGATGAGCGTGGAATTCAGGCTCCGCACCGCCGACGGCTCCTTCCGGTACAGCGGGCTCGCCGTGGTGGCTGAGACCGCAACGGTCGATGGGGGAACCTTCTATCGGCTCTCGGGCTCGTATCGCCTGGTCGAGGCTCCCGAGGAGTCAGACGCCGAGGTTCCCATCCGCGGGGAGCTGGGCGCGACCCTGTTCGTCTGGGCCGACCTGACCACCCTCTACGGGGCCGATTTCAGCCTCCTCGAGGTCTGAAGGTACGGACTTCGGGTCCCGGGGCCGCCGGAAGAGCAACCTTCCCCCGAATTTGGCGTTATCCCTGGTGGAGGCCGCTTTCGGCCATACCGAGCGAGGGGCGAGCGGTTCCCTCCGGGAAGCGGGAAGGAGTGAGTGGGGCGGTTCGCAGCCGCCAGGTGGAGGGCGGACTTTCGCGCCGGGTTTCGGTTTGACTCACTGTGGGTGAGCCAGTAGAGTCCGGCCCAACTTCCCCCGAGGCACGCCCTCGTTCGGCGTGGCCTGGAAACAGTTGGAATGGAAAGGAAAAGGAAAGGAGTGAGGGCATGAGTTTCCTCGGAAGAGGACGCCGCCGCCGCAAGGCGGCGGTATTCGTGGCGGCTGGATCGCTGATGGCGTTCCAGGCGCTGGCCATCATCGGAGCCCAGGTAGCGTCGGCGTTGACGACGTGCAATTTCAACCTGATCACGGGGGCGATCACCGTCGGGATGGACGGGACCGACACCTTCGTGAGCATCTCCGTGGTGGACGCGGCCGGGAACATCGAGACCGATGTGACCGACTGCGCCAGCGCCACGACGGCCAACACGACGTCGATCAGCGTCTCCTCGACGGCTGGCGTGACCGACGAGACGTTCGAGATCGACAACACCGACACTGGCGGGTCGTTCGCGTCGACGACCAGCTGGGCAGTCGACCTGGCCGGGGGCACGAGCGACTATCTCGGCTTCATTTTCGGGGCGTCGGTGGACACCCTCACGGCCGGGAACACGACGTTCACGATGAACGGGGCCGCGGGGGTCACGGCGGGCCTGGAGTTCATTTACGCTGACGGCGGCGGCGGCGCCGACGTCATCGACGGGTCTTCCATCACGTCGACTCTGGCTTGGGACTTCTTGAGCGGCGGACCCGGGAACGACACCCTGAAGGGCGGGGCCGGGGCCGACGGCATCGAGGGCGAGCCCGCCTGCTCGACCCCCGACGACGACATCATCTCCGGCGGTGCCGGAGTTGATGACCTGTTCGGCGACTGCGGCGACGACACGCTGTCTGGTGACGCCGGTGACGACTTCGTGCAGGGTGAGGAGGGTAGCGACACCATCATCGAGGGCACCGCCGCGAACGGCGCCGACAACCTCGAGGGTGACTCTCCCGCTTTGGCCGGCGATATCGACACCATCGACTATAGCGGCCGCACCACGGCTACCGTGATCGCCGACGGCGTTGCAAACGCGTCCGGAGCGGACGCCAACGCTGATGGCGACGCGTCCGACGCCGGCGACGAGATGGACGACGTGCTCAACTTCGAGACGCTCGTGACTGGGTCGGCGAACGACACGATCACGGGCGACGGAGGGGACGACACGCTCCGAGGCAATGCCGGTAACGACACACTGACCGGCGGCGCGAACGGAGCCGGAGGCGACACAGCGGACTACTCGACAGCCCCGTCTGCCGTGACCGTCGACCTATCCCTCACGGCCGCACAGCCAACCGGCGGGGGCGGGACCGACACCCTGGCAACGATCGAGAACGCCACCGGGTCGGCCTTCAACGACACTCTGACCGGCGACGCCAACGCCAACACCCTCGATGGGCTCGCCGGCAACGACCTCATCAACGGGGCCGCCGGCAATGACACCGAAAAGGGTGGCAGCGGAAACGACACCTTCAACCAGGGCGCCACTTCCAACGGCGCCGACTTCATCAACGGCGAGGGCGGCCTCGACTGGGTCAACTACGGTGCCCGGACTGCGGGCGTCAACTTGACGCTGGCCGTGGACCCCGCGTGTACTGGTGCCGGTGTTGCCGCTTGTGACGACGGCCAGATCTCCGCGGCCGAGGACGATGGTGTCATCGGCGTGGAGAACGCGATGCTGGGCACCGGTGACGACACCTTCACGGGTGACGGCTTCAACAACATCGTCCAGCCCAATGGCGGTCAGAACATCCTGGTCGGTGGTGCCGGAGGCGACAGCCTGGACTACTCGGTGGGCTACACCGCCGGCGTCACGATCGACCTCGGCGGGGGCGCATCCAGCGTCGACGCCATCTCGGAGTTCGAGAACGTGACCGGCACCGGGTTCGCGGACTCCATCACCGGCAGCGCCACGAACAACCTCATCAAGTCCGGCGGCGGTGCCGACAGGGTCCGGGCGGGCTCTGGTGACGACACCGTCCGGGCCGGAGCCGGCAACGACAACGTTCGCGGCGGAAGCGGCGACGACGACCTCTTCGGTGGGGCGGGCAACGACAGCCTCAGCGGGGGAGCCGGCGACGACTTCTGCGCGGGCGGCGCGGGCAAGAAGGACACCATAAGAGGGTGCGAGTCGGGACACGCCTGATCCGAGCCAGCACCTTCTGCCGTTCTGAGGAGCCGGCCCCCTTCCCGGGGGCCGGCTCCATGCTGGATAAGGAGAAAGCGCATGACGATCCTCAAGAGAGGACGAGGCCGCCGGCGGGTGGCGGTACTCATCACGGCCGGATCGCTGATGGCGTTCCAGGCCTTGGCCGTCATCGGCGCGGCTCCGGCGCTCGCCGACACGTGCTCGTTCAGTGTGGGCACCAGCACCGCGACCGTGGATCAAGACCCGGGCGACGTCAGCACGCTGTCCGTGGGCACAGGCGGTGCGATCGAGCTCGACGGCACCGCGTGCGGGAGCGCCACCACGTCGAACACGACGACCGTCAGCGTCCTGGGGGACACCGGCAGCGAGGAATTCACCATCGACAACTCGGACACCGGCGGGGCCTTCCCGGCGTCGGTCAGCTTCGCGTGGGACGGAGCAGCGGGTGCCGGCGATGAGTTCGGGTACGTGGGCACGAGTGGCGCGGACAGCGTGACCGTGGGCACATCAGGCGTGAACATCGACGCCGATGGCGCCGTGGACGTCACGCTGACCGGAGTGGAGGCGTGGGACTTCGACCTCGGCGCTGGAAACGACGTGTTCTCCGCCGCGGGAGCCGGAAGCACCGGCTCGGCCCTCGCCAGCGATCTCGAGACGGCCGGCGGTGGTGACGGCGTCGACGGCGGCGCAGGTGACGACATGATCACGGGCGGCAACGGCGCGGACGAGCTCGACGGGGAGGCCGATGCCGACACCATCAGCGGGGGCCTGGGGGACGACGCGTCGCTGTTCGGCGGCTCGGGGAACGACAAGATCGCCGGCGACGCCGGAGCCGATGTTGTCGACGGTGACAGCGGCGACGACGTGCTCCTGGAGGGGACGGCCACCAACGGCGCCGACGACCTCTTCGGCGGCGCCGGCGGTGAGACGGACGGCGACACCGTGGACTACTCGGGCCGAACGAACGCCGTAACGGTCGGGATCGGCGGACCCGCAAGCGACGGTGAGAGCGGAGAGGGCGACGACGTCGATACCGACGTTGAGAACATCACAGGCGGTGCCGGGGCAGACGCGCTCTCGGGCGATGGCGACGCGAACATCCTGACCGGCGCCGGCGGCAACGACGCGCTGGACGGGAGTGGCGGATCCGACACCGCCAGCTACTCCTCGGCAAGCGCTGCCGTGACCGTCGACCTGGCGGCCGGCACGGCCACCGGCGGGGCGGGCAGCGACACCTTGACGAGCATCGAGAACGCCACCGGCTCGGGCTTCGACGACACCCTGACCGGTAGCAGCGCGGCCAACACGCTCAAGGGCGGCGACGGCAACGACGTCATTGCTGGCGGCGCTGGCAGCGACATCGAGATGGGCGGGTCCGGAAACGACTCGTTCGACCAGGGCTCTGCCGCCAACGGCGGCGACGACATCGACGGCGATGCCGGCACCGACTGGGTCGACTACAGCGCCCGGACGGCCAGCGTCACGGCGACCCTCAGCACCGCGGGCACCGATGACGGTGCGTCGGGCGAGGGGGACGACGTCGACGGCGTGGAGAACGCGGCCCTTGGGACCGGCGACGACACGTTCACCGGCGATGGGTTCAACAACGTGGTGAGGCCGGGCGGGGGTCAGAACGTCCTCGACGGTGGCGCCGGCGCCGACACGTTGGACTACCTCGCTCCGCTCCAGGCCTACACGGCCGGGGTCGAAGTGGACCTGGGTGGCGGTGCCGCCAGCACCGACTCCATCAGCGCCTTCGAGAACGTGACGGGGACGCAGTTCGCCGACACCATCAACGGGAGCGCTGGCAACAATGTCATCAGGTCCGGTGCCGGGAAGGATCGCGTCCGCGCGAGCTCCGGTGACGACACCATCAGGGCCGGGGCCGGTAACGACAACGTCCGCGGCGGCGGTGGAGACGACGACCTCTTCGGCGGCTCGGGGAACGACTTCCTGAGCGGCGGAGGCGGCGTCGACTTCTGCAGGGGTGGTCCCGGCGACGACACCCTGAGGGGGTGTGAGACCGGGAGAGCCTAAGTCTGGAGCATGTGTGGGAACCGGCCCCCCTTTCGTGGGGGCCGGTTCCTCCCGGGAATCTCCGGGGCGGAACCTGACGGGTCTGCGCTGGGTCTTTGCCGTGACGGCGGGTTTCGCATAGGGTGCTGCGGGCTTGGGTAAGAGTGTGGGGCCCGCCCCGGGCGGCAGGCCAAGGAGGGAAGGCATGAAGAAGCGGATTAGCACATTCATCGTAGTGAGCAGCGCCATGCTGCTGACGTTGCTGTTCCTGGCGGCACCGCCCGCCTTGGCCGTGGTCGACTGCACGTCCAATGGGGCAGGCACGATCGTCACTTTGGACCTCGCGGCGTCGGGAGATTCGGCCACGATCTACGTCGGAACGACGCCTGTTGCCGGCGCCATCCGCGCCTCAGGGACGGGCTTCGCCGACGCGCAGTGCAATACGGCGACGACGGCCACGGCTACTGCCATCAACGTGACCGCGAGCACTGGCAACGAGACGCTCACGATCAACCAGAGTGGCCCCGGTGGCGCGTTCCTTCCAGCCAACGACTTCAGCATCAACCTGGGGGCCGGCACGGGTGACGCGCTGGTCATCACCGGGAACGCGGGCACGGATACCATCACCTTCGGTGCCACGAACACCGACATGAACGGCGGGTCAGGGGCGGCCACGCTGACCATCTCCAACACCGAGACCTTCACAGTGAATGCGGGCAACGGGAACGACTCGGTCAGCGGTGCCGGCGGTGGAAGCACCGGAGGCGTCTTCGCGTCGGCGCTCACCCTGAACGGCGAGGGGGGCATCGACACTCTCACGGGTGGAAACGGCAACGACACGCTGAACGGCGGTGCCACCACCGACAACGACACCATGAACGGTGGCGCCGGCACAGACACGCTCACCTACGCGGGCATCGCTTCCGCCCTGACGGTGAACCTGGCGACCACCAGCGCTCAAAACACGGTGGGGGCCGGCACCGACACCATCACCAACGTCGAGAACCTGACCGGCGGATCGGTCAACGACACGTTGACCGGCTCGACCGTGGTGAACACGATCTCGGGCGCGGCCGGCGATGACACGCTCAGCGGCAGCGACGGCGACGACGTGCTGAACGGCGACGACGGCAACGACACGATGATTGGTGGCAACGGCAACGACACCATCAACGGAGGCAACAACACCGACACGGTCAGCTTCGCAGGCACGACGGCCGCGGTCATCGTTGATCTGTCCCTGACGACGGGGCAGAACACCGGGGTTGGCACCGACACCATCACGAACACGGAGAACGCCACCGGCGGAACCGGTTCAGATACGTTGAGGGGATCGACGGGCGACAATGTCCTCAACGGGGCCGACGGGAACGATGTCCTCACCGGGAGGGACGGCAACGACACGCTTACCGGTGGGAACGGGACCGACAAGGCCGACTACTCAACGGCAGCCGCAGGTGTGAACGTCAACCTCTCCACCGGTACGGGCACCGGCCAGGGCACCGACACGCTCTCGGCCGTCGAGAACGTCCAAGGGTCGCTATTCGCCGACACCCTCGTTGGCGGTAGCGGGCCGAACGCCCTCGCCGCGGGCGACGGCGACGACACGGTGAACGGCGGGGCCGGTAACGACACGCTACGTGGAGGTAACGGCAACGACACCGTGAAGGGCGCTGACGGAAAGGACCTGGCCATCGGCGGCGCGGGCGACGACGTCCTGAACGGTGGCTTGGCGAACGACACCCTGAAGGGCGGTGCAGGGAACGATAACCTGAGGGGTGGCCAAGGCACCGACACGGGCAACGGCGGAGCAGGGAGCGACACGTGCACCTCCGTCGAGGTCGCGAGGAGCTGCTAGGGCTGGGCTAGCCCGAGACGCTTGCACGGCAACGGGAGCGGCCCCCTTCACGGGGGCCGCTCCCGTTTGGGGCGGTCAGCGGGGGCGGAAGCGCCGGGCGATGGCCAGGACCGCGTAGCCGACCCACGCCAGGAGGAAAAGCCCGGCACCGAGATAGATGAACGGTGAGGACAGGAGCGGGCGCTTCGAATCCTCGCGGGGAAGCTCCCATAGCCCGCCGGGCCCGGTGGGCAACGCGACCACGCCCGTGGCGTTCCCGTCTCGACCGGGCGCGGGATCCGGTGAGGTCAGGCTCGTGATGGTCCCGTCGGGCGCGACCGAAGGCGAGGGCAAGGGATCCCCGCCCGGAGCTCGGAGCTGAGCCCCCAACAGGCCCTCCCCCAGGTAACGCCTACCTGTCTCTATGTCCACCAAGACGAGGACGCCCATCGGCTCCTCAACGGCCATGAGTCCCAAGTCTTCGAGGTAGGCGTTCCGGAGCTCGGGCACCACGAACATCAGGGAGTTCTGGAGTGAGTCTGCTCCTGAGGCCGTGAGGTGAGCGTCCGCCAGCAGCTCATATGCCTGCCGGAGCTGGTCGGGATTCTGGATGATGGCCTCCAGCATGCCGTACCCCTGGTCCGGCGACCCCACCGCCGCGGCGAACCGATCGTCGTTCAGCATCTGGGCGGCTTGCGTCTTGGTCAGCCCTGTGGCGACGGCCGCCCGAGCGAAGCGGAGGGCTAGACCCTTCGGCATCTGCACCCCCACGTCCAAACGGGATAGCCAGTGCTTCCCGACCCTCAGCTCGGGCTCCGATGTCTGCCCCTGGGCAAGGGCGGTGGCCGGAACAACCGCGACCGTTCCGACCGCGATGGCTACCAGAGTGGTGGCGAAGCCGCGCTTCCTCAAATCGTTTCTCCTTCGGGCCAGGCGCCTAACATTGTATTAGCCAGTCCGGTTCTCTGATGGTCGAGACTGGGTCAGGTTCGTATCTCTGGACGCCCTGAAGGCCCCGGGGCTCGACTTCATCATCGAGAAAGTCCTCCCTGGGTGGTGGACCGGTACAACCTGAACCGGCTCCTCGACGGTCTCCTACCAGCGAACCCTGAACGTCTTCTTCCGAAGGGCCCAGCCCGGGCTGTGTCGGATCGTGGTGGACAACTATGGCGTGGGTCCCATCCTCGACCGCTTCCTCCGGGCCCTGCAGAACCCATCGTCAGTCAGCTCCGCCCACTCTCCCGGCGTTTGACCCCTTCGCCGGACGCTCGGAGGAGCCCCACCCACGAGCTTTCTTGGTCGATCCTCCGGAAGCTGGGCCTGCGGGCTGGGGAACGCATCCTGACCTGCCTCGATTTGCGTGTCGGGCGGGAACCCGGGTAGCGTCCGGGGTGTCAGGTTCAGGCGGAGGGGCTCCCATGAACCGCACGCCCGGCAGGTTGCTTCGCTCGGTCGTGGGCTGCTGGACGGTCGCCGCGCTGGTCGCCCTGGCGGCTCCTGCGGCGCAGGCCGCGCCGCCACCCGAGATCACGGCGTTCTCACCGGCCTGCGGGCCCGTGGGGACCAGCGTGGCCATCGGCGGGACCCACTTCCAGGCCGCGACGTCGGTGGACTTCAACGGGACCGTCGCCAGCTTCAACGTCAACTCGGCCAACCTCATCACAACGACCGTGCCCCCGGGCGCCTCGACCGGCAAGGTCCGGGTCGTGACCCCCGACGGCTCGGCGACGAGCCGTGACGACTTCACGGTCAGCTCCTCGTGCGCGCCGAGCATCACGAGCTTCTCGCCGACCAGCGGGCCGGTGGGGTCCTCGGTCACGA
>Ga0184633_10000897_pt1 | contig 11794 bp, 8 predicted proteins | sample PLM31_170_b1_FD_133156 | JGI IMG/M metagenome (GOLD analysis project Ga0184633, IMG submission 133156) | Groundwater sediment microbial communities from an aquifer in East River, Colorado, USA - PLM3-1_170_b1 | ecosystem: Environmental > Terrestrial > Soil > Riparian zone | place: USA: East...
CTCACTTCTCGTTAAGGATCTGGATCAGCAGCGGAATGTCCTTCGGTGACGATGACCTCGGAAGCGTCTGCAGGTAGGCCCAGATATCCGCCAGCTCGGCGTCCGGCACGACCTTGGCCGTATAGGGCGGCATCTGCCGCGGATTGCGGACGTACGCCGTGAACCCCGGAACGGTCATCCGCGCCGGCACCAGCCGCGTCCCCGGACCATTTTGACCGGAGTAGCCATGGCACGCGTAGCAGCTGTACTTGAGGTAAAGTTCCCTGCCGTTCTTGGCGTTCCCCGTCGCGGAGGTGCGCTGCGAGGTCGCCCCCGGGGCCTGTGCGTTCACGCCAGTGATCGGGAACATGAGCCACGCGACCGCCAGCAGAGCGAGCCAGGGCGATCCGATCGGACAGCAAAATCCTGGAACAAATCTCATGGTTCTACGACCGGTTTCATAACCTCTGATTCGTGGTTCGACAGGCTCACCACGAACGGTTTCGTTCCGTTCGCCCTGAGCTTGTCGAAGGGCGAACTCAGCGCGGTTGCGTGACGACGTCGATCAGTGCCGGCTCACCACGCCTGACCCGTTCGAGCCCGCGCGTGATGGCCGGCGCGAGGTCTTTTGGATCCGTGATCGGCCCTTCGCCGTACATGCCGTAGGACTGCGCCATTTTTGCGTAATCGATGTCCGGTTCCCTGAGCGTGGTCCCGATGTGCGCCCGATCCACTCCACGATTGCGCTCGCTGGCCATCTGCTGGACGAACATGACCTCCTGATGGTAGGCGCGGTTGTTGTGCATGATGGTCAGCAGCGGGATGCGGTGATGGACGGCTGTCCACAACACACCCGGCGCATAGTTCAGATCGCCGTCTGTCTGGATGTTGATGGAGAGCCGGCCGTACTTCCTGTTGGCGAGCGCGGCGCCGACTGCCGCCGGCGCGCCGTAGCCCATCGCGCCTGCGCCCTGCCCGCCGATGTACTGGTAGTGCTTGTCGAAGCTCCACAGCCGACCCGGCCAGCCGCTGATGAACCCCTGCCAGGAGACAAGCGACCAGTCATCATTTTTTATTTGAGCCCACAGCTCCGCCGACAGGCGGGCAAGACTGATCGGGCTCGCGTCCCACCCATATGCGGCAGCCTCCACGGCCTGAACGCGGGCCTGCCTGTGGGCCTCGGCCAGCCTGGCGCCGCGCTCCAGGAGCACTCTCCTGCGATCGGCGGTGACGAGACGTTTGACCTCCTCGATGAGGACTGGCAGCGTGGCCTCCGCATCAGCCGCGATGGCCATGTCCACTTCGGCCATGTGCTGAAAATCCTGAAGGTTGCTCTTGATGAAGAGATCGAGAGCCGAAATACTGATCGTTTTTGCGTTTGAGCGGTCTGGGACCGCGGTGCCGCCTGGTCCGTAGCCTGACTGGACTTCCAAGTTCAGAATCACATCCGGCTCGCCCGTGGCAATGCCGGCGAGCGGATGACGCGAGGGGAAGTTCACCCGATCGCCTCCGCCATTCACCGGCGCCTGCAGAGCCTCCGCAAGCTCTACGAGCAACTTGATCCCGTTGGGAGTCCGCGCGGCGCGTCCAGTATTGACTTGGGGATTGACCGCGGCCACGAGGAGGCGCGCCGCTTCTCTCACGGCGCCTGCCTCCCCCGCGGGAGGAGAGGGCATGGTGAGCTTCGGCATGCGCACAGGGTTCTGCGGCAGCGGCCGCAACTGCATCTCGTGGTCCAGCACCAGGAGCACAGGCTCCATCGGCGGCGTCATCGCGATCCTGTACGCCCTCACCGCCGACTCGGCGAACGCGGCCAGTGACGCAGGCTCATCGTCCCACTTCACATAGTCCCTGCAGATCGCGGCCATGTCCTGCGCGCTGTGGTACCAGTTGACTCCGTTTGGCCGCACGCCGGCGTCCATCCAGTTGCCCGCAATCATGAAGATCGGCACGCGGTCGGCGAAGGCGTTGTAGATGGCCATCGACGCGTGCTGGATCCCGATGTTGCCGTGGAGCAACGCCAGCATGGGCCTGCCTTCGATCTTGGCGAACCCGTGGGCCATCGCGACCGCTGACTCCTCATGACAGCAGGTCAGCAACTCCGGCATCCTGTTGGCGCCGTAGTTGATGATGGATTCGTGCAGCCCTTCGAAGCTCGAGCCCGGATTTGCGGCGACGTAGTCAAAGCCGAGCGCCTTGATGACGTCGACCATGAAATCGGATCCGGGATGCTCGATAATCCGCGCAGACACTCGGGGTGGAGGTGCTCCAGTGTCGGCGGATAACTGGGCATTCGATGGCAGCGCAGTACCCGTGGAAGGCGGCGTGGACTGCTCGACCTGCTGAGCCGCAGGCGTCGCGACCAGCGCCGCTGCGCCGGCAGCCGCGCCTTTCAGGAAACCACGGCGATCGACGTGATGGGTTGTGGATTTCGCCATACACCCCGCCCTCCTCGTACCCCAACGCGGCTGCCGCGACGGGTCCCCAATGCGGCTACCGCATTGGAGGCCCTGCGTTGGGGGCCCCGCTCCTGCAGCGCTCACTAGCGAAGCTACGCCTCAAACCGACGAAGAAAGGCTCCGCTTCGCTAGGTTACTTTTCTCAATAGCCCCGCTACGCGGGGGTTAGCCGTGCAAGCACGGCTAATGTCCTCCAAGTGATTCGTCACGAATCACTTGGACGGGACACTAGCGCGCAGCATTCGGAAAGTCAACTCACCGAGCCTGCGTATGTCGCCGCTGTTCTCCCGCTGCGCGGTTTTCAGTTAGGTCTTGGCGGGCGGTCTGTTAGCGTTCCTCGGATGACGCGGCGAGGCGGCGCCTTGTGAGATTCACCTCAAAATTGTGCTCAAGATATTCCACGCCCTCGGCCGTGATAATCAGTCGCGAATTGTCATCGCGCAGCGCGAATTTCTTCTGTACCAGATACCAGATTGTAAATTCGAGGTGCTCGCGCGGCCTGCCGATGAGGTTCTCCAAGTCAGTCGCGAAAACGCCCGGGTCGCCCGGCTCCACCCGGCGTCGCGTGTAGAGCACCTCAAGCACTGTGAGACGCACAAGCTGCTCGATTTGGAAGTCGTTCTCCGCCTCCGCCCCCGTCGAGACGAGACGCCATCGATCCTGCCGCTGCCGCTGGTGAACGATGTCATACCGCGCGCGCTTTTCAGGATCGCTGAGAACGCTGTAGGCTTCGTGGATCGCACGGAAACGGCTTGCGCTGCCGGTCTCCTGGTTGTCCGGGTGAAAACGTTGCGCCAAGAGGCGATACACACGATGGATCGTGTCGGGGTCCGCAGTCGGACTGACCTGAAGCACTTCGTAGTGGTCGACGGTAATGTTATTAATAGTTTCCGGCACTGCTGCGACACTCCCAATAAGGGCTGCTATACCGAAGTGAAAACGACTCTAGCCTGAGAGGCACCGCTCTTTGGTATCGGCCGATAAACCGGTGGCCTCCACTTCGACAAGCTGGTCCGTGGCTCAAGTGTTCGTGCAGAACCGCGTAGGTCGGAGCACTCCAATCTAAAGTGCCGGTGCCGGTTTACGGTGTCATGTCCGGCTTGCCTTGACAGGTTCGGCGGTCGTGCAACACAGTCAAGCCTCCAACAGACTGCTGAAAAACGCAGACTGAAGTAAAAACTGGAGGAGTTCTGACCATGCTGCCGCTCGAACGAATCGCCTACTCGCCAATCAAAGACCGGCCGCGGCTCGCCTTGCCCGGCGCGCGCCTGGCGGTCTGGGTCATCGTGAATATCGAGGAATGGAATCCGCGCGAAACGATGCCGCGCACGGTTCTCACTCCACCGGCCGGAGGCTTACCACTGCCCGATATTCCAAACTGGGCCTGGCACGAATACGGAAACCGCGTCGGCTTTTGGCGAATGCTCGAGGTCCTGGATCGCTTCACGATCCCTGTCGTGCTGGCGATCAACGGCTCTGCGATCCATGCCTATGAGCCGGTCGCGCGTGCGGCGCTGGAGCGCGGGTGGGAGTTCATCGGCCACGGCTTCGGGCAGAAGAACATGCAGAAGGTTCCCGATGAGCGGGCCGATGTCGCGAAAACGACCGAAGTCATCCGCGAATTTACGGGTCGGGCCCCGCGCGGGTGGCTTGGACCCGGTCTGACGGAGACCTGGGACACGCCAGATATTCTGGCGGAGGAAGGCTACGAATACGTGTGCGACTGGGTGCTCGACGATCAGCCTGTCATGCTGAAGACACGCAGCCGTCCACTTGTGAGCGTGCCGTACACGCAGGAATGCAACGACGTCGCCATGATGCTCATTCAGCACCACAAGGCAATCGAATACAGGGACCGCGCCATCGATCAATTCGAGCAGTTGTATGCCGACGCACAGGAATCGGCGCGGATCATGGCGCTGGTGGCGCACCCCTACATCATGGGAGCCCCGCATCGGCTGCGCTACTTCCGGGAAGCGCTGGAGCACATCCACTCCCGTCCCGGCGTGGTGTTCTGGACTGGCGAGCAGATTCTCGATTGGTATCTCGGCACCCAAGTTCCTCGCGAGACACACACATCGGGCTTGGCTGAGGTCTGAAAGCCTTGAGGACGGTCGTCTGACTCTCCGTCATTCTCGCGGCTCCGGCCTGACTGGCCCCAACTCCACGGCAATCTCTCCGCGAAGATACTCGACCGTCCGCCCTGCGATGATCACCCGATCGCCGCGAGCCTCGCAGCGGAGATCTCCTCCACGGGCTGAGACCTGCCTGGCCATCAACTGGGATTTGCCGAGGCGGGCCGCCCAGTACGGCACGAGTGTGCAGTGCGCTGAGCCGGTGACGGGATCCTCGGGAACTCCGGCGCGCGGCGCAAAAAACCTGGACACGAAATCTACCGTATCGCCAGGGGCTGAAACGATGACGGCGAAGGCGTCGAGCGCGGCAATGCGTTGGAAATCCGGTTGTAGCGCCCGGACATCCGATTCTGAGCCGACGATTGCCAGCAAGTCGCGCGCAAGAAACACTTCACGTGGTGTCATGCCGAGGGCAGCTATTAATTCGTTGGTGGCGGTGACGGGTTTGCCAGGTCGGGAAGGAAAATCCATGGCCAGAAATTCGCCGTTGCGCGTCACGATCAGGTTGCCGCTGTGCGTGCTGAACGTGAGACGGTCGACCGAGGGAAAACAATACCGGAACAGCACGTGCGCAGCGGCAAGCGTCGCATGACCGCACAGATCGACTTCGATAGTCGGTGTGAACCACCGGAGTGACGCGATGTCGGGTCGAGGGATCACAAACGCGGTTTCGGCAAGATTGTTCTCGGCGGCAATCGCGCCAAGCACGCGGTCGGGAAGCCAGTCCTCGAGAAGGACGACGGCAGCCGGATTCCCGCCGAACAGCTCGCTCGTAAACGCATCAACTTGGTAGAGTGGCAGTTTCATAAATTTTGTCTCGCAGCAGAGAGTCCCAACGGATGATCTCATAGTCGCAGCCGGCGCATGAGAGCAAGGTCACCGAGATCAGCTGTAAACTCCCGGCGTTCGGGGCTAGTGCTTGTATCGTCATGCGCCAGGGACCGACACAGAACGACACTCTTCCGCGGCCGAAAGTGGCACACCTACCGGCACAGCTCTATGCGAAGCGGCTCCTGAACTCGGCCGGCGATTCAATTGTGAAAGGGACCGGCTCGGTGAGTTTCAGGATCGCGCGGTCACCACTCACGAGTACGTCCGCTCTTCCCGCAGCTTGCGCTGAGCCTCACGAACGTCGCGCAAAACTCGTTTGGCCTCCGGGCCCGGAATGGATGTCGGTCCTCCATTTCTGAAATTTTACGGGAGGCGGCGGCTTCGATTTCGCTACCGGCGCTTGTAGCGCACGTTAAGCACTGTTTCCTGGTCCACAACCAGCGGCTTGACGAACTGGTACGACGTGCCAGCGCGCGGCACGTCGACGCGAACCGGCAGCACGCCGGCCGCACGACGCTGCAAGTTGATGACGTTCTGTGACGGTTCGACCTTCTGCGCGTCCATACCGATCCGCCCCTTCGGTCCGGCCACCGGGGATTCCGCCGTCACGGTGACCGTCTCCTCGACACCGCCGACCCGCAGCACGAAATCGACCTGCCGCGGTTGCTGATCGAAGGGGAACGAGCGGCTTTCTGAGGCGAACCCGGCAAGCCGCGCGGTGATTGTCACCGAACCCGAAGCCACGCCCGACAGGAGAAACATTCCATCATCACGAGTGATCGCAGTGCGGAGCGAACGCCCTGTCTGGAGCTCGATCGTGACGCCTGGCAGCACGGCACCCCTTACGTCGGTGACGCGTCCAAGAATCTGTCCGGGCTGCGCGTTCAGCGCGGCTGATATGTAAACGCCACCTGCGATACCACCAGCGGATTCGGCCCCCACGCCGCTGGCAAACCTCGCCCCGTATGCGGCGCCGTCCGCGCTCGCAAACTTCATGGCACGATTCAACTCTCGCCGATCGATGACATTGCCATCAATCATCCGCATGGAATAGTTGTCTGGTGCGAACAGTTCCCATTCGACGAGGCCAACCGGAATATCCATCCTCGGCAACGTCATCTGCATTTCGCCCTTGCGGGCGAACGGTGTTCCGGCGTGTAAGTACACGAATGAAACGGAGTAGGGTCCTTGGGGACGGAAGCCCGGGCGCAACAGCGGCACGCGCGTCCCGTCGGCGCCCAGCACTGGTTTTGCGGTCTCGCCTGCAACTTCCACCGAAACAATCGAAGCGCCTGGCGGCAGCGTGATCTTCAAGAACGGCTGCGCACGATTCTGCACCGTGAGCGAGATCTCTGTGAGCGCCCGACCCTCGGTCGTCACAAGCGTCGTCGCGACAGCGCGATCGGCCACGGCGGCGAGGACACCCGCATCCGCGAAGCGCGTCACATCGAGCGACAGGCCTGGAGTCGCCGCGGCACTCCGCTGATAGCGAAAAGCCGAGAGGATCGGAAGGCGTGCGAGGGACTGCAGCGGCTGACTGAGCTCACGGATATCGATTCGATGCATGCCGTCGCGTTCCGCGGCGGCCAGCTCGAGCGTGCCCACGCCTTCGATGGCGATCTCGCCACGCTCTCGCTGGACATCTGGCAATGTCACAAGACCGGCCTCTAACGCGACCGATCCGCCCTCGTGGGGGCGCTTGAGACTGAGCAGAAACTGATGACGGCGTGTAGCGGGATCGCTGACCGTCAGGGCGACACGGCCATCGCGCTGGTCGCTGCTCTCGAGCGAGCTCCCGGAGATGCTGGTCAGCTCATAGCCAGATGGCAGGTGCACATCGATCGCACGAGGTTCCCCCTGCACGACCGTGACGTCAATGAGCACCACCATCCGCACATCCGAATCGCCGAGAGTCACGAGCGTCATGACGTCGGCGAGCGTGCGGACCTCACGAGCGGCCGCGACTGCCGCGCTGTCGCGCATCGACCACCAGACTTCCGTCGCTGAACCCGGATCGAGTGTCACGTCCACTAGCGTGCGACCGCCAGTGGTGGACCGGCGAGTGACGAGCCCGGCCGAGAAGTGGACGTCGGCCTGCTCGCCTGGGAGATCTATCGTTGCGCGCGCCGTCCCGGCCGGCGGCACAGGCAGAACGAACGACGCCCGTCCCGGCACGAACGTCAGCGGAGTACGCCACTCCAGGGTGACCGAAAACGGACTCGGTCCGGGCAACAGGGCCGTGTGTGCGTTGCCTTCTGTCATGAGCGGGAGAGGCCGGCCCGCTGCGCTGGCATCGATCACCGTTCCTCCTGCGAGCAGGCTCACGCGGTTGACGCCCGCGCGAAGGACATCTCCTACAAGCGTGAACACGCCGCGTGCTATCTCGCCCTCGACGCGTACGCGCAGATCGGCACTCGCCAGAACAGCTGGCACAGGCGCAATTGTGGGGCCTTGCGGCGGCCGGTTCGCGAGATCGATCAGGCGGTTGTATTCGCTGAGCGAGAGCGTGGCCGTTCTTGTGGAGTCGTTCGGGCGCGGTGGCTGGGCCGCAGCCGAGTGAGCGAATGTCACAAGAACAGCCGTCATCATCGTGATTGTCAATTTGGTCATGGTCCACCACGCTTCTTTGAAGTGACCGTTGCGGTCGCCGTCAGTTTCGGACCTGCTTGAATACAAGTTCCAAAGATGAGGCGCGTGTTTCGGCGGTCAGCTCGGATGCCAGGAATATCGATGGCCCGAACTTCGGGAACGTGACGTGCACGGGCAGTGCGCCGATCACCGTACGACCGCCGGAACCGCTTTGGAAGCGATCGACGAGTGCCTGAAGCCCGGCAGCTGCGCGCTCATCCCGCTCACTCGCCTCTTTGGCGATTGGCGCCAACGGTTGGCGCAGCGCCTCCGCGAATGGCCCCGGGTCGTTTTGAAGCCGGAATGCACCGGGTTGCAGCTCGACGCGAAAGCGCGGCGAGTAGTAGAGCTCGAGCCCGGTTCGCGAGACCGGCAGATCAACCGCAGGCAACTCGAGGCGCGTGCGTCCCTTGTCGTGCCACACGTCGATAGACTGCAAATACACGAGCGCGACGACGAACGTAGGCGCCTCGTCACCGGCGCGGCCCTTCTCGAGCGGTAGCAGCACGGCGTCTTTGTCCGCCACGCCAGGGCGAATCGGACGTCCAGCCACCTCTGCGCTCCACACGGTCGACCCTGCGGGCATCGTCACTTTCAGAAAGCTCCGCTGGTTATTCCGGACCGCATAGCGCGCCTCGACGAGCAGCCGTCCATCTTCGGAGGCCAGCGCGCGGTAGCGCGCCTCTTCGACGTTCGCGATGAGAACGGCTTGAGGCGTGTAGCGCACGACGGTGACGCCGAGCGAGCGGGTCTCGGTGCCGGCGAGAGGCCTGAGGCGAAACGCGATCATCGATGGTGACTCGCGATTGGCCATAAGGTCTCCGAGCTCCGACGGATCGGCTGGCTCGAGACCGCGCACCTGACGCTCGGCGATCTCGCCCGCGCCGATAACGTCGACGGCGACGCCGCCGGTTTCGCGCTCGGCGGAAGGCACTCGCACGAGCGGCACGACAATCACGCCTTCACGCGGCACCCGTGCCTCACCCTGTACGACAAAGGAAATCTCCGTTGCGGCTGGGTCGAGCAGGCGCACACGCAAGGTGCCGCCGCTCGTATCCCAGTCGCCAACCGTCGTACCGTTCACCTGATTGACCACGAGCCCTGCGGGAAGTGCGACCGTGACATCACGCGCGACTCCTTGCAGGACTTCGACGCGCACCGCCGCGACGACCTGGCAGGCGTCTTCGCCAAGGCCGACGACCTCGGTGACGCGCGCGCGCACACGTAGCGGTTGCTCCGCACGTCGATCATCGACCTTGCGCTTCCACGACAGGGCTAGCGGCTGGTTCGGCCGCCCGAATGCGGTCCATCGGCTTTCGTTTGGTGTTTCCGTCCGGTCGGCGATGAAGCCTCCCGTCAAAGAGAGATCGATACCGGTCCTCGGCAGCACAAGGGTGGCCCGCGATATTGGAGACGGTGAGGCGGGAAGTGTGATCGACTCCGTGCCTGCCAACGAGGTGAGCGGGATGACGACATCCAGCGTCAGTACGGAGCGGCCGGCGCGCGCCAGCAACACATGCGGCGGAGGACCTTCGACGAGCGAAACGGGCTGACCGTCCAGCTGCGCGTCGCGCACCATCAAGCCGGCCGGAATCTGGATCCGGGTCCAGCCCTCGCGCAGCACGTCAATCGTAAGCAGCGCGCGACCGGCGATCGAGTCGCTGTCGACACGAAGGTCATAATCAACCCGCGTCAGCGTAGCTTCCACTGGTGGCGTGGCAGGCGCCGGCGCAGGGGGAAGTGTTCTCTCGCGCAGCGCGCGGTACTCGTCGACCGGGAGTACCACCCAGCCCTCCGGCGCCGCCTGCGCGACACTGTCGACCGCGCAACACAACATCGACACCACGGTCACAGCCGATACGAGGCGTGCTCGACCCATACGGTCCTCCATATTGAATGGCGGGGACGCTCAGCCTCCACTCTGTGAACTCTGGCTGGGCTCGCCGACGATTCGCGAAATGGCCCCGCGACGCTCCGCACTGACTCAGGCTTGGTGACAGGTGCTGGCAGACACTCACGGTTGAGACGTTCCGCTCGTGCAAGTAGCTCACCGGCACGGAGGCCACTCGAAACGGCCGAAAATCGAGGAGATCACGATTTCTGACGACGCGCGGAATCCACAAAGATGGAGGGACGTTCAAAAACGTGAAGAGGTTCCGGCGTTTCCCCACCCACTTGGGAAGGGATAGACCTAGTGCGAAGTGTCGAAAATTTGGACACCGAAATCATCAGCATCGACCTTCAAAAAGAATCCGTCCGTGAGGCCCTGTTCAGCGACCAATCCCGTCAGTCGCGTCGCGACGGCGCCGGCCCGTTCCGCATCGTCTCTACCGGGCAACCGTTGATAGGCCTCTTCAGTGAACCGCAAGGCCCCTTGAAGGTCCGGGAGGCCCTGCCGTTTCACCCGCAGAGTCGCGATATAAGCGTGGACACCGCCCCTGCTCGAGTCCCTGGTAAAGTCGTCCTGCAGGATGGTGCCTTCTGTTCCGTCGGGCCAGCGTATCGTCGCGCCATTAATATCGAACATCATCTGACCTCGTTAACCTCCCAGTGCATGCCAAGGCTGGCAGCAGCGGAAATCCATCGAGAGGCGATGCTACCACCCGGAGAGGCTGTGCCGAAAAGCTCAAGGTAGAAACGCTGACTTTCGCGTCGAAGTTCATTCTGATGAAAACTCAAGTTCCTGCCGTCACCCAGCGTGCCTGTTCTGACCCTTATGGGTGTGCCAGGATGACGTCAAGAATCACCGAACGCCCATTCCGTTTCATAATTTTTGTCTCGCAGCACAGGCGACGCGGGAGCCGCGCCCGCGAGACAGCAGTGCCAGAATCTCTTCCCCGTACGTTTCCCGCCGCCAGGGGCCAAAGTCTGTGATGTGCGCCAACTCGCCGTGGGTGCGCGGTGGGCGGCGGGCGAGATCCCAGAGCGCCGTGCGCGGAAGGATGACATCCGACTCAACGCCGCGCGCCCTCGCCCTCTCCTTGCGCCATGTGTGCAGGCGGTCGTACCGATCGCGCACGTCGTCGGACTCGCGATCGGCCTGAGGCGCGCGCTGGGCTGGGGCGTGGAGTCCCTCCTGGATGGCGTGCAACACGCCGTGCGCGTGGCGGTGGATTTGCTCCCTCGTCATGCCGGGCAGGCTCTGCAGGTCTTCGGCGTGGCGCGGGGCGCGGCGGGCGAGCTCCATCATCGTCATCTCTCCCATCACTTTGAAGGGCGGGCGGTCCATGCGCTCGGCCTGCTGTTCGCGGTACGCGAAGAGTGCCTGGAGGACAGCGGCCTGCGCGGGCGTGAGGTCGCGCGCGCCGTTGACGCGCCAGAACGCCGTCGGGTCTGGGCCCGCGTTGTCCGAGTCGCCACGCAGTCGCGCCAGGCGCGCAAAGTCCTCGTGCGCCTCCGGCCAGCGGCCGGACTCAGTCAACGCCTGGAGCTGTCTGTCGCGCAACGCAACGAGATAGTGCGTGTCGAGCCGCGCGTAGTCCAACTGTTCCGGCGTAAGGGGACGGCGTTTCCAATCGGCACGCTGATACTTCTTGTTCATCTTCACGCCGAAGTGGGTGTGGAGAATGGCGGCGAGGCCGACCTGCGGCCAGCCGAGCGTGCGCGCGGCGCTCATGGTGTCGAAGATGTTCGCGAACTCGAACTGGTAGTCGCGCCTGAGGCAGACGAGGTCGCCCTTGGCATCGTGAAGGACCTTCTGCTGGCCAGGATTGGCGAAGAAGGGCGCGAGCGAACTCAGATCCGGTAGCCTGATCGGATCGA
>Ga0184633_10000898_pt1 | contig 11789 bp, 10 predicted proteins | sample PLM31_170_b1_FD_133156 | JGI IMG/M metagenome (GOLD analysis project Ga0184633, IMG submission 133156) | Groundwater sediment microbial communities from an aquifer in East River, Colorado, USA - PLM3-1_170_b1 | ecosystem: Environmental > Terrestrial > Soil > Riparian zone | place: USA: East...
CATTGCAATCGGAGCGCAAGCCGGATCGCCGAACTCGAGCGCGGCCGAGAAATGGATCGACGCGGCGGCGCGCGACCTGGAACAGCACAAAGGAACGAGTGTTGTCATAGCGGGCGATGCGCAGCCGCCTTTCGTTCATGCACTAGCCCACGCCATGAACGTGTCGCTTACCAACGTCGGCAAGACGGTCACCTACAGCGAAGCGATCGAGAGTAGCCCGACGGATCAATTAGCCTCACTGCGGGATTTGGCAAAGGCCATCGAAGCCGGGCAGGTCGCGCTGCTCATCATTCTCGGCGGCAATCCGGCGTTTAGCGCGCCCGCTGACATTCCTTTCGCCAAGCTGCTTTCACGAGTGGGGTTCGCCGCGCATCTCGGTCTTTACGAAGACGAGACCTCGGCAGCCTGCCACTGGCATGTTCCCGAAACACATTATTTGGAATCCTGGAGCGATGGGCGCGCCTACGACGGCACGGCGACCATCATGCAGCCGCTGATCGCGCCGCTTTACCGTGGAAAATCCGCCCATGAGCTCCTGGCTGCGCTCGCCGGTCAAGCGGACCGTTCGAGCTATGAGATCGTGCGCGATTACTGGCAGCGGCAAAAGCGGGCCGAGGATTTTGAGCCATTTTGGCGCCGCGCTTTGCACGATGGTCTGATCGCGGGAAGTGCTTTTCCAGCCAAGGCCGTCAAGTTAAAGAGCAATGCTTATGCTGAGACGGCCGACCTAACTCGAGTCCCGCGCGAAACCAAAGGGCAAAAGGTCGAAGCCGACGGTTCGTTAGAGATTATTTTCCGTCCCGATCCGACGATCTTCGACGGACGTTTCGCCAATAACGGCTGGTTGCAAGAACTGCCGAAACCGTTGACCAAGCTGACCTGGGACAACGCCGTATTGCTCAGCTCATCGACGGCAGCGCGTTTAGGAATTCAACAACGCGTCGCTTCGACCGGCGGTGAACACGGCAAAGTCTATGCGGATGTCGTCGAGCTACGTTACGCGGGACGCATGCTGCGTCTGCCAGCCTGGATCATGCCGGGTCACGCCGATGACTGTGCGACGGTCCACTTCGGTTATGGACGCTCGCGCGCCGGCAAGATCGGCACGGGCGTGGGATCCGATGTTTTTGCAATTCGCACTTCGGACGCGCCGTGGCACGGCAGCGGCCTGGAGATTCGCAAGACCGGTGAGCGCTATGCGCTGGCGTGCACGCAGTATCATCATAATATGGAAGGACGTGACCTGGTGCGCGCCGCGACACTGGACGAATACCGTAAGAATCCCCGTTTCGCGCGCGGCGAAGAGCATCCGGCCGAAGCGCACGCGTCGCTTTATCCCGGACATCCCTACGACGGCCACGCCTGGGGCATGACGATCGACACGAGCGCTTGCATCGGCTGCAACGCCTGTGTGGTCGCCTGCCAGGCGGAAAACAACATTCCCATCGTCGGTAAGGAAGAAGTGAGCCGCGGCCGCGAACTGCACTGGATACGCATCGACCGTTACTATACCGGCGCCGTGGACCGACCTGAGACCGTGCACCAGCCGGTGCCGTGCATGCAGTGCGAGAATGCGCCGTGCGAGTTGGTTTGCCCGGTCAACGCGACCAACCATAGTCACGAAGGGCTCAATGACATGGTTTACAACCGCTGCGTCGGCACGCGTTACTGCTCGAACAATTGCCCTTACAAGGTCCGCCGCTTCAATTTTTTTCAGTACGCCGATTTCGAGACGCCGAGCTTGAAGCTTCAGCGCAATCCCAATGTCACGGTGCGCAGCCGCGGCGTGATGGAAAAATGCACCTACTGCGTGCAGCGGATCAACGCGGCAAAAATCAACGCGGGAAGAGAAGACCGCAAACTAGGCGACGGCGAAATCGTTACCGCTTGCCAGGCCGCCTGTCCGACGCAGGCGATCGTCTTCGGCGACATCAACGATTCTCAAAGCCGCGTCGCCAATCTCAAAGCGGAATCACTCAACTACGCACTGCTCGAGGAATTGAACACGCGGCCGCGGACAACTTATCTGGCCAAGATCAAAAATCCCAACCCCGACGTGAAAACCGAGTAACAAAATGGCCGAGCGAACGGACGAAACGATGGCAGCCGAGGCCAACGCGCCGATTATCGAACCCGGGCATACGTATGCTTCGGTGTCGGACAAGATCAGCGCCATCGTGCTCACGCGTCCGACGCCGCGCTCCTGGTACGTCGGCTTCGCCCTCGCTTTCGCACTCGTCATGCTGCTTTTTTACACGATCGCAGCATTAATCGCTTTCGGCGTCGGTCTTTTCGGCATCATGATTCCGGTCGCCTGGGGATTCGACATTGTCAATTTTGTCTGGTGGATCGGCATCGGTCATGCCGGAACGCTGATATCGGCGATCTTATTGCTGCTGCGACAAAAATGGCGCCAATCGATCAATCGCTTCGCCGAGGCGATGACTTTGTTCGCCGTCGCCTGCGCGGGATTATTTCCATTGATTCATCTAGGCCGCCCGTGGTTTTTCTACTGGCTGTTTCCCTATCCGAGCACGACCGGGATGCAACCGCAGTTTCGCAGCCCGCTAGTTTGGGATGTGTTCGCGGTTTCCACGTACCTGACCGTCTCTTTGCTTTTCTGGTACGTCGGATTGATCCCGGATCTCGCGACACTGCGCGACCGCGCCACCAAGCGTTTCCCGCGTTTCGCCTATGGCATGCTGGCGATGGGTTGGCGCGGCTCGGCGATTCATTGGCATCGCTATGAGTCGGCGTATTTACTTTTGGCCGGGTTAGCCACGCCGCTTGTCGTATCGGTGCACACGGTGGTCAGCTTCGATTTTGCCGTGGCGCTCGTTCCTGGCTGGCACTCGACGATCTTTCCGCCGTACTTCGTCGCCGGCGCGATTTATTCCGGATTCGCCATGGTGCTGACATTGGCGATTCCATTGCGCAAGATTTACGGCCTCGAAGACCTGATCACGTTACGACATCTCAAAAACATGGCGGAAGTCATGCTCGCCACCGGCATGATCGTCGCCTACGGCTACTTGATCGAGACGTTTATCGCCTGGTACAGCGGCAATATTTACGAAAAATACATGATGCTCAATCGCGCTTTCGGTCCCTACGCCGCAATGTACTGGGCGTTGATTTTTTTCAATGTGATCCTGCCCCAATGCCTGTGGATTCGCAGGCTTCGCACCAGCATTCCGACGCTGTTTGTGATCTCGCTTTGCGTCAATGTCGGCATGTGGCTCGAACGATATGTGATCGTCGTGGTCAGTCTGTCGCGCGATTTTTTACCGTCAGCATGGGGCAGATATTCCGCCACCGTGTGGGACTACGCCATGTTCGCCGGCTCCATCGGACTGTTTTTTGCGTTGATGTTTCTTTTCCTCCGGCTCCTGCCGATGATTTCGATTTTTGAAATGCGCGGGCTACTGCACGAACTGGAAGGCCGCAAAGAGTGAAGCATGACAAATTCCACGCAATCCGGGTCGGCGCGGACGGGCCGACCGCAAATCTACGGGCTCATGGGAGAATTCGCCACTCCCGAGACATTGCTCGATGCCGCAGGGCGCGCCTACGCGGAAGGCTATCGGCGCATGGATGCTTATAGCCCCTTTCCGGTGGAAGGCCTGGCCGAGGCCATCGGCTTTCACAAAAACCGCTTGCCGCTGCTCGTACTGATCGGCGGTGTCGCCGGGTGCCTGGGCGGATTTTATCTGCAGTATTGGGCGTCGGTTATCGACTTTCCGATCAACGTCGGTGGCCGTCCGTTCAACAGCTGGCCGGCGTTCATACCGGTGACGTTCGAGCTGACGATTCTACTGGCGGCGCTCTCGGCCGTGCTCGGCATGTTGGCGCTGAACAAACTGCCGATGCCATATCATCCGGTATTCAACGTCGAGCGTTTCGAGCTGGCCAGCCGCAATCGTTTTTTTCTTTGCATCGAAGCCGCGGATGGCAACTTCGACCGCGCAGCAACGCAGCGTTTTCTCGAGAGCGCGAGCGCTCAAGGAGTCTACGAAGTGGAGTATTGACGGGATGAACCAGTCACTGCACAGACAGGTGCGAAATATTCTCTTGGTTTTTTTCCTGGCATCGGCGACGTCGTGTAAACAGCAAATGGCGGAACAGCCCCGTTATGAGCCGCTGGCGAAGAGCGATTTCTTCAGTGACGGGAGGTCCGCTCGAGCGCCAATCGAAGGAACGGTGGCGCGCGGGGAACTGCGCGACGACCAACAATTTTACACCGGCAATATCGGCGGCAAGCCGGCCGAGACTTTCCCATCTCCGGTTACAGTCGAAATTCTTCAACGGGGACGGCAACGTTACGATATTTTTTGTTCTCCCTGTCATGACCGCGTCGGCAACGGCCAGGGAATGGTGGTGCGCCGAGGTTTTCGTCCGCCACCGTCGCTGCATATCGAGCGCTTGCGCCAAGCGCCACCGGGCCATTTCTTCGAGGTCATGACGCGCGGTTTCGGCACGATGCCGGATTATGCAACGCAGATGTCGGCGGCGGACCGCTGGGCGGTCGCCGCCTACATCCGCGCGCTCCAACTGAGCCAGCAGGCTCGGTTGGCGGACGTGCCTGAAAAGGAACGCGCTCGGCTTGTCGAGACCAATCCATGAATGCGAGCCTGACAAATTTACCATCGGACGCCGTGCTCAAGCGCTTTCTCGTAGTGGGTGTCTCCGCGCTGCTCGCGTCTCTGGCAGGACTGTTTTTCGATCGGCAGCAATTTTTCCGCTCCTATTTGACCGCCTATCTTTTTATGATCGGGTTTCCGCTCGGCTCTCTGGCGATCTTGATGCTGCACCATCTGGTCGGCGGGAGATGGGGCTTCGTCACTCAGCGACTGCTCGAAGCCGCCGTCCGTACATTTCCACTGGCGGCGGTGCTTTTTCTGCCGTTGATCTTCGGCATGGGCGACCTCTATCTCTGGGCGCGGCCGGAGGTCGTCGCTACCGACCCGATATTGCAACAGAAGAGCGTGTACTTGAATGCGCCATTTTTCTGGGCGCGCACGGCGATCTATTTCGCGCTGTGGATCGGCGTCAGCCAATTGCTTTGCAAGTGGTCGCTGGATCAAGACCGCACGGCCGATGTTTCGTTAACCCAGCGTTTGCAGACTTTGAGCGGGCCGGGCCTGGTGCTTTACGGTCTGACCGTGACTTTCTCGGCGATGGACTGGGTGATGTCGATCGAGCCGCATTGGTATTCCAGCGTGTATGGCTTGATGTTCATGGTGAGCGACGCTCTCGCCGCTTTGGCATTGGTCATTTGCGTAGCTTCATTTTTAGTAACGCGTGGACCTTTATCGCAGGCAGCAGGACGCGATCAATTTCATGATCTCGGCAATCTCTTGCTCGCGCTTGTCATGCTGTGGGCCTATCTCGGTTTCTCGCAGTTCATGATCATTTGGATGGAGAATTTGCGGGAGGAAATTCCCTGGGTTTTACGCCGAACTGCGGGCGGATGGAAATTCATTGTGCTGCTATTGGTCGCTTGCCAATTCGCCTTGCCGTTCCTGCTCCTGCTCTGCCGTGCCACGAAACGCAATTCTCGACTCTTAGCAGCGGTCGCGCTGTTGATCATTTTTATGCATTGGATCGAAGTTCACTGGCTTGTCGCGCCGGCCTTTCATCCGCACGGCTTTTACATTCATTGGTTGGATTTTGCCGCGCTCATCGGTATCGGCGCAATATGGCTGGCGGTTTTCTTATGGCGGCTCGAGGGCCGTTCGCTCTTGCCGCTTCATGACCCGCGCTTTGCTGAAGAAATCGAGCGAGCCCAGAGGGTATAGCATGGCTGATCCGACACACGCGACAGAGGTAACGCCTCATGACCGCGCATCCTACGAGGCGAGCGACCTCGAGCCGCGCCTGGTGATTTTTGTCGGCGCCGGATTGCTGATGACAGTCCTCGCGGTCATGACCTTAACATACCTAATTTTCGACTACGTTACCGAGCGATACAGCTCGCGCCAGCCATCCGCATCATCGCTCGCGCACACGCGGGCACCAACGCCAGAGCCCCATCTGCGCGTCAACGCTCCCGAGGAGCTGCGGCAACTACGCGCCACGGAAAGTGCCACGTTAAACAGCTACGCGTGGGTGGACAAGGAAAACGGCACTGTGCGGATTCCCATAGAACGAGCTATCGAACTGTTGGCGAAAAAGGGCTTGCCCACTCGACCACAAACCGAAACGGCCAAGTAGGAATAATTTAATGTCTGATTCGGAGACGATGAAAATCTCTCGCCCCTTCGAGAGCGGGCCGGATAGGCGTCAGGCCAAGACAAAGTTCGTCATGCCGGCGCATGCCGGCATCCAGTGCGGCGGCGGTGAGGCGAAAACACAGAACCTGGATTCCCGCTCGCGCGGGAATGACGAAGAGAGATGTCCACTTCCTATCGATGCTTTTGAAATTTCTCGACTCGAAGCGGATCAATCCAGGCCAAGTGTAACAGGCGCGTCGCGCGCGATGATTCGCATCGCTGATCACCTGATATTTTATTCGTTTCTACTTGCAGCCTTCTTCTTGCCGGCAAAGCTGCACGCTCACGACAACCAACGTCCCGCCGCTCTCATAGGCGTTGCCTTCGATCAGAAGCTCGGCGCGCAGGTGCCCGGAGCACTCGAATTTCGCGACGAGATGGGACGCACAGTTCGGCTCGGCGATGAATTTGGCAAGCGGCCGGTGCTGCTCAACTTCGCCTATTACCAGTGCGAGGATCTTTGCCCGCTGATGCTTAACGGCTTAGTCAAAAGCTTGCGCGCGTTGTCTTTTGCAGCCGGCCAACAGTTCAGCGTGCTGACGGTCAGTATCGATCCGCGCGATACGCCGGCACTAGCGGCGGCGACAAGGGAAAACATCACTAAAAAATATTCTCGCTCTGTGCCCGCCGATGGCTGGCGTTTCCTTACCGGCGACGCCGTCGCGATCCGCCAGTTGACCGAGGCCGTGGGGTTTCGCTTCAACTTCGACAGCGAGACGGGACGATTCGGTCATCCCGCCGGAATCGTGCTTTTGACCTCGGAAGGAAAGATCTCTCGATATTTTTATGGCATCGAGTTTTCACCGCGCGATCTTCGTCTCGGGCTGATCGAAGCCTCGGCGCAGCGCATCGGTTCGCCGATCGATCAGCTGCTGCTGTTTTGCTATCGCTACGACCCGGCAAGCGGAAAATATGGCTTGTTAGTTACCCGCGTGATTCGCTCAGCCGGCATTGCCACGGTGCTGGCGATAAGCATTTTCATCGTCGTCATGCTGCGGCGAGAAGCCACGGGAAAATTCAAAGCGGCGAAATTCGCGAAATACGATTGATGCGATGTGGCAAAATCTTCCCTTGCTGCCGGAACAGGCGTCGACAATCGCGCCGCGCGTGGACGCGCTATTTGTTTTCGTGCTCGGTGTGGCGGTTTTTTTTGCCGGGCTGATCTTCGTCTCAATCGTCTACCTGGCCGTCAAATATCGCCGGCGTGCGGACGCTGCGGCGCCCAAGTTGATCGCGGGAAGTCTCGCGCTGGAGTTACTTTGGACCGTGATACCTTTTGGGCTGACGATGGTCATGTTTGTCTGGGGAGCCTTGCTATTCGTCGAGATCCAAAATCCGCCAGCCGACGCGCTCGAAATCATCGCCGTGGGCAAACAATGGATGTGGAAAATGCAGCATCCCGACGGGCATCAGGAAATCAACGAGCTTCATGTGCCGATCGGACGGCGAATCAAATTGACCATGACCTCGGAGGACGTGATCCATAGCTTTTTTGTGCCGGCCTTCAGAATCAAGATGGATGTGCTGCCCGGCCGCTATACAACTACCTGGTTCGAAGCGACCCGGCCGGGACGTTATCGTTTGTTCTGCGCGGAATTTTGCGGCACCCAGCACTCGGGCATGATCGGCAGCGTGACCGTTCTGGAGCTGTCGGAATTCGAGAGTTGGTTGAGCGGCAGAGCGGTGGGAACTTCGACGGCAAAGATGGGCGAGAGTCTATTCCAACGATTGGGCTGTGCCAGCTGCCATCGCCCGGACGGCGCCGTGCCGGCGCCCTCGCTGGTTGGACTCTTTGGCAGCAAAGTGGCACTCGAAGGAGGACGAACCGTGGTCGCCGACGAAGGTTACATTCGTGAGTCGATCATCGATCCGCGCGCAAAGATCGTTGCCGGCTATCAACCGGTCATGCCGACTTACCGCGGACTGATCAGTGAGGACGGCATCTTGCAAATCATCGCGTATCTAAAATCCGCGGAACAGGGGAAAGGAGAGGCGGCACGGCAATGAGCGCGGCCCAACCCCCACCCCGCATACATTATTTGAACGTCAGCTACGGCATCCGGTCGTGGCTCGTGACCACCGACCATAAGCGCATCGCCTGGCTTTATCTGCTCTCGATTACTTTCTTTTTTGTAATCGGCGGCCTGTTCGCCGTGTTCATGCGACTGGAGCTTTTAACCCCCGAGGGCGATCTGGTTCAAGCCGATACCTACAATAAATTGTTCACCCTGCATGGGGTCACGATGGTCTTCTTCTTTCTGATCCCGTCGATCCCCGCCGTGCTGGGAAACTTTCTGGTTCCCATCATGATCGGCGCGCGCGATCTGGCGTTTCCCCGGCTCAATCTGGCGAGCTGGTACATCTACACGCTCGGCGGCGCGTTTACGCTGGCGGCCGCGGCGGCCGGCGGAGTCGATACCGGCTGGACCTTTTACACGCCGTACAGCAGCATCTATTCCAATACCCACGTGGCGCTCACCGTGGTCGGAATCTTCATAACCGGGTTCTCATCGATCCTGACCGGCCTCAACTTCATCGTGACCATTCACAAGATGCGCGCGCCGGGCATGACCTGGTTTCGTCTGCCGCTGTTCATCTGGGCGCATTATGCGACGAGCATAATTTTTGTCCTCGGCACGCCGGTGTTGGCGATTACGCTCGTGCTGGTGGCGCTCGAACGGCTGTTTCATCTCGGCATCTTCGATCCAGCGCTGGGCGGCGACCCGATATTGTTCCAACATTTATTCTGGTTTTATTCCCATCCGGCGGTTTACATCATGATTCTGCCGGCCATGGGAGTCGTCAGTGAGTTGATCGCTTGTTTTTCGCGCAAGCGCATTTTTGGATACGATTTCGTCGCGTTCGCCAGTCTCGCCATCGCCGTGATCGGCTTCTTGGTCTGGGGCCACCATATGTTCGTCTCCGGGCAATCGGTTTACGCGAGCATGGTGTTTTCCATCCTGAGTTTCCTGGTCGCGATACCCTCCGCAATCAAGGTGTTTAACTGGACCGCGACGCTTTACAAGGGATCGGTCTCCTACGACGCTCCGATGTTGTACGCCTTGGGCTTCATCGGTCTGTTCACGATCGGCGGTTTGACGGGATTGTTCCTCGCCACTCTCGGTATCGATGTCCATGTTCACGATACTTATTTTGTCATCGCCCATTTCCATTACATCATGGTCGGCGGCGCCGTCATGGGCTATCTCGGCGGTATTCATTTTTGGTGGCCCAAGATGACGGGTCGAACTTATCCGGAAGGTTGGGCGAGGCTTGCGGCGCTGATCGTTTTCATCGGTTTCAATCTGACTTTTTTCCCGCAATTTCTGCTCGGCTACCTGGGTATGCCGCGCCGCTACCACGCCTATCCGCCGGAATTTCAGGTGCTGAACGTGATGTCGACGGCGGGTGCATCGATTCTCGGCACCGGCTATGTGATTCCGTTGATTTATCTTATCTGGTCGCTTCGCTACGGCGCGGTTGCCGGCGCCAACCCTTGGCTGGCCAAGGGATTGGAGTGGCAAACTTCTTCGCCGCCGCCCACTGACAATTTCGAAATCACGCCGCTCGTAACCGAAGAGGCTTATGCCTACGCCGACGCGGAAGGCGAAAACGATCTTCCGCTAAGAAAACCCGTCGATGTCTGAGACCAGCACCTTGATCGCCCATCAATTCGACGACGCCGAGCAGCAGCGCGAATCGTCCACCCTCGGTATGTGGATTTTCCTGGCCACCGAGGTGATGTTTTTCGGCGGGATTTTTCTCGGCTACATCGTCTATCGCTCGCAATATCCCATCGCCTTCGCCGCCGCCAGCAATCGTCTCGATATCTGGTTGGGACTGATCAACACGGCGGTGTTGATTTGCAGCAGCTTTACCATGGTCTTGGCTGTTTATAACGCGGCAGCGGCGCAACGAAGAGCGCTGCAGACCAACTTGTTGCTCACCATTGTGCTCGGCTGCGTTTTTCTGAGCATCAAGCTTTACGAATACCATATGAAGTTTGAAGAAAATCTTGTGCCGGGAGCTTCCTTCGCTTTTCCCGCTCCGCTTGCTCCCGCCGCGGAAATCTTTTTTTCATTTTATTTCGCGATGACGGGGATGCACGCCGTCCATATGGTTATCGGCATCGGCTTGCTCGGCGGCCTGCTCTTCCGCGCCGGCCGGGGGTGGTACTCGCCGGAGTATTTCACGCCCGTGGAGCTCGTCGGCCTCTACTGGCACTTCGTCGATATCGTATGGATCTTTCTTTTTCCTCTGCTTTACCTTGTCGGACGCCATCTATGAAATCCGCGCCGCCGATCTCCGTTAAAAGTTACATCGGGGTTTTTCTCGCGCTGCTCGTGCTGACGGCGCTGACCACGGCCGTTGCCTTCGTCGATCTCGGCGGCAATCTAAACGTTGTCGTTGCGCCGGCGATCGCCGGCGGCAAAGCGATTTTGGTCGCTCTCTACTTTATGCACCTTCGTCACAGCTCGCGGCTGAGTTGGATTTTCGCCGGCGCGGGCTTTTTCTGGCTTTTCATCATGATCGTTTTGACGATGAGCGACGCGCTGACTAGAAGCGGATTTAGTTCCGCCGCGCAGTGATGCTGGAATTTGGACCTGTAGTTCCATTTTCAATCACTGCGGGTTTGATTCCCGCAGCTTGCTGCGTAAAGAGCTATTCCCGAACCTCTTAGAGTCCGTCATTCCCGCATGTTTTTAGCGGTGGTTCGACTGGGCTCACCACAGACGAGACTCTGGCTGGACCCCCGATAAAAACATTCGGGGGTGACGCCTTGAAGACAAATCTCATCGCCTGATACCGCGTAGCTTGCTGCGGGGTAGTTCATTCAGCAGCGGGGCGGATCTCGCTCTACGCGGATGTGTTCTCGCTTGCTGACGGTTTTTTAGATTGCGGCAACAAGCGCCGGCGATAGAAAGCCGCGACGATCCAACCGCCGAGCACGTCGGTGACGTAGTGGGAGCCGACGTAGACTCGATTAAAGCCGATCATCCCGACAAACGGCCAGACGAAGTATCCCGTCTTTGGGTAAAGTAGCTGAAAGAAGATTCCGCCGGCCGCTGTATTAACAGTGTGGTTGGAAGGAAAACTATAGGCCCGCCCGCAGCCAACTATCTGCTTCACTTCCGGCAGGGCTCGACACGGCCGCGGTCGCGCCACGAGCTGCTTCACGCCGAAGCTCAGCGAGTCCACCGCGAAAATCAGAGCTGCCAGGACGAGCCCGCTTACGATCGCTTGGCGGCGTTGCTGCCAAAACCAGAAAGCGAAGGCCAGGACACCGGGAACCAAGTAGGTCCCGGGTCGAGATAGTGATTTCATCAGGGCGTCAAGCTCGGGCCAGCGTCCCGCCAGACCGTTGATGCTGTAAAAGATCTGAATATCGAGCTGCGAAAAATTCACGCTGTTACCAGGCCGACCCCGAGCCGTGCGCTTCGTGCGAAACCGGCGCGAGCACTTTGTAAGGATCGCCGAACTCAGACGCCGCTTCGAGCACTTCTGGGTGGTGCAGCA
>Ga0184633_10000899_pt1 | contig 11789 bp, 10 predicted proteins | sample PLM31_170_b1_FD_133156 | JGI IMG/M metagenome (GOLD analysis project Ga0184633, IMG submission 133156) | Groundwater sediment microbial communities from an aquifer in East River, Colorado, USA - PLM3-1_170_b1 | ecosystem: Environmental > Terrestrial > Soil > Riparian zone | place: USA: East...
CGAATACCGCGGGGCCGTGGCGGAAGTTCGAGGTGGTCACGAAGGTCGAGGTGGCGAGCCCGACGGGCGTCACGCGCGCCTGGGTGCCGGTACCGCTCATCACGGATACTGAGTACTTCAAGCGGCAAGGCGATACGTGGACCGGCAACGCCGCCGTTTCCCGGGTGGTCAAGGACGTCAAGTACGACGTCGGCCTCGTCTATGCCGAGTGGCCGGCCAGCGAGAAGTCGCCGATCGTGGAGATCACCAGCCGGTTCTCCACGCGCGACCGCGCCGTCGATCTGACCAAAGCGCCCGCGGCGGCGGCGCGCGAGGACAAGGCGGTGCTGGCTCGGTATCTCGAGCCCACGCAGCTCATTCCCACCGACGGGATCGTGCGCGATACCGCGCGGGGGATCACCGAGGGGGCCAAGACCGACGTCGACAAAGCGCGGGCCCTCTACGAGTGGATCGTCGAGAACACGTTCCGCGATCCGAAAGTGCGCGGCTGCGGCTTGGGCGACATCAAGACCATGCTGGAGACGCGGTACCTCGGCGGTAAGTGCGCCGACCTCAACGCGCTCTACGTGGGGCTCGCGCGCTCGGTCGGGCTCCCCGCGCGCGACGTGTATGGTGTTCGCTGCGCGGATTCCGCCGAGTTCAAGAGCCTGGGCAAGAGCGGCGACATCAGCAAGGCCCAGCATTGCCGCGCCGAGGTTTACCTCGGCGCCTTCGGCTGGGTGCCGGTGGATCCCGCCGACGTACGCAAGGTCGTGCTCGAGGAGAAGCCGGGGGGGCTCGCCCTGAACGATCCCCTCGTCCAGCGCGCGCGCGCCAAGCTGTTCGGCCAGTGGGAGATGAACTGGCTCGCCTACAACTACGGCCACGACGTCAAGCTCCCGAACTCGACGGGGGCGCCAGTGCCCTTCCTCATGTATCCGCAGGCGGAGACGGTGGAGGGGCGGCGCGACAGCCTCGACCCCGCGACGTTCCGCTACCAGATCACGGTGCGCGAGATGACGGGCTGACCCGCTCGCGCCGAGTGCGACGACGAGGCCCCCGGCCGCCTGGGGGCCTCGTCGTTTTCGGCGGTTGCTCAGAATCGGGTGGTGAGGTCTACCAGCCAGGGAGGCATCCGTTCCACGAGCGCCGCCTCCAGGGTCTTGTCCGCTCCCACGAGCGTCAGCACCCCGATCACCATCAGCGCGAAGCCGATCACCGGTTTGCCCACGCGCGAGATGGCGGCCAACCGACGCGGCTCGTCGAGCGCGCGGCGCGAGCCGTACGCGAAGACGAGCAGCGGCGCGGCCGCCCCCACGCTGTACGCCGCCATCACGGCCGCCGCCGCGAGGAGCGACTCGCGCCGCGCGGCGAGACTGATGCTGCTGCCGAGCGTGGGGCCCCCGCATGGTGTCCAGAGCACGCCCAGGAGTGCTCCGATCAGGAGCTGGCCCGCCAGGCCCCGGCGCCCGAATCGGCTCAGCAGTGAGGTGGCGCGCTCCGCGATGGGCGCCGTGGCCCGGGCGAAGGCGAGGTCCATCCGTGCGCTGAGGAGGACGGCGCCGAAGACGACGAGCAGCCCGGCGGCCACCAGGCGGACGACCTCCCGATCGAGCGCGAAGCCGAGCGCCGCGAACGCGAGCCCGAATCCGGTGGCGGAGATCGCCAGCCCGCCCGCGAGCGCGAGAGGGCCGAGTCGGTGCGCGCCGAGGGCGCCGGCCAGGGCGACCGGCAGCAACGGCAGCACGCACGGCGAAAGGAGTGAAAGGACTCCCGCCAAGAAACTTAGGAGACACGCTCCCACGTGGCGGGCGGAGCGAGCTAGAGCGCGCTCTCGAAGAGCGCGCGGATTGCCGTGGGGTCGATGACGAAGCTCGAGCGCTTGCGCTCTGTCTTGCCATTGAAAGCCACCAGCGTGCTGCGATCCGGCACGTTCAGCTCGCGCAGGGTCGGCTTGTCCTTGTCGTAGTCCACGACGAAGACCACCACCTGCGAGAACGCGGGCTCGGCGGTGAGCTGCTTCAGGGTCGGCTCCTGCTTGCGACAGGTGACGCACCACGTCGCGTGGACGAACACGACGATCGGCTTTCCGGCGTTCTGGGCCTCGACGAAGGCCTGTTTGCTGTAGGTGACCATCGGCGCGGCAGGGCTCGGCGCCGGGAGCAGGACCAGCGCCATCATCAGGGCGAAGACGACCGACACGACGCGTCGCGACAGATCCATCGAACCCTCCCAGGAAATCTTTCTGATGTGAAGAACCTTCAATTCGTTGTCACGACCTCTCGGCGTCGGGATGGGCGAGGCGGGTGCGGCGCACGCGGGCCTGCACGTCGCGGACGACATTGCTCTCGACGGTGATCTCCACCTCGTAGTGCTCCATGTCCCAGTGGTGGACGGTCGACACCCAGCCCCACGTGCGGGCACGCTGCGGGACCATGCGGTGGCCGCGGTAGAAGACCGTGCGGGCGGCGGGCGCCCCCCGCCGCTCCTGCTCTTCGTCGCTCGGGCCGCAGAGGCGGAGCAAGTCCTCGTAGGTCGTCTCACCGGGTTTGATTCGCTCGAGGACCTCCGACGGCAGCACGGTTCCGCTGTCGGGCTGCGGCCGGTCGGGTCGACCGACGTGCACGCGCGCGCGGACCGCCCGGGCCGTGCGCACGGCCATGACTTTGAAGATCGGCGCGGCGAGGTTGCCGAGGACGAAGAACGCGAAGGGGATCAGGATGGGCGCCCAGGATTGCGTGTCGCTGAAGTACCCGAACTGCACCGTCAGGGTCTGCGGCATCAGGCCCGTGGAGCGGTCGAGAAAGAGCGAGACAACTTCGGTGTTGTCCCGGCTCTCGCTCATTTCCCGCCGGCTCGACGGCGGTGCGATCTCGTCGATCTTGAGGTGATCCGCCTTGGCGAACTCGAGACGGAGCTGGGCCGGCTCCTCGGCCAAGTGCAGGACGCGGTCGCGATTCTGGAAGTACAGCGGGAAGATCGTGCGCGGGTTGACGTCCTGGAAGCTCAACATCAGGCGGTAGCGGGGTCCCCAGAAGACTCGCTCCGCCCACGTCGCGCGCTTGGGCTTGATGAGCCCCTTGGTCTGCATGCGCAGGTCCATGAGATACACGGGGTTCACGAGCTTGGGGTTCCAGGGAATCCGCACGTACGTGGCGGGCGAGGTGAGGCCGAGCGCGCCGCCCTGCCGGACAAGCGTGACGAAGGGCGCGCCGCCGGGGATCCGCTCCACCGCCTTGTCCCTGTTCGTCTCGTAGAGGTTGCGGGCGGAGAGCTCGAGCCGGCCTTCCTCGATCACGGTGAAGCCGCGCTCCTCGGCATAGCGCGCGAGCTGCGCATCGGGTGGGCCGAGGTTCGGCGCCGGGGTCACGGCGCTGGGCCAGAGCAGGAAGAGATCGCCGTCCACGACGTCGGCTGCGCTCTTGTTCGGCGGCACCACGAGGCCCCAGAAGACATCGACCGTCACGGGGCCCATCTCGGGCGCTACCGCGGCACGGACGTAGAGGGGGCCGACCGTGAAGTCCGGGTGGGGCCGGGACGCCAAGAACACCTGGGCGTCGCCGGCCGCGGGCAGGCCGCCCAGCAGCAGGGTGGCCAGCAGGGCCGTGCGCGCGAGAGCGCGGATTACCCGACCGTCAGACACGCTTCACCTCCGGGGCGGCTTCCTTGACATTGTGGCGATTTTCACCAATCGTACAACCCGATGACGGGTCCGGTCACCTACGAAGTGCGCGACGGTGTGGCCTGGGTGGCGCTGAATCGCCCGGCCGTGCTCAACGCCCTCAACATCGAGCTGGTCGCGACGCTGGCCGAGTGCGTCGAGCGGGCGGCCGAAGATCCCCACGTCTTCGTCGTGATCGTGCGTGGCGTAGGCCGCGCGTTCTCCTCGGGCATGGACCGCACGGCACTCGCCGGCGGCACGATCGGCGAGCCGTTCTATCGGTACTGGGTTCGCGCGCTGAACTGTCTGGAGGACATGCCGAAGGTGAGCGTGGCCGTGCTCCACGGCTACTCGATCGGCGGGGGGCTGCAGCTCGCGCTGGCCTGCGACCTCCGCATCGCGACCGAGGACGCGGTGCTGGGGCTCGGCGCCACGCGTCATGGGATCATCCCCGACGGCGCCGTGCTCCGGCTGGCGCGCGTGGTCGGGCTCGGGCGCGCGAAGGAGCTGGCGCTCCTGAACGACGACGTTGCTCCGCGCGAGGCGCAGGCGATGGGCCTCGTCAACTGGGTGTGCGCGCCGGCCGACGTCGACGCGACGGTAGAGCGGCTGATCGCGAAGGTGCGGAGCGCGGCCCCCACCGCCACGGTCCACACCAAGCGCCTGCTGCACGAGTCCTTCCACCGCGACCCGCGCCTGATGATCGAGGAGGTCATCCACGCGCAGAACGCCTGCATGGCGACCCGGGAAACCGCCGAGTCCAACCGCGCCTGGCTGGAGAAGCGCGAAGCCCAATACCACCCCAAGCCATGAATCACCCACCGGGACGAACCGAAGCGCACACGGGGACGAACGGCGCCAGGTCGCACCTTTCTCAGGCCACCTACTTGGGTCGCGTGCACAACCTCCGATGAGTATCATCCTGGAGACCGAAGGTCTCACGAAGGAGTTCCGGGGCTTCGTGGCCGTCAACCACGTCAGCCTCCGCATCCGCCGCGGCACGATCCACGCCCTCATCGGTCCCAACGGCGCGGGCAAGACGACCTGCTTCAACCTCCTCACGCACTTCCTCACGCCGACGCGGGGGCGCATCGTCTTCAAGGGACGCGACATCACGGGCTCCCGGCCCGCGGATATCGCGCGGCTCGGTCTCGTGCGCTCCTTCCAGATCTCTGCGGTGTTCCCGCACCTGTCCGTGCTCGAGAACGTGCGGGTCGCGCTCCAGCGGCAGCGCGGCGGCTCCTTCGACTTCTGGCACTCGGAACGCGCGCTCGAGGCCTACAACGGGCGGGCCAGGGAGCTGATCGAGGCCGTCGGGCTCGGGCCGTTCGCCTCCACGGTCGCCGTGGAGCTACCGTACGGGCGCAAGCGGGCGCTGGAGATCGCGACGACGCTGGCCCTCGATCCGGAGATGATGCTGCTGGACGAGCCGACGGCGGGGATGGCTCACGAGGACGTTGACCGGATCTCCGCCCTCATCCGGCAGGTGGCCGCGAACCGGACCGTGCTCATGGTCGAGCACAATCTGAGCGTGGTGGAGAACCTGTCCGACACGATCACCGTGCTGGCGCGCGGGGAGATCCTCGCCGAGGGCGACTACGCGAGCGTGTCGCGAAACCCTCAAGTCATCGAGGCGTACATGGGGTCGGGCCATGCCTGAGCCGCTGCTCACGGTGACGGGCCTGGAGGCCTGGTACGACGAGTCCCACATCCTCCACGGCGTTGACTTCGAGGTCCATCCCGGCGAGGTGGTGACCTTGCTCGGGCGCAACGGCGCCGGCAAGACGACGACGCTGAAGTCGGTGATGGGGATCGTGGCCAAGCGCCGCGGCTCGGTGCGGATGGGGATTTCTCGAGCCATTGAAGCGTCGGCTCGCGGCGCCGAGCCGCCGCTCACCTCCTACAGCAGGGAGCTGATCCACCTCTCGTCGAACGTGATCGCGCGGCTGGGCATCGCCTTCTGCCCGGAGGAGCGGGGGATCTTCGCCAGCCTCAACGTGGAGGAGAATCTGCTGCTGCCGCCCCAGATCGCCGCGGGTGGTCTCGGGCTCGACGCCATCTTTGGACTGTTCCCCAACCTCCGTGAGCGCCTGCGCAGCCAGGGCACGAAGCTCTCGGGCGGCGAGCAGCAGATGCTCGCCATCGCCCGGATTCTGAGGACCGGCGCCCGCCTGCTGCTCCTCGACGAGCCGACGGAGGGGCTCGCCCCGGTGATCGTCCAGCAGATCGGCGCGACGATCCGGCGCCTGAAGGCGGAGGGCTTCACGATCCTGCTCGTCGAGCAGAACTTCCACTTCGCCGCCACCGTCGCCGACCGCCACTACGTGATGGAGCGCGGGCGCGTGGTCGACACGATCCCGAACGCCCAGCTCGACGCCAACATGGACAAGCTGCACGAGTACCTCGGGGTCTGACCCCGACAACAGGGGTCTGACCCCGACAACACCACCGAAAAGGAGTGCACAGCATGCTCATCACACGTCTCGTCGTCCTCATGGTTGCGGGGCTTCTCGCCGCCGGTCCGGTCCAGGCGCAGGTTTCGGACGGCATCGTCAAGATCGGCGTCCTCAACGACCAGTCGAGCCTCTACGCCGATCTTGCCGGCCAGGGCTCGGTCGTCGCCGCGCGCATGGCGGTGGCGGACTACGGCGCTGCCGCCAAGGGCCTGAAGGTGGAGATCGTCTTCGCCGACCACCAAAACAAGGCCGACGTCGGCTCGCAGATTGCCCGGCAGTGGTATGACGCCGAGAAGGTCGACTTGATCATCGACGTCCCCAACTCCGGCGTCGCCCTCGCCGTCAACCAGATCACCCGCGAGAAGAAGAAGGCCTTCATCGTCTCGTCGGCGGCCAGCTCCGATCTCACCGGCAAGGCCTGCTCGCCGAACACCGTGCACTGGACCTACGACACGTGGGCGCTGGCCAACGGCACCGGCAACGCCATCGTGAAGACGGGCGGCGACAGCTGGTACTTCATCACCGCGGACTACGCGTTCGGCCACGCCCTCGAGCGCGACACCGAGGCCGTGGTCCTCAAAAGCGGCGGCAAGGTGCTGGGCAAGGTCCGGCACCCGCTCAACAACCAGGACTTCTCGTCCTTCCTGCTCCAGGCCCAGGCTTCCAAGGCCAAGATCATCGGCCTCGCCAACGCGGGCGGTGACACCACCAACGCCATCAAGCAGGGCGCGGAGTTCGGTATCGTCAAGGGTGGGCAGAACTTCGCGGGTCTCCTCGTCTTCCTCACCGACGTGCACGCGCTCGGACTCGAGAAGGCGCAGGGCCTGATCTTCACCGAGTCGTTCTACTGGGACATGAACGACAAGACGCGGGCGTTCGCCAAGCGCTTCGCCGAGCTGAACCGCGGCATTCATCCCACGATGATCCACGCGGGGGTCTACGCGGGCACGCTCCACTACCTGAAGGCGGTGGAGGCGCTCAAGAGCGACGACGGGACCAACGTGATCGCCAAGATGAAGGAGATGGCGACGGACGACCCGCTCTTCGGCAAGGGGCAGATCCGCGTGGACGGCCGCAAGATCCACCCGATGTACCTTGTCGAGGTCAAGAAACCGTCGGAGTCGAAGTACCCCTGGGACTACTACAAGATCCGCACGACGATCCCCGTCGAGCAGGCGTTCCGCCCCCTCGACCAGGGCGGCTGCGAGCTGGTGAAGAAGTAGCAGACCTTGACGGCCCGATGACCAAGGGCCCGCGGTCGTGAGCATCTTCGGCGTCCCGGTGCAGGCGTTGTTTGGTCAGTTGCTGATCGGGCTGATCAATGGCTCGTTCTACGCCTTGCTCAGTCTCGGGCTCTCGGTCATCTTCGGTTTGCTCAACATCATCAACTTCGCCCACGGCGCGCTCTACATGATGGGCGCCTTCGTGGCCTACTTCCTGTTGCAGTACGCGGGTCTCGGCTACTGGTGGGCGCTCGTGCTGTCGCCCGTCGTGGTCGGCCTCGTCGGCATCGTGATCGAGCGCACGACGCTCAAGCGCCTCTACCAGCTCGACCATCTCTATGGGCTGCTCCTGACCTTTGGCTTCGCCCTCGTCATCCAGGGCGTCTTCCGCCACGAGTACGGCTCTTCCGGCCTGCCGTACGCGATGCCGGCGCAGCTCAGTGGCGGGCAGAACCTCGGCTTCATGTTTCTGCCCAACTACCGGGCCTGGGTCATCGTCGTCTCGCTGACCGTGTGCCTGGGCACCTGGTACGTGATCGAGCGGACGAAGCTCGGCGCCTACCTCCGCGCCGCGACGGAGAACCCGACGCTGGTGCGGGCGTTCGGCATCAACGTCCCCCGCATGATCACGCTGACCTACGGCTTCGGCGTGGGACTGGCCGCGCTGGCCGGCGTGCTGGCGGCGCCGATCTACCAGGTCAACCCGCTCATGGGCGCCGATCTCATCATCGTGGTCTTCGCCGTCGTGGTCATCGGCGGCCTGGGGTCGATCCTGGGCTCGATCATCACCGGCTTTACCCTCGGGGTAGTCGAGGGCTTGACCAAGGTTTTCTATCCGGAGGCCTCGAACACGGTGATCTTCGTCATCATGGCCCTTGTCCTCCTCGTGAAGCCGACGGGACTCTTCGGGCGGGCGCAGTGACGGCGGCGACGCGCGAGTACGTCGAGGCCGGCGCACTGGCTCCCGCCGCCGCAGCGACGCCCCGCCACCAGGTGGTGGCGTTTCTCGTGATGGTGGCGTTCTTCGTCGTGGCGCCCTTCGTCTTCTACCCCGTCTTCCTCATGAAGGCGCTCTGCTTCGCACTCTTCGCCTGCGCCTTCAACCTCCTCATCGGCTACGTGGGGCTGCTCTCGTTCGGCCATGCGGCCTTCCTCGGGACGGCCGGCTACGGGGCGGCGCACGCCGCGAAGGTGTGGGGCCTACCTCCGGAGCTGGCGATTCTCGCCGGCACCGTCGCCTCTGCCGGGCTCGGCCTCGTCGTGGGCGCCCTGGCCATTCGCAGCCGGGGCATCTACTTCGCGAACATCACGCTGGCCTTCGCGCAGATGATCTACTTCTTCTGCGTGCAGGCCAAGTTCACGGGCGGCGAGGACGGCATCCAGGCGGTCCCGCGCGGGACCCTGTTCGGTGTGCTCGACTTGCGCCCGACGCTGACGATGTACTTCGTCGTGCTCGCGATCTTCCTCCTGGGGTTCCTGGTCATCTACCGCGCGATCCACTCGCCCTTCGGCCAGGTGCTCAAGGCCGTGCGCGAGAACGAACCGCGCGCCGTCTCGCTCGGGTACAAGCCCGAGCAGTACAAGCTGCTCGCCTTCGTCCTGTCGGCGACCCTTTCCGGCTTGGCCGGCGGGATGAAGGCCCTCGTTTTCCAACTCGCCTCGCTCACCGACGTGCACTGGACGATGTCGGGCGAGGTCGTGCTCATGACGCTCCTCGGTGGACTCGGGACCGTGTTCGGGCCCGTCGTCGGCGCGTTCGTCATGGTCACGCTCGAGCACTACCTGGCCCAGCTCGGCGCGTGGGTCACCATCGTGCAAGGCGTGATCTTCATCGTGTGCGTGCTCACGTTCCGCCGCGGCATCGTGGGGGAGTTGGCGCGGGTCCTCCGCAAACCGCTGTGAGCGAAGTCGCGGGGTCGGACGTCACCGCCCGAGATAGGGGCCAGCTTGCCGAGGTTCGCGGCTTGCGCGGGTCTCCGGGGCGGGGGAGATACCCTCCCATTGACGGGAGGGTCGGCGAGCCAAGCGAGCCGGAGTGGGGTGCGGGCGCGGGTGGGGTGCGGCGCTGAACCGCGTGCTCCGAGGTCGATGATGGCGAACGAGCGCGCTCGTCAGCTACGGGTCGGCCAGACCGAAGACGCCCCCACCCCCACCCCCACCCCTCCCCGCGAGGGGGAGGGGCTTAGTCCGAAGGGGCCTCATGCTCCTGTTCGGGCATGACCGCATCGGCCGCGAATATACGTCACCGTAATTGCGAATCGGAGTAGTGAGCGTCGAGATGAATTGGGACGAAACGGCATGCGACTGGGAGGACACATGAAGTACACCGACATCCTTTACGAGAAGCGGGACGGTATCGCCTGGATCACCATCAACCGGCCCGAGGTCCGGAACGCGTTCCGCACCCGGACGGTCCACGAGCTGACCGACGCGTTCCAGGACGCGCGCTGGGACCCGGGCGTGGGCGTGGTCGTGCTCACGGGCGCGGGTGACAAGGCGTTCTGCAGCGGCGGCGACCAGAAGGAGCGCGGGACGGGCGGCTACAGCGCGGACGGCGACCGGCCGATGTACGTCGACGGCCTGCATTCCGCCATTCGCCATTGCCCGAAGCCCGTCATCGCGATGGTCAACGGCTTCGCGATCGGCGGCGGCCACGTGCTGCACATTCTCTGCGACCTCTCGATCGCCTCGGAGAACGCGATCTTCGGCCAGACGGGGCCGCGAGTGGGCAGTGTGGATGCGGGCCACGGCACGGGCTATCTGGCGCGGGTGGTCGGTGAGAAGAAGGCGCGGGAGATCTGGTACCTCTGCCGGCAGTACAGCGCGCAGGAGGCGCTCCGGATGGGCCTCGTCAACAAGGTCGTTCCATTAGCGGACCTGCGCGCGGAGGTCGAGCAGTGGTGCAAGGAGCTGCTCGAGAAGAGCCCGACGGCGCTGGCGCTGGCCAAGCAGTCGTTCAACGTCGACTCCGAGCCGCGCGCCGGTGTCGCCGAGTTCGCCTCGACCGCGCTGAACCTCTACTACCAGACGGAGGAGGCCATGGAAGGGCGCAACGCGTTCGTCGAGAAGCGGCCGGTGAACTTCAAGAAGTTCCGGCGGTAGGTCGTGGCGCCCGCGACGGTCGCCGACGGGGGGATCGCAGGATATTTCCGGCTCCGCTCGCAGGGCAGCAGCGCGGCGACGGAGGTGCGGGCCGGCGTCGCGACTTTCATGGTGATGGCCTACATCATCTTCGTGAACCCGAGCATCCTCGGGTTCGCGGGCATCCAGGGGCTCGATGGCAAGGGCTTGCCGTTCGCGCCCACGCTGACGGTGACCTGCCTGACCGCGGGGTTGCTCTCGATCGCGATGGGGCTCTTCAGCAACTACCCGCTGGCCATGGCTCCGGGCATGGGGCTCAATGCGTTCGTGGCCTTCGACCTCGTCGCCAACCGGGGCCTCACCTGGCCCCAAGCGATGACGGTGGTTTTCCTCGAGGGCCTGATCATCACGGTCCTGGTCCTCACGCGTTTTCGTCAGGTGCTGATGGACGCCGTGCCCATGACGCTGAAGCGGTCGATCAGCGTCGGCATCGGGCTCTTCATCGCCTTCATCGGCTTCTTCACTTCGGGCTTTGTGGTGAAGGCCTCGGGTCCGCTGCCCGTCGCCCTCGGGCCTATGCGAGGGCTGCCGATCACGGTCTTCGTCATCGGATTCGTGCTCACGCTGGCGCTCCTCGCCCGTCGCGTGCGAGGGGCCCTGCTCCTCGGGATTCTGAGCACGACGGTGATCGCTGTTGTGCTCAACGGGCTCTTCGCGGGGTGGTCGGGCTTCAGCACGCCGGGAGCCGGCCGGATCCCCCAGGCCATCGTCCAGCTCCCCGACTTCTCGACCTTCGGCCGGCTGGACTTCGGCCTGTTCACCAAGCTCGGCCTGCTCACGGCCGTGCTCTCGATCTTTTCCATCATGCTGAGCGACTTCTTCGACACGATGGGCACCGTCATCGGGGTGGGCGAGAAGGGCGGCTTCGTCGACCGCGACGGGCGGCTGCCGCGCGTCAACCGCGTGCTGCTCGTCGACTCCGTGGGCGCGATGTTCGGGGGGTGGGCGAACAGCAGCAGCAATACCACCTACATCGAGAGCGCTGCCGGCGTGGCGGAGGGCGGGCGGACGGGCCTGACTGCGGTCGTCGTGGGCGCGCTGTTTCTCCTCGCGATGTGGTTCGCGCCGCTGGCCGGCGTCATCCCCGCCCAGGCCACGGCGCCCGCGCTCATCCTCGTCGGCTTCTACATGATGACGCTGGCGCGCGAGATCGCGTGGGATGACGTCGAGGAGGCGTTGCCCGCGTTTATGACCATGCTCGCGATGCCGTTCACGTGGTCGATCACCAACGGGATCGGCGCGGGATTCATCACGTACGTGATCATGAAGCTCGTCGTCGGCAAAGGCGGCCAGGTCCACGGGATGCTCTACCTGGCCGCCTTCGCGTTC